>Ga0207433_10016499_pt1 | contig 10356 bp, 10 predicted proteins | sample YelNatPaOPGAMG01_FD_187559 | JGI IMG/M metagenome (GOLD analysis project Ga0207433, IMG submission 187559) | Hot spring thermophilic microbial communities from Obsidian Pool, Yellowstone National Park, USA - OP-RAMG-01 (SPAdes) (version 3) | ecosystem: Environmental > Aquatic > Thermal springs... | reverse complement strand
CAAATGAGTGGGAATTTGAGTGTATTTCCTTAGAATACCTTAAAAGCAATGTCGATGTGGGAAGATATCAGACATATGGTCAAGGGTATGGACAAACTACGTGGCTTATAAGGTGTGATGATATGCGACATCTACAGGAAATATTCAGATAAGTGGTATTACGTATGATAGTAATACCCATAAGAAAGATCAGATGAAGCGCAACAAGAGCGATTAAATCAAGGATTAGGAATCATAATGCCACGCATCTTTGACAACATCGAGCATCGACTACTGGACGCACTACAAAGTACGCTGAAGGTTTCCCAACGTGCCGACTTCTGTGTTGGCTACTTCAATCTGCGTGGCTGGCGCGATCTTGATCCTCTGATGGCCCACTGGCAGCGCAACTCCGGTGGCATCTGTCGGCTCATGATTGGCATGCACGAGTCGCCGGAGTCGGAGCTACGCAAGCGACTGAACCTGAAAGGTGCGGAAGAGATCGATCAGGCTGTGGTGCTCCATCTCAAAGCGCGTGTGGCCCGTGAGTTCCGCGAGCAACTGCTGGTGGGCGCGCCCAGTAATGCCGACCAGGAAGGATTGCGTCGCCTGAGTGCGCAATTGCGCAGTGGTACCCTTGTCGTCAAACTCTTTCTGCGCCACAAACTGCACGCCAAACTCTATCTGCTCTACCGCGATGATCCCAACAATCCCATCACCGGCTTTCTCGGTAGTAGCAACCTCACCTTCGCGGGTCTTTCCGGGCAAGGGGAACTCAACGTTGATGTGCTGGATCAGGACGCCTGCAAGAAACTGGCACGCTGGTTTGAGGATCGCTGGCAGGATCGCTGGTGCCTGGACATCTCGCAGGAACTGGCCGACATCATTGATGAGAGCTGGGCACAGGCCGAGATGCTGCCCCCCTACTATATCTATCTCAAAATGGCCTATCATCTCTCCGAAGAGGCACGTACCGGCCTCTCCTCGTTTCGGATCCCCGGCGACCTGCGTAATCGTCTCTTTGCCTACCAGGCCGCAGCGGTCAAGATCGCTGCCCATCACCTCAACAAACGAGGCGGTGTGCTGCTGGGTGACGTGGTGGGCCTGGGTAAAACGCTCATGGCGACGACGCTGGCCCGCGTCATGCAGGATGACTTCGGCATGGAAACGCTGGTCATCTGCCCGAAGCACCTGGTCACGATGTAGGAAGGCTATCTGCACACCTATCATCTCGTTGGCACGGTGCGCTCGCTGAGCAACATCATCAACGAATTGCCTGCCCTGCGCCGCTATCGCCTGCTCATTCTCGACGAGAGCCATAACCTGCGTAATCAAGAAGGCAGACGCTACAAGGTTATCAAGGATTACATCGAGAAAAACGAGTGTAAGTGTATCCTGCTCTCAGCCACCCCTTACAACAAGAGCTATCTTGACCTCTCCACGCAACTGCGCCTCTTCTTGAGCCAGGAACAAAGCAATGACCTGGGCATTCGCCCGGAGAAGCTGGTGAGCAGCATTGGTGAAAGCACCTTCTATACGTGGTATCAGTGTCCGGTGCGCTCTCTGACCGCCTTTGAGAAGAGTGAGTATGCCGATGACTGGCGTGATCTGATGCGGCTCTATCTGGTGCGCCGCACGCGCAGCTTCATCCAGGAGCACTACGCTGAACTCGTCCTGCGACCGGACGCCGGTTTCTGCTCTTTGGCGATGGCACGCGCTCCTATTTCCCGCAGCGTGTGCCGCGCACCATCACCTTCCAGACCGACGGCGAAACACAGGATGACCCCTATGCCAGGCTCTATGCCGAGCCAGTGGTGGAGGCCATCAATGCGCTGACGTTGCCACGCTACGGCCTCGCCAACTATATCGCGCCCATGAAACGCACACATCCCACTCCTGCTGAGAAGCAACAGCTCGACAGCCTGTCGCGTGCCGACAAGCGCCTGATGGGCTTCTGTCGTACCAACCTGTTCAAACGATTGGAAAGCGGTGGACCGGCCTTCATTGAGTCGATTGAGCGCCACATTCTACGCAATTTCGTCTTTCTGCACGCCATTGAACATGGCCTGGACATACCGCTGGGTACCCAGGATGTGGGTCTGCTCGATCCCCAACAGAATGATCTGGACGAGGATGCCCTGGTACCTGACGTGGAAGATGAAGGGGAGGAAAGCGAGCAGGACGCGCTGACGATTGACCCGTTGGCCGAGCAGACTGTGCCTCTGCCGGGGGAAAGTGCCTACCGAAAGCTGGCCGCCGAGATCTATCAGCAGTATCAGATGCTCTACCGTCGCCGCTTCAAGTGGCTCCGTCCGAGCCTCTTCACTTCGCACCTGCAACGCGATCTGCTGCAAGATGCCCGCGCGCTGCTCGCGGTATTGGCGCGTTGTGACCGGTGGGACGCCAGTCGAGACAAGAAGCTGGCCGCGCTGGTGGAGCTGCTCACGCACCGTCACCCAGAGGAGAAAGTCCTGATCTTCACCCAGTTTGCTGACACCGTGGCCTACCTGACGGAGCAATTACGCGCCCTTGACATCGAGTTAGTGGAGGCGGTGACAGGCGACGTAGAAGACCCGACACGCCTCGTCTGGCGCTTCAGTCCGCGCAGCAATGATAAAACGATCTCGCCAGAAGATGAAGTGCGTATCCTGATTGCGACCGACGTGCTCTCCGAAGGACAAAACTTGCAAGACGCGGTCATTGTGGTCAACTACGATCTGCCCTAGGCGATTATCCGCCTGGTGCAGCGCGTGGGGCGTGTAGACCGCATTGGACAGCAGGCTCCTACCATTCTTTGTTATTCCTTCTTACCAGCGGAGGGTGTTGAACGGGTGCTACACCTGCGCGAGCGCGTGCGGGCGCGGTTGCAACAGAACGCGGAGGTGGTAGGGACTGACGAGGCCTTCTTTGAGGATGAAGGCGATACACAGAGTTTTATCGACCTCTATAACGAGAAGGCGGGGATCCTCGATGGCGAAGGAGAGAGCGAGGTAGACCTGGCCTCGCAAGTCTATCAGATCTGGAAAAATGCCACCGACGCCAATCCAAAGCTCAAAAGTATCGTGGAGCAACTGCCCAACGTCGTTTTTTCGGTGCGCCCACATCAGGCGACACCAACGGCACCAGAGGGGGCACTGGTCTACATGCGCACCGCCGACGGCAATGATGCGCTGGCCTGGATCAACCGCGACGGAGAGAGCGTGACCCAATCGCAACTGGCGATCCTGCGCGCCGCCGCCTGTGACCTGCCGACGCCTGCGCTTCCTTTGCCAGACGATCATCACGAGCTGGTCAGGCGCGGCGTGGAGCAAATGATCGCGGAGGCACGGCAAGGCAGTGGCGGACAACTGGGACGGCCAAGTGGCGCAAGACTGCGCACCTATGAGCGGCTCAAGCACTACGTCGAACGCTACCAGCAGAGCCTTTTTCCGCTGCCACCAGACCTGCCAAAAGCGGTTGAAGACATCTATCGTTATCCATTGCAAGCGTCGGCCAAAGAGACGCTGAACCGCCAGTTGCGCAGCGGCATCAGTGACGATCAATTGGCCCAACTGGTGCTGGTTCTACGTGCCGAAAATCGCCTTTGTCACGTGCAGGAAGAAATGCAGGAGTAGGAACCGCAGATCATTTGCTCTTTGGGACTGCGGTTGCCCTGATAGGCAGAGGATACCCGCAGATAGACATCCTTATGGTTGACGAGTTGCTGCACATGAGGGCCAGTGCGAATACGGTGTGGAAAGAGAAGCTGTTGTTCCCCAAAATACTTCACAGTGGCCCAGGCAGCCCCTGTCCGTTTAAAGGTCGCAAACAGCACCCGAAAGGCGTGTTGAACCTGAGCATCAGGATCAAGATGGATAATCTCATCTTCCACATACCCCAACCCGACTGGCAACTGGAGCTTGAGGGCTGCTCGTTGCGCTTTATTCAGGATGCCTCCCCTTAAGCCCACGGGTTGCGCAACGAGATGCACTTTTGTGGCTTCGGTGTCTTCACAGGCTCGTTCAATGCTTCGATTTTTTGCGGTCAAGGGATCGCAAATGCCTCTGTATTATGTATGTATTATGTAAATGGGAGAGGAGCGAAGAACGCTCTCAAGCTAAATTGCTGCTCAGATACAACTCGTTGCGCAACCCGTGGGTTATAGATCGCGCGAGGAAGGGAGGAGTGGTGATAGAAATGGAGCCGACAAACCTGTGGTATGGTTGGTATGGTGCGCGTGAAGCCGCTTTGCGCGATCCTGACGATACCTACATCTTTCTCGCAGAACCGCTTTCAGAGCGTCCAAGAGAAGCTTAAACCTGGGAAGAGATCAATGAGCAGACGACGCCGATTAGTTTTCCGCAACAGGACATTCCGCCGCCTCTGGCTGGCACAGACGGGAAGTAGTCTAGGCGACTGGTTTAATCAAGTGGCCCTGGCTACCGTTATCCTGAACTTGACCCATTCTCCTACTGCTATCGGTCTGGTACTTCTCTGTCTAGACCTTCCCCAGGCTCTCTTCTCCTTTCTTGCGGGTCCCTTTCTGGATCGCTATTCCAAACGGTCACTTATGTATGCCTCAGACATCGTGCGAGCGCTCGTCAGTAGCCTGTTCATCTGGGGAACGTTGCAACACCAAATGTGGGCATTCTATGTAGGAGCGCTCTGCATAGGAACCGCAAGCAGTGTGTTTGTTCCGACAAGAAACGCTGTCATCCCTCTGGTAGTGTCGGGAGAGGATTTGACAGAGGCCAGTTCCTGGTCAATAGCCACCTCAGGTGTCCTTGCCATTGTGGGCGCTGCCCTTGGAGGTATTATCACCACTCTCCTGTATCCCGTGCTTGCCTTCCTTATCAATTCGCTGAGCTTTCTTTGGTCAGCCAGCTTGATCTGGATCACCCACTGGGAAGAGAAGGGTTACGAGGAGCCAAACGCAGCCGTGAAACCTTCTTACCTGAGGGAATTGAAAGAGGGTCTGCAAGCTGTGCTTCAGGATCGTGTCGTCCTGGCCCTCTTTGGGACAAGTGTTGCCTTTGCTTTAATGTCAGGTCCCTACTTTGTGATCATCCCGATGCTGGGTGATCTCACGTATCATCTTGGAGGTCTTGGCATCGGTCTCTTATATGTCGCTGATGGCCTAGCATTTCTCCTCTCCGCAATAGTGATGGATCGTGTCGTGGGCAAGAGGACGAATGCAGCCTACATCTGGTACGGCACAGGTTTTCTCATTGAAGCAGTCTTCTTTGTACTTCTTGCCTTCTCGTCAAATATCTGGGCCGGCAGTCTTGGCGGTATCGCAGGCATAGGATGGTGGCTGGCAAGCTACAGGAGCCAGCACTTCGCCATCAAACAAGAACTCATCTAAAGACCGTGTGCAGAGCGTCCAAAGCGCCGTTGAACATCATGGAACTGATGAAAAAATGTACAGGAGGAAGATCATGTCAACATTCAAAGTGACTGGCCTGAGAACGCTTGTGCTTCCCGTTACCAACGTGGAGGCATCAACCGCCTTTTATAAGGACGTTCTCGGTTTTGAGGAGGATTCTGCTACCGACGGCATGGTCTGGCTGCGTATCGGTGGGCAGCAGGGCATTGCGCTGCTTCTTCACTCAATTGAGAAGCCAGAGCCTGTAGAAAATGGTCTGGTTATGGAACTTGCTGTAGATAATGTAGATGCTGCGGCATCAGCCGTCGCAAGCTCTGCTGGGCGTGTGATGCAACAGCCAGTTGATCGCGAATGGGGGGTTCGTGAGGCCGTCATGGTTGATCCCGATGGCTATCGCATCTGGCTCGTTCAGCCACTTAGTTGATTGGGAGGAAACAGTCTGTGACAGAGAGAATGCTGTACGCTTCTTTCTCGAAGAATCCGGAGCAGTGAAAGGATCGGACAGCTATGACACTGCTTACATCGTTTTAGGAGACATCGTTGAGAACATCTGGTTGTTGTGATAGATTGTTGCACGTATCCTGGTCCTCCCTCTAACTATGGCGTAGTCGCTGTCGTTGAGCAACTCAGCTCGATGTATTCCTTTTTCCCCCTTCAGATAGCGTTGACATTTTTCCTCAATGATGTCTTTCGCTATTCGCAGTCCTATCCTGCTGTTTACGCTTCTGCACATCGTCTCAGCACCAGAATGGTTGGTATTCTTCTTTGTGCGTTTTGCGTTATCTTGCAGAGTTGTGATTTCGTATCCAAGAAATCTTGCAGCTTCGCTTCTTGCGTGAGTAATCAGCGTTTTTTCTTCTGAAAGCTCCAGCTTGAGTTCCTCTCGCAGGAATGTTCTGAGTTGTTGCTTGATTTCTTCCACCTTTGACCTTAACCCGACAAAACCGAGCAAGAAGTCATCGGCGTACCTGACATAATTGAGGTACCAATAATCGGGGTCATCGGTCTTCACCGAAGAAAGCATTTGAGCCTGATCTCTCAGATCTTCTGCTTTCTCGATGTTCCCTTTTTTCCTGTGATACCAGGAGAGTGTGATGCAACCAAGGCGTATCTTTATTGCAACGGATACTTTCAATATGTGTCACCGATCATATGAGTTGCAGCCATACAGATGCACCACAGATGACACCTCATCATATGATGCTTGAAAGGGGGTACTTGAATTGGGCAAAAACTTCAGATATCTCAAAGCCTTGATCTCCCAGGAATGAGAACGGGCATCAGTAGCAAAGCCATTTAGCATGACGAGGCCATTGGCTTACCATTCACCCTGGTGTCTTAGTCACCTGAAAATGGGCACCGCTACATCACCTGGGAGAAACCGTCATTTATCCTTTAAATAAAAGGATTGCACTTTCGGGCCATCTCAGGTGACAATGTGCCAACAATATCTATCCTGGGCTTACCCCTCTCAGAGCGCCATGGTATCTTCTATCAACCAACCAACAAAGGCTACGAGGCAACACTGCCGAACGAGGCAAACGCGGCCCGTGCGGCCTCATCGTCCGGCAAAAACGCCGCGACCGCCGGAGAGATTTTGCCGCTGATGGCGATCTGTACATACCGTAGACGTATAGGAAGTATCTCGCCAGTTGTCGCCATGCGCGCAAGCACAAGCTTTGTTGGCGCTACTTCCTGCCCGGTGGCAGCTCGCGCCTTTTCCCAGTATTCTTGAAAGCCCGGAATCTCGCACCACTGCTGCACACTCTGCTGATACCAGGCTTCGTATTGCGAGAGTACGTTCTGCTGCTTGAAGAGCTGGATACCAGAAAGCACGTGTTGTTGCCACATTGCGCGTGCCTCTGCGCTCATTGTCGAACGCCTGGGAACCTCCGGGTGCAAGAGGAAATGAACCGTACTGCGCAGATGTGGTGGAATCGTATCGAGCGGAGGTAATTCAAATAGGCGCAGAAAGAACTCGTTGGCAGCGTGCACCTGGAATGTGCGCGTGACCACCATAGCCGGATAGGGCAACGACGCCATAATCTGTCGTGCGTACTCCACCGCTCGCTGCAAATCAGCGCCTTCCCACTCCGGCTGTTCCGGCACATATTGTGCCGCCAGCAGGATCTCGTTGCGCTCACTGAGGGTACACTCCAGATAGTCGGCAATCTGCATCAGCATCGAACGAACTGGCAGGCGATGGGAACGCCCGATGAGCCAGTTTTTATAGGCCGGACACACGTCATCATTGAGTTCTTGTTGCGTAAAACGCTTCAACTGCGGATGGTGCTTTTCGCGATACTCTTCCTGACGCCTGATACGCACCATCTCAATTGCGTTGAGCATCTGCTGGAACACATATGTCTGCTTCTTTGAGAGCGGACTGTCCTCTTGCAGTACAGGAATGTGTAATGACATCTTTCCCTCATTCCATCTGCGATCGACCCCTGACGATACGAAAGAGAGAAGGGTCGAAAGTCAGGTGTAGTTTTACTCTTGATACAACATCCGCTTGTGCCTATACTATTCCCAGAAAGCGAATTTGCTACCAGAGAAAGAGGAAAGATAGATGAGTTCAATACGTGCGATAGTTGTTGATCCTGAAGTTCCAGGGCGGCTAGCCATTAAAGAGGTCGAAGCGCCCCAGGCTGGCCCGTCAGAAGTGCTTGTTCAGGTTGAGGCCATTTCTTTGAATCGAGGAGAGGTGATGGGTGCCATGCATGCCGAAGCTGGCTGGCGACCCGGCTGGGACCTGGCCGGAACGGTGATCAAGCAAGCTGCCAATGGAATAGGACCAAAGGCCGGAAGCCGGGTGCTGGGCTCTGTTCCGAGCGGCTCATGGGCCGAGCAGGTGGCAGTGCCAACAAATAGGCTGGCCGAACTGCCCGCTCATGTGACGTTTGCTCAGGGCGCGACCATACCCACGGCAGGCCTCACCGCGTTCCGTGCGCTGCAAAAAGGCGGCCTTCTGCTGAACAAGCATGTGTTGATTACCGGTTCCACCGGTGGGGTGGGACAATTCGCACTCCAGCTTGCCCGGCTCGGCGGTGCCTTTGTCGTCGGAACGGTTCGTCAGGCCCACCAGGAGAAAATGGTCCGGGAGATGGGTGCCGATGAGATAATCGTAGGCGACGATCTATCGTCTGGACATGTTTATGGTCCATATCACTTGATTGTCGATCTGGTCGGTGGAAAAATGCTGGAGAGCGCCATCCCACAGCTTTCAACGGGGGGAACCTGCGTCGTTGCAGGCGGGTCGGCATCTTCATCGGCCACCATAGATTTCATGAGCCTCATCCGCGCCGGGAGAACGACCATCTATGTACTGAATATGTATGCAGAATTTGATAATCGCCCCCGCTCCGAAGATCTGGCCTGGCTCGCGCAACTGGTGGCCGAGCAAAAACTACAAACGTCTATCGAGGTTGAGGCACCCTGGCACGACGTCGGTAAGGTCACGCAAGACTTGCTGCGAAGACAATTCACAGGGAAAGCGGTTCTGCATCTGGCGTAGATACTCCATCTAGAGACTTGTTTGTTTCTTCGTTTCTTGAAAGGAAAGGGTGCTATGAGCACACTACAGGGAAAAGTCGCCTTAATTACTGGTGGAAGTAGCGGCATTGGTCTGGCGACTGCGCGAGAATTTCACGCGCAAGGAGCCAGAGTCGTGCTTACAGGACGAGATCGCCAGAGGCTCAAAGCGGTCGCTACCCAATTGGGCTCTGAAGTTCTGGTAGTCCCCACTGACGTTACCAAGCTAAGTGACCTTGATAGCTTGATGGCACGTACGCGGGAAACCTTTGGCAACCTGGACATCTTGTTTGTCAATGCAGGCATCACTGGCAACAGGACGCTTGCTGAGACGGATGAAGCGTTCTTTGATGAGCAAATGAACACCAACTTTAAAGGGGCCTATTTCACAATTCAGAAGGCGTTGCCCTTGTTGAACGATCAGGCTTCGATTATTCTCACTGGTTCGGTCAGTGCACTGGTGGGGATGGCTGGCACTTCTGTGTATGCTGCCAGCAAAGCGGCGCTGCACTCCCTGGCGCGTACGCTCTCAGCTGAACTCATTGAGCGTGGCATCCGTGTCAACACGATCACCACCGGGGCAATCGAGACACCCATTTTGGAGCGAGCGGGTAATCCACCAGAGGTCGTTGAGACGTTGCACAAGATGTTCGCCAGCCGGGTGCCAGTCAAACGCATGGGTCGCCCAGAGGAAGTGGCAAAGGTCGCACTCTTCCTCGCTTCCTCGGACTCCTCCTTTGTTGTGGGAACGGAGATCGCTGTCGATGGTGGAAGTACAGCCAATATCAGGCCCTTACCACTACAGAACCAGTAACTTTCTTTGCCACACCTTTTCTCTCATTGATGTTTAGACAAAATTGGGCTAGCTGAATACTTGGAAGCATTCAGAGAAAAGGAACTGATGAGCAAAGAAGACGGCGTGTTACCCTGCTTTGGCCCGCTTTTTGCCTTTCGCTGGCTGCTTTTTGACTACCGGAAAGCGGGAAACAGGCGTCCTGACCCGACCTTTGGGCCAGCCAGGCGATTTTCCGCGAGGTTGGGACGCCCGCACCGGTGTGCCAAGCTGGGACAAAAGATTGGGCATCGCTCGGCGTACTTGCTGCGGCGTCACCGGACGCTGCTGTTTTTCCCACGGACGAGAGACGGCCTGCCCCAGATCATGAGCCAACCAGAGTTGCTTACAGGCACACGCCACGATCCAGTTCCATCGTTCCATTTGCTCAGGAGGGCGCACCCGCACCTTATCCCAGAACAACGCTTGTTTGAGCAGGCGATAGCCATGCTCGTGCGAAAAGCGGCGCTGGTACCAGCCACGCACCTCTTGCAACGGTGGCTCTTCGTGACCCGTCCAGACAAACCAGCTTTCCTTTGGGTCGCGCTTGCTACCACGGGCCGCCTCTCTCTGCACACGCAGCACACACACCTCGGTCTGCACCGCTTCTTGAAAATGCAGGTGTTGCCAACACGAGACGACCACG
>Ga0207433_10016498_pt1 | contig 10356 bp, 9 predicted proteins | sample YelNatPaOPGAMG01_FD_187559 | JGI IMG/M metagenome (GOLD analysis project Ga0207433, IMG submission 187559) | Hot spring thermophilic microbial communities from Obsidian Pool, Yellowstone National Park, USA - OP-RAMG-01 (SPAdes) (version 3) | ecosystem: Environmental > Aquatic > Thermal springs >... | reverse complement strand
TGCCTGGCCGGCTGCCGCACCGAGTCCGACCGGCAACGCCTCCGGCAACTGGCCCGCCGCGCGTGGGGCGACATCCCCGTTTTTGTCGGCAACGACCTCGACTCCGGCCTCGCCGCCGCGTTCGGCAACAAGCCCGGCATCCTCGTCATCAGCGGCACCGGCTCCGTCGTCGTCGGCCGCAACGAAGCCGGCCAGGTCGCGCGCGCCGGTGGCTGGGGACACCTCCTCGGCGACCACGGCAGCGGTTACTGGATCGCCCTGACCGGCCTGCGGGCCGCCGTCCGCCAGTACGACCGGCACGGCCGGAGCCACCGGCGGCTGTTGCGCCGGTTATGTCTGAATTCGATGGACCAACTCGTGGACTGGATTCACCAGGCCGGCAAAGACGAGATTGCCGCGCTGGCCGGCGAGTTCATGGAGCCGGGCTTGATGCTGCAGGCCGCTTCCTTCCTCGCGCAGGACGTCCACGCCGTTGCCGGTAAACTTGGGTGGGAAAAGCCGCGCGTCGCGCTGGCCGGCGGGGTGTTGCAGCATCACCGGAAATTCGCCGCGCTCGTCAGCCACCGGATCCGCGCCATGCTTCCCGGCGCGCACGTCACCGTGCTGCGCCGCGACACCGCCGCCGGCGCGCTGCGGCTGGCCGGCTGCCCATTTGTCACCCTGAGCGGAGCGAAGGGTCTCCGTTGGTCGCCGGAAAAGAATGAGATTCTTCGCTGCGCTCAGAATGACAAGCTTGCTTGGACTGAACAGCGCAACCCGCGCACGCTGGATCTGCATCGCCGGTCCGTCCCGCAACTCGTGGACACCATGCTTGCGGAGGACGCCCGTGTCGTCCCGGCCGTCTGCCGCGCCAAACCGCAGATTATCCGCGCCATCCGCGCCATCGTGCGCGCTTTCCGGCACGGGGGCCGGTTGTTTTACGTCGGCGCCGGCACGAGCGGCCGCCTCGGCGTGCTCGATGCCAGCGAATGTCCGCCGACGTTCTCGACCGACCCGGAGATGGTGCAAGGCATCATTGCCGGCGGCGCGCCCGCGCTCCACACCGCTGTGGAAGGTGCCGAGGACGACGCCGCGGCCGGCGCCGAAGCGATTCGCAACCGGGGCGTCGGCAAACGCGACGTGGTGGTGGGCATCGCCGCCAGCGGTCGGACGCCGTTCGTGCTCGGCGCCCTCGACGCAGCTAAACGCTGCGGCGCCAAGACGTTTCTCCTGTGTTGTTCTCCAGTCACCAGTCACCATTCACCAATCACCGTCGTGACCGGCCCCGAAGTCCTCACCGGCTCCACCCGCCTCAAGGCCGGCACCGCCACCAAGCTCGTCCTCAACATGCTCACCACGATCAGCATGATCCGGTTGGGCAAAGTGGTGAGCAACTTGATGGTGGACGTGAAGCCGACGAACGAAAAGCTCCGCGCCCGCGCCTGTCGGATCGTGGCGACGTTGCGGGGTTGCACGGAAGCCGAAGCCCGGCAGCGGTTGGTGCGGGCCGGTTGGAATGTCAAACGCGCGGCGCGTTGACACGGCGGGCGGTTGGTGCTACAAGGCCGGTAACAAGGAGGTCGTTATGGATGGGGGACGGATCCTGCGGAATTCGCAGGTCATTATTCTCGGGGTGTGCATTGCCGCGGCCACGATCATCGCCAGCCTGATTCTGTCGCAGGCAACGGTGCGAGTGATGCAGATGACCCGGCAGGTCATCACGGTCACCGGCGCGGCAACGCGCGAGATCGAAAGCGATTGCGGCACGTGGTCGGTCAGCGTGATGGTGCGCGACCCCGATTTGGGGCAGGCGTACCAACGGTTGAGCAAACACACTGCCCGGTTGCGCCAGTATTTGCAGGAGAAAGGCGTGACCGGAAAAGAGATGGTGGTGCCGCAAGTCAACACCGAGCGGCTCTACAAGAAAGACGAGCACGGCAACGACACACCGGAGTTGTTGGCCTACCGGTTGACGCAGCCGGTGGAGGTGAGTTCGGACGACGTGAACAAGCTCACCCGGCTGTCGCGCGAAGTGACGGAATTGATCAACGAGGGGATCGAGGTCAGTTCAGGCGCGCCGCAGTATTTCTACCGGGGGCTGGATGCGTTGAAACTGGAGATGCTGGCGCAGGCGGCCGAGAACGCCAAGCAACGCGCGGCGAACATGGTCAAGGCGACCGGCAACCGGATCGGCCTGATGCGCAACGCGAAGATGGGCGTGTTCCAAATCACGTCGGTCCACTCGACCGAGGTCTCCGATTACGGCGTCAACGATACCGGCTCCCAGCGCAAAAAAGTCACCGCCGTCGTCAACGCCAGCTTCGCCATCGAATAGCCGTGTTACCGGAAATTCGTCGGTAGGAACGAGCCGGCGGCTCGCCGAAGTCGTTTGTGGCAATGGTCGAGCGGCACGCCCGGTGGGCGCGCTCGACCGCACACCGGGTATCTCGCGAATTGTTGGAGGCCGACTCTGCGAGTCGGCGAAACCTGTCTGCCGCCGGACAAGATCCCCACACAACCGCCGTTTCGCAGGGCCACGATCACCTGCCGCAGGCAGCGCATCGGCGACCGGGGCTCCGGAGGGCCACGCTTCCGCGTGGCCGCTGTTGTGCCCGGTCGCGCCGAAGCGCGACCCTCCGGACCGATGTTTTGTTTGGTGCTCAAAAGTATTTTTCACTCGCAACGGGCGCGGGGCGTCCGTATTCTCCGCCGAATATGAGGATTTTGTCGGGGATTCAACCGAGCGGGAAGCTGCACATCGGGAATTATTTCGGGATGATGCGGCCGGCGCTGGAATTGGCGCAGAAGGGTGAGGCGTTCTATTTCATCGCCGATTATCACGCGTTGACGTCGGTGCGCGATCCGGCGGAGTTGCGGCAGAACGTGCTCGACGTGGCGCTGGATTTCCTCGCCTGCGGACTCGACCCGCAAAAAACGGTGTTCTACCGGCAGAGCGATGTGCCGCAGGTGACGGAGCTGGCGTGGATTTTGTCGTGCCTGACGCCACTGCCGATGTTGGAGAACTGCGTCAGCTACAAGGACAAGATCGCGCAAGGGCTGACGCCCAATGCCGGGTTGTTCACGTATCCGGTGTTGCAGGCGGCGGACATTTTGATTGTGCAGTCGAACGTCGTGCCGGTCGGCAAGGATCAGAAACAGCACATCGAGGTCACGCGCGACATTGCCGGGGCGTTCAACCGGCAGTTCGGCGCGGTGTTCACCATCCCGGACGCCCACATCCGGGAGGCCGTGGCGGTGTTGCCGGGCATTGACGGCCGGAAGATGTCGAAGAGCTACGGCAACACGATTGAGATTTTCGGCGACGAGAAGGCGACGCGGAAGAAAATCATGGGCATCAAGACCGACTCGCAGCCGGTCGAGGCGCCGAAGAAGGATTTGGACAAGAATCTGCCCCTGCAACTGTTGAAAGTGATTGCGCCGGCCGTGGCGGCGGAGCAGGAAGCCAAGCTCGCGGCCGGTGGGTACGGATACGGCGAGTTGAAGAAGGTGCTGCTGACGACATTGCTGGAGTATTTCGCGCCGTACCGGCAGAAACGGGCGGAGTTGGAGCGCAACCGGGATTACGTCGAGCAGGTGCTCCGCGATGGCGCGGCCCGCGCCAACGCGGTGGCCGATGCGACGATGCAGAAAGTCCGGGAAGCCGTGGGCTTGAGATGATTCGGATTTGTCACCCTGAGCGGAGCGAAGGGGCTCAGTTGTAAGGCGGTAGAGGCAGAGATTCTTCGCTTCGCTCAGAATGACAAGCTAACGCATGGAAGCCGACTACAAGGTCAAACTGGAGGTCTTTGAGGGGCCGCTGGATTTGTTGCTCTACCTCATCAAGAAGGAAGAGGTGGACATTTACGATATCCCGATTGAGCGGATTACGAACCAGTACATGGAGTACTTGTCGTTGATGAAGCTGCTCAATCTGGAGGTGGCCGGCGAGTTTCTGGTGATGGCGGCGACGCTGATGTACATCAAGAGCCGGTTGCTCCTGCCGGCCGACCAGCAAATCGCCGACCCGGAAGCCGAGGAAGGCGAAGACCCGCGCTGGGAGTTGATCCGGCAACTGGTGGAGTACAAGAAATTCAAGGACGCCGCCGCCCAACTCAGCCGGCGCGAAGAGGAACAGAGCCGGCTGTTCCCGCGCCGGGTGGGCGACGGGCTGGGGATTGATGCGGATCAGGAAGTGCCGCTGGCGGAAGTCAGCATTTTCGACCTGATCAACGCCTTCCAACAGGTGCTGAAGAAGGCCAGTGACCGCGAGGAGTTCCGCGAGATCATCGAGGAACGGTTCACCGTCAGCGACAAAATCGAGGAAATCCTCTATACTCTGCGCGACCGGACGGAACTGCGGTTTGGCGAGTTGTTCGAGAAAGCCAGCACCCGGGCGGAAGCAGTGGTAACATTTCTGGCGTTGCTGGAATTGATCCGGTTGAAGCGGCTGAAAGTCCGGCAGCCGGAGGCGTTTGGTGAGATTCAAGTGATCAAAGTTACAACGTAGTTGTCACCCTGAGCGGAGCGAAGGGTCTCGTCGCGGAACGACAGAGATTCTTCGCTGCGCTCAGAATGACAGAGACGAGAGAGACATGACATTGGAACTGAAACACATTGTGGAGGCGATTCTGTTCTCGGCGGAGCGGCCGCTGGCGACGAAGGACATCCGGCAGATCTTTGCCGAGGCGACCAACGAGGAAGGCGGCCCGGCGGTGACGGAAGGGTTCCGCAACGTCCGCGAGGCGCAACTGGCGGCAGCGCTGGAGGAATTGAAGATCGAGTACGACACCCAGCAGCGGGCGTTTCAACTCGTCGAGGTGGCCGGGGGCTGGCGGCTGGTCAGCCGACCGGAGTACGCGCCGTGGCTGAAACAACTGCTCGACGAAGCCCGGCCGCACCGGCTATCGGCTCCGGCGTTGGAAACGCTGGCGATCATCGCGTTGCGGCAACCGATTTCGCGGGCCGACGTGGCGGCGATTCGCGGCGTGGAAGTGGACGGCGTGGTCAAGACGTTGCTCGAACGCGACCTGATCACCATTACCGGGCGCAGCGACGAGCCGGGCCGGCCGATGTTGTACGGCACGACCCAGAAGTTTTTGGAGCATTTCGGGCTGCGGAGTCTCGACGACATGCCGCGCGCGGCGGAGTTGCGGTTGCAGGCCGCGGCGTTGCAGGCGGCGGAAGCGAAACAGGAAAAGGTTTCCTCTCCCCCCGGGGGAGAGGATAAAGGTGAGGGGGCAGCGGCACAACAGCCGGCCACGACCACCCCTCACCCTAACCCTCTCCCCCACGGGGAGAGGGGAGCGATGACCCATGAAGGACAAGCTCCAACAACTGCGGAAACGAATTGACGCGATTGATGCCCGGCTGGTGCGGTTGCTGAACGACCGGACGAAGGCCGCGGTGGAGATCGGCCGGCTCAAACACGAGGCTGGCGAGGAGATTTACGCGCCCCACCGGGAAGAGGCCGTGTTGCAGCGCGTCGCGGCAAAGAATACCGGACCGCTCACCGAGGAGTCGCTTCGCGCCATTTACCGGGAAATTATGTCGGCGGCGCTGGCGTTGGAGAAACCGCTCGTGATCGCCTACCTCGGTCCCGAAGCGACCTACTCGCACATGGCGGCGATCAAGAAATTCGGGGCGAGCCTCCGCTACGAGCCGCTGCCGGGCATTGCCGACGTGTTCATTGAGGTCGCCAAGGGCCGGGCGGACTACGGTGTGGTGCCGATTGAGAACTCGACCGAGGGCGCCGTCACGCACACCTACGACATGTTCGTGGACAGCGACCTGAAGATTTGCGCCCAGATTCTGTTGCCGATTCGGCACAACCTGATGTCGGCCGGGCCGCGCGCGGAGATCAAAAAGCTCTATTCCATCGCGCAGGTGTTCGCCCAGTGCCGGCAATGGTTGCAGATGAACCTGCCCCACGTCGAGACGGTCGAGGTGTCCAGCAGCACCCGGGCGGCGGAAATCGCCCGGACCGAGCCGGGCGCGGGCGCGCTGGCAAGCGCGTTGGCCGCCGAGAAATACGGCCTGACCATCCACGACGCCAACATCCAGGACTCCAGCGAGAACGTGACCCGGTTTCTGGTCATCGGCCGGCGGCACTCGCCGCGCACCGGGAACGACAAAACCTCGCTCATGTTCGCCGTGCAGGACCGGGTCGGCGCGTTGCACGACTGCATTGCGGCGTTCAAGCGGTTCAAGATCAACATGACCAAGATCGAGTCGCGTCCGAGCAAAAAGAAGGCGTGGGAGTATTATTTCTTCGTGGACGTCATCGGCCATTGTGATGACCTCAAGGTCAAAAAGGCGCTGGCCGAGCTCGCCAAGCACACGATGTTCGTCAAAATCCTCGGCAGCTACCCGAACGTGAACGGATGAACTTCCCCGCGCTTGCCAACCGGTATGTGTGCGACGTGCCGGTGTATGAGCCGGGGCGGCCCATCGAGGAAGTCGCGCGCGAACTCGGCTTGAAGCCGGCCGGCATCATCAAGCTGGCGTCGAACGAGAACGCGCTCGGCCCATCGCCGCAAGCGGTGGCGGCGATGCGGCGGGCGTTGCCGACGGCGCACTTGTACCCGGATGGCGGCGCGTTTTATCTCCGGCAGGCGCTGGCCAAGAAGCTCGGCGTCGGGATGGATAACCTGATCATCGGTTGCGGCTCGAACGAGATCATCGAGTTTCTTTACCACGCGTTTGTCGCGCCCGGCGATGAAGTCGTGGCGGGCGACCGGGCGTTTGTGATCTACTCAATCATGGCGAAGATGTTTCAGGCGAAATGCGTCGCGGTGCCGTTTGCCGGGCACACGCACGACCTGCCGGCGATGCGGGCGGCCATCACGCCGAAAACAAAACTCGTGTTTGTGGCCAATCCGAACAACCCGACCGGCACGCGCGTTCCCAACGCGGCGCTGGAGCAATTCATCCGCAGCCTGCCGGCGCACGTGATCTGCGTGCTCGACGAGGCGTACGTTGAGTTCTTGGATGACCCGCCGCCGTCGGTGCCGTATGCGCTGCGGCACAATGTTGTGGTCCTGCGCACGTTCTCCAAGATTGTCGGCCTCGCCGGGCTGCGGATCGGCTACGGCATTGCCCCACCGGACTGCATCGCGTTGCTCCAGAAGGTCCGGCAACCGTTCAACGTCAACGCCCTCGCGCTGGCCGGGGCGCGGGCCGCGCTCGGCGACGCCGCGCACATTCGCCGGACGAAAACGATGACCCGGCAGGGATTGAAATACCTCTACCGGGAATTCGACCGGCTGGGGCTGGAGTACGTGCCGAGTTGCGCGAACTTCGTGCTGGTCAAGGTCGGCGATGGCGACCGGGTGTTTCAGGCGTTGCAGCGGCGCGGCGTGATTGTGCGCCCGATGCGCGGCTACAGGTTGCCGGAGTGGATTCGGGTGACGGTGGGGTTGCCGGCCGAGAACCGGAAGTTCATTGCCGGGTTGCGGTTGGTCCTGTAAAGATGGCGGGCGGGCCGGAGGGAATCATGGAGCGGAATCCGACGCGTGAGTTTCTGGTGGACGTGCAACGGCGGTTGCCGTCGGGTCTGCGGCTGGTTCAGGAAGCGTTCACCACGGAGCACCGGCACGCGGTGATGGTGCAGTTGTTGTCAGCCGAGGCTGACCGGTTCTATGTGTGGGACGACATCCTGGCGCGGACGATGGGCGAAGTGAGCGTGGACTGGGCGGCGCAACACGGCGGCGACCGGTTGACGCTGATTGATCCCGATTACGGCGAGTTGCGCGCGCAGGTGCACCGGCTCCAAAAAGTCGCGCAACGGGTTCAGAGCATTCGGGTGCTGAGTCCCGGCGATTGCGGCTGGTTGGCGGTGCAGGTCCATGGGTTGGAATGCCGCAACACGACCGGCACGGTGCTGGCGCGGTTTCGGGGAGCCATCGTGGATGGGCCGCGGCCGGTGCTGTTCCTCGCGCGCGCGTGTCGCGGCCCGCGGCGCGCGGACGTTGGCTGGTGGCTTGGCTTCTTTTCGTTCGACCCGAAGTTCCTCGAAGAGATCGGCGAGGAAATCGGCGCGGTGACCCATGGGATGGGACGGCGGTTGGCGACTTTTGAGAAACTCGAAGCGCTGCACCAAACCACGCAGCGCATCACCCGCGAATTGGAGAGTTATTCCCGGCGAGTCGAGAAAGCGGTGGAACTGGCGCGCCGGCGGCCGGATTTGTTGACGCCCGCCCGGTTCAACCGGATCGTCCAGCAGGCGCTCGCAAAGATCGAGGAACTCGAGGAAATCCCGCGCCGGGCGCTCCGCGGCCTGGACCGGCCCCGCCGGTGAGGTCGCGCGCAGCTGGCGAAAGGTCTGATCCGCGGGGCAGCGTGGCGAGGGGCTGGTGGTAAAGGGCGGCAAGGTCGGGTTGATACACCTTGCCGCCTTCGATGTTGATCCCCGCCGCGATTGCCCGGTCGGACCGGGCCGCGCGCCGGTAACCTTGCGTGGCAATCGCCAGCACGTAGGGGAACGTCGCGTTGGTCAACGCGTAGGTCGAAGTTCGCGCCACCGCGCCCGGCATGTTGGTCACGCAGTAGTGCACGACGCCGTTGACGAGGTAGGTCGGCTGGTCGTGCGTGGTCGGCCGGGAAGTCTCGATGCAGCCGCCCTGATCAATCGCCACGTCCACGATCACCGCGCCGCGTTTCATTTGCCGGACGAGTTGCCGGCTGACCAACCGGGGCGCGCGCGCGCCCGGCAGCAGGACGGCGCCGATCAGCAAATCGGCCTGCAACACTTGCTCGCGGATGTTCTGGGCGTTGCTCATCAGCGTTTTGACGTTCGGCGGCATCACGTCGTCGAGGTACCGCAACCGGGGGAGACTGATGTCGAGAATCGTGACGTCGGCGCCCAACCCGGCGGCCATCTTGGCCGCGTTGGCGCCGACCACGCCGCCGCCGAGGATGACGACTTTGGCCGGCGCGACGCCCGGCACGCCGGCCAGCAGAAGGCCCCGGCCTTGCAGGGGTTCTTCGAGGAATTTTGCGCCCTGGTGCACCGCCATGCGGCCGGCAATCTCGCTCATCGGCGTCAGCAACGGCAGCGTGCCGTCCGGTAACTGGATGGTCTCGTAGGCAATGGCGACAATGCCGCTGCGGAGCGCCGCGCGGAAACCGTCGGGGTCGGCGGCAAAATGAAAGTAGGTGAACACGATCTGGCCCGGGCGGAGCCGGCGGTACTCGGCCCGTTGCGGTTCTTTGACTTTGACGATGAGGTCGGCCGCGTACACGGAGCGGACCACGCGGGCGCCCGCGGCCCGGTAATCCGCGTCGTCGGCGCCGCTGCCCTGACCGGCCCCGCGTTCGACCAGAACGGTGTGGCCGGCCCGGCGGAGCGCCTCGCAATGGACCGGCAACAGTCCGACACGGTACTCGTTGTTTTTGATCTCGCGGGGGATGCCGATAATCATAGGAAGAGGGGAGTGGTGGGGGTGTCTTGATCGGCGACGGCGACGGTGACGTGATTCGCGCCGGCGCGGCGCAGCGAGGTCTCCACGGCGCGCCGGGCGAGTTCGGGCCGGTTGCAGTCGCGGCTGAGATGGGCGAGGCAGATGTGGCGGAGCCGGTCGCTGACGACTGTGCCGGCCAGTTGGGCGGCGGCGTCGTTGCTGAGGTGGCCGTGCCGGCTCATGATGCGTTGTTTGAGCGACCACGGCCGGTCGGGATTGTCCTGAAGCAGGCGAAGATCGTGATTGGATTCGAGGATGAGGACGTCCACGGCCCGCACCCGTTCCATCACCAATTGGGTGACGTGACCGAGGTCGGTGACAACGCCGATGGCGAAGCCGTTTTGATGGATGAGGAAACCGACCGGATCTTGCGCGTCGTGCGGGACGCTGAACGGTTCGATGGTGAAATCGCCGATCTCGAACGCCTGGCCGTTGGTGAACAGCCGCCAGGAAAGCCGGGCGTCACCGGCTTCGTCGTGGACGGCTTCGGCGGTGAGCCGGTTGGCATAGACGGGCAGGGGCCGGCGTTTGCTGAGCACGGTCAGGCCCTGACGATGGTCGGAATGTTCGTGGGTGAGCAGGATGGCGTCAATCGCGTCGAGCGACCGGTGGACATGGGCGAGCCGCTGGGTGATTTGCCGGGCGCTGAGGCCGGCATCCACGAGCAGCCGGGTGCGCGCCGACTCGATGAGCGTGCAGTTGCCGGCGCTGCCGGAGCCCAACACCGTGAGTTGAATCCCCATCCCCACGCCGCGGAGGATACAGGAACGGCCCGGAAACTCAAGATTCAATTAGACTGATTGCCAAAAGTAATTTCCACTTCGGTGAAGATTTTTCTGGTACCTTGAAGGCCATTATGGTTGAACATGGGTGTTGCACACGACCAGCGTTCAACCGAATCCAGAGAACGCCACGCTCG
>Ga0207433_10016496_pt1 | contig 10358 bp, 10 predicted proteins | sample YelNatPaOPGAMG01_FD_187559 | JGI IMG/M metagenome (GOLD analysis project Ga0207433, IMG submission 187559) | Hot spring thermophilic microbial communities from Obsidian Pool, Yellowstone National Park, USA - OP-RAMG-01 (SPAdes) (version 3) | ecosystem: Environmental > Aquatic > Thermal springs... | reverse complement strand
AACCACTCGATCCATTGGCTTTTTCCGCTCATGCTCTCGCCGACAACGACGATGCTTGCCGCGGCGCGCTGCACCATCTTGCGCACAGCGTCCGCGGTGAGCGGGTCCGTGCCGACGGCCGTCGTCCTCCGCACCGACGCGAGATTTGTGAGCAATGAACCGAGAGATGCCGGGTTGGCGAGAGCGCGCTCGACGGCGCGTTGTACCGCAAGATAGAGTCGCTCGGTTTGTGTAATGTGCGGTTCGGTCTCCGACGTTGTGTCGGGCGGCCGCCGCCATTCGGGATCGACGCATCGCATCGCAGCGTCGTCGTACACGGCCTGCGACATGTACAGTGTCTGTACCACGAGTCGCGTGGTCACGACGTGCGTCATGGTGTGGGCAGGGATGCGAGTGTAGCGCGCATCGACGCAGCTTGCTTGAATCACGGTACATTGCCTAATCCGGTAGATGATGCTCGACGCAGTATGCAATAAATTCAAGCGGTGGTACGCGGTTTTCATTGTGTACTTGGCGCTGCGGCGTGCATCATGCAAATCGATGAGTCGCAGGAAGCAGCGGTTTTAACAAAACTACAAGAAGCCGAGTCTGCCGCGGACAAGGCGCTTGCAAGTCTCAACGAAGCGCTCGGCATGCTTGAGAAGCTCACACGGAGCGTCTATTTGCGAGAGTCCAGCGGCTTGATAGTCTTGGCAAGCGATGTTCCTTGTAAGCTTGCGCTCACGCTTACGCGAGCCAATGCAGTGAATGCACTTGTTTCCAAACGCAAGAAGAGCATGCTCTTTGGTGCGCCTGGACGGTTGCGCGTCGTACTAAAGAAGACGCCATCTGGCAAGAGCCCCGAGTCGGAACAGTAGAGGCCTGATTTCGTCTGCATGCAACAGCATTCATTCAACTACATGCAACAGCAATCAGGCAACTGCATGCGAATGTAGAGGCGAATACATATAGACCGCTGTTTTCACCATTTCTCATCACACTGTCGTGCCTCCATACCTCCACGCCATGTCTTCTGCACCCACCGCTGCCACCACCACCGCGCCGACTGCCGTGGCCACCGGCCCTCCGGTTTCCGTCGAACAAGGCATCGAGATATGCACACGATCAATCAAGTACATGGCAAACTTTACCGGCAAGCTGTCGTGTGTCTCGACGGTCGTCGACTTTCTTGCAAGTGTCGTGGACGACCGAATCAAGGAACTCGACGAGACCAAGGAGCGGCTGCTTGTCGTCAAGGACGATCAAGTCTGGACTGAGTTCGAGCTGACTATTCAGAACAGCACGGCATTGCTGACGTCACTCCAGCAACTGCAAGCCAAGCTGCGCGAGCGTTTGCCTTACGCAAAGCCAACGGAGGTCCCGGTGGAGTCTGCAATCAAGAAGAAGCCCAGGCGCCGCGTTGCAAGGAGCTGCCGAGGAGCGCGCTCGCCGCCGGGCTCGCCAGAGTTTTAGCTTGCGCATGTACACGAGCGACTCGTGAATCTCAGTGACTAAAGTATACGTTGTTTACTATGTGAATCTAATCGTGGTTTGCAGCGGTCGCACAATCTACGAATCGCTGATCGTCGGCTCGTAACTATTCAAGGTACGAATGTAGGCGGGTATCTCTGCTTGTTTAGCAAACCTGAACCTGGAGTCTTGGCTGAACGGATCAAGACCGAAAGCGATCAGTTGGTCGCGCACTTGGCTAAAGTGTTTTGCAACAAACTCGCATGCGTAGTTCAAAAGATCAAGTTGTCGCCTGTAGAACGTCAGCGGCATCGCCGAATCGTTTGCGGCATATTGCCTTGCTGCTTGTGATTTTCTAGAGCCTGGCGGCCTTACCATTTGATAAAAGCGTGGATAAAAGAGTCCTGCAATGGCACGCACCGGGCCTGGTAGCTTGTAGTTGCCGACGTTTGGCAAAGTACCGCGCGCAAACAAATAGTCCCTGACTGTTCCGTAGAAACACATGAGTGTAGCGAGGAAGAGCGCGGTGCCCTCTGGCATCTGGGTCGTCGGTGCAAACTCGAGCCACGGAAAGGGGTTGGTGTGTTCGGTGTATGGCATAGCCTTTGGAGACGAGTCCGGGGTGTTGAGGTAAAGAATGATGGCCATCTCCAGGTGTGTGCGGCGGTCGCCCTCGTACTCGCCAAAGAACTCGGTTTCCGGCGACCACTCAAGCATGTTGCGCATGGCAACAAATCGGCGGATCTGGAGTTCAAGCGCATGAGGCGTTCGTTTGTGCAGGATCTGTGGCGAGGCGACCCATGGTTTTGGATGGAGACCGGTGCTCATAATGTAGGAAAAGAGCGAAGCGATCGTGTTGGAGATTGGGAATCGATTGCGTTGCAACCTTTTGGCAATCGGACGCGACGCGATCTCGGCCGGCAGATCGCCGTTGTGCAGGATGCTGATGAATATGTCATCAATGATCTCTGGTTCGCTGACTGTCGCGGGTATCACACCGAGCGCCTTGGCGATCTCCGTGGTTCGCACTATCTCGCCGTAGACGTATTGAGCAGACGACACTAACTCGAGCAGTGGCGTCAGATAGATCTTGTTGCGTTGAGCATGAAGCGACAGGCCCTTGATCTCCTTCCGGTGAACCACGAGATCGTTTCCGTGCGTCACGCGGTGCGTGTCCGTGATCCACGAGAGAGTACCGAGAATGCTAATGTGCATTCCAATCCACGAGGCAGCCGATGTGCGCCCGCGCAGGACCGGTGCGTATTGGCCACTACCGAGAACGTGTTCGACCACTGTAGGCGGCTCACGGGTGTCGTAGATCATGTCCATGATGTCGCGGGCAATGGTCGCCAGATCGTCAAAGTTAGCGCTGACGTGCCCCTCGGGCGTGTAGTCGCGCCACTCCTTGTACATTTGACGAAGTCGAACCTTGAGCAGCGGATCGAAGACGATTGCCAAGAGACGCATCGACATTGGATCGAGGCGCAGCTGCTTCTTCTTGCTGGCGTGCGCCGAAGTCGCGAGTCGGACAAAATTGACGAGCGGACGGTGGGCCTGACTGGCGTCGTTGAGCGACGTGTAGATAAAGGGCGACGCCCCGAGGGCGATCGCGTCCACCGCAACACAGAGGATTGTGTAGTAAATCCGAACGATCGGCGGTGCAGACTCCCCGGTGTAGTGTTGATTCAACAAGAGATACGGAACTAGCTGGGTGTCTTCGTCGGGGTAGTACTGCGTGTCTTCGGAATACATGAGCTGCTGACGATAAGCAATGCGATAACATATCTGGGTGGCCAGGAGCGAAATGCACAAAACAATGTCCAGTGCGCGCAGCGTGCGCGGCGAGTTCGGTGTGCGCAACGAGTTCGCCTCGGCAGCGGCCATTGTAATCTCGAGCATTGCGCTCGAAAGAGACGTTGTAAACGAGTTCATGAACGTCGTCTCGGTGAACTTTGCAACAAAGTCCGCCAGATTCTGGATCGTGCTGCCAAACTTTTCAAGTACATCGAGCGCGGTCGCCGTGGGACGGCGGTCGAGATGTCTGTAGGTCAACTCGAAGCTTTCTTTTTCCATCTCTGAATAGTCCTCCCACGCACGGAATCGGTACACCCCCCTTGGAACGACAGGCTTTGAACGTACGGATACGTCAAGAGCGTAGCGCCCTCTGTAGAGCTCGGACACGAGAGAGAAACGAGCCTGTGCAAATTCCGCCGGGTACTGCAGATCGACACCGGTCAGCATTTGTATGGGGTTGTATTGTCGGCGCACGGCGACCGGGCTCTCCGTGTACATGCTATCCATACTCTCGATCGACGCGTCCGAGACATCGACGCCGCCAGACGATCCGGCGTACAGCGTCGTTGCGACACTCGACCAAGCCGAGGAGCCCGATGATGACGACGGAGGAGACGGCGACTGCATCGCCTCTTCGTAACCAAAGGTGGTTTCGAGTTGCTCACTCGATTCGTCCATCGAGCTTGCGTAGTCCGACCCGGTCATGATGTCAGAGTACGCGGCGTCCGAGTCTTCTTCCTCGAGAATGTCACGCGTCGACAAAGAACCCGGAGAAAAACCAGGAGGTTGCATAGGCGTGTATTCGGGCCTGTCGTACTGACGCGATGCATGGCGTGAACGTTGCCTCACAAACGGTGCGGCAGTCACAGGATTGGCATTTGCAAATATCGACGAACGCGGGCGACGCCGCGCAGTGGTGGTAGTGGTGGTTGTCGTCGCCGCGACGTTGCTCGACGGTCGCCTGTAGAGTTGCGCCGGAGTCACCGACCTACCGGCGATACCTTGCTCGTACGCTGCAAAGCCTTCGGGCGTCACCGCTGAAGGCGACTGCCAGAAGGTCGGAGTGTAGTCCATTCTTCCAGTCGCCCGCGGCGAAACGTATGACGCGCTTGGACTCGCTTCGAGAATCTGACGGCGTTGCTCCTCGGCGCTCGTGGGAAAGCCGTAGTCCGCGTAGCCGCGGTCGTCGGGCAGAGCAGCCACAGCGCTCGGTGTCGTGCCGGACGGGCGATAGGCCGGCGTTAGATTGCGGTACCGCGTGCTCTGCGTGCGTCGCTGGCGCTCCCTGAAAAACGGCGGCGGAGGCGTTTCGTAGTCTGCTTCTGCCGCCCATCGGTACGCCTGGTCCGCCCGCCGGAACTCGGCGGGATTGATACTCGGCGTCTCGAACACGTCGTTTGACATGTTTTCGCACGGAGAACAATGACACAATGACGATTGTAAAAAGAAGACATGGGACTGGTGTGGTACTATCGCGCGACAGCTATATATTTTTATGTCATCAAATCATACAACCATCTCAATCAGTAGACAGCATTTCAGAGCACCTCATGGCCTCCGAGGTTTGCCTCTCTTGTTCATACACAAAGTATGCATGGCGAATTTTGATCCAACACTGGTGATAGAACGTCGGTCGAGCGTGTCCTTCGGACGACTGTGACAACAGTTGATTTGCATAAGCACAAATGTCCTTGACCGAGACCTTTGACGAGTATCGTTGTTGGTAAAGCCACTCGAATAGCTGTCGTTGTTCTTCGTCGGTCAGCACTCGTTTGTTCTCGCCCCGCTGGTTGATTGGAAAAACCCTGAAGCCGTTCGTAAAGTGTTGCCGAAGACTCCAATACGACACACCAAAAGCGTCCGCGGTCCTTTGTACTACGGCTTTCTTGTTGTTCAAGACCGCCGATGGATTCTCGTCGTACAAGCGCCACATCTCATCCAGTGCGGGTTGCATTTGCTTTCTCAGCTCTTCGGGTGGCCGCTTGCGGCGTCCGGGTTTTCGCACTGTCTTGCGTGCAAAAACCGACGGCGTCGTATCAAAGCGTTTACAGTATTTGGTGTATCGCTTATACATGTTGCTCCAGCATACAAAGTAAAACACACCACGGCCTTCGGGATTGTCAGATGATCGAATAATCTCATTTGCGCGGTTGCAGATTTCTCCAACGGAAGGGCGTCGATGGTTTGCAAGTTCGTTCAATCGTATCCATTCAAAGAGTTCCAGTTGCTCTTCGTCAGTGAGTATGTAGCTCGAGCCATCGTAGCGATCTTCTTGGTAGGTCCTGCAGTTCGAGTTCATGTACTGGCGCAACATCTCGAGTGGAACACCGTGGTCCTTTGCAATACGAGTCAAAGCAGGCCAGCATTTGCGCCCGTTTTGTGTTTTCAATAGTCCCAAATTAAAGTGTTCATCGTAGATTTGCCAAGCTTCATCAAGAGCAGCCTGCATATGCTTGCGAAGCAATCCATGTGAACCCGATAACTTCTTTGGTTTGTGAAAGTGTTTTGGACAAATCACAGGCGTTGGTTTGCCCGCGATATCATAGACAGCTTGAACTATGCTGTCGTCGACATCCGTGTCTGTGTCGCTATCGGACGGAGGCGTGGGGTCTTGCATAGCAAGAGGGGGAGAAGGCAAAGCGTGTGTGGTGAAAGCATAGAGGAAAGAGAAGATTTATACGCGCAACAAGTAGTATGCGATATAACCATGTATGGAAAGAATAGGCATGCAACACAAGTATACAAAGATATCAATCATCGGACAACACTTCGTTGCACTTCATCTCTTCGATTGCGTGCTTCTCGAGTACGTATTGAATGTACTCCTTGCGGAGGGCCTGCCAGCATCTATAATAGAACACCGGTCGGGTATGTCCATCCAAAGACTGGGCTATAAGTTGATTTGCGTATTCACAAATCTCCTTGACTGGTATCCTCGTTCTCACAGCCAGTACGTCTCGTTGTTTGTCGTTTTCGTAAATCCAATCAAAAAGCTGACGCTGCTCGCCGACAGTCAATATTCGTATGTTGTTATCGCCCAGCTTGTTACTTGGAACAACTGTAGAGCCAGCGGTAAAATGTTTCCGGAGAGTCCAATGCGACACACCAAAAGCTGCAGCAGTACGTTGTAAAATGTTGGTTTTGTTGCCAATGAACTCTGACGTGTCTTCGTTGTACAAACGCCATATTTCATCCAGTGCGGCTTGCATGCGTTTTCTCGACTCGTCGCGTGAACGCTCAGACGCCCCGTGGCCCAGGGGTGACTGTGGCAATGGCGTCAAAGGTTTGTCACCAAACTGCTCGCGATAAATTGCGAATCGCTTGTACATCCTGTTCCAGCATTGAAAGTAAAAAACGCCGCGACCCTCGGGATTGGGAGATGCTTGGATGATCTCGTTTGCACGGTCGCAAATCTCTCGAATGGAAGTGCGTCTATCGTTTGCAATATCGTTCAATCGTAGCCATTCAAAGAGTTCCAATTCTTCTTCCTTGGTCAAAATATGACTCGAAAGCCCGCGCGGATTTTTCGGGTAGGTCCTACAGTGTGTCCGCATGAATTGACACAACTGCCTGGCTGAGACGCCGTAATCCTTTGCAATACGACGCAAACCAGGCCAAAAAATGGCGCCGTTTGATTTCGATCGCAAAAGTCCTAAATCGCGATGTTCGTCGTGGATTTGCCAAGCTTCGTCGAGAGCAAGTTGCATGCGCTGGCGAGTCACAGCGCGTGGAATTGTGTTTTTGGCTGGTTCGCGTCGGCGCTGCTTGACAGCGCGGGGTGTGGTTTGTTTCTTAACACTCGCAACAGCTATTGCTATACTATCGTCAACATCCGTATCGGTGTCGCTGTCGAACGAAGATGCAGGATCTTGCATGACGAGAAGAACAGTAGATGCAAAGAACGCGTTCGGTAAAAGCACGAGGGAAAGAGAAAATTTATGGACGTATCATTTGGTCGGTGCGTGGTTATCTATAGTAAGTTGGCATGCAATAGAAAGTTTGCAGTTGCATGCAGTAGAAAGTTTGCAGTTGCATGCAGTACACTACAAGCGTACGACAAAGCGTGCTACCCTAATAAAAAAGCTCTTTCAGAACAGTGTCATCTTACCCTCCCCGCCCGCACGTTTGCACCCGACACCCATACCTACTACTAGAGATGAGCTGCGCCCACGACACACCAGCTTGTGTACCATTGTCCGTATTGGACAACTGGCGCATCGCGCTGCAGCGCTTCGTTCGGTGGCTCGTAATGGGCTGGAACAGTGGCTCGGATTTGTACATGTTCATCATTCCGAGCAGCGGCGTCTCCGTGATGAACGGCGACATCTGGCTATTCTCGAACAACAGCCTGATTTTCGACGTCATACCGGCGCGCACGCCCGTGCCGGTGCGTCTCTTGTTCGAGACCTACATCAGGAGCTCATACACCGGCACGTCGCGCACCGTGCGCCGAGTCGACGCCTCGGCAATGATCGATGCAGCCGCCAAATTCAATGCACAGCCTCGCAGCCACTACAACAGTATTGTGGTCAATGAGTACATTGTGTCGGAGTGGATGACGGCAGTGCGCTTCCTAGGCGACGCTCATGCGTGTGTGTCGAAGCGCGGAGCGCTACCGTCGAACATTGGACTGCAGAGCTTTCTGCACATTGGCGCTGTTGTTTGGACCGTCGCGATGGACCGAGCGGCGGCGCTTGCCGGTGAGGTGGTGCCGCAATGGACGCTGGATCGCAACACGAGTTACTGGGCGTACGTCGTCATGTACTACAACGGACGTGTGGTCTCGGACGACGTAGGCGACTTTGCGGTGTGTGGTCGACCTCAGCCGCTCGAGCGTTTGCTCGCGACGCCGCTATGTATGAATTTTTCTGCACCCGAAGCGGAAAAGGTTCTGTCGTGCATGCAAGAGAGTGGCTGTTACTTTATGTGTGGCATCGACGCATTTGTACCACAGACCGACGTGGAAGAACATTACGACGCACAAATCGACTGCTCGCATTTGTGCGACGAGGATTTTGTATTGCTTGCAGCGTGAGTCATCGAGTGTATTAAATACTTTGACAACCACTCTATATCATGTTCTCGATCGGATCATCGCGAATGGCGCACTGCAACGCCATGTTCAATGGAGGAACGGTAAAGGTGGCAACGCATTGTGACGTGAGCAAAGATTCGTGAACAATGTCGTACACGACCGCGATCGTCAAGGAGCCAGTCGTATTGTCGCACACAAGCATACGCGGCACCGTCGGCGTTCCGCGCTTCGATCGCGGAATGAGCAGTGCATCGGCCGTGAACGCCTCCGGTGGAAATCGGCGATCGAAGAAGCTGGGTACCGTGGTCAAGTCAATATGGTGGAGTAGAAAGTGCGTCTCGAAATCCGACGGGATTGCGCCGTTTGTGAATGCGCATTGCTCAAGCAATTGTGTCGTCGAAAAGTCGCGCTGAGATCGAGTAGCCACGGTCAGCGCGTGTTGGAGACTCCTATGTACGGCGGTGTTGTTGACGTCGCCCCATACGGGAAATGTGCCGTAGGACGACTCGAGTACAGGCGCTAGGTTCGACATGGACACGTCGAGTGGCAGCGGCTCGACGCGAGGCACCGCGTAGCGCGGAAAGCATGTCTCGCTGCTGTCGTACGTCACCAGGAATGCGTCGTCGCAGCCGTACTTGTGAATACAGGTGCAAAACCAGGACGCGACTGGATCGATGAGCGAGCTTGCAGGTCGGCTTCTCATATGGTCGACAGTGAGGTCGCAAAGCGACAGCCACAGAATTGCGTTGCTGGCCAGAGACCGCAACATCAGACGCTCGTGGCAGACTTCGAGTTGTACCGCGGAGCGATTCGTGCCGTGCATTTCTTCGCCCAGCAAGCAATTAAGCGGCACCGAAACCTCGCATTCTTCGAGCGTATCACGGCGCAAACGCACGACCGTGCGCGATGCTTGCTCGAAGGCGTATATCGCCCCGGTGGGTCGGTAGCACACGAGATTCGTGTACCAAGCCGGACGCGGCGTCGCGCGGTAGTGTTCGCCAAACTGGTGGCAGAAGTTGCGCGGGATCGATGGCGGCGGCCGGCCGGCCAGCCGCATCACCGAGCCCATGAGCACGTCGCCGGCAAGCGTCTGTCGTGTGACGCTGACAATCAACCTGCCCTTGTGATCGAAGCACATTGACGCAACACATGTGATCAGACCGTCGGGCTCCGACGGTGGGGAAGACAGCGTCCATGTCCAGTGTGGCTCAAGCAGTGTCGAGGTCCTACGGTGATCTAAAGCCATGGTCGTGCTTCGGACACTGTTGATATCAAATGAAACAGTCTACGGTCGTGTTTAAGTACACACGTGCGCAAAACATTGATATACTACCAAATATAGAACATTAAAACACACTGCTACGACGGTCGGCCACAACCGCGCCACGGCGGCATAGTACATCATCAATCAACGGGATGGGTAACCGCGCCACGACACTCGCCGCGGGCGCCGTTCGCGCTGTGCAAAAGTACGAGCTCGATTATGGGCTCCATTACGAGACGATTGAACTGATGCACTCGGTCGACTGTCTTCTCGCTGGCGGACGTACAGACTTTGTTACGTGCGGAAATCTTGTGGTTGGGTTTATTGTCGGCTGGACAAACGACGTCGTGAGCTCATCCACAAAGAAAGCGATAGCTCAATTTTCGAGTGGAAGAAATCAGCCCTTTCTTTTATTGATACCAAGCATTGAACCTGGTAAGCCTAAGGCGCTTGTTGCAACGCTACAAAACACAGTTGAAAACGATACATTGATGTGTGGTTCTTCATTTGGCGTAATCAAAACACGAGACGCAGGAGTGTTTTACTACGTCGTCGGTCTCATGAAACCAAGAAGGTCCCGATCGTGACTGTGGCTAGAAACTCCTTGTAAAGCTCGACGTCGCAGCCGCACAGCTTTTCCTCGGTCAACTGCTGAGTTGGGTAGCTGTGATACAGCACCATACCGACGAGGAGCCAAGGCTCACTGTGTAAATAAGATTGCCTGTATAAAGCCTTGTGCACTGTTGTTGTTCATGTTAGTCAGGGCACGCTTTCACTTGCTATTCGGCCTCACGCCCTCGCCCCAAATGCACCAAG
>Ga0207433_10016494_pt1 | contig 10360 bp, 7 predicted proteins | sample YelNatPaOPGAMG01_FD_187559 | JGI IMG/M metagenome (GOLD analysis project Ga0207433, IMG submission 187559) | Hot spring thermophilic microbial communities from Obsidian Pool, Yellowstone National Park, USA - OP-RAMG-01 (SPAdes) (version 3) | ecosystem: Environmental > Aquatic > Thermal springs >... | reverse complement strand
AGGGCCTTAAGCTTTTGGGGTAAGAAGTTCATAGTCGTTATTGATCTCCTTTCCGGCCCCTCTCATCCTTGGGGCCGGACCATTATTATAATGCCAGTCAATAAACAGAATCTAAGCCAACACCCCCCTCTATCCCTTGGGCCATCTATGATTCAGAGCTTTTGCAGTAATGACAAGGGTTTGAGGGGGGTCAAATGTGGGTCAGGTCAGTGGATGTGGCTGAGATCTCACACTTCCTCAACCACTGATCCTCGGCTCGGAATCGCTTTGGGCCGGTGTCGGATGAAAATATTCCCCGGCCCAGGGACGGCCGGGGAAGGAGAAAAAAATGAAAATCTCTCCGATATTAGAGCTGGCTCACCTCAGCTGGGCTCAGGGTTCTCATGTTGTGTATCAGGTATGCGATAGAGTGCAATCGCCCTTCACTGGATACAGACCCAGCGGGTAGAGGTTAGCGGCAATACCCCTGCGCGCGGGGTTCCTCACATCAAGCGGGCAGGATTGAAAGCGGGTTAGAAAACCCGCGCTTGGAATGAAAATCGGATGTTTTCCCAGGTCGGACTTTCCAGTCCGACAGATAGGAGAGCTTTCGGAGAATACCTTTGAGAAGGGACATAAGCCAGACTGAGGCTAAACATACTGGCAACACCGAAGAGGGGCGAGAGCGTATACACCAAAGCCCTCGTTTGTCTTGAGCGATTACGAGGGGGGAAAGCTCAAAGCTCTTGTGCCCAAATAACTTACTGGCAAGAGAGGTGTGAGGTGTCAGTTTTCAAGTGGACGGATCCGGAGCTGAGCGCTTCCTTGAAACGGGCCGACCCGGCGCAGTATACTCTCGGACCATCATGAAGAGGACGAAGGATGACATGCGCCAGGCCCTCCGGCCCCACCTACGGGGTGTTGCGTCCGTTTGCCGGACAGCGGCCTGATACCTTCGTCAGCTTGCCCATCGGACAAACCCAGAAAATATCCTGCCGGGCATCCTTGGCATCAGGTAGAAAAGGAGGAGTTTATGCAGAGAAGCCTTGAAGAGATAAATGAAAGGATAGCCCGCGGCGAGGCAGTTGTGCTTACCGCAGAAGAGGCGGCGAGGCTCCGTGAATCCGAAGGGGTGAAAGCGGTATCAAATAAGGTTGATGTGGTCACTACCGGAACATTCGGGATGATGTGCTCCTCAGGCCTCTTCCTGAACACCGGACACACTGACCCGCCTTCTCGTTTCCAAAGGGCTTTCCTGAACGATGTGGAGGCCTACGGAGGAATAGCGGCCGTTGATCTCTACATAGGAGCGACACAGGTATCCCAAACGAACCCCAGATACGGAGGCGCGCATGTGATAGAGGCGCTCCTTAGGGGCGAACCAGTTAGGCTCAGGGCAGAGGGCGCTCGTTCCGATTGCTATCCAAGGGAATCGGTTGAAGGGGAGATAACGCTTAAGAACTTGAACCAGGCGTTTCTATTTAATCCGAGGAACCTCTACCAGAACTACGCGGCGGCTACGAACTCCTCCTCTCGTGTCCTCTACACCTACATGGGAAAGCTCCTCCCCGGCTACGGGAACATAATGTATGCCACATCCGGAGAGCTATCCCCCCTCCTCAAGGACCCCAAGCTCAGGACCGTTGGCATAGGAACTAGGCTGTTCCTCGGAGGGGCGATCGGCTATGTGGCTTGGGAGGGAACCCAGTTCAATGCCAATCCAAAGCGCGACGCGACTGGGATGCCGATAAGTCCTGGCGCAACCCTCGCGCTCGTGGGAAACCTCAAGGAAATGAGCACGGATTTCATCAGGGCCGCCTATATTCCCGGATACGGGGTTAGCCTTTTTCTGGGGATAGGGCTTGCCATACCCTTGCTTGACGAGGACCTCGCCGAGACAGCTTCAAGGCCGGACAGCCAGATAAAGACAGTTGTCCTTGATTACGGGGTAGCGAGGAGGCAGAGGCCTGTGGTAGGAGAGTTCACTTACAAGGAGCTGAAGAGCGGTTGGGTTGAGATAATGGGCAAAAGGACTAGGACAGGTTCTAGGACGAGCATGAGGATATCAAGGCAGGTGGCCCTCACCCTGAAATCCTGGATAAAGGAGGGGCGATTCACCCTCTCCCACTTCACGAGGCCTTTGCCGGTTGAGGGGAGAACGCTTCCGTGGGAGGTTTAGTATGAAGTTTTTTCTTCAGTTTCCAAAGGAGATAGTTGATAGGCCCATCATCACGGCGTTGATAAGGGAGCTGGGCGTTGAGGTCAACATCCTGCGGGCAAGGGTAACGCAGAACGAGGACGGCGAGATGGTGGCCGACATTGGGCCCTCTCCTGAGCGGGCGATAACCTGGCTGAAGGATCACGGGGTCATCGTAGCTCCCTTATCCGACAAGATAATTAGGCACGAGGAGGTTTGCGTTGACTGCGGGTCATGCCCCGGAGTATGCCCCGCCGGCGCGCTGAGCATGGGAGATGAGGACAGGCTCGTTTTTGACACCGACAAGTGCATATTCTGCCTGTTCTGCCTTGATGCTTGCCCCACCGGAGCCCTTGAGGTCTTTGAATGAAAACCTACAGGGAAAGGTTGAGCTGCTGGCCTTGCTACGCAAGGCTCCTATACCGAAAAACCGACATCCTCATCGCCTCAGAATCCCCGATTGATCCGGAAATGGGCAAGAGGGTCCTCGTAAGGCTCTGGAATGAGCTGACGGGCTACCTCAGAAAGGACCCGCTCTTCGGAATGAGCCTGGAGCCAGTGAGGCCCAGGCACTATGCCCCTGAGATTGCCTTTGAGATGGCGGAAGCCGCCCGGCAGGCTGGCGTAGGGCCTATGGCCGCGGTCGCTGGAGCGTTCGCCGAGGGTGTGGCGAGGGTTTATCCGGGAGAGATATGCGTTGAGAACGGAGGAGATGCGTTTATAAGAAGCCGGCGAGAGAGGCACATTGAGGTCTTATCATGCAATCCGAGGATACCGAGCGTTAGGATAGCCCTCCCTTCAGGCTCCTGGGGCATAGCCACATCCTCGGGAAAGATAGGGCCTTCCCTCAGCCTCGGAAACGCCTGGGCAGCCACCGTTGTAGCGAGAAGCGGCGCCCTCGCTGACGCGTGGGCAACCAGGCTCGGAAACGAGGCCGGGCCCGGAGTAAGCCCTGAGAAAGCCCTTTCGGTTATACGAGGAGCAGATGGAGTTTTAGGAGGCATGGTGATCTCCGACGAATCACTGGCCCTCTGGGGGCTTAGGCTTGTCTGAGCGGCCCAGAAGCCCCTCGGCGAGCCTTACGGCAGAATAGGCATCGGGGCCGTAGCCGTCAGCGCCTATTCTTTTCGCGAACTCCTGGTTCACGACGGCCCCCCCAACGATCACCTTAGCCGAAAGCCCCTTTTCCCTAACGAGCCTTATGACCTCCTCCATGCGCGGGGCGGTTGTGCTCATGAGGGCCGAGAGGGCTATTATGTCCGCTTCTACCCTTTCCGCCTCCTCAACTATCCTATCCGAAGGAACATCCTTGCCTAGGTCAATTACCCTGAACCCGGAGTTCCGGAGGAAAAGGGCCACCAGGTTCTTGCCTATATCGTGAACATCACCCCGAACGGTTGCTATGACCACAGTGCCCTTGTTGGGCTCGGCCGGCCTCTCGCCGAGGCGAGGCCTGAGCGCTTCGGTGAGAGCCTGCGCCGCTTCCGCGGCCCTAACAAGGTGAGGAAGGAATATCCTTTTGCGCTCGTATGATTCGCCCACCCTATCCATGGCTGGGCCGAGGCACCTTTTTATTATGTCATCTGGGCTCGCCCCCGATTCAAGGAGGCTCTCGGCCACCTTCAGGGCAAGGTGCTTGTCGCCAACGAAGATGGCCCTCCTCAGCTCCTCCTCAGGGTTGCCCGGTTCGGGGGGCTCCGGTTCAGGGACGAGAATCTCGGCCGGCTCAATCCTGCCCGCGAGGACCTGCGCGCCCCGGAAAACTTCCATAACGGTTGGGTTCGTCACATCAATTATAGCGAGATCAAGCCCCGCTTCCAAAAGCGCCGAGAGGAAGGAGGCGGTCAGCCCGGCCCTCGCGGGAAGACCGTGCGAGATATTGGAGACCCCGGCTACAGTAAGAAGGCCGAGGGACTTCAATTTTCTCAAAGTTTCAATGGTAACGGATGGCTCGCCTGTTGCAAGAGGTTTCACGACAGGATCGGCTATAACGCGCTCAGGTGGGAACCCGTGCTCTCGCAGGATGTCCATTCCCCTTTTAATCTTAGCAACCCTCTCCTCAGGGGTTTCTCCAAGCCCATCCTCATCAATTGGCAAAAGCACAGCGAATCCGCCATGCTTTTTCAGGATCCCCACCTTTGATGCTATATCATCTTCCTTGGCCGTGAGCGAGTTGAGGAGCCCAACCCCTCCCATCTCAGCAAACGCTTGCTGGATAAGCTCAGGAGAGGAGAGGTCGCACGAAAGCGGAGGGCCGTCGGTTAGCCTTGAGAAGAGCTCCGGGACAATCCCCTCGGGCAAGAGCCTCTCCAGGCCGAGGTTAACATCAAGGAGATCCGCGCGCTCCTGGGCTTTTGCGACGGATACTATGTAATCGGTGTCCATCTCAGCGATGGCCCTTTTGAGGCGCGGTTTTCCGGTGGGATTTATGGATTCCCCGACAGCAAGGGCCCTCTTACCCACAGGCACGACCCTGTCCAGAGAGCTGAACCCCAACAAAGGCTCAGTTTCGCGGGGTTGAGGGGGCCTGCGGCCCACGAGCCTCACGAACTCCCTCACATGTTCGGGGCCGGTTCCGCAACAGCCTCCTATGATGTTTGCGCCAGCCCAGGCAAAGTCCTCCGCCCAGGAGGCAAACCTCTCCGGGTCTAGGGTGTAGGCGCCCTCGGCCGGGAGCCCTGCGTTTGGCTCAACGACAAGAAACCTCTTTGAGAACCTGGCTAGCTCCTGAAAGATAGGGAAAAGCCCCTCAGGTCCAAGTGAACAGTTCATGCCGATTGCGTCCGGGCCGAGGTGCTCCGCCAGAAGCGCGAGCGCGGCGGGTCCGGTTCCTGAGAGCGTGAGCCCGCTTTCGCCGAATGTCATTTGTATTGAAACAAACGCCTCAGGAGCAACATCCCTAACAGCGAGAAACGCGGCCTTGAGCTCCCGTGGGTCTGAGAATGTCTCCAGGAAGAAGATCTCAATTCCGGCCCCTACGAGCGCCTCTGCCTGTTCCCTGAAGACCGAATAGGCTTCTGAGACCCTAAGCGGCCCCTGAGGATACATGAGAAGTCCAGTAGGGCCAATGCTTCCTGCGACGAAAACTCTGTCGCCAACCGCTTCAAGCGCGGTTATGGCCATCAGCCCGTTGACCTTTTCAACGAGGTCCGGGTAGCGGAGCTTTACCCTGTTGGCGCCGAATGTGTTCGTGAGGACTATGTCAGAGCCCGACTCAGCGTATTCCCTGTGGAGCTGAGCGATTACCCCCGGGTGTTCGCACGCCCAAAGTTCCGGAGAGACCCCGGGGGGAAGCCCTCTCTTCATAAGCTCGGTGCCGGTTGCCCCGTCAAGGAAAACGATCCTACGGGACAAAAGCTCCCTCAGCGCCCTTGCTTTCTCCATCCTACAACCCCCGTAGTGCTTTTTTGAGGAACAAGCATATAGGAATCTTTCATGACCATTACCCCCGTGCTGTCCCCGCCGAGGGCATCAACTATGAACGCTTGGTGGCTAAGTGAGAAATCCCCGTATCCGGGCGCATACCTAGCTGTGCCGATAAATCCGGACATCCTGAGGGAGGCCTGGCGGTGCGCGCTTCTGAGGAGGAGCTCCACCATCTCCGAGGCCGCGGCGTCAAGGAGGAGGGCCTCAGTGAGCCTCCCTGATTCAGAGAGCGCTCTGCAGCTCTCCTCCGGTCCGGGGCCAATGGTGGCGAGGAATATGGTCAGGAAGGATGAGCCGGAGAGTTTCTTCGCCATATCTGACGAGCGGATTGTAAGCCCCTCAAGCTCAATCGTATTCTCATCGGACGAGAGAACCGGAAGGTCAGCCAAAAACGCGGCCGGCCTCGCGAGGGCCAAAAGCCTTTCTATGGCAAATGTCGCGGGTTTCAAAAGGCTGTTCCCGGCGCTCTTAGGGCATCCCGCCCTCGCGAGCACGCGCCCGGGCTCGGGCGCGAGCCGCTCAGGTGGGGGATTCATCACAAACCTCTCCATACCCTAGTCAGCTCCTCCACGCCTCTCGCGGGTCCGGATATGTAGATTCCGGAAGCGATGCCCTTCAGCGCCTCCATAATTTTAGACAGGATCTCAACTGAGAATGCGAGGACATCCCTATCCTCCAGGGATTCCACTTTCTTAAGGACATCCTCCGGAACCCTTATGCCAGGGACCTCTGACGCAAGATAAAGGGCGTTTGCTTTGCTTCTCATAGGCATAAGGGAGACTATAACAGGGTATTCCTCAAGCTGATAAACCCAAGATTCTAGATCCTCGGCTGAATATACGGGTTGCGTTATGAAGAACCTTGAGCCGAGCTCCCACCTCCTCACCAGCTTTTCCTTGGCCTTCGGGTCAGCGAAGGAAAGCGCTGTCCCCGGGAAAAAGTATGCCCCCCTGCCTATACTTCGTCCCACGAGGTCCTTGCCCACGCTCAGGTTTGCGATGAGCGAGAGGGTGTCCTCGGTTGAGAGATCATGAATGACGCTGGCATGGGGATAATCACCGAGCTCGGGAGGGTCGCCAGCTATTATGAAAATAGCGTGAAGACCTGCCGCCGAAAGCCCCAGGAGGTCAGACTGAACCCTCGTGAGGCCCCTGTCCCTCAGGGCAAAGTGTATGAGCGGCTCTATGCCGGCGCGCTCGCGCAACAGCATGCCCATCAGGCTCGGCGAAACCCTAACGCGGCCCATTGGGGAATCCGGCACGCTAACCGCCACAGGGGCGTATCGCTTTATATCCTCGGCTTTTTCAAGGAAAGACGATGGATCGGCGTCCTTAGGGGGCAGTATCTCAACGATGAGCGCGTTTCTCTCCGAAATCGCCTCGGCCAACCTGGGAGGCGAGGCTATGGCGGCCGAAGGGATGGGGGAGTCCTCGCTGGCCCACTCAAGCGTGAGGGGCTCAACATTTCTGGATGAGAGGAGGTCCTTCAGGGCCCTGATGAACTCCGGAGTGGTTCCGCAACATCCTCCCAGGACAGCAGTTTTCGGGCCAGCGCATGAAGCCATGCACCTGGCAAAGTGGGCAGGATTTGAAGGATAGACGAAAGAGCCGTCGTGAAAACGGGCCAGCCCGGAGTTTGGTTCAAGGATGATGGGAAATGGGGAGAGAGCGAGAAGGTGTTTGTATATGTCCAGGAACTGAAGGGGGCTTACCCCGTGGTTTGCTCCCAAGCAAGCTAGAGGAATTCCTGACATTTGCGCTACGATATCCTCTATTGAGAAGCCTGCTGGGGTCAGAAGGTCAGCCCCAAAGGTGAAGCTAACCGCCACGGGCACATCGCTTGAGAGGGAGCGGACGAGCCCGAAGAGGTATTGGGCGTGCTTGGGATCGACTTGGGTCTCCAGCAAAATCAGATCAACCCCACCCTCAAGAAGACCTTCTATCTGCGGCAAATAGAACTCGTCCAGCCTTGAAGGATCGCGCGGGGCAAAGGAATAGGAGAGTCCGGGATCAGGGGGGCCAACAGACCCAGCGACGCGGGGTGCTCCCGATTCCCTGGCCAGGCGTGCAGAAAGCGCGTTTATCTCCCTGCACCTGTGGGCGAGGCCGTGCTTGTCAAGCTTTTCAACATTGGCATCAAATGTGTTCGTAGTTACCAGCTGGGCGCCAGCCGAGACATACTCCGCGTGTATTCGCGCCACCAGATCCGGGTTCCTTACCGTAGCCTCAGAAGCCAGATATTCCCTGGGAAAACCCAACGAATAAAGGTATTCGCCGACGCCGCCGTCGGCGATCAGGGGCGCTTCCAGACCGAGGAATTCCACGCTACATTAAAAGTGCCCGGGGGCGGAATCGAACCACCGACACGGGGATTTTCAGTCCCCTGCTCTACCTACTGAGCTACCCGGGCAGGTTAAGATTATAAATCAGGCGCTCGCGCCGTTGCAACACGCCACGCTCGGCAGGGCTCAGAAGTTCATAACCTCATCAGCCTCTAGAGCTTTTGAGGGTCTCCATCCCCGAAAGGGGTTTGGGAAGCCGTTGCCGCAAGTCTTTATTTTTGGTCCTGTAAATCCTAATTTTTAGGCTCACAACTTACATTGACAACCGCCATCATCCCACCGTCACGACCTTCGCGAGGTTTCGGGGCTTATCAACATCACAGCCCCGGAGAACCGCTATGTGATAAGCGAGCAGCTGAAGGGGTATTATAGCCAATATGGGCGAGAGCAAAGGATGCGTATCGGGTATATATATTATCTCCTCAGAAAACTCCTTGTGGCGCTCATCACCCTCGGTCACCACGGAGATTATCCTGCCGTGCCTTGAGGAGACCTCCTTCGCGTTGGAGAATGTCTTTTCGTAATCGGGCCCCTTTGGGTTTATTATGACTACGGGGAGGCTTTCATCCACAAGCGCAAGAGGCCCGTGTTTCATCTCCCCGGCCGCGTAGCCCGTCGCGTGAATGTAGCTTATTTCCTTCATCTTCAAAGCGCCCTCAAGCGCCGTGGGATAGTTTATGCCCCTTCCGAGGAACATGAAATATCCGGAAGTGTAATACTTCTCAGCTATGTGCATGATGTGGGACTCGGTCGCCAAGAGGGCAGTCATCTTGGCCGGGAGGGTATAGAGCTCGGTTATTAGGCTACGAGCCTCCTCATCGGAGAGAAAACCTTTAAGGTGGCTGAGCTCAAAAGCGAGTATGGTAAGGATGAGGAGCTGCGCGGTATATGCCTTGGTTGAGGCTACGCCTATTTCAGGCCCCGCGTTAATATACATCACATAATCCGATTCGCGCGCTATGGAGGAATCAACCACATTAACTATGGAGAGGACCTCAAGCCCTTTTTGCTTAGCGTAGCGCAGGGCTTCCAGGGTATCCATTGTCTCGCCGGACTGGCTTATGGCAATGGCAAGCGTCTTTTCATCAACGGGGGGATTCCGGGAGACGAACTCCGATGCAAAATCAGCCTCCGCCGGGATCCTGACCATCTGCTCAAGGAGATACTTCCCGACCCTGCCAGCGTGGAGGGATGTGCCTGCGGCCTGTATGAATATGCGGTTCTTGTTCAGCAAAAGCTTTCTCAGGTTAGTGTCTTTGAGGAGGACGAACTCCTCCTCCCTGAGATACCGGGCGAGGTTCTCCTTGCATATATCAGGCTGTTCGTGTATCTCCTTTATCATGAAGTGGGGGAAGTGGCCCTTTTGCGCGGTCACGGCGTCCCACTCCACTATTTTTATCTCCTTTTCCTTCGGCCTGCCGTTGAAATCAAAAACGGAAAACCCATCGCGCCTGAGCTCGGCAACCTCCCCGTTCTCCATGATCACCACCCTCTTCGTGTGCGAGAGCAGGGCCGGTATATCGGATGCGAGAAGCATCTCGCCATCCCCTATCCCGATAATGAGGGGGCTATCCTTCCTCGCGGCGAGTATGCGATCGGGCTCACAGGAGGAAAGCACAGCGATGGCAAATGTGCCCTCAAGCTCCCGCACGGCCTTTATCACGGCATCGCGCAGGCTCCCCTCGTAATAATCCTCTATTAGGTGGGCTATGACCTCCGTGTCCGTATCTGAGGAAAAGCGATGGCCCTTCTCCAAAAGCCTGAGCTTTATAGCGTCAAAATTCTCTATGATACCGTTGTGAACAACGGATATCTGGCCCTTGCAATCCAGGTGGGGGTGAGCGTTCTCGTCCGAGACCTGGCCGTGGGTGGCCCACCGGGTATGGCCTATGCCGATGCGGCAGTGGGGGAGGCCCGCGGCCTCAACGGCGTCCGCGAGGTCCTTTATCCTGCCCTTCTTCTTTATGGTGAGGATCCTTCCGTCATCGGTTATCAGTGAAAGCCCAGCGGAATCATAGCCCCGGTATTCAAGCTTCTCCAGCCCCACGAGGATCACAAGGTCAGCGCTTTTTTCGCCTATGTAACCAACTATACCGCACATAAAGCCTCACAACTGCCGGAGGAGGGATTTGAACCCACACGGGATGTAGCTCCCAGCGGATTTTGAATCCGCCGCGTCTGCCGTTCCGCCACTCCGGCTGGAGCGTTATTATGATGGCCCGGAGCGCGCCGGAGCAAGTGTAAGAAGGTTTAGGGTTCCGGGCAAGGATGGAAGGTGACCCATACCGTCTACTATCAGCAAGATAGTGAGCATCCAGGTAAACCTGGATGAGATAAGTATAGAGCAAGCTGATGTCTGGATGAAAGATGTTGAGGAAAAGCTCTCAGAGGCCCTCAGGGAGGTAGGAAAGGAGATG
>Ga0207433_10016486_pt1 | contig 10364 bp, 11 predicted proteins | sample YelNatPaOPGAMG01_FD_187559 | JGI IMG/M metagenome (GOLD analysis project Ga0207433, IMG submission 187559) | Hot spring thermophilic microbial communities from Obsidian Pool, Yellowstone National Park, USA - OP-RAMG-01 (SPAdes) (version 3) | ecosystem: Environmental > Aquatic > Thermal springs... | reverse complement strand
CGGGTGGCCTTCTTTACAAAAAAAGAGGGGAGTTCGAGTAGGCCTGTCCTGGCTTAGCTGGTTTGATGGTTTGATGGTTTGATGGTTTGGTCCTGCGCTACTTGACCGATGCCCTGAAGGACTTTCCGCACTTGGGGCACTTGAAGAGGCCCACGTTGAGCGGCTTCCTGCCCTTCGGCGACATGGTCCAGGTCTTCTCCGGCTTCTCCACTTCAGTTCCGCATGCCGGGCACTTCGCCATGAGGCTTCTTCACCTCGATTCATTGAATCTCTTCATGAATATATAAAGAAGCATGTTAGAAAAGAGCGGCGAGGGTTTATTAGTTAATGAAATATAAATAAATACAAGAATGGTGTGTATTTCAAACAATATCTTCAAAACTTCATAACAAGAGTGAAGAGTTTAATGTCTGCCAACTTGGAAAAATATGCATTAATATTAATATTCGTTGGGATCGTACTTCCTTTTTATCTTGCGTACAGCCAAGATTCGGCAGATAGACAAAATGCAGAAAATTTGAAAACTAACATCGATAATCAAATACGAGAAATAATTGGGGGAGCCGTTGAAACCTCACCCAAAAACATTCATGTGTCCAACAACATAAAGAATATTAATTCATCAGGTTCCATCATCACTATCATATACGATCGTGCATTTATGCCTGGTGATAAAATCATACTCGACTACTCGTCCAATTCCAGGTTTAAGAGCATCATCATTGATGGCTATACAGCAGGAAGCCCAGGGGATTACTCTGTTAAATCAATTCTTAGAGCAGATAATGTATTAAAAATCATGTTCCAAAAAATCGGTTGATTTTTTCTATGTTGCCGTTGAAAGTATAAAATTATTGTAGAATTCCGATAAATCCTACGAATTGATGTTGATTATTTTAAATTCGCTAGGAAGTTTATCTCTGAAAGTGTTGAAGAGTTTATTATCTTTAACATAGGCAACATGTGATAAATGGTGCTTGTTTGAACATAAACTCGGGGATTATTAAGATAAGTTTTTTAAGAAACTTTGATTATTTCTCATATCGGGAAGACGAATGACGCGCCAATGGCAACTTATGCATGATGCGCAAACTTTCCTTGATGCATCCAAACTTGCAAATGATGCCTTGATGGGGATACATTTCGTCCGGATTGCAAGGCAGAGAGGCAAGCCAGTGAATCCACCACATGTTGAGAAGATAGATAAAGGAATAAAACTTCTGGAAACAATCCTGCAAACGTTAGAAGCTAGAGAAAAACATGAGACCATATCCTCCGAAGCGATCTCTATTCTTTATGCACTCTCACAAGGTCGAATGATTGGTAAGCCAGCTTCTCTGAAGAAGGTGCTTAAAGACTCTATAACGGAGTTGCTAAAATTCAAAGAGGGGAAAATTGAGGATTTTGAAGAAGCTGAGGAACTTCTTGAAATAATTACTAAGCACACCTCAGAAGAAGCATTGAAAGCCACGTCAAAAGTCCGCGTTTTTATCGCGGAAGCGAGATAGCAATGTTTCTGCTGGAACAAAAAGCGAACGATATTGCATCAAAAATAGCGTTTGCTAAGGAAATTGTCATGAGTTTGAAATCCCCAGATAACGTTCTTCAAACTTATATGGAGCCATTCGTGAGTTGGCTCGACATTTTAAGAGGCCGGGTGGATCAAGCAAAAGCGAATTTTGAAGAGTTTGTGCACGATTCAGGTTTCGTTCAGGATAATTACTTCCGAGAAGAAGCTCAGCGGAGACTGTTAACAGATATCTTAAGGGATTTTGAAGACATAGAAAGGCGCATCCGCATAAACGTCGACACTTTTCTCCCATTAATACTTGTTTGGAATAACCAAATAAGTGGAACGGAAACAAAGCAACAACATAAGCTTCTTATGCGCTTCATTGCCGAGCTTCTGCAGCTTTGTCAATTGCCCGAATCTGTTATGACCATTATAGGAGAAGATTATGCGTGCCTGCCCTTGGAATGGGGTCAGGTTAGGAAGCATGTGGTTTTTTGTACTTATTCAGAAGTGCGGAGTGTGCGGAAATGGGTTTTATTGGCTCATGAACTTGGACATACATACTATTTCAAAATTTATGAGAAAATTAATTCATCCATAACTCCTCAAGTTATAGGAAAGCTCTATGAAAACAGACCGATAAATTTGGATCAAAGGAACTTAGAGGAGATGATTTACATATGGACCCAACATTGGATTCCAGAGCTTGTTTCAGACTGCTTTGCTGTGAAGACTCTTGGACCTGCTTTCGTTGCTCAGTTCATGGTTACCGTTCTTGATAGTGAGCCCGACCGGGTAGAGTACACTCATCCTCCGCCAAATCTACGCTTAAGGTTTATGACGAATATTCTGGATGCTTTGGCTCTCCCAGACATCAATGTAAATTCTTATCGAAAAATGTGGCAGTCATATGCTCATACGATATCAAGACCAAGTTCTTTGTTCATCACCAATGAAGAAGTGGTGGAGACCGCTCTAAAAGGTGTAGACTCGATTGTAATAGAAAAACCAATTGAAAAAAAATGGGCTGATGTTTTAGAGGCCAAGAAAGCTTTGTGCCTTGCATTAATTCCTGACCAAGACCTCATATCCATAGTATCGGCGCTGGCTATTGCAGAGCCGAATCTCGACCATTCATTTCTGTACGAAGCACTACTAAAGAGGTACGCCGGTAATTCTTATGTTCCTTAATGCGAAGGGAGTTAATGCATCTGCATATTTCAAAGTGGCGGGAAGCTTCATTTTCGCTAGTATTGAGCCCCAGTGCATGAATGAAATATGATAAATGTCTTGCAGGACTGTTTTGATGTCAGCTTTATCAAACGGGGAAACAAGTTCTATTAGCAGAGGTCGAGCTATTCCCTGTCTTAGCAGCGGAGCGCCTGATGTTGCAATGATGCCACTATGGGCGTCTAAGATCAGATAAGAGCCAATTCTGCATCCTCTTTGCTGGTCTTTTAGGATTTCATACAGTCTATATGGCACCGCTTTCTTCACGTTAACACAGGTAATAGTAGACCCTTCATTCATTGTGCCATTTTTGATAAGATCTGCTCGAACAAGTTCTATGCCTTGTAACTCTTTGTAGGTAAACTCTCCGTCTCTATGAAAGACTATGCTATTAACATGCTCTTTAAAACCTTCGACCGCATTGACAACCGTTCTTTTAAGCTCTTTCGGGTCGATCTCTTCAGCCCTTTGTGGGCGCCATTCCTCGCCAATATAATTGCCATACTCGTCAAAAAAAGTATAACATGCCACTCTCGCCTTTTTTTTCTCCGCCAACATCCAATCCGATATAAAAATCAGCACTCAGTTTACTGTCCAAAATCCATGGTCTTCCGCCCATCTTGCCCAGCAAACCTGCACATATATTGATTATGAGGTTATAATACCGCCCAATCTCTTCTCTTGGTAATCGGTATCTTTCATCGATTACGCGATATGTCAAAACTTGGTTTGGCTTGTCAAACCAATCTTTGAAATTTATGTATCTCTCTGTTTCCTCTTCGTGCTGTACGACCGCTATGATCGCATCAAGTTCGTCTCTGAAGGATTCGTATTCTCTCCTAACGTCAACATCAGGATAATTATAAAAAATGGGCCTATCTGGCAAATTTGTGCGGAAAAATCTCCGAGAAATCAATTTGCAATCTTCGTAGAATTTCTGCATGATACCTCTTGCAATAGTTGATGGATATACTAATAATAGTTTGTTGTTTGAGAAAGTGGCTTTCTTGGCGGGACCGAATTTTTTTAGAGTGTTTTTCATAAACGATCCGTAGTTCAAAAAGTCAGGTGTTACCGACATCTTGTCTCCAAAGACAAGTTTTGGTGCAGGTAAAACCCCTGCTTGATTAGTTGTCTCAGAAAGGTCTCTGACCTCAAATTCTGTGGACCATTCAGCACCTAATCGCAAGGGGTTCAATATTGTTAGAAACTTTTGTGTCAAAATACGTCTTCTTTCCGCCGAGAGATAAACCTCATCCAACAACTCTCTTTTCAAGGTTCTTTCTCTTGGAAAATCATCCGTCTTTAAAACAAGCTTTAGTAAACTTGGAGCCATACTAAATTCCTTAGCATTTTTTCCTCCCCTAACGAAAACAACACATTCATCGTCTGATATTAAATCTGCTAACTCTCGTTTTCCTCCAGGTCTCCTGAAATACTCTTTAATACTGTAATCCTTATCTCCAATTTGAATGCACTTATCGTTAACATTCCTGTCGAAGTCTATTTTAGAGATTTGGTAGATCGACTTTCCTTTTTCTTGGGTTGCAAGAACATATCTATTTATGAGCGCCTTTCTTGCTTCTTCTCTTCCGAGTTTGGAGATTAATTCCCAAACTGTGTTATGGGTTGTTATTCTCGTAGTTGGGTCAATAGTCGCATAAATTTTGCGCTCAATCAAATCGAATCGGAAGCAGACTCCTCGGTAAATCTCGTATGTGTCAATAACTTTCTCTGGATAGTATTCAAAGTAACGATTGTAACTATATCTCCACATTCCGTGGCTTTCGAGAATTTCTCTCGCCGCCTCGTAATGGAACTCCCTTAATTGTTGCGGATATTTGAGCAAAGGCTCTTCAATTTTTTCAATATTGACAGAGCACCTTCCCTCAGTAAATTCTATTGTCGAATTAGGTTTGAGTGCCATTGCATAATCGTCTTCTCCGGGCGAATATAATACTGCTAATACCTTAAGTCGACGGCTTAGGCTCTCCTTAACCTTGCTAAGGTTTCTGAAGCGATTATCATCTTTTGGGATTCCTTCAATACGATAAATATCAACCGTGAGGTTTTGGTCAAGTTCCCCTTTGCAGGAAAATATATTTGAGTGGATTGGCAAGCTCTTCTAACCTCACTACTCTTATGAATTGCGTTGCAGGGTATTAGAGGTTTTCAGAGATCAAGAAATGGAAACGGAAACTTTGAAGGCTGGCGCCCCTCACCAGTTACTGGTAGTGGGTTCAGGTGCGCCCTACGGAACCGAGGGATGGCATCACGCTGCGCCGTGCCCCCAGACGGGCTACTTACAGCCCACTAATCTACCCGTCAACCTTATGAGAGGCGCATGGAGAGGGATGAGGGGCATTTGTCAGCGAATTCGCAAACCTCACATTTCTTGGGGTTCTGTGCTGGCATGGGCTCCTTCCGCTCGTTTGTCCAGTATGCCTTTGCCCATCCCAGTCTGCTTAATGCCTCCTCGCGATTGCAGGGTATAAAGAATACAGAGATGGCGCCGCGGTATACCACTTCGGCTAACTTCTCAGGATGTCCTTGTCCCGACGGGATTTTTCTCAACGCTCTTATGAGGTTCTCCTTCGGGACGCAGATCGCTTCACGGGCTGCCCTGAAGAAATTTGGATGGTCCATGTACAGAACACGTTGCAGTTCGATGAGTGGAACCCCGAGTTCCTCACGGATATACTGCTCGATCTCTCTTCTCATTCCCACTACGTGGAGGCTGATGCGGGAGCTGTCGAAGCCCATCTTACCAGCTGCTCATAAACATTTCCCATCACTGTCAGCAACTAGTATCCCTCTAGCATTTTAAGTCGTAAATAGATTGCGAGAAAGAGAAGAGAGGTTATCGGTCGTTTGGTTCAAAAAGTATTTATGTGCCTGATCTGAAGTTGACAAGCGCCGTTGCTATCACGGGTTATGATCTTAAGGATCGTAACAGCATTCTTAACAATATGTTGCATATCCTTAGTGCAGAAGACTGTTTTGCACGTCATGTTCTTTGACCAGTCCGCAGCGTCGGCCAAGATCTGAGCATCATTTCTGTCCCCGATGAAGGTGAGGCTCTCGATTAAAGTGTAATTGCTTGAAGCCGGAATTAAAGGCTTCTTCGTCTTTCCAAACGCCTCTAAAATTCCGTCAATTAAGATCCTCATGCTCAGCCTGATCTTGCTCAGCACCTCATAATTGTCTCTGGTGTTCTTCGAAGAGTGTTCCTTAACCTGCTCGAGGAATCGCCTGCGGTTCGGGTTTTGCTCTGCTTTGATCATAACATCTATGTCGCCGTCTTTTTTGCTAAGTTCCTGCAGGTAACGCCTGTAGTCCCTTATCAGTTCGTTGATTTCATTTTCGACGGTCACGCTTGAGTTCTTCGAATAATCCCCATCTAACATCCTCTTACAGTGTTCATAGTGTTGATCCCACTCGGTGGCGTAGCCAACGTAAACTGATGTGTCCAAGAAGTACTCGCAAGTTTCATCGTCATGCATTCGGTCTCAATACCCCGATAAGAGCTTCGGTCAGTTCCTTCCTGTCGCCATAAGTCTTTTCGTAGAACCGGATCATCTCGCTCCGGGTGGGCAAAAGTCCCTCTTTTATGAGTGCTGCCTCAAGCTGATCCAAAGAGCTGGGAAGCGACGCTAGGTTCTCCTCGAGTTTCCTGCGCTGGATCTTTCCGACCTCCTCCGAGCGAACCCCCTTAACCGTCTTTGTTGATATGCTCAGAGCAACCGTCTTCCACAGGCTCTTCTTATAAACATCCGCCAAGAGTTTGAAACGTGACAATACTTTCCTATCAAAGCCCGCCTTTATCAGATATCTTTCAAGCAGCTCTATGTACCTTAAAGTGAGGTCGTAAAACTCAGATAGTTCTCCTTTAGCTACCTCTACGCCAAGCTTGGAGAGAACCGCTGTGAACGCTCTGTAGTAGTCGGAAAACGCCTCTGGCAACTCTGGACAGAAAGCATCGAGTGCGGGTTGTTCAGCCCTGAGAGCCAGTCCCTCAAACCTCTTAAAGGTCTGGTTAAGGCGTGCGTTGTTCAGGTACAGCTGTTTGTAAGGTTCTGGGGCCATCTCCGAATAGAAGTCTAACAAGAACTCGTCATATTTTTTGAAGAAGATTTTCGTGGCAATTTTGCGGATTTTATTTTTGTAAATGTTCCGCTTGTCACCTAGCAGGCTCTCTGCATACTCTATGTCCTTTTGGTCCCGTGAAGGCTCTACGGCGTTGCCAAGGAGGTCAAACGTCGCCTGTGGGCTGTCCTCCAACTCTATCAGCTTCTCAATATCTACAAGGTCATTGTGGACGTAGCCGCCGTAGAGGTACCAGCTCCTCGTCAGGGGTATCTCAAGCTCCTCTGCGATGATGAAGACAATCTTCTGCAACTTAACTTGGAAATTTATGTTCTTGAAGTCGACTCCCGGCTTTTCACGCAAGATGGCCTGTCTGGCATCCCTCAGGATCATCTTTATTATAAGATCTTCCTCCTGAGGGGAAATCTGCATAAACCGCGACCACCAACAGTTGACCGATAGATGTATCTTTTTTCAATATAAAAATCTTTTCTGCTTTGGTGGTTTATCGTTTCGGACTTTTTTCTCCTAGAACTACGTCGTTTCGAAGACGCTCTGACAAGGTAGCAGTACTGGCACTCGTAGGGGTAGCCGAAGGCCCACCTCAGCTCGACGAAGTGTGGGCAGAGAATGCCGGGAGGGGGTTCTGTCGAACTCAACGACCGTCTCGCGGTACGACCTCCGCGCTGGTGGGCGAGTGATTGCTGGGGTTCTGCACTCGCATGGGGACAACGATTGTCACCTCAGAGCCTGTACATTAGCGCCTCTCCGCGAGGATCTTGATGACGCATTCGCGCCCCTTCAGCCTCTGCATGCCCCTGGCAACGCCCTCGGCCCCGTGCCTCCTCCTGACCGTGATGACGATGTTCCCTTCCGCATCCAGTCCGACGTCCACGAGCGTCCCCTTGAATGCTGAGACGGTTGTGTAGGGTCTCTGCTGGCAGTTGTTGAGGGGTGGGAGAGGGAAGGGAGAGGGAGGAAGGCACCTGCCCCTGAGAGGTGCGGGACAGGTCTGGGCTGGGGGTGGCACGCTGTCCGGGGCCGTCATCTCCGCCTTCCCTCACCTTCACCTCACCTCCCCCTTTTTTGGCTTCAAGGTCAGCGCTCTGGCTTTCAGGGCGTCGTAGTCTATCCCGAGCCTCCTCACCAGCTCCCTGCAGCAGACCCTGACTGTGGGCTCTGAGACTGTCGCCGCCACGGCCACGTCCCCCTGGTTTCTGGGCTCGTTCTCGAGTAAAGAGGCGAGGTATACGGCGCCTGCAGCCAGCGCGGCCGGGCTCCTTCCACCCATGGATGAATTCCTCGCGTTCTTTGCCTCCCTGATGATCTCGGCAGCCCTGCACTGCGCCCTGCCGCTGAGGCCCAGCGCACAGCCTATCTTGGAGACAAAGTTCAGCGGGTCCGCGGCGGGCACGTTCACACCCATCTCCGTCACCAGCTGATTGTACCGCAGTGCGATTTCCTTCCTCTTTATGCCGGTGCGCTCGGCGATCTCGGCGAGCGTCCTGGGAACCTTCTGAGCCCTGCACGCCGCGTACACGGTCGCGGCCACGACCTGCTCTGTGGGCCTGCCCTTCATGAAGCCCTCCTTGGCGGCTCGCCTGTATATCGCGGCCGCCTCCTCCCTCACGGATCTCGGCAGTGCCATCTGCGAGCTGATCCTCTCGAGCACATTCATTGCGCGGGCGAGGTTCCTCTCCGGGGATCTGTGGGCGCGCGTGCTGGTCTGCCACCTCCTCAGCCTCACCGCCTCGAGCCTCCTTCTGTAGCCGAGGCTCCTGCCGTGCGCGTCCCTGTCTTGCTTGGATATCGTGGTGGTGAGCCCCTTGTCGTGCAGCGTGAAAGTGAGGGGCGGGCCGGTCCTCATGTTGTAGCGGTCTTCAGGGGAATATGCGCGCTGGTCGGGTCCAAGATCTATGAGGTGCTCCTCCACGACGAGACCGCACCTGGCGCATGCGACCTCGCCCCTCTCGGGGCTGGCGGTGAAGCTGGAGTAGCCGCAGAGGGGGCACTTCGGCATCTGCGTCGGTGTCGGCGTCTGTGTCGATGTTGGTATTGACGCCGCTGGCGTGCCTTTGAGCTCCTGCGTCTGCGCTTCCTCTCCTCTCCGGTCCGGCACTAACTTTTCGAGCCCCTGCTCCAGCTGCAGTGCTTGCGCCGAGGTCAGATCTTCGGGGGCGCCTGTCGCTGCGTTCATCAACTTCTCCTCGTCTATCTGTAACTGTGCGAATTTATAAAGGGTGGACAGGACGAAATGTTAATCTTTGCCGTGACCTTATCCCCACTTAGCAGGACGGGGAGCCAGATGGTGAAAAGTAGGTGGTGGTCCTCCCCTTCGTCCCATCCCGCATCCACGGGCATCATCCTTTGGGGCGGAGTTCTAGTGGTTTAACCACCAATTATTTCTAAGGTCAACTTACTTAAATCATTTTTTTATAAATTACATGCATTCGGCGAGAAAGCCCAAGGTTTCACTGCCTTTGGTGTTTCATCATCAGTTTTCACAAAGAACATATATGATAGGTGGTATTTAATATATGAAATACTCGTGTTGAGGAATTAGTGATCTTGGGGGAGGAAAATGCCTCTTGATGATATGCGGAAAATCGCCCCCAGTGATGAGGAAGGTTTAGTCGAACTCAAGACCGTTCCACTCATGGAAGCAAAGTCCAAAGTCTTGGAGTACGTGAGAAAGCACCCTAGCTGCTGGACCAGTGACATTGCAGTTGATTTGGGCATAGATGTCGATGTAGTTATTAGGGCGCTGGAGGAATTGAAGAATGAGCGCAAGGTCGAATGAGTTATCCCCTGTGGAAAATACCAAGGTCCTTTTTCAAAAGGCCACAGTCTTCGCAATCCCCGATGAATTTGTATAGTTTTTCCTTGCTTCCGCGTTGATCTCGGTTCGCTTTCTATTTCCATCTAAACTGAAGACTCCCTCTCCTCTTCTTCCTTCAGCCTCTTCTCGAGCTTCTCCGCGTTCTTCTTCAGGTACCGGTCGTAGACCATCATCGACTGTGCTATCCTCACGAGCAGGAGGTCCTCGACGTCCTTGTCCGGCTTCAGCCGTGAGTAGCCGACCTCCTTCTGTGCTTCTTCTTGTGCTTTTGCCTGTGCCTTAGCTTGAGCCGCGCCCTCTGGAGGAGGGAGGGGCGGGATCCAGCCCTCAGCGACTGCCCCTTCCGCCCTTCCCGCAGCCGCTGCTCCTGAGCCCGCATCTGCCGCTGTTGCTGTTGAGGCTGTGCTGATGCCCGCATTCGTGCTGGTGCCCGCGCGGGCGCCCGCAGCCGCGCCTGCACCTGCGCCCTCTTCTTCACCTTCACCTTCTTCTTCGCCAGCTCTTTTGCCGGCGTCGGTGTTGGTGAGCCTTATCGACGCGACCTCGACCGCCACCCTCCCTCCGCCCAGCACCACGTCCAGGTACACCATGGGCGGCCTGACGTGCGCGACGACCTCCGCACGCCTCCCGGTCCGCTCCTCAAGTTCGTTTACGATTATCTCCGCCTCATCGATGAAGCTTGTGCCGAAGTAGTCC
>Ga0207433_10016485_pt1 | contig 10364 bp, 8 predicted proteins | sample YelNatPaOPGAMG01_FD_187559 | JGI IMG/M metagenome (GOLD analysis project Ga0207433, IMG submission 187559) | Hot spring thermophilic microbial communities from Obsidian Pool, Yellowstone National Park, USA - OP-RAMG-01 (SPAdes) (version 3) | ecosystem: Environmental > Aquatic > Thermal springs >... | reverse complement strand
AACAACCTCGCTTATTCCCTTTCCACTCCATTTAATTAGTTTGCCATTTTTGAATTCCATTATTCCCAATCCCATTTTGTCATCAATGAGACTTATCACAAGTTTTCCATTAAAGGTCTCCTCCACTGGAGCAGTGTAGATCTCACCGCAGGGAAGGTTTCCGTGCTTTCCCTTCTGGGATATGTCACCATTATCGTTTTCCCATTTTCTTCCCTTTACACTAAAGGAAATTTTTGTTCCGAGTCTGTTTTCAACAATTATCTCCTCTGCATCGGTAAGGATTTCAATTAGTTTTTTCCCGAGTTTGTCCAGTTCAATATAGTCAATATTTACAAGTCTCTCCATCATTTCCCTTGTTATTCCTGGCATCATACAAATTCTTCCATAGGTTGAACCTTCCTTTACCATATATCCCCTGAAAGGTTTCTCCTCTATTCTTCCTTCAAGAAGATAGAGGGTTACATCAGCCGATTTGATTAAGTTTTCAAAAAGCTTGGTTGGTTTTGTTATTGGTCTTAGAGTTTCTGTCATAAGATATGTTGTGACTTCAGCTCCCACTTCCTTAGCCCAAAAAGCTAAAGCTTCTGCAATTTCCATTTTTTGCTTGTCTGTTACAAGGAGAAAATTTTCTCCCTCTTTAACTTTAAGGGCATACTTGATAGCTTTTTCTGCTGCTGATAAAAGTTTTGTTTTTCTCATTATTCCTCCTTTTATTGCATTAAAAATAGATTCCCAAGAAATACGGAAGAAAGGCCTGCAGACAGGGCAGATTCCTTACATTTAATACCCAATGATCTTGAAGAGTAGGGGAGATCTGAGAAGAAGAAATAGGGAGCAAAACCAAGAAGAACATAGGGAATGTCTGGATCCAAGGAAGCTATGAAGGATGCAATATTGTAAACTTCCTCTTCGTCTATATAACCTGGGATTAAAAGGGTGCTTGCAATCAAGCCTTTTTTAACTCCCATATCTTTCATTATCCTGTGAAGATAGGAAAAGTTTTCAATTGTCCATTTATTGGAAACACCGCAAAGGGCAATGTGTAGTCTTTCGTCCCAAGCCTTTATATCAAACTTTATCCATCCATTTGTTGAAAAGGAAATTTCAGCCATTTCCTTCAGGACATTTCTGTTCATTGAACCATTTGTTTCCCAGCATATTGTTTTCCCTTTTTTTGCCATTATTCTTGAAGCTTTTATTGAGTGGGGGATCTGAGGGGTTGGATCTCCACCAAAATAACATACACAATAGGTGGATTCATCAGCAATTTCTGCAAGCTCCTCAGCTTTTACTGTTTTTTTCCTTTTCTCTTTAAAATGCCAGTTCTGACAAAATAGACAGTTGAAGGAACAACTTCTGTAAAAAACTGCAAGATTTTTCATCCCAATTTTTTTAGAGCCATCGCATACTTTATCCGCAACACAGTTTGTTGGGAGGGGGTCATAGTACCAGTCGAGGGAGCCATAAGGAAGGGAACCGCAGAACCCAACAGAATTTTCTGGAATAATACATTGGTTTATGCAAACTTTACATTTCCTTCCTCTCTCATCCCTTGGAGGTGATGGAGGTAAGCCAAACTTTAGTCGGGAAATTTTATGGGCTTTTTCAATGTAAGGTAGAGCCTTTTCAAATTTCTCCTTTATGCAATTGGAGCATAGACTCAGAAAACTTGATACATATGAAGAATTTAATCCACAGATTTTGCAAATACCCATCAAATCTATTTTACTAAAAATATTTCCTCCTGGGGAGTTGATAGAAATCTGCTCCCATCTTTTTCTACAACCACAATCTCCTCAAGGGAAACAACACCAAATTCTGGAAGATTAATTCTTGGCTCAAGGGTAAATACATTTCCTTCCTCAACTTCCTTAAAAGGAATCTCTCCATATCTCTCCCATTTTGGTGCGAGGAGAGTTCCACCATCGTGGACAGACCTTCCAACAGGGTGGCCGAGGGCATGGGGGTATTCCTCATATCCCCTCGACTTTATAAATTCCCTCGCAACCATGTCTACTTCCCAACCCTTTACACCCGGTCTGAGGAATTTCTTAGCAAGTTTTATTGCTTCTTTGACGGTCTCAAAAGCATCCCTGACCTTTTCAGGTATATCTAAGCCCTCTTTTGGAACATACCATACCCTCTGGAGATCTGAAACATAGTCCTTCCATTTAACCCCAAAGTCAATGTTTATAACATGCCCCCTTTCAACCCTCCTTTCAGTTGGTCCTGAATGAGCACCAACTTCCTGGGGTCCAGAAAATACTGCAGGATCTGTCTCCTCTTCCCATGCCAGCTCTGCTCCTTCCCTTCTCACCTCTTCCTTCATAAAATCAGCTATCTCCTTCTCCTTTAAACCAGGTTTTATAAATTCAGTTACCTTTTTGAAAATTTTCTCAGTTATTTTTATTGCTTCCTCAATCCTCTTTATCTCTTCAGGAGTTTTTCTCCCTCTTAAAGCAGAAATTATCTCCTCAGAGGAGATTATCCTTTCCTTCCATTCTGTTCCTTCGAGATACTCCATCAATTTCAGGAACATTCCATAGGTGAGTCCATCAGAGGCTGGTGAATCTTTTGAAAAGTTTAGGGCTATTTTCTTTGGCTTCTCTTCCCCAAGAACTTTCAGAAGAGACTCTTTGATTGAGCCGACATAGGGTATTATCTCCTGGTAGATTGAGGTTCTTGAAATCTTTTCTCGATCAAGGCTACCAACAATTGCTATTCTCCTTCCCTTTGATGTAATAATAAATGCACTCTGCCATGTGCATCCAGCACCAAGGATGTAGGAAAGAACAGGGTCTACTGTCAACTCTGTCTCCCTTACAAAGGTCAACCATAAATCAATATCCTTTTCCTGGAGAATCTTTACAGCTTGCTCTACTTTCTCTTTCAAAAGATTATCTCTCATTCCTTCTTACCTTTCCTTGCCTCATAATAAACCCATGCTGAGAGAAGGACGAAGAGAATAAGACTAATGATTTCACCATAGTCAAGATACCACTGGGAAGGATTTCCCTCAACCCATTTTCCATTCTGGAATATAAATGGAATACCAATTGATATTACCCTATCAACATTGAATATTTTAAGAATTGCTCCAAGGACTCCCATTAAAGCACCACCTGCAATAAAACCAGAGGCAATAAGGGTTCCTCTATCGACCCTTGCATTGGCAACAGCCTCATTCTTTGAGGATTTTTTAAGGAGATAAGAGACAAGACCACCTAAGAATAGGGGAGTATTAAGTTCCAATGGGATATACATACCAAGGGCAAAGGCAAGGGTTGGAACCTTTGCCATTTCAACAGTTAAAGCTATGAGAGCTCCTATTCCGTAAAGGAACCATGGAATTGGCTCCTTGGACATCAAAGAGGATATAATTGCTGCCATAAGATTCGCTTGGGGAGCAGGGAGAGCTCCTGTTTTAAAGGGATATGCTTTGTCAAGAAGGAATATGACAATTCCAACAATTAAAGCTGATACAAGAATTCCGAGAAATTTGAATCTTTCCTGATTTCTCGGAGTTGCACCAAGCCAGTATCCTATTTTTAAATCTGTTATGAAACCTCCTGAAACTGAAAGGGCAGTGCATACAGCACTTCCCATTAATAGGGCTATTGCCATTCCAGCTCTTCCCGAAAGTCCTGCACTTATCAAAACAATCGAGCTTATTATGAGGGTTACAAGGGTCATCCCTGAAACAGGGTTTGTTCCAACAATTGCAATTGCATAGGCAGCAACTGTTGTGAAAAGGAAACTAAGAAGAAAAACAATAAGAACTCCTATAATAGCAATCTTGGGTCCTGAAATATATGTGAAGAAGATGAAGAGAGCAATCAGGGTTAGAAGAAGTCCAACAATAATTGTTGACATTTTAAGATCTCTCTGGGTTCTTTCAATATTCAGGCTTGAGCCTCTTCCCTTGAATATTTCTTTAAATCCAATGGAGAAGGCTCTCATCATTATTGGAAGATATTTTATTATTCCAATAAACCCAGCGGTTGCTATTGCTCCAATTCCAATCTTTTGGGCGTAGTTTCTGAATAGGGCAATTTCGCTCATTTCTTTTATGGGAATTGTTCCAGGAGGGATTATTCCCTGGACATTCTGGCCAAATTTCCAGATTATGGGGATTATTATTAGATTTGATAAGAAGGAACCAGCAACAATAACAGAGGAGTATCTTAGTCCAACAATATACCCCAAGCCAAAAAGGGCTGAAAGGGCATCAATCCTCAAAACCATCCTTGCTTTATCCTTCAGTTTTGAGGCAAATCCAAGCCACTGGAAGGTTATCAATTCGTTCCAGAGTTTCATGGATGTTGTGAGAAAATCGTATATTCCACCAATAATCATACTAATAACAAGAACCTTAGCTTGAGCTCCTCCAGCCTCTCCTGAAACAAGAATTTCTGTAGTTGCTGTTGCCTCAGGAAATGGAAGCTTTCCATGCTGTTCTACGCAGAAATATTTTCTTAGAGGAATTAGAAAGAATATTCCGAGACAACCACCAAGAAAAGCAGAAATGAAAATGTAGAGGAATTTTGGATTAAGGTCAAGGATGAAAAGGGCTGGAGTTGTAAAAATTGCTCCAGCAACAACAACCCCTGATGCTGCACCAATTGACTGAATTATTACATTCTCTAAGATTGTGCTCCTTCTCCTGTAGAGAAATTTTATACCTACAGCGAGAATAGCTATTGGAATTGCCGCTTCAAAGACCTGTCCAACTTTAAGACCAAGATATGCGGCTGCGAAGGTGAAGATGAATGCCATAAAAGCTCCGATGAATATTGACCTGCTTGTTACCTCAGGGATTGATTGTTCGGGGGGAACAAAGGGAATATACTTTTCCCCTGGTTTTAATTCCCTGTATGCTTCTGGAGATAAAGATTTTTTTGTTGTTTCCATAATCTATCTCCTTCTTAAAAAATTGACTATTTAAAAGATAAGAGTTCTGAAGCTTTTAACCGGCAAGAATTGGAATAGATGTGAAAGTCTTTTTGAACTCTGATTCATTTAAAATCTTCCAAGGATTTCATCAACTACCTTCTGATAGGCTTCCTGGTTGAATTTTACCTTTAGCTCCTCCTTATACCTTTCAAAGAAAGCCTGAATGAATTTGTTCTTTTCCCTCTGTTCAATAGAACTCCTTATTCTTTCCTTTTCCTTCTCCCAATCGCTCATATCAGGAGGAATATACTTTATTACCCTGAATACTGCATAGCCATTTTCAAAGGGTAGGGGCTCTGAAACCTCACCCTCTTTTAGGCTAAATATTACCTCTTCAATGTAAGGATTAAAACCAATCCCTTCTATGGAATCCAATCTGCCAATTTCCTTTGAATAATATTTTAAATTTGCCTCCTTGGATGCATTTTCAAGGGTTTTAAAGGAGATTGAACTTTTCAGTGCATATGCAATCTCCTTTGCCTTTTCTTTCTTTAAATATTTGATGTAAGATTCTCTAACTTTACTTTCAACTTCCTCAAATTTTGCATCCCTGCTCTTCTGGATATCCGTCAGCTGAAGCACACATATTCCCTTAAAGGTCATAAAGGGATCGGAGACTTTTTTTACTTCAAGCTGGAAAAGATTAGCATTTATTGAACCTGATGGATCCTCAGGCAGGGGTTCACCCTCTTTCTCAAGATAGGGTGTTGTCTTTACCTCAAAACCCTTTATTTTAGCAATCTTTGAGAGACTCTTGCTCTTTTTCGCCTCCTTTGCAAGATCCTCACCCCTTTTCTGGGCAAGTTTCTGTGCCTTGTCGTAAAGGAGAACATCTTTTATTTGATTGGAAACTTCCTCAAGGGGTCTTACACTTGCAGGAATGATCTCAGTAAGTTTTAATATTGAAAAAGCATCCTTTAACTCAATAGGATCTGAAATATCATTCAAATTCATCTCTTGAATCTTTTTAATTTCCTGTTCCGAGAATAAAGCTGTATAGTCAAAGCCCCAATCACCTCCATCCTTTCCCTTTTCATCCTGGGAAAATTTCTTCGCAAGCTCCTCAAAATTTTCTCCTTCCTTGAGTTTTGAGAATATCTCTTTAGCCTTTTGAGAGACCTTCTCTTTATCCTTTTCACTGAATTTCAAATAGATTCTGCTCACCCTTCTTTTCTCAGGGATCTGGAAGAGGAACTGGTTTTCACTCCAGTAATCCCTTATTTCAGATTCTGTCACTTCAACCTCTCCCTTTGTTTTTTCAATATCAATTATTACATATTCACCCTTTCTTTTTTCAGGGATTTTGAAAGATTCTTTATTCTTTTCAAACCAGTTTTTTAGCTCATCCTTTGTCGGTTCCTTATCTAACTGGACGGTGGAAATATCAACAATTGCATATTCAACATTTAACTTTTCCTTCTCCCTTTTGTAATAATCCATAACATCCTTTTCAGAAACTGTAATTGATGAGGTGAGAACATTTATGAATTTTTCTTTTAAGACTTCTATCCTTTTTGAATCCTCAAAGTCCTTTAAATCTATTCTATTGTAGGCAAGGATTCTTCTGTACTCATCGAATCCAATAAATTTCCCATCCCTCTGAAACTCAGGGCTATTTATTATTTTTTCCCTTACCTCTTCATCTGTTGCCACAAGATTAAGTTTATCTGCAAGGAAAAAAATTATTTTATCAGATATTAGAGCCTGAAGAACCTGTTCGGGAATCCCCATCCCCTTTATCATCTCCCTTGAAACTCTACCGCTCTGCATCCTTGAAAGTCTCTCAACTGTCTGCAGAAGATTTGATTTATATTCTTCAATTGTTATCTCCTGTTTTCCTACGGTTGCAATAACATTTATGTTTTCCCTCAGTATTCTTCCTCCTGTTCCCCAGCTGTAGAAAATGAAGAAAATAAAGGATGCAACAACTATCCAGAGGGATACTGAAAGAGCCTTAACATTTCTTCTCATTGCCTTAAGCATCTCAAAAACCTCCTATAGCTTCAAAAGAAATTTATAATCCAAATTGAAGGAATAATCAAGAAGGAGAGGAAAAATTAAAAGGTTAAGAGGGAAGATTGTTTTCAGTTTTGGAAAAATACAAATTTAAAGTAAAATTTTAAATTAAGATGTTTTATGAAGTTTTCCAAATAATATTTCTCTCCCTTCTTGTTTCTCTTTTCGCAACTTTTCTTTCCCTTGTTTCTGGAATCCCCCTTGGAACTCTAATCGCCCTTAAAAATTTCCCTGGGAAAAAATTTATAATAGTAATATTCCATACCCTTATGGGTTCCCCACCTGTTGTTGTTGGGCTCTTCCTCACAATTCTTTTCTGGAGAAATGGACCCCTTGGCATCCTTCATCTCCTATACACTCCCTTTGCAATTGTTATTGCCCAAGCAATCCTTTCTTTTCCAATAATTGTTGGCTTCACGATAAGTTCAATCCAGAGCCTTGATCCAATGATGCTTTTCCAGCTAAGAACCCTTGGATTTTCACCTTTAAAAAGGGTCTTTCTAATATGGAAAGAAGCAAAGATTCCACTATTTTCAGCAATTATGGCTGGTTTCGGCTCAGCTATTTCAGAGGTTGGTGCATCCCTTATGGTTGGTGGAAACATTTCTGGAAGGACAAGGATAATGACAACCGCTATTGTTCTTGAGAGTAGCAGGGGAAATTTTGAAAAAGCAGTCTTTCTTGCAATTGTTCTTTTTTTAATTGCATTCACCGTTAATCTTTTCCTTACAATCCTTCAGCAAAGAAGGTGAGAAATGGAAGAGATAATGAGGTTAAAGGGTATAAAGTTTTCCCGTGGTAATTTTGAGCTGGATATTGATGATTTTTCAGTTAAAAAGGGAGAAATTTTTTGCCTCCTTGGAGAAAATGGTTCTGGAAAAACAACTTTCTTCTTTATCCTTTCCCTTCTTATTAGACCTGATTCAGGAGAGATTTGGATTATGGGGAAAAGGGTCGAAAGCATAAAGGATGCAGGAAAGAATGTTACAATGGTATTTCAGAAACCAGTTTTATTCAGTGGTTCAGTTTATGATAATATAATCCTTCCAATAAAAGGGAATAAAAGGAAGTTTGAAAAAGATAAACTTGAATTATTGATGGAAAAATTTGGAATATCAAAGATAAAAGAAAAAAAGGGAAAGGAAATCTCTGGGGGTGAAGCCCAGAGGGTTTGTCTTGTCCGAGCTCTTCTTCTAAACCCAAAAATTTTAGTTCTTGATGAGCCTTTCTCTTCAATAGACCCAATTTCTTCCCATGAAATTATCTCTGAGGTTATAAAAATTGCCAGGGAAGAAGGAATGACAATAATTTTTTCAACCCACGATCCAGAGGAATCTGTCCATGCTGAAAGGATTGGGATAATGGATAATGGAAAGATTGTTCAGATTGGTAGTTTTAAGGATATTTTCTACAAACCCTCCAATGATAGGATTGCAAAAATTCTTGGCTCAGTAAATGTTATTTTTGGAGAAATTGAGGAATGGAGGGATGGAGTAGCTAAGGTTAGGAGTAATGGGTGGATTATAGAAGTTGTAACAGATATAAAAGAGGGGGATGTTGCAATCTATTTGAGACCTGAGAATGTTGTAATATCAAGGGAAATTTCCTTTTCCTCTGCAAGGAACAATTTTAAGGGTGAGGTTAGAGAAATTTTTGATAAAGGTTTAAGGATTGAAATCATTCTCGACTGCGGATTCCCTCTTATTTCCCATGTTACAAGACCTTCCTTTGAAAATCTGGATTTAAAAGTTGGAGATATTGTTTACGCTTCTTTTAAAGCCTCTTCAGTGCATTTGGTCAGGAGGTAAAGGAGCAGTTTTCCGTGCAGATTTAATTGTGTTTAACTCAAGCTACCCTGGGCAATTTCAATTCCCTTTCCCTTCTTAGTTATTTTCTGAATATTCAAAAGCACAATTAAAAGAAATAAAAGGAATATTGGAATTGAAAGATAGAATTTATCTTTCAAAATAAAAGCTATTGAAAGGAGGAGACCTGTGAATAAATGGGACTGGATTGTCATTGCATTGGCAGGGACAAGTCTCAGGGGATTGGAATGATATTTCTTTGCAAAATCAATTGCTTTTAAACCAAAGGGAATTGTTGCAAAGGAGATTAGAGTTGAAAGGGGTAACTTCCCCAGTAAGGAAGATAGAAGAACAACTATGTAGCCAAGGAGCATTATAAAAACATAGGGAACAACAGCCTTCTCCCTTCCCAATCTTACAACAATGGTTTTCTTTCCAACTTCTTTATCCGCATTGTAATCTGGAAATTCATTTATATAAAGAACTCCCGCAATGAGGAGAGCAGGAGGAATAGAAGCAAGAATTGCTTCAATGGAAAATTTTTGAGTCTGGACAAAATATGCTCCAAGGGTCATTAGAGTTCCAAAATTGAGACCAACAAGGAATTCACCAATTCCCCTTGATGCAAAGTAGAGGGGAGGAGCAGTATAGAAAAAACTTGATACAACGCCAATAATACCGAGCACCAAAATTTCCCAACCCCTTTCAATTGCAAGATAAATTCCAATTCCTGAACCAATAGCAAAAAAGAGGAGTCCTCCTGAAAGGACCTCAAGGGGTGTTAGAAGACCGAGCTGAATCATCCTTGAGCCACCACTGAAGGGTCTTACAAATTCTCTGTTTATATCATCGTTTCTTGAAACATGGTCGTAATAGTCGTTTACAACATTACATCCCATATGGAGAAAGATTCCAGAGATCAGGGTAAGGGCAAAAAGGAGCCAGTCAACTCTTCCTGTGTGGTACCAGGCAATCGATGTGCCGAGAACTATTGGAACTATTGTTGCAGTTAAAAAGGGAGCTCTAACCTCAGCCAGCCAGATTTTAATTTTATCTTTGATTCTTTTCCAATCAGAATGAAAATTCATCTTAGGGAATTCAATAACAGTTGGAGGAAGACCTTGAACAATTTCCTTGAAAACCCTGTATTTTACTGATTCGGGAGAAATTTTGACACAATGGAGTAAATCATCCTTTCCCGCTTCCAAAAGAGCTTTCACAACAGGGGATTTCTGGGATAAAAGATTCAAAGCCCTTTTTCTTTCTTCATCATCCTCGATAAGGCTTGCGACTCCTGTGATCTCAATCTCTTTTGAGTCCTGGAGCTCCTTTTCTTCAATATGGCAGAGCAAAGAAACATTTGGATTTGAAATAATCTGTGTTATCTTTGGATCATTCTTCATTGAGGCGAGAAAAATTGAAAAATCATTATCAGCATAGAAATGCATGATCCTTGAACGGATTCCCTTCCCTTGTAAAGTTGAGACATAAATAACATCTTTTTTCCTCAAATTTTCTAAAATCTCATCCTTAAAGGGCATTTCTTCTCCTCCAGCTATTACCAAAATTAAAAAGTATCAAAATTTTTTA
>Ga0207433_10016478_pt1 | contig 10367 bp, 7 predicted proteins | sample YelNatPaOPGAMG01_FD_187559 | JGI IMG/M metagenome (GOLD analysis project Ga0207433, IMG submission 187559) | Hot spring thermophilic microbial communities from Obsidian Pool, Yellowstone National Park, USA - OP-RAMG-01 (SPAdes) (version 3) | ecosystem: Environmental > Aquatic > Thermal springs >... | reverse complement strand
GCGAAATACAGGCTTTGACTAGTCTCGCTCAACCAACTGTATCAAAACATCTGAAAGTTCTGGAGGAAGCCGATCTTGTTACCTTTTCCAAAGAAAGCTTATGGGTTAATTATCGCATTCACCGAGAGAGTCCGAATCCCTGTGCAAAAACGCTAATTCAACTTCTGGAACAATGGCTCGAGGAGGACATCGAAATCAAGAGCATTATGTCAAAGATCGAAACGATTGATCGTTACAAACTTGTTTCAAAAACTCAAAAAAACCAGAAAGAAAGATAATGCTGTTAAGGAGATAACGTGAATGAGGCGAATAGGGTGTGGGGGCAGAAGGATCGTGGTACCTCGTGAGCATAAGGTATCGCATGATAAAAGCTTGCTGAACTCCCACCATCCCTTCGATCTGTATAAAGTAAGTTGGTCTATAAGACTCGAAGAACAAAAGAGGTTAGATAAAGGTGTCAAAAATGGCAGGGCGCCGCCACACACCAAAGCAGGGTTTTAACGGATTGTGGCTATACGCTTGAAAAACGTTTATTACAAAAAGGAGGTAAAATATGAGAACACCACATGTTCCCCCAGAATGGGCATTCGAGTTTCACGGTCATCTGTGTCCTTTTATGCCTATAGGATACAGGATGGGTAAGCTGGCCATGGAATTTCTCAAGGTGGAAAGGGAAAAAGACCATGGGTTTTTCGTTTTTTCCGAAGTAGGTGAAGCCCACCCGCAAATCTGCATGGTGGACGGGATACAGGCAGCAACCGGTTCAACCTACGGCAAGGGACTCATCGAAAAAACCTTTTATGGAAAGCTTGCTGCAACCTTTTATCATCCCCAGAAAGGCGCTGTGCGATACTGCCTTAGACCTGAATTTATCGATGAAATGGGCAAATTTGAGTTTTTTGCCTATCGCAAGCGTGGGGTAGAACCTTCCCAGATTCCTTTATCTATTGCCACTGAGGTTGTAGAATGGGTCTATGATCAACCAGACGACTATCTGTTCAAAGTAGAAACAAAGCCCGACTTTAAGTTCGCACCACTTAAAGGATCGTTCAATAGAGGGAGATGTAGTATCTGCGGTGAATACGTATTCGAACGTTATTTGCGAATTAAAGATGGAAAGACAGTTTGTATTCCCTGTTCTGGCTACATGAAATAAAGCTCGGATGTTTGAGAAACAAATAAATGCTATCAAAAGTTCCATGAAACATTTATGAGTTGGTCAAAGAGGAGAAGCGAAAATATCGCTTCTCCTCTAGCCTCCCCTTTGAGGAGGGGTGTGAGGGGGATAAAAGCCAAAACAAGAGCAAACTTTTGACAGTACTGATGAATAGGAGGGGAATCGATAACATGGATTTAAATATCACGCTATTAATAGCTGTTGCCTTTGTCTTTGTGATAGCGTTTGTCTTTTCGATGTTTGGTCAGGGGGGTGGGTCAGTATACTCCCCCTTGCTCATTCTCCTTGGTTATCCGCCCTTATTATCCACTTCCACGTCCCTGGTGTTAAATCTAATTACATCGGTATCAGCAGGCTATGTTTTCTATCGTAAGAAAATGGTTGATATCAAAACATCCCTGATATTTGCACCGGGTATCAGCATTGGTGCATTTATAGGGGGAGCGCTGGCCAAATTTGTTAACACCAGAATTTTATTGTGGTTGTTCGTTATCTTCCTTACTACTTTGGGAGCTAGGATGTTTTATACCTATTGGGAAAAGGAAAAAGATGAAAAGACTCTCCCAAACTTGTCTACCGCAATGTACGTACTCATTGCTCTTTTTGGTTTTGCTGTTGGGGTTATCTCTGGTCTATTAGGGGTTGGTGGAGGCATACTCATTGTTCCTTTCATGGTCTATGTCTGCAAATACCCAACAAAGTTCGCAGCCGGGGCATCGCATTTGATTATATCCTTCTCGGCGCTTGCTGGAATAATTGGGCATGCAGCAACTCATCGCCTTGATATTCCATTGATAATAGTGACAGGTCTCGCCGTTCTTATCGGTGGAAACCTTGGAGCAAGGGTCAGCATGAAAGTCAACCCTAAAATGATCAGGGCTGGGCTTGGCCTATTAATGTGGTTGCTTGCGGCTCAGCTCGTGGCGAAGCTCATGGGTGTGAGTCTCTGAAATCTTTGCCTATGGAAAACTGTTGACCGAACAAGATTCATTCACGCTGGCGAGTTTGGACGGGTAGTGTTTAATAGGGTGATAGGAGCAACATAGCAAAAGGCGAAATATAAATTATGCTGAGGGAGTAAAGACCGTAATGGTTTAGAAACACCGTTGGCCCTGCGAGACGCGGGATAGATTGTGGTATTTGACATATGCAATAGGAGCGAAGATGCATGTCAACGGCCTTATCCCGCTTCTGGTGGATACCCGAGGAATATCGATATTAGGTTGGTGCGTTTTGTTCCAGTGTCACCAGATCGGTCATCGTTTACGCGTTTCTACGTTCCCTTGGATATGAGAATGTTCGCATTGCGGTCGGCAACTACGAAACTCCCGTCAGCCTACTTTTACCCGGAAAACTATACAAAGCAATTAGCGCTCGTAGAGCCAAGCAAGAAAGCGAGGGACACAAATGAATATTTGGCTCCTGGCACTGATCATACTTGTAATTGCTGTGTTCATGACGATGACAGGTCATGGGGGCGGTAATTTCTTTATTATTGCGCTGGTTCTGGCTGGTGTTGACATGCACATCGCTGCCACATCCGTCCAATTCATTTTATTTACCGCCGCCTTTTTCGCCATGCTTGTCTTTGGAAAAAAGAAGTTTGTGGAATGGAGACTGGCTGTTTTAATGGGTGTGTTGATTGGAATATCTGCTTTCTTGGGAGGGTTCTTTTCTGATTACGTCCCAGGAAAAACACTCAAACTCATTCTGGCTATTCTGCTTTTCTTCCTATCTCTTCTAATGCTGAAAACTCCTGAAGGCGCTCCAAACCAGACCAAGAAAGAAGGCTGGATCTATTGGAACATCAGATCCTCCGACAATACAGCTACTTATCCAGTTAATCTTGTGATAGTCGTACCCATCGTCTTGACATTTGGATTCATAGCCGGCATGGTTGGGATTTCGGGAGGGTCATTTATGGTTCCATTACTTGTTCTAGCATGCAACGTTCCCATGAAGAACGCCGTTGGAACTGCCAGCACCCTGATTTCTGTCTCGGCTTTGGCCGGTTTCATAGGTCATGCCATGGTAGGACATTTTAGTTACCGCACTGCTGTTCCCCTAGCCGTTGGAGGAGCTGTGGGAGGACTTATCGGGGGTAAGATAGCCATAAAATCTAAACCAAAGGTTTTGAAAATTCTTTTCGCAGCAGCAACCTTTGTTGCGGCTATTATCATGGCGTACAAGGTTTTCTACTGAAAAGATCGGTATTTTAGGGGGTCATGCTTGTTCCCGCTCATGGTGGTTGGATGTGGCATACCCACGCGCACGGCGGCTGGCATACCACAACTATTGCTGGCGGCTACCCACCTAACGGGATTCGTCGGCAACGCGCTGCATGAATGTTTTAACCCGGCTCTCGTACTTTCATGTGGCGTGGTGGTCATAGGCTATTTGATCGCCAGCAAAATCGCTATAAAAGCAAAACCAAAAAATCTAGAACCCCTTTTTAGAATTCCTACGATGATATTTGCTATATTTATGATGATGAATGTGACTTCAGGCACAAACGACATGATGATAAAGTTTGGAAACTATAGAGGCGGGGAATGGATCATACAAAAGGCTTTGTTTGTAAAGTCGCCTTTCAAGAATGTTTTCAGGAGGAAGTAAATTATGTGGATTGTTCGAATTGCTTTACAACGGCCTTACACCTTCGTGGTGGCAGCGCTGATGATTTTGCTATTGACACCTTTTGTCCTGCTTCGCATGCCGACTGATATTTTTCCGAAGATCAACATCCCTGTCGTCTGCGCGGTCTGGACATACAATGGCCTGAACGCTAGAGAGGTAGAGCAACGCATCGTCTACAACCATGAGCGCATGATCTCCACTCTGGTAAACGATATGGAGCATACAGAATCCACTTCCTACAACGGAGTCGGCGTGATCAAAGTTTTCCTCCAGCCGGGCGCCTCGGTGGATGAAGCCGTGGCGACGATCACAGCATCTGGCCAGGCGGTGCTTCGCTTGCTTCCACCTGGATCCACCCCGCCCATTATTATCCGTTACGATGCTTCCTCTGTACCGATTCTCCAGTACAGCCTGGCCAGTAAAAAATTTTCAGAACAGGAACTTCAGGACATGGCCCTCAACTACGTCAAGGTCGGTCTTTCGACCGTCCGTGGGGCATCCGTGCCCTATCCGGTCGGCGGGAAGGCACGGGTCATAGCTGTTGATATAGACTTGCCAGCCCTCAAGGCCAAGAATCTGTCCCCACAGGATGTGGTCAGCGCCTTCAATGCCCAGAACTTCGTCCTCCCCAGCGGCACCGCAAAAATCGGCAAGATGGAGTACAATATTTCCTTAAACTCCAATCCGCAGGTGCTGACGGAGCTAAACGACCTGCCTGTTAAGACCGTAAACGGCGCTGTAATCCGGGTAGGCGACGTGGCTCATGTGCATGACGGCTATCAACCCCAGCAAAACATAGTCCGTTTGAACGGGGTGCGCGGGGTATTGATCACCGTTCTCAAGAGTGGTCTCGCCTCGACCCTCAGCGTCGTGGATGGTGTAAAAAAGACCATGCCTAGGATCATGAGCGGTCTGCCGCCTGAAGTGGAAGCCAAAGAATTCGCCGATCAATCGCTCTTTGTCCGTGCAGCCGTGAGTGGAGTGGTAAAAGAAGCAATAATCGCTGCACTGCTAACGGCCATGATGATACTGCTCTTTCTCGGCTCCTGGCGGAGTACTTTCATCATTGCCATCTCAATTCCGCTTTCGATTCTGACTTCCATTATCCTGCTCAGCGCCCTGGATGAAACCATCAACCTTATGACCCTTGGAGGGCTCGCGCTGGCCGTCGGTATGCTGGTGGATGACGCCACTGTAACCATCGAGAGCATTCATCGCCAAATGTCGATGGGCAAATCGAATATTCAGGCAATCCTCGATGGCGCACAGGAAATTGCTTTGCCGGCATTGGTTTCAACACTCTGTATCTGCATTGTGTTTGTTCCTATGTTCTTTCTCACCGGTGTATCCCGTCATCTCTTCATACCCCTGGCCGAGGCGGTCGTCTTTGCCATGTTGGCCAGCTATGCGCTTTCGAGGACACTCGTTCCAACCCTGGTTATGTGGTTTTATCGCCATATCGAATACCACGACCAGGCTGCCAATACGAGCGCAGTTTCGGCCTATCTGCGTCCATTTGTAGCTTTGCATAATAGCTTCATTCGAGGATTTGACCGATTCAGAGAAAGATACCGCCGAATGCTGGGTGCAGCACTAGCCCATCGAGTCATCTTCGTAATCATCTTTCTGGCCTTCTGCGTCGGCACCTGGATACTTATACCGCATCTCGGCCAGAACTTCTTTCCGTCGGTTGATGCGGGACATTTCCGGCTCCACCTGCGCGCCCCCGGCGGCACGCGGATCGAGGAGACCGTTCAACTGGTGGACCGTGTCGAAGCCGTGATTCGGCAAGAGATTCCGGCCAAAGAGTTAGCAGGTATACTCGATAATATTGGCATACCTTCCGGTGGCATCCCGCTTGCCTATATTGACAACGGTCTCACGGGAACTCGTGATGCCGACATTCTCGTTTCTTTGAATCGAGGACACCGACCCACCGACGATTACGTTCGCCGTCTGCGCGCCCGTTTAAACCGTGACTTTCCTGGAGTGACTTTCTATTTCCTGCCGGCCGACATTGTCAACCAGACCATCAACTTCGGTCTGCCGGCTCCTTTCGATATCCAGATCGTTGGCCGAAACATCGACAAAAACCGTGCTATTGCGGCTGAGCTCGTTGAGAAAATCAGCCGTGTACCTGGAGCCGTGGATATACGCATTCAACAACCGTCTGACCAACCCAAGATCAACTTCACCGTGGATCGTACCAAGGCATCCCTCATGGGCATGACCGAGCGTGACGTGGCCAACTCTGTGCTCCTCAGCCTCACCGGCAGCAGCCAGACACAACCTAACTACTGGCTCAACCCGAAAAGCGGAATCCAGTACCTGGTGAACATCAGGGTACCGGAGCATCGTATGGATTCCTTTGAGGAACTCAACGCAATCCCGGTGAGCGCCGGCAAGGCGGGGGAAAACGGGCCCGAGCTTCTGACAAATGTTTCAACTTTCGAGCAGGCAACTGAACCGCCCATTTTTTCCCATTATAACGTGCAGCCGGTAATTGACGTCTTCGGTGGCGTAAGCGGTCGGGACTTAGGTGGCGTGCTAAAGGATATAAAGCCCATCATCAATGAGGTGAAAAAACAATTACCGAAAGGGAGTTTCATCGAGCTACGCGGACAGGCTGAAACCATGCGCACTAGCTTCATCGGGTTGGCCGTGGGAATGGGACTGGCTATCATGTTCATCTACCTGTTGCTGGTTGTTTTCTTTCAAAGCTGGCTCGACCCCTTCATCATCATTACGGCTCTTCCTGGTGCACTAGCAGGCGTGGTATGGGGACTCTACCTTACTGGCACTACTATAAGTGTCCCAGCTTTGATGGGTACTATCATGAGCCTGGGGGTGGGCACAGCCAACTCAATTCTGCTTGTCAGTTTTGCGCGCAGCCAGCTCCAGCAAGGCGCCGATCCACTGGTCTCGGCCTGGGAAGCCGGGGTCGTCCGCCTACGCCCGGTGCTGATGACGGCCCTGGCCATGATTATCGGAATGTTTCCCATGGCGCTGGCTCTTGGCGAGGGCGGTGAACAGAACGCACCTCTCGGCCGTGCGGTTATCGGGGGACTGGTCGTCGCCACGGTAGCGACGCTGTTCTTTGTCCCCGTTGTGTTCAGTCTGCTTCATCGAAAGCCTGCAAAAGACCTTCAGCCAAATGAAAAATTAAACACTGAGGAGGCGCATCCATGAATTTGAAATCAGATAATACGACTGAATGTCCAAAAAAACCGAAGTCAAAGGAAAAGCCCAAACGCTTATCGGTCAAATTTTCTCTGGCAGTTGTTATCATTGCGATACCTATGATTGCTGGCGTGTTCACAGGTCTAATGCCCGGGTCCCGTCAAAACACAGAGTTAAACGCCAAGACGCAGGAGTCCTCTATTCTCACCGTTACCGTTGTCTCGCCAAAGCCAGGCCAATCCACATCTAATCTACCCCTGCCGGCTGAAGTCAAGCCGTGGGTCGAAGCACGGATTTATGCGCGCGCCACCGGATATCTCAAGAGATGGCTTGTGGACATTGGTGCTCACGTTGAGGCTGGACAACTTCTGGCTGAGATAGATGTGCCGGAACTAAACGAGGAACTCGAACGCGCCCGCGCCCAGCTCGCTCAAGCTCAAGCCGCTCTAGAGCTTTCCAAGATTACGGCCGAGCGTTGGGCTGGTCTCGTCAAGACTGCTAGCGTTAGCGAACAGGAAAACGCTGAAAAGCAGGCTGACTTCAAGCTCAAAAGTGCCCTTGCCGCAGCAGCCCGGGCGGAGGTCCGACGGTTGGAGACACTTGATTCATATACACGGATAACAGCACCCTTTTCCGGTATCATCACAGCCCGTAATGTTGACACAGGTGATCTGATCACCGCCAACGCCGGCAAGGAACTCTTCCGTCTGGCTCAAACGAGGAAGCTTCGCGTATTCGTCCAGGTTCCCCAGGCAATGGCACGAAGCATCCGGGTTGGCCAGACTGCTGAAATGACCGTTCCAGAAATTCCTGGCCGGGTTTTAATACCCAAGGTGGTCCGCACGGCGGGTGTAATAGCACCTGATTCCAGGACATTACTGGTAGAGCTTGAACTGGATAATCCGAAGGGAGAGGTGCTGGCCGGTAGCTATGCCCAGGTGCGCTTTACAGAGTCAAAAATGGAGGCGGCGTTGGTGCTTCCGTCGAACACGGTTTTATTCCGCCCGGAAGGGCCGCAGGTGGCCATTGTACAGCCTGACGGTAAGGTTGAGTTACGCACAGTAAAGCTGGGGCACGATTTCGGACAGACGATTGAGATACTGGAAGGTGTAAGTGCTAACGACCGTGTAATTGTCAATCCCCCTGACTCGCTCACATCTGGCACGGTGGTGTCTATTGTCCAGCCAGATAAGAAGGAGGATAGCCGATGAAGATGACTCATCAGCCTTTTCACTCGGTAGCGAGAATTTTCCGTATCCTCATCTTCCAGGCGATGACAATGTTGACGATGGTGGTGATGGTAATAAGTGGGTGCACGGTGGGACCGAATTATCAACGCCCTGAAGTTACAACTATTCCCGCAGCTTACACGGGAGTCTCTGACGAGTGGAAAGTAGCCGCACCCCAAGCACACTTACCCAAGGGCAATTGGTGGGAAATCTTCGACGACCCTGAACTGAGCCGTCTGGAAAGCGAAGCCACAGAGGCCAATCAGGATCTCAAGGCGGCCTATGCTCGTTTCAATCAAGCCCGTGCCGTTGCCGATGTGGCTCGCTCCGGTCTTTTTCCCCGTTTGGGCGTCTCCTTTCAGGCAGTAGAACAACATGACTCTGAAAATCGCGTAGTAGGGGGAAAACCGGGAAGGACTTACGATACGTTTACTTTACCCTTTGACTTGAGTTATGAACTGGATCTATGGGGTCGGGTACGGCAACTCGTCGAATCGGCTACAGCTCAAGCACAAGCTGTTGCAGACGATGTTGAGTCCGTAAAACTAGCCGTCCAGGCTGAAGTAGCAGCCGACTATTTCGCTATTCGCTCTCTCGACGCTGACAAAGCGCTGCTCCTTTCGAGCATCGAGGTCTACCGTAAATCGCTCGAACTGGTACGCAACCGCAGAGCCGGCGGCATGGTTTCAGACCTGGATGTAGCGCAAGCCGAAACTGTACTAAAGACCGCTGAGGCTCAACTGTCTGATAACGCCTTGCAGCGTGCCAAATTCGAGCACGCTCTCGCCGTGCTGACCGGGAAGAACGCATCCCTTTTCCGCGTACCAGAGCGGCCTCTCGCGTTAGGCCCCCTATTGGTGGTTCCCACCAGTTTGCCATCAGAACTGCTCGAACGGAGGCCCGATATCGCCGCTGCCGAACGGCGCATGGCTGCTGCCAACGCCAACATCGGCGTAGCTACAGCAGCCTTTTTCCCGACCATCAAACTTGGAGCTCAGGCAGGATTCTGGAGTGGGGATTTGAGCGCCAACAGAAATATGAGCAACCTACTTAGCTTGTCGAGTGGGTACTGGGCTGTGGGGCCATCTCTATCACTGCCCTTGTTTCAAGGCGGCCAGCTCACCGCCAATCTCCGCCAAGCCAAGGCTGCCTATGAGGAAACCGTGGCTCGCTACCGCCAAACAGTGCTGAATGCCTTTGCGGAAGTTGAAAACAACCTGGTGGCGGAGCATCTGCTGGCCCGTCAATATGAGGATGTCACCGCTGCATTAATGTCCGCGCGCAAACAACTGGAAGTCGCTTCCAACCGCTACAAAGCCGGTCTCGTGACGTATCTGGAGGTGGCAACAGCGCAAAATAACGTGCTGGGGATCGAACGACTGGCCACGCGTCTGCGCGGTCAGCAACTGGTAGCTGTTGTGTCACTGATCAAATCACTCGGCGGCGGCTGGCAAGTAACAAGTAAAGATGGTGGAAGTCACTGATGCGCTTCGGCTCAGTTCCTGGCTCATAGATTTGCAAGAAATACGAAATAGAGACGAGGCAATATTACAAAGATTGGCCAGGATCGAGTGAAAGATTTGTAGTGTAGAGTCGAAGATGTATTATCAACAATACCAATACTTTACGTAGAAAAATGACAAACTTGGGCTATGTGGAATTGGGTGCATTCGTCATCATGCCCAACCACATTCACGGGATTTTGTGGATTGTCGAAACTCCATCGGGGACGGTAGGAGCAGTAAGGGCTAAAAATTTTTCGACCCCTACCATCGCCCGCCGCCGAATGTCCTCATGGCACATCCAAAACCATCAGCTCCATTGTCCAGTGGTTCAAAATCGGCGTCACCAAAGGGGCACGGCAAAACACCGACGTACACATCGTTTGGCAACGCAATTATTACGAACACATCATCCGCCACTAACATGATCGGTGTTTTCGTGATTGATAAACTGATGGTTTTGTTCGGCGTTTTTTCCGAATATACGCCTTCCAGTCCTTGCAGTAGAAATCGTCTTGGCTAGAGATGTTTTACCATGCTAGCTATATAAAGGTCAGATATTGTTTCGAGCAATGATAGCGTCTCATAATCTTTAGCACTCGCTTTAGACATATCTAATATCATCACACCGTATATTTCTTC
>Ga0207433_10016476_pt1 | contig 10368 bp, 7 predicted proteins | sample YelNatPaOPGAMG01_FD_187559 | JGI IMG/M metagenome (GOLD analysis project Ga0207433, IMG submission 187559) | Hot spring thermophilic microbial communities from Obsidian Pool, Yellowstone National Park, USA - OP-RAMG-01 (SPAdes) (version 3) | ecosystem: Environmental > Aquatic > Thermal springs >... | reverse complement strand
CTTTTTAAATCCTGATAGACTCCTTCCTCTTTCAAGAGCAATTATTAATCTGTCCAGTTCTTTATATTTCACCCCCATTTCTCCTTCATCGGTTTGTCCCGGCCATAATCCTGCAGAGGGTGGTTTCTTTATTATCCTTTCAGGAACGCCGAGTGCCTTTGCCAGTTTATAAACCTCACTTTTTGTCAAGTCACCAATCGGCAGGATGTCAACCCCTCCGTCGCCATATTTGGTAAAATAACCCATCGTTAGTTCTGATTTGTTTCCTGTTCCCACTACGAGATAGTTCATTTTATTGGCAAAGTAATAAAGCGTTATCATCCTCAATCTCGGTTTTATGTTGGCAACTGAAAGCTCTCTGCTATCCGGAGCTATTCCCAGAATCCTTGAGAATTCTAAAAATACAGGCTCTAAATTTATCATCTTTGAATTCAATCCGAATTTCTCAACAATAAGGTTTGCATCTTCCAGGTCCTCTTTTGATGTGAAACAGGGAAGGAGGAGTGCGAGGTGGTCATGGGGAAAGGCTTTTTTACACAATATACCAACCACTGATGAATCCACTCCTCCGCTCAATCCAAAAACTACCCCTTTGCATTTTGCCCTCTCAACCTCCCTTTTTATCCATTCCGAAATCTCAGTGGATAGTTTTTTGTAATCCATAAAAAATATCTTATACCGTCCTTTTTATTTTACAACTCTTTAACAGGGTTTTAGATGATTGAAAATTTTACCTTTTCGTGCCATTCTAAAAATGTGAAAAGAACTGCCTTTTTAACAATTTTTCTTATTCCCCTGAATCTCTTTATGTGGAAGGGGCATTCCACCTTAACCCGTCTCGCTATTGAGAAAAACAACATAACCCTTCCTGATATCAAAATTTTGCCTGTGTATAAGAAAGAAATAGATGAGAGGGAATGTCCGCATTTGATTGAAAATAAGCCGATGAGAATTGTTGATTTTATTGCTCTTCATGTAACCGAGCCAGATTGCGGGATGGATAAAAAGGGAGAGGAAACTTTCCTTATGAAATTTATGGGCGGACCTCAGGGATACAGACACATGTTCTATCCTTCTGAAAGATGGAAGTTTCCGCTTCTTTTTCTTCCAATGGGAAAGGCTCCTGATAGGGCAGAGCATTTTTTCAATAAAGCGAAGGAGGAGTTCAAGAAAGGAAATCCTTCTTCTGGATGGCTCTATCTTTCCTGGTCCCTTCACTACATTGAAGACCTTTCAATGCCATATCATACCTGTCAGACATCTTTTAAATTTTTTATGTGGAAAAGTCCAATAGAGGGGACAACAAATGTAACGAAAAACTTCCATTACGCCTTTGAGGATTTCGTTTACTATTTGCTCATAAATGAGATGGATGGAAAAATCTCCCTCTCTTTAATTGATGCCCTTTCCGAACCAGAGACTTTACCTTTCAATGATGTGAAATCCCTTGGAAAGGAGATTGCAAGGAGGAGTTCAAAATTATGTGATGAGGTTTTTGATTTGTCTTTTGAGATGTGGGGAGAAAGGTTGAAAGTCAATAAAAGGATTAGGCTTTCAGAGGAAGATATGAGAAATTCATTATCCCATCCTTCCTTCAAAAGGCTCATAGAACCATTGAAAGAGGCACTCAGGCTTTTTTCAGGAAGCGTCCTCAGGTTTTTTTACCTGTCAGAAGCCATAGCAAAGTAAATTTGCGATTTTGCTTGACAATTAGTTAAAGACATTTCATTATTGAAGTATGAAGAGAGGTGTTTATTTAATTGTATTTGTTTCCCTCCTTTTATCCTGTTCAAAAAAGATGGATTTTGAGAAGAGAAGGCTTCCGAAGGTCCGTACCTATTTAAACTATCTAAAAGATGAGTATGGGAGGTATGTGTTCCTGCATGGGGTGAATGTGAGCGGAAGCGATAAATTTCCAGTAAATGAGGACCCTTGCATGACGGAAGGTGGTCCGTGTCAGTTTACACTCGGTAAAGTGGTTCCGAGCTATGTTGGAAAGCCGTTTCCACTTGAAGATGCGGATAGACATTTTAAGCAATTAAGGGAGCTCGGGTTTAATGTTATAAGACTTACCCTGAACTGGGAAGGAATTCAGCCAGTATCTCCTGATGATTTTGACGAGGAATATCTTGATTACATACAAAAAATTGTTGAGAAGGCAAACGAATACAACATCTATGTCCTCCTTGACATGCATCAGGATATGTTCAGCAGGCACCTTATAGTTTATTTTAACAATACCAGGGATTATCTGAACGACGCTTTGCTGGAAGTCCTTTCCGGAGTCCTTGGCATTCCAAAAGAACTAATTCCTACATTTCTTGCTCTCGTTTCGTTGAAGAAGTCAGACAAAATTCCAATAGACCTTCCCTATAACGATGCAGTTCGTGGTGATGGAGCTCCGAGGTGGGCAGTTAAGGCTATAATGCCAGAGAAGGATATGGATTCTCCTTACTGGGGTTATCCTAAGTTGCTGGGAAAACTCATAAATCCAACTCCTGAATTTATGGATGCAGTTACAGGGGTTATTAAAAAGTTTACTGGGATTGATTTTGAGTTTCCAGAGGGTCTCTCTGACATTTTAAAAAGCCTTTCTCCTACCGGTTATCCTTATGATATAACACAGACGACTGATGTCCTTCCATGGTCAAACTGGGGAGTGAATGGTGCATTGTCTCTTGATGTTCAGAGGTCTTTTGCTGCCTTTTTTGCGGGGAGGACCGTATATCCGAATTTGAAGCCCGATGGTGTAAGGAACATTCAGGATTATCTTCAGGATGCATATACGAGGGCATGGGTTGAGGTTGCCAGAAGGGTTAAGGATTATCCGAATGTTATTGGCTATGACATAATGAATGAACCAATAGGTTTCTTCTTGACCCTCGCAATTGCATCTGCTTATCTTGAAATAGGAACAAAAGAAGGGATAAAGAATTTTATAGCGATGATGTTTGATGATGAAACACTTGCGGATGACCTTCTTACAATTTTAATTGCTTTGAACATTCTTCCCGAAGACAATTCCGATGATACAAAAAGAAAATGGGGTTTTGAGTTCGCTAACCTTATGGGGCTCATGGGTATAAACTACGGATTTGATAAAAATTACCTCCAGCCATTTTTTGAAAGGGTTGGAAAGGCTATCCAGGAGGTTGACCCAGATGCTATTATATGGATTGAATCTACCCTGGGTCTTGAGTTTCTCCTTTCATGGTTCACGGGAGCTGGAGAGGGTCCATTCCAGATAAACATGACGAAACCAGAGGGAATAAATCAGGTTGTTTATGCTCCCCACTGGTATGCGGATATATATCCATTCCCTGGATTTAATATGCCACCGAGGGATTTTACTTCCGAAGAGATAAAGTTTAGGGATTATGTTCCATCTCTCAAGAATGTTATATCAAAGGCGACCCACTCTCTCGGAAATATCCCTGTTGTTCTCGGTGAATTCGGAACCTATTTCAATTTCAACGGAGGCGCAGAGAATTCAAGGGAACAGAAGTATATAGTTTCTAAAGAAATTCTTGATAATTATTTTGAGGCTCATGAATCTTTACTTCTCAGCCACATCCTGTGGTGCTGGTCCTATGAGAATACAGACGAAAGGGGAGAAGGATGGAATGCTGAGAACTTTTCTATAATTGAAGGGAAGAAATTGAATTATAAACCTCGCGGGGAAACAGCCTATTCAAGACCATACGCAGGGTTTATAAGCGGGAAGCCAGTTCATATGCATTTTTATTCACCACATCATTATTTTGACCCTGAGAAGGGTATTGTGAATCCTGAGAGGGAGTTTGAGCTGTGGTTTGAGAGCAAGGAATCAGATGCTCCGACGGAGATTTTTATCCCTTATGAGGTTCATTATCCAGAGGGTTTTTATGTATGGATTACGGACGGGTATGTTGTATATGACCATCCTAACAGGAAGTTATATTATTATCCCACTGCGGATGAGCCTGGTCATATTCACAGGATAAGGATAAGACCACCTCTTTCGCAGAAGGAGAACATTGGTTGGGCATACTTTTTTAAAGAAAACACAATGGTTACAGGAAATCCAATATGGAATCCGGAGGAATGGAAATGAAGTCAAAAATTTTAATACTTCTTATTTTACTACCACTGGGAGCATTTGCCCAGGAAAAGTATCTGGAGGTTAATGCACAGGTTCAGAATGTAGGTGTTTTCAAAACAGACAGTGATTTTGACGATACAAAACCATACTATAATCCATCAGGTCAAACAGTTGGATTTTTCGGAACATTTTTTAGACCGGCTATAACATTAAATGTTAAGGACATTATAAACATTTATTATGAGATTGAGGTTGGGTTGAATATATGGAGCAGGAACAGTCTTGAACAGCTTTACGGAGAGACAAAGGATACACTTTCTCTGAAGCACAGGCAGATTTATGCAGAAGGGAAATTGTCTAAAAATTTGAGTTTTCGTATGGGATATCAGTATTTCAAAGAACCAACCGGTTTGTTTATAAATCACTGGCTCGGCGGAATGAGATTCGGAGTAGAAAACGATTTTATACCTCTGGATATTTTTATAGGACAGTTTCCGGACCAGACATACGAGGGATGGGAGATAGACCGGAACAACTTTACTCAGGACAGGTTTGTGTTTTCAGTTTCAGGAACGAAAAAAATAGGGGAATGGAATTTTGAGCCCGGGATTGTATGGTTCTATGATGGGGTATATGTCAGAAAGCAGATGTGGCTTTTAACACCTGTTTTGAGTATGAACAGAAAAGAAAAAGAATGGGAAGCGGGAATTGATATCGTTTTTGAGGGTGGACGGACAAATCACGGCGCTTACGATGGTGATGATGAAACGCATGCGAGTGGTGCATTGCAGGTTTACTATTTAAATGGACTGGCAATGGAGGGATTCGGGACAGCGGTAGGTGGTAAGGTGGTTCCCGGAATGACAGAGAAAAATGGTTACAAATTCGGATGGGGTGTAAGTCTTCTTCTTTTAAGCCCCGATGACCATCTTTATCACAACGGCACAAACTTTGGAGTTTTCTATTCAGGAAGGTCAAGAAGTCCTACGCTGATTTTGACAGAGGACGAGTTGAGGGACAGGGGTGATAACCTTGATGAGAGAAGTGGGGAGAAAGGAACATTTTATCTGATGAGGGCTGGTCTTGGAATTCTTGATGGTAGCGTTTATTACAAACTCACAGATAAAATTATGCTATCCGGGATAGCAGGTAATGCTTTTGTCCTGAACAAGAGAAATGCCCTCGATGGGGTGTATTTTGGAACCGAGTTTGATGTTATTTTGAGATGGATGCTTTCTTCACATATAGTGTTTGACCTGGTGAATAGCGCATTTGTTCCAGGAAAAGCCGCGAGCGCATTCGTGAACGATATGGACAAAGAAAAACAAATTCCCCAGTACATGCTTGAGGCATCCCTGAACGCATTTTTCTAAACTATTATATCCATCATTGAACGAAATCCTTGATAAAGTAAAATATACATAATGAGTGAAATTAAAGAGTTCGACATCCACATTGTAAGGTGTCCTACACCATGGGCAATTGGTCCCACAAATTTATACCTTATAGAAAGAGACGAAGTTTGCTTAATAGATGTGGGAGTGAAAACAGAGGATTCAATCTCTTCTTTCTTTGATGGATTAAAATCTTCGGGGATTGAGCGGGAAAAAATAAAAAAAATTTTTATTACTCACGGGCATACCGACCATTATGGGTTTGCAGAGCATTTGCGTGAGGAAACAGGCGCTGAGGTTTTTGTTCCGGAGATTGAGGTTCCAAAGGTAAGCGATGGATTTTTTGAAAGGATGAGCAAGATGATAAAAGAGAGAAGGGATTTTTTTACATCCATGGGGATTTCGGAAAATCTTATCCCTGTAATAGAATTTATACCCGAACATAACGCTCAGTTATCGGAACCGCTGAAAAAGTTTACTCCGTTGAAGTGGGGAGAGAGGATAGATATAGGTGGTGAAAATATAATTGCGATTCCTCTGCCAGGTCATACAGCGGGGCATGCTGGATATTACCTTGAAAAAAGTAAAATTTTATTTACAGGAGACCACATAATGCCCCTTCTTCAGTTTAATCCCCTATATGATATGACACAGAGCGGAGAGTTTGATTTTCACATTCTTAAAAAATATGAATCTTCACTGGACGAAATTTTAAATATAAGACCGACCATTATTGCTCCTGGGCACAGAAAAATTTTAAAAGATGTGGAGGAGGTAATAAAAAACAGAAAAAATTTTATAGAAAAGGTAAGGGCAGATGTATTGGAAATTCTTAATTCTTCCGAAAATCCAGTTTCAGTGTTTGAGCTGGCGAAGAAACTGAATCCCTCCCTTCAGGAGTGGCAGATTCTCTTTTCCTGGACGATTGCCTTTTGCATCCTTAAAGAATATGAATTGAAGGGTCTGGTTTTTTCTGAAGAGAGAGGGGGTGTGAGATATTATGGAAAGGTTTAGATGTATCTTTATGGGAACCCCGGACATTTCAGTGCCATTTCTTGAAAGACTAAGAGAAATTGAAGATGTCGTTCTTGTGGTTACCAGGGAGGATAAGCCTAAGGGAAGGGGGCATGAAGTTGAACCTCCACCTGTAAAAGTTTGTGCACAGAAATTAGGAATAGAAGTCTGGCAGCCTTCTTCTTTAAAATCCGATGAAGCGGTGAATTTTTTAAAGAAATTTGAGCCCGATATAATACTCGTAGTTGCTTACGGAAAAATTTTACCATCTTCAATACTTGAGATTCCAAAGGTTGCTCCACTCAATATCCATTTTTCCTTACTTCCCAAATATAGAGGCGCGGCGCCTGTCCAATGGGCAATAGTAAATGGCGAGACCGAGACAGGTGTAACCATAATAAGGATGAATGAGAAGATGGATGCAGGAGATATACTTCTTTCAGAAAAAGTTCCTATAGCTCCCGATGATACAACTCCCACACTTTTTCAGAAACTAATTCCAGTTGGGATAGACCTTATGGAAAAGGCAATGGAGGTTCTAAAAAGTGGTGAAGCAAATTTTGTTAAGCAAAACGATGACGAGGCTACATACGCTCCAATCATAAAGAAAGAGGACGGATTGATAGACTGGAAGATGAGCGCTGAGGCGATTTATAACAGAATAAGGGGCTTTCAGCCATGGCCCTGTGCCTACACATACCTGAGGGGAAAACTTATAAAAATTTTAAAAGCAGAAGTTATTGAGCAGAAAGATGAAGGGACTATTCCGGGATTGATATCAGTATCAAAAGAAGGGGTTTATGTCCAGTGTGGTAAGGGAAAATTGTTGATTAAGAGGCTTCAGATGGAGGGAAAACGGGAGATGGATGCAGAAGAAATGGTAAGAGGAAGGTTGATAAAAGAAGGCGAAGTTTTTGAAAGTGGATGATTAGACGAACTTTTTTATTTTTTATATATCTGTCGGTATTCATAGCAGGTGTGCTTCTTTCCGCTTTTATTGTTTCAAAAATTCTGTTGAGAGAAAAGGTCCTTGTGACGGTGCCCAATATAAAGGGAAAAGAACTCATTGATGCCTGGCAGATTTTGAAGAATGAATCCCTTGAATTGAAAATTGATTCATTTCGTTATTCTGAGGCGGTTCCAAGGTATGTAATCATTGAACAGAGACCGTCACCAGGAGAAAAAATTGAAAAGAAAAGAAGTGTTTTCGTAGTTCTCTCCCTTGGTCCCCAGAGGTTTTTTATTCCGGACCTTACAGGACTTAATTTTGAAGGAGCAAAAAGGCTGATTGAAGAAGCCGGTTTAAATTTGAAGGATGTGCTTAAAGTTCACTCGCCAAAATCGGAAAACGAAGTGATAGGGCAGTTTCCTTCTGCTGGTAGCGAGTCTCCTATCAGAGAAGTGTCAATTTTGATAAGCATGGGTCCGCCTTCAAAAAATTATGTTTCTCCGGACCTAAGCGGAATGAAGGTTGAGGATTTACAAAATTTTTTTTCCTCTTACGGGGTCCCTGTAAAAATACAGTATGTCTCTCCTGAATTGGGCGAATCTTACAGGGTTTTTCAACAATTCCCATCCGCAGGAATGAAAATTTCTGATAAAGAAGGGATTGAGGTTATGATTCCGGGAATTTCATCAGAGGGTAGGGTTTTAAGAATTAAGGTTCCATACGGACTTTTTAAAAAATTTCTTGAAATAGATATAAATTGTGGGGATTGGAAGATGGGTTTGTTTAAGGATATGGTGGAAGGTGGAAGGGTTATTTATTTTTTTGTGCCAGGGGACGAGAAGATAGGAGTATTTTTAGATAAGAAGGAGGTTTCATTTCAGGGGGTGAAAACTATTTTTTTACAATAAAATTTCAATAATTTGTTGATTTATCGTTAAGATATTATAGAATTTCTTTATGCGTTCAACTCCTGAAAAAGCCCCTGCTTTTTATCTTTTTCTCTCCTCTATTTTGGGCATTTTAATCGCCTCTGAGATATTTTTTATGCAGAAAGGGATAAGTTCAAATCGCCTTACTATTTTCTCAGAGATATTTCTGGTGTTCTTTTTGTTCTTCTTCATGAGAAGGAATTTCGGCGTTTTCACAGCTTCCGTCTTTGTAATTCTTCTTCATTCCATTAACTTCTATTCTTTTTTAATTGACGAAGAATATAAAAACCAATTAACCAGGTTTAGGGGAAAACTTATACAGATTTCTGAGGGATATTTTGGCATCAAAAGGGAAGGGATTGTTTTTAGAGATGAATCTATTGACGCTGATGTATATAAATACGCCATTGTTGAATGTGAAACATCCGATTTCAATCTCCAGAAGCCGTTTGAAAGAGTTTTGTATTTAAAAGGCTTTAGAAAGAAATGCCATAAAAAAATGAAAATACTTCCAGCAGTGATGGATGAAGAGGGCTTAACAGAGGGGATAAGAAGAAAACTCTTGAAATTAATTCCTGATACTGCAGAGGGTAGTATAATAGCAGGGATTCTCACAGGGGATAAAAGCAGAATACCCCAAAACATAAGGAGCGCATTTTCATTCCTTGGTATTTCACATCTTCTGGCAGTTTCAGGGCTTCATTTTGGAGCACTTACAATTTTTTCCTTTTTCATATTTGGTAGATTATTTTCATTGTTTACAAGTCTTGCCAAAAGGTTAAATCCATATACTATTCCTTCAATAATGACATTTCCATTTATGGTTTTATACTGGGGAATTACTGGCGGTTCACCCTCATCTACAAGAGCTTTCATAATGACTCTTTTGGTCTTTATTTCATACTTAAACATGGAAAAATACAACTTTATAAACATTATATCCTTTTCCGGATTTATAATGCTTGCGTTAAAGCCCAATCTATTATTTGAACTTTCTTTCCAACTTTCTTTCTCTGCCATTTTTTTTCTCGCATTTTATCTTGAAAATCCGTTGAGAATCAGGAACGAAGAGAACTCGTTTTTTAAAAAACTTATTCAGTCTTCATTGGAACTCTTTTTTGTAACTATCTTCTGCACCTCTGGAACATTTCCACTGATTGCAAATTCCTTTGGATATTTTTCTACAATGGGTTTTCTATCAAACCTATTTTTTGTGCCATTCTATTCCTTCCTCGTTCTCCCTTTCAGTTTTCTTTCAGCAGTTTTTTCTCTTATAATTCCTCAATTCTCTCCTTTTTTATTCAAGTTTCCAGAGATTCTTGTTAAAATTTCTTTTTATGTAGCAGAATTCCTTTTGAAAAATGACCTTCCTTTAATTTTTATCCCATCCATTCCTGGCTATTACTTATGCCTTTATTACTTCGGATTCATCCTCATCCACCTCATCGGTGGGAACCTTTTGAGGTATATTTCCTACGCTTTATCCATTATTTTGCTTCCTGTGGTATTCAATTTTCCTCACGAATATAAAGGTGAGTGGTTGGCAATAGGAAACGGTGGAAATGTGTTTTACGGAATATTTGAAGGGAAAAATGCTCTTTTTGTCAATTTCCTATATAACGAGTATATTTCGGCAAGAGATGTGGTATTTGAGATTGCCAGAAAAAAATTACCCCCTCCCTCTGTTTTGCTCCTAAAGGGGGAGGAAAGAAAAAAAATACATTTTCTTCAGAACATCCTTAAATTTTATAAAATAGAAGAGGTAAGAAATGCAGATTTTAAATTTTTTCAATTGCCATTTTACTGAACCAACCTTCCCGTTATTCTATCCCATATAACACTGCAGGCTATCCCAATTCCCATATAAGAAACGAGGAGTGAAGACCCACCATAACTGAAGAATGGGAGTGGAACACCTACAACAGGAAACATACCTGATACCATGAGCATATTTATGGCCATTTCTACCATCAACATAATGACGATACCGAGCACAAGAAA
>Ga0207433_10016475_pt1 | contig 10370 bp, 6 predicted proteins | sample YelNatPaOPGAMG01_FD_187559 | JGI IMG/M metagenome (GOLD analysis project Ga0207433, IMG submission 187559) | Hot spring thermophilic microbial communities from Obsidian Pool, Yellowstone National Park, USA - OP-RAMG-01 (SPAdes) (version 3) | ecosystem: Environmental > Aquatic > Thermal springs >... | reverse complement strand
TGGACGATTTTGATCTTGCAATCCAGCTCTTGCTCTTCTTATTGCATTTGCAACAGCGGTAACAGCCTCATCCTGTCCAACAACTCGTTGATGTAATCTTTCTTCAAGATGGAGCAATTTCGATTTTTCACTTTCAAGCATTCTTTGTACAGGAATACCAGTCCATTTTGCAACAATTTCTGCAATATCTTCTGCATCGACTTGTTCTTTCAACATTTTCTTATCTTTTTGAACTTCTGCGAGTTCTTTTGATTTAGCATCGAGTTCTTTTTCAAGAGCTAAAAGTTTACCATATCTAATTTCAGCAACTTTCGCATAGTCACCTTCACGCTCATAAGTTTCAGCTTGATGTTTCAGATCCTCAATTTCTTCTTTCATCTGACGGATTGCTTTAATCAATTCTTTTTCTTTCTGCCAGTGAGCTTTCAAAGCATTGAATTCTTCTTTTGTATCGGCAATTTCTTTTTCGATATTCGCAAGTCTTTCTTTCGTTGCTGCATCAGATTGTGAACCAGCAAGATCAATTTCTCTCTTCAAAGCTTCGCGTTCAATTTCAAGCTGTTTGATTTTGCGATCAAGTATATCGAGCTCTTCAGGCATTGAATCGATTTCAATTCTTAACTTCGATGCGGCTTCATCAATCAAGTCAATTGCTTTGTCTGGCAGAAAACGATCAGTAATGTAACGATATGAAAGTTGAGCAGCTGCAACAATTGCTGAATCAGTTATCTGCACACCATGATGAACTTCGTATCTTTCTTTCAATCCACGTAAAATTGAGATTGTATCCTCAACGCTCGGTTCATCAACCAGAATTGGTTGAAATCTTCTTTCGAGTGCTGGATCTTTTTCAATGTGTTTTCTGTATTCATCAATTGTTGTTGCACCAATGCAATGTAATTCACCACGAGCAAGAGCAGGTTTTAAAATATTTGCTGCATCAACTGCACCCTGAGCAGCGCCAGCTCCAACTAATGTATGAATTTCGTCAATGAATAAAATTATCTCGCCTTCAGATTCAGTAACTTCTTTTAATACAGCTTTCAATCTCTCTTCAAATTGTCCACGGAATTGTGTTCCAGCGACTAAAGCACCCATATCGAGAGCAACAATTTGTTTTGTCTTTAAATTTTCTGGAACATCACCCTGAACAATTCGATGTGCGAGTCCTTCAACAATTGCTGTTTTACCAACACCAGGTTCACCAATTAAAACAGGATTGTTTTTTGTTCGTCTGGAAAGAACTTGCAAAACTCTTCTGATCTCATCTTCTCGACCGATAACTGGATCGAGCTTATTCATCTTTGCAAGTTCATTGAGATTGCGTCCATATTTTTTCAAAGCTTGATAAGTCTCTTCAGGATTTTGTGATCGAACACTTTGAGAACCACGAATGTCTTTCAATACTCGTAAAATACTTTCTTTTGTTACACCTTGTGCATTCAAAATTCGAGCAATGTTAGATTGGTCGGATGCAATTGCAATCAAGAGATGCTCGGTACTTATGTATTCATCTTTCAAAGCATTTGCTTCTTTCAAAGCCTCGTCAAAAACTCTGGCGAGACTTTGTGAAATATATTGATTGCCAGCAGCGGCACCAGTTACTTTGGGGAGTTTTTCCAGCTCTTCATTGATTTTCATTTTAATGTAATTAACATTAGCACCGAGTTTTTGAAGAATTGGAAGTACAACCCCATCGCTGGATTGGATTAACGCAGCTAAAAGATGAACAGGTTCAATTTGTTGATTTGAATAGTTCTGAGCAATCTCTTGAGCTTCAGCAATCGCCTCCTGTGATTTAAGTGTGAATTTGTTAAAGTTCATAGATTTATCCTCCTTTTTTCAATTTTTTTCGGGCTTTTGATGTGAAATTACCCAAATTTCGCTCTTCTTACTATTGTGAATTGTTAAAGGTTTCAATGGATTTTCTAAGAATTAGATTCAAAGTCTGCCTCGAAGTCTCAATGAGTCTTTAGTTATGAGGTTTTTGCGGAAAATGATTTTTGGATTGAAGTAATCAATCCAAAAATCCTTAGGTAAAAAAGAAAATAAAAATTCAATGCGGTTCTTATTTCAATAGAATCATTTTTCTGGTTTGAGAAAATTTTTCAGTTTGAAGTTTGTAAAAGTAAACTCCTGATGGAAGCTCTTCAGAATTAAAAACAATTTCATATTCACCTGAATTATAAATCTCGTTTGTGATCAAAGATTTTACCTCTTCACCAAGTGAATTATAGATCTTCAAATTCACTTTTGAAATTTCTGGCAGGCTGAAGGCAATTCTGGTTTTTGAATTAAATGGATTTGGAAAATTTTGTTTGAGGTTAAAATTGAATTTTGAATCTGTAAAACCAGCAATTCCTGTCGAACCGATTTTTGTGATTATAAACGCATAATCCGATTGAATTGGTGGAACATTTATCTCAAGAGTTACTGAATTTGAAACAACAGTGTCTGTCAGAAAGAAGGTTGAAGTTTTCGTATCGAACCAATCAACTTTATAAATCGAGCCTTGAGAGATGTTTGTAAATATTATTTTACCGTCCGTAATGATTTGTGGAAAACCTCCAATATCTCTCACATATCTCCAGTTGAAATTTCTATTCTGAACCCATCCTAAGATTTCGTTTTCGGATTGAAGTGCATAACATCTTAAACCAACAGCAAAATTCGTAAAAACATACTCAGCAATTCTCATCCAATCAATTCCCTGATTGTCAACAAAAATTTGATGTTCGCCAGCGGGGACAGTAATTGAATAAGTCACATTTGTATTTGCAATTTGATCAAGTCGTTTTATTCCATTTAACCATATTTGAAGTCTTGGTGATGCACCCATTGAGTTTCCGACTACAACTTTGAACTCAGCAATTTCATCGTAACTAACATTGAATGTTGGTGGATTTCGATATTCTGTATTAAAAGCAGTTCCATAAAGAAATTTGCTGAGATTGATTGTGTTTGGATTAATCAACCCATTATGAGAAACAGTAAAATTATTTGCAGGACTTAATCCCCACAAAGGATAAGCTGGAGCAACAACAAAATCTGCTTTTTGAGTTGTAAAAGTTTGTGGACTGACTGGAGTAAAGTTTTTGTTCAAGAGATTAACATTTGAAAGAAAGTTTACAATCGATTTGAAATGATAAAATAAATTTTTATTTGCGATGTAATTATTCCAGGACCAGCTCATTGCAGTAAGATACGCGCCAGACATTACAGAAGCCCAGAGTGTATTATGAAAATTTATTCCTAGTGGATCATTGTCCGATGCCCAGTAACCGAGTTCAAGAAAATCATATTCACCAATTGCGGTTGGTTTATTGTAATCGGAAAGATAAAGTCGAGTGAGTTCTACAAGTGCAGTTTGCATATCAGCAGTTGTATTGTAATGATGAAGCTGAATTATATCAAAAAAAAGATTACTCCAGATCAATGGTTCTAAAAATTCATTTGCAAAACTTGTGGTGACGATTCTGCCATAAACATCTTTGCTCTTTATGTACTGTGCAATTTCAATCAACCATTGAGTTACATTCTGTTTGTTTTGATCATAATTATTAGTGTGATCAACCTCATTGAAAATTTCCCAGGCAAAAAGATTCGGTGAGTATCCCCATCGTGCAATTATGTAATCCAATCTTCTTTTGAAATAGTTTTTTGCAACTTCATTTGTAAAGAAACTCTCAGGAGTTGGACAAGGACCACCATTTGCTGAATTGTATGGATTATTATTCCATTCAGGATCAACATTAATAGAAAATTGTCCGTGCGGAACAAGACAAAGCTGAACATAAACATTTTTCTTTTCAGCGTAATCCAATAACCAGTCGAGTTGGTAGGCTCTATCGAGTCTATTTGTATAATTTCCGAGGCCAGTGTTTTTCCATTCAATTGCAAAAGCATTTTCACTCATCCATACACGAATTAAATTTCCATTATTAGCAGAAAGTGAATCAATCCATCTTTGGTAAGAATAAGTTTTTTCAGGATAGTCATACCAGCCCATATTCAAACCAATGCCAAAGAATTGATCACCATTTTCAAATTTTAAGTAACGATTGTTTGCAACTCTGATAAATCCTTTTTTGTCTGAAGGTACACAGAAGAAATTTCTTGTTCCCGTTGTTGTTGTTCCGTTTAAATCTGTGCAGATTATTTGATATGACCAATTTCCAGTTTCGTTTGGTGAAAATCTTATTTTCCAGAATGGTTCACCATTTTGAGTTAAATTTTCTGGTGGACCAGTTCGAATGTAATCCTGATAATAAAATCCATCGATGATAAAATTCTTTCCACTTGGAGAAACAAACAAAGCTCTAAGATGAATTTCACTTTTATTAAATGGATTAGTAAAAGATGCAGTCAGGTTAATAGAGATTTCAAACTTTTCGTATCTGCCGAGTGTATCTTTGTTGCTCACGATTGAATTAAAAATCGGTGCCCCATTGATTGATGAAACGAAAACCGCAACTAAAAAAATCTTTTTAATCAAAATTTCCTCCTCTTGTTTTCAAAATTTCTTAATTCAGTTTAATGAATCACAGAATTATTTTCAATCTTTTTTGAATTTAAAATTTTTAATAATGAAGAAGATGATGGCTGGAAAGAGGGAGTGGTGAGATTGAAAAAATTGAATTATCTGATTGCGTTTATACTAAATTACAACCTGAGAATTGTTACAATCACAATGATAAAAACTGAATTTTGATACCTGGAAGGTTGTTAAAGGTTAGTAATTCTATTTTTCCAAATTTCTGATAAATCTTGTTTGGATTAATTAAAAAAATAAAAAGATAGAACGCAAATTATATTTGTATTATTGCTTTCAATCATTATCTTTTCGTAAGTTTTTTATTACAAAAAAATACGCCATTTGACTAATTGCCATAGGAGATTTGATCATTAGCTTGCAAGCGAACAAATTCAGAAAAATGATATGAACAAACAATTAACTAAAACATTAACAAACAAATTGGAGGGTCCTATGAGACTTCATCTAACTCTTCTTTCTTTGTTCTTCTTTGTTGCTTGTAATTTGTTACAGGCACAAACATCAGAACTCGAGCAGACACTTGCTAAAATCACTGGTGATGCAAGTAAAGCTTATGTTGCACCAATATCATCAGCATTTGGAGCAAACTTAAATTCTGGTTGGGTTCACAGTGCACCGAAAGCGACAAAATTCAGCCTTGATATAGAGGTTGGTTTTGTCGCTATGGCTACTCTCTTCGGTTCAAGTAACCAGACATTCACATCCAGTGGTAAATTCAGATTTAATTCAGCACAAGCTGAACAACTAATTCCTTCAAATATAACTGGAACTCAAAGAGCTCAAATAAAAAATGAGATTCTTTCAAGAGATTTTACTGTATCAATTTCGGGTCCAACGATTGTTGGTAAGAAAACTGATTCAGTAAAAGTTAAATTCCCGGGTGCTGTAATTCAAGGTCAAACACTTGGTGCGAAAGACATCGTTCTGCCAGTTACTGGTTACCTGGAAGAATTGCCTGCTTTACCACTTGCAGTTCCTCAAGTTAGCTTAGGTACTGTTTTTGGTACTCAGGTATCTTTAAGAATACTTCCAGAATTTGAAATCAGTAAAGATCTTGGAAAGTTCAAATACACTGGATTTGGAATTCAACACAATCCAACAATGTGGTTACCATTCTCACTTCCAGTGAATGTTTCTGTAGGATATTTTACTCAATCACTTGAAGTTGGTAAAATATTCAAGACATCAGCTTCAATGTTTGGTGTCTATGCATCCAAGAGATTTGGACCAGGTGCACTCAACATCGAGCCTTATGCTGGATTTACTCTTGAAAGTTCAAGTATCGATGTTCAGTACGATGTAGTTTACGATACACCAACTGGACCATCTCCAGCAAAGATTAAATATACACTCGAAGGAGAAAACTCAACAAGATTCACAATTGGTGCAACACTAAAGTTATTACTCGTTGGAATTAGCGTTGATTACAGTTTAGCTAAATACAACACAGTAAGTGCATCCCTCAACATTAAAATCTAATCTCTCATAATCTAAAGAAGCCCACTTGCAATTGAGTGGGCTTCTTTTTCATTGAAACCTTACTTTGCCTAAATTTTCAATCATTCTTATATTTGTATCCGTTCATTAAGTATTTGTAAATTTATGGCGAGGTAGCTCAGTTGGTTAGAGCAGTGGAATCATAATCCACGTGTCGGGGGTTCGAATCCCTCCCTCGCTACAAATAAAAGGAGATAAAATGTTTACTTTTTTATTAATCTTAACAATCTTTATAGCAATACTTTTAATCGCTGTTGTTTTAATGCAATCGAGTAAAGGTGGTGGATTGGCAGGTACATTCGGTGGTCCTGGTGAAATGGGAGCCATATTTGGTGTTCGTCGAACAGCAGACTTTTTGATGAAGACCACTTGGGTTTTAGCGGTTTCTTTAATGTTGCTTGCAATTGTTATAAATCTTGCAACACTTCCATCTTCATCGCAGGAAAAAATGAGAGAAAGCATTATTCAGAAAAAAGGAATGCAATCACTACCGCAAAGACCGACATTGCCTCCAGTTCAACCAACACAACCCCAACAGAATAAATAAGTTTTAGAACTATTGAGTTTAAAAAACAAAAGGCTGTTTCGTTTGAAACAGCCTTTTTAATTTTAAATGTTTGAAGAATTTAGTTTACTTTATAAGGAATACCCCAAGTTGAACTTGAAACATTTCCTTCAACACTGAAAATTGTTTCGTTGGTTACTGCGTTAATAACGGAGTGGAAACGTCCAAGAGGATGAACGACAAAAATATTCCAGCCTCCCTGATAAACCTTCTCCCATTTATCACCAACCTGGACAGATGAAACAAGGTTGAGTTTTCGTTTTATCTTATAAGTTTGTCCAGCAATTTTTCTTCCATAGGTCAAAGTAACGAAATCTTCCTTAGGAGAATTACTTGTAAGATAAACTTTCAAAGTAACTTCGTCATTTCTTTTTCGAGATGGTAGATCTTTGTTCGGATCACCAACGAAGAAGTAAGTATCAAGTGGTGATGTAATGACCAAAGGATCTTTGCCAGGAACAAGTGCTTCGATTTTTGTTATTTGAATGTTCTTTACAGAAGTCGATCCTTCGGGAAGTGAAATTGCCTGAAGTTTCCAACCACGGTTTCGATCGTTTCTCGAACTTGTTCTGATGAAAGTCACATTTCTTTTTACAGTTTCAACAAAAGGTTTGGTGATGATTGTATCTGGCAGATAAGATGTATCGCCTGGATTAATTGGATTAAATTTTCCAGCAATTATTAAATACCCGGTGAATTTTGTTGTAACTGTGACTTTGGCTGAATCACCGACTACTTGTCTATCGAATGTTCTTTCCATCTTGGTAATTCTTCGACCAACTTTAATCGGGTATAAATCTGTTTGGACTTTTCCTACAAGGAAAGAAGTTGCATCGCCATCGTCAAAGTTTTCATCGAAGTTTAGAATAGCGTCATCACTTTCGATGAGAGAAGATAGAATAGCGTCATCAAGATAGTCAGGTTCGTTTACACTTGATTTACAGCTGAGGATTATAAATGGAATTATAAGCGCTGAAATCAGGATGAGAAGTTTTTGTTTCATATTTTCCTCCATAATTTTTTGTTAGTTAGATTTTATTCGATTAGAAAGGGTTTAAAAATTATCAGCAATTAAAGTAATTATTCGATCTTGAAGTTCTCTGATTTTATACTGATTACCTTTGCTGTAGTTAAAATTTATCGCAAAGATTAATAAATCACCAGAATTGGCAACTACATAACCAGCAAGAGCAGTAACTCCATTCAAAGTACCTGTTTTACCTCTTAATCTATCAGGAGGAAATAAATTACTAAATCTGTGGCTGAGAGTTCCATCATTTTGCGGGATTGAAAGAGAATTGTAGAATTCATTGAATACTGCAGGATTCAGATAGATTTGATGTAGGAATTTAACAAGAGTGCCAGTTGAAAATTGATTTTGTCGGGAGATGCCAGAACCATCGACCATATTAAAATCTGGTTCATAGATATTGAGAGATTTTAGAAATGTAATCACAGCTTGAGACGCATCGAATGGACTTCCATCACCTCCAGCATAATTTGCACCAATAATCAGGAAAAGATGTTCAGCGTAAAAGTTATTACTGTTTTTATTTATAGGTTTTAGAAATTCGATAAGTGGTGTTGAGACAAAAGAAATTCTATCAGAAAACTTAGGCACTTTTCCTTTTTTTACTTCACCCCAAAAACTTATCCCATTTTCTCTTAATAATCTGGCTAAAAGATTTCCAGCGTAAAACTCTGGTTTCTTGATGTGAACTTTTAATATAATTGATGAATTTCTTTTGATCCTTCCATTAATGATTATAATTTCTTTGTTGTTTTCGTAACTCGAATTGACTGACAATGTTGTTCGCGATCTTGTTGTTTGGGTTTTGTTAATTATTTGAAAGTAATCAAGCTCATCATCGAGAATGACCTTTCCAGCTTTTCCACTTTTATTTGAGCCAACGACCCTCAAATAGATTGAATTGTTATTTATTGTGAGTGCAGAAATTGGTGGTAATGGGACAGAAATGTTCTCATCCTCAATCCATTCATTTCGATAAAAAGTTTCTTCGAAAAATGAGTCATCAACAATAATATTTCCTGTGATGAGATTGATTTTTTGTGCTTTAATTTTTTGAACAAGATTTTTTAGATCTTCTGTAGTGATTGTTGGATCGCCATAACCTTTGAGATATAGATTTCCGTTGATTATACCATCTGATAAATCATTATCATCACAATAAATTTCAGTATTGATTGTAAATGCTGGTCCAAGGCTCATCAGAGCAACACCAGTTGTAAAGAGTTTATTTGTTGAGGCTGGAATTAGTGGAAGATCAGAATTAATATTAACTATATAATCATTCTTTCTGGTTGAAAAACAAGTAACTGAATATTCAGAATTTTTAGGCAATGATTTCTGAAGTAACTGTTTGATGCTTGCTTCAATAGAATCTTGATCGATTAACGGATAAAAAATTAATATTAATGAGATTAAAAAGTTCATTTAAGTCATCTAATTTCGTTGCGTGCAAAATTAGTATTTGTTAAATTGAATTGAAAATGAAAATAGCGTTTATCACTGGTGGAACCGGAAAATTAGGAAGTGAGATTGCACTTCATCTTGCAAAACAAAATTTTGAAGTGGCAGTTTCTTATAATCAATCGATTGAAAAGCTCAGTAAATTGATTGAAAAGTTTAAAGAACAAGGATTAAAATTAACTTACTTTCAATGTGACTTCTCAAATCCTTCCAGTGTTGAAGAATTATTTAATTCATTCAAAAAAATTTATTCCTCGCTTGATGTATTGATTAATTGTGCTGGAGTTTTCGGAAAAAATATTTTAACTGAAACAAAACCTGAAGAGTATGATAGGTTTATGAATATTAATCTGAAATCAATTTATTTTCTTGTTCAAAAGTTTTCTGAAATAATGAATGAAAATTCTGTTATTATAAATTTTTCATCAGTTGGTGGAATGATACCTTGGAAAGATAGAAGTCTTTATCATATTTCAAAAGCTGGTGTGATTGCACTTACACGATCACTTGCTATTGAACTTGCACCAAAAATTAGAGTCGTATCAATCGCACCTGGATTTGTAGAAACAGATCAAAGCAATTCAGAGAAAATGCCAATTTCAAAAATTCCGTTACAAAGATATGGCAGTGTTAATCACATTCTTCAATCAATTGATTTTATAATTCAGAATGATTACATCACTGGAATAAATATCCCGGTTGATGGTGGAAGATCGTTAATTTAACAAAGGAGATGAAATGCCCTACAAAGCCTATAAAAATCCTGAGTTCTTAAATTCACCAGATGCAAGAGCAATTAGAATTTTAGCAGAATTTTTAGAACCACAAAGTAGGTTTAATAAATTAAAAATAAAAGATACAATTGTGTTTTTCGGAAGTGCGAGGTTCGTTGATAGAAAGACTGCACAAAAAATGTATAATGAAGTTAAAAAACTTGATCCAAAAAAGGTTAAAGATTTTCCAGAGAGATTAAGAAAATCACAAATTGCTCTCGAAATGTCTAAGTATTATGAAGATGCAGTTCAACTTTCAAAAATGCTTACTGAATGGTCTTTATCACTTCCTTCTGATGGAAGAAGATTTGTTGTTTGCACCGGCGGTGGTCCCGGCATTATGGAAGCAGCTAATAAAGGAGCGAAACTCGCAAAAGGAAAAAGCATTGGTTTAAATATCTCAATTCCGACTGAACAGTATGTCAATAGATATGTCGATGAAGAGTTGAGTTTTGAATTTCATTATTTTTTTATGAGGAAATTCTGGTT
>Ga0207433_10016473_pt1 | contig 10372 bp, 7 predicted proteins | sample YelNatPaOPGAMG01_FD_187559 | JGI IMG/M metagenome (GOLD analysis project Ga0207433, IMG submission 187559) | Hot spring thermophilic microbial communities from Obsidian Pool, Yellowstone National Park, USA - OP-RAMG-01 (SPAdes) (version 3) | ecosystem: Environmental > Aquatic > Thermal springs >... | reverse complement strand
CGACGACGCGGGAGAGCTGGCCGAAAGGCTCGCCGGTGAGCTGCTCGAGAAGGGGATGGCCGACAACGTCCAGTTCCGGTGGCGCCGCAAGGACGGCTCCTACCGGTGGCACGAAGCCACGGTCTTCGACCTCCGGGAGCACCCCGCGGTGCGGGGCATCGTGGTCAACGCCCGCGACATCACCGACCGCAAGAGGGCGGAGGCTGCCCTGCAGGAGAGCGAGGAGCGCTACCGGAGGCTGGTGAACACCTCCCCGGACGCCATCGTGATCACCGACATCTCGGGCAGGATACTGATGATAAACCAGGCCGGCACGGCACTCCTGGGGTACGAGGACGCGGGGGAGATAGTGGGCAAGAACGTGCTGGAGTTCATCGCCCTGGAGGACCACGCCCGGGCGGTGGCTTCCATGCGCACCCGTACCCCAGGCGAATCGGCGAGAAGGGAGGAATACGTCCTCGTCAAGCGCGGCGGGCACCGCATCTGGGCGGAGATAAGCGCCTCCCTGCTGCGGGATGCCGAGGGCAGACCGGCCGGTTTCATAGCCATCACCAGGGACATAACCGAGCACAAGAAGGCCCGGCTGGGGATGGAGAAACTCAACCGCTGCTTCCTTAGCCTGGGACATAATTCCATGGAAAACATCGCCAGCATCGTGCGGACGGGGGCCGATATCCTGGGGGCCCAGCTGGCCCATTACGGGAGAGTGGAAAAGGGTCGCTTCTTCCTCTTTACCAGCCAGGAGGCGGAAAAGGGGTTCCTGCCGAGGGAAAACCCTGACCGACTCCTGGCCTACCGACTGCTCCGGAGGGGAGAGGAGATCCCCCTGTTGCGGGAGGACTTGAGGCGACAGGGGCTGGAGGAGGAGCTGGAAGAGATCTGCCGCGATTTCGGCGAGATCCTCTCCTACTGCGTCAAGCTGAAGGGGGAACCCGTGGGCAACCTTTGCTTCTTCTTCTCGGAGAAGAGGCAGTTCACCCCCGCGGACATGGACATCCTCATCATGCTCAGCCGGGCCCTGGCCATCGAGGAGGACCGCTGGCTCTACGAGCAGGGCCTCCGTGACTTCATCGACGTGGCCTCCCATGAACTGCGCCATCCCCTGGCCCTGCTGAGTGGGTTCTCCGAGCTGCTGGAGGAACATGGGACGGAGATGGAGGAGAGCGCGCGGAAGGAGGCTTTGAGCGCCATCCGGCTCTCCACGGAGAGGCTGACCAACATCGCCGAGGGGTTGATAAAGTCCTCCCTCCTGGAAAGACAGCTGTTCACCATCGAGCGGAGGGAGGTGGACCTCGTCGTCCTGGCGGAGGGGGCGGCCATGGAGATGGCGACGCGCTTCCCGGAAAGGGATTTCCAGGTCTCCTGCCCGCGGAAGGCGGCCTTCGCGTCCGTGGATCCGGGCCGGGTGCACGATGTACTGATCATCCTCATGGAGAACGCGGTGAAGTACTCCTCCCCGGGATCGCCCGTGGAGGCGGTGGTGGAACCCGGCGAGGAGGGGGTGCTGGTCTCCGTCCTCGACCGCGGCAAGGGGGTCGAGGAGGAGAACCGTTCCCGTATCTTCGAGCGCTTCTACCAGGAGGAGAAGGCCCAGTACCATTCGGAAGGCCTGGGTTTGGGCCTCTACCTGGCCCGCCGCATCGTGGAGGGACACGGGGGGCGCATCTGGCACGACCACCGGCCGGGCGGGGGGTCAGCCTTCCGCTTCTTCATCCCCCACCCTTGAGCCGGCTCCCGGCGGGGTGACCGTCGCAACCCCGCCGAGCGATGTCGGGGGCTTCGCCTCCTCCCCACCGCCCGGGAGGGCGGCGCCCGGACGTTCGCCGTCGGGCTAGGGCAGGGTGAGCGGTCAGCTAACGTTCGACTGCCGAACCCTTCCGCCTTCTGGTCCCACACCTCAGCTGGGCTCATCCCGGCCTCGGCATACCGGCCCCTTCCTGAAGCGTCATCCCGGATGAGGCGTGGATCCGCCATCCCAACCGCGTCATGGCTATTCCCCTTCCCCTGGCTTATCCTTCTGTCCATGGACGTAGGGACCTGGGAGGAAGCCTTTTTCCTGGAGAGGCCCAACCGCTTCCTGGCCCTGGTGGCACTGGGAGAAGAAAGGGCGGAAGCTCACGTGCCCGACCCGGGACGGCTGGAGGAGCTTCTGGTGCCCGGGGCCAGGGTGCGCCTGCGCCCCGCCGAACGCAAGGGAAGACGGACCGCGTGGGACCTTATAGGCGTGCAATGCCCCGAGGGATGGGTGAACGTCGATTCCCGCCTTCCCAACCTCCTTTTCGCCGAGGCGCTGCGGGAAAGGAGGTTGGAAGAGTTTGCTGGCACGGACCGCATAACCCCCGAGTACCGCTACGGCGGCAGCGTCCTCGACTTCCTCCTGGAAGGGAAGGGGCCTCCCTGCCTGGTGGAGGTCAAGGGTTGCACCCTGGCCGCGAAGGGCGTGGCCCTCTTCCCCGACGCCCCCACGTCGAGGGGAACGCGCCACCTCGAGGAGCTCATGCGCGCCGCCGCCGAGGGATACCGGGCCTGCGCCGTCTTCGTGGTCAAGCATCCCGGGGCCAGGTCCTTCGCCGCCAACGCGGCCACCGACCCCCTTTTCGCCGAGACCCTGGGCCGCGCCGCATCCGCGGGCGTGGAGGTCATTCCCTACCTGGCTCCCTGGAGGGGGAGGGAGATCCGCCTGGGGCGCCGCCTGCCCCTGGCGGGACCGGCGTAAGGTCCCCGCATGGGACGGGCCGGAATAACGCAAAGCCGTTCCCCGGGACTCATCCCCACCCTTCCGCGCCGTCGGCGCAAATCGATGCAAGACCTGTCCCTTCTGTCGTTTACCAGGCGCGCGGACGGGGAAACATAAACCACGTCACCGTAAAGAGGTTAAGGAGGAAAGGCCATGGAGGAGAACCGCATCTCCTATCACCAGTCGGTGAGGCGCGCCTACCGGCGCCTCAAGGAGCACGGGATTACCAACATCTGGGACCGCTACGAGGCCCAGGGACTGGGGAGCGATCCCGACAAGAGGTGTCCCTTCTGCATGGGCGGGGTGCGCTGCGACCTGTGCTCCAACGGCCCCTGCCGGGCGGACGCCGAAAAGGACAAGCGCGGGGTGTGCGGCATCACCGCGGACGGCATGGCCATGCGCATGATGGCCCTACGCAACGTCATGGGGGCCTCCACCTACCACTACCACACGGAGCAGACCATTAAGACCCTGCGGGCCACCGCCCAGGGCAAGACCCCCTTTTCCATAGCCGAGCCGGCAAAACTGCGCGACTTCGCCTCACGCCTGGGAGTGGATACCTCCGGAAGCGATGCCGAGGTGGCCCTGCGCCTCTGCGACTTCTGCGAGGCGGACTTCAACCGCAAGGCAGACCAGCCCAGCCTCGTCGTGGAAGCCCTGGTGCCTGGGGAACGCAAGGAGATATGGAAGAAGCTGGATATCTTCCCCGGGGGGATCTACGGGGAGATGATGCGGGTGACCAGCTCCTGCCTGACCAACGTGGACGGATACTACGCCAGCCTGGCCCTCAAGGCCATGCGCATGGCCATCGCCATGGCCTACCAGAGCCAGGTGGTCAACGAGTACTGCCAGGACGTGCTCTTCGGTATCCCCCGCCCCCATCCCATGCGGGTGAACCTGGGGGTGCTGGATCCCGACTACGTCAACGTGCTTCCCAACGGACACGAACCCTTCCTTGGTTTCGCCATGGTCCAGCTGGCCCGCCTACCGGAGTGGCAGGAGAAGGCCCGCGCCGCCGGGGCCAGGGGCCTGCGGGTCATCGCCAGCATCGAGACCGGCCAGGAGATGATCCAGCGCTGGGCCATGGACGACGCCTTCCACGGCTTCGTCGGCAACTGGATAATGCAGGAGGCGGTGCTCTCCTCGGGTTGCGTTGACCTCTTCGCCGCGGACATGAACTGCTCCATGCCCATCGATCCCATCTACGCCGAGCGTTACCGCTTCAGGCTGGTCCCGGTGAGCGACCTGGTGGCCTTCGAGGGGGTCACCGAGCGCCTGGACTACGAGCCGGAGAGAGCCGAGGAGCAGGCGGCGCAACTGCTGGAGATGGCCATCCAGAACTTCAAGGCGCGCCGGGAAACGGTGGAACCCCTGACCGGTCAGCCGGTGGGTGAGGCGGTGGTGGGCTTCTCCACGGAGAGCATCCTGGAGGCCCTGGGCGGCACCCTGGACCCCCTGCTCGAGGCCCTCAAGTCGGGGACCATCCGGGGGGTGGCCGGGCTGGTCTCCTGCACCACCCTGCGGGACACCGGGCAGGACGTGCACAGCGTGGCCGTGGCCCAAGAGCTCATCAAGAGGGACATCCTCGTCCTCTCCATGGGCTGCGGCAACGCGGCCATGCAGGTGGCCGGGCTGTGCCTGCCGGAAGCCGCGGACCTCGCCGGCCCGGGCCTCAAGTCCCTGTGCGCCGAGCTTGGGGTACCGCCGGTCCTGAGCTACGGGACCTGCACGGACACCGGCCGGTTGGCCGACCTCCTGGCCTCCGTCTCCTCCGCCCTGGGCGGGGTGCCCATCCCGGACCTTCCGGTGGTGGCCGCCGCCCCGGAATACATGGAGCAGAAGGCCACCATAGACGCCATCTTCGCCCTTGCCCTGGGCCTCTACACCTACGTGAACCCGGTCCCCACGGTCACCGGCGGGCCCAGGCTGGTGGAGCTCCTCACCTCGGGATGCCGCGACCTCACCGGAGGTCAGCTGCACCTGGAAAGGGACCCCGCGGAGGCGGCGGAAGGCATGCTGGCCCACATCGAGTCCAAGCGTAAGGCGCTGGGGATCTGAGGGCCGGGTCCCTCCGCCGTCGGGGCCACGCCGGGACGCCGCCTCCGGCGGTCAACCCGGGAGCTTCAGGGTCTCCATTATCTGCACCGGGACCTCTTTATTGTTCAGCCCCGCGATCACGGGAAACCTGAAGGCCCTCTTCTTCCCGTCCCTGGTCCTGACGTACAGCGAGGCTTCGACCATGCTGGAGAGGAGCTTCATGTCCAGCGGGGCGTACTTGTAGCCCTTGTGCACCGAGGCCGCCGTCAGTTCCTGCAGGGGTATGGATTCCTCCCCCTTGACCTGGTTCGAAAAGGAAAGTCTTACCAGCAGGAGCCGGCGGTCGGTGAGGGCCACGTAATAGTACTTGATGCCCTTCTCCGAGGCCCACCCCATGGTCACCACCTGCTCCCCGGGTTGCAGGAAAGAGGAGACCTTTTCCCGCATGTCCTCTTCCGTGACCTTGGCCATCTTAACCTCCTTTTCACCCAAGATCCGCAGTCCAGCCCGGAAAGACAACCGTCCCTGCCGTAAACAAGGGCGAGGTCCTGCTTCCCCGCCGCGGCTACTCTCGCCCGTGCTATTACTCGTAAAAAAGACGTGGTGGACTTTAGCGGAACGGAAAAGTGCCCCGATCTTTCGGCCACGGCCCGACAAACGAGAGAGTGCTCCTGCTTCCCTGGCTGCAGCCAGGTGGAAAACCAAGGACGTGTCCCCACGGGCCTGTTTCCCCGCCGCGGTTAGTCCGGGGCATTAGAACCAGACCCGATCCCTCAAACGACCACCTGGGTGAAGTCGGCGAACTCCATGAACAGCGCGGCCACCTTCTTCAGGAGGGCCAACCGGTTGTCGCGCAGCCGGCTGTCCTCACCCATGACGAAGATGTCGGTGAAGAAGCGGTCAACGTGGGGGGCCAGCTCCAGAAGGATCCCCAGGGCGGCCTCGTGCTCGCCGTGGTCCAGGTAACCGCGCAGGGGTTCCTGGGCCCACACCAGCCTGGAATAGAGCTCCTTTTCCGCCTCTTCCTGCAGCAGCTCCTCCTCCAGCTCCACCTCGCCGGCCTGCCGCGAGAGATTGTAGCAGCGCTCGAACCCGGTATAGGTCCTCTGGAGCAGTCCCTGCCTCCGCGCCTCCTGCAGCGTCTCCAGGCGCAGCCTGGCATCCAGGGGGTCCTGCAGGGAAAGGGCGAGAACGGCGGCCACCAGGTCGTAGTCGAAGCCCTCGGCGATGAGCGCCTGCCTCCACCGCTGGCGGCAGAACTCCCCCACCTCGCCGGCCACCCCCGCGGGGTCGGAGAAGCCCAGGTTCTCCGCCGCCTTCCCGAGCAGGGAGCCCAGGTCCAGGTGGACGCGGAAGGCCACCGGCAAGGCGAACAGCGCCAGGGCCTGCCGCCGCAGGGCGTAGGGGTCCTCGGACCCGCTGGGCACCAGGCCCACCCCGAAGCAGCCGGCCAGGTTGTCCGCCTTCTCGGCCAGGGAGAGCACCATGCCGGGGAGGGTGGCGGGAAGGGCGTCGCCGGCGAACCGCGGGCGGTAGTGTTCCTCTATGGCCGCCGCCGTCTCGGGGTCCTCTCCCGCGGCCAGCGCGTATATGCGTCCCATTACCCCCTGCAGGGAAGGGAATTCCACCACCATGGAGGTCACCAGGTCCGCCTTGCAGAGCAGGGCGGCTCGTTCCGCCTTCTCCCTCACCCCGGCGTCCAGGTGGGCCAGGCGGCAGACCTCGGAACACAGCCCCCGCAGGCGCAGCGACTTATCGTAGAGGCTCCCCAGCTTCGCCTGCCAGACCACGTCGCGCAGGTCCTCCAGCCGCTCCTGGAGGGGGCGGCTGAGGTCCTCCCGGTAGAAGAAAGAGGCGTCTTCCAGACGCGCCAGGAGCACCCTCTCGTGGCCTCTGCGTATCACTTCCGCCCGCCCCGGGTCTCCGTTGTGCACCACCAGGAAGGCGGCCGCCAGGTTCCCGTCCTCCTTCTCCACGGGGAAGTAACGCTGGTGCTCCTGCATGGCCGTCTCCAGCACCTCGCGCGGCAGCTCCAGGAAACGCTCCTCGAAGGCGCCCAGGAGCACGTGGGGATGTTCCACCAGGTCCACCACCTCGTCCATGGTCTCCGGAGCCGGGACGGCCCGCATCCCCTTCCCGGACAAGGCTTCCTCCACGCCGGAGAGCATCGCCCGGCGCCTCTCCTCCTCGTCGGCCAGGACGAACTCCCGGCGCAGGGCATCCAGGTAACCGGCGGGCTCGTCTATCTCCACCGCCCTCCCGGAGAGGAGGCGGTGCCCGCGGCTGGTCCGACCGGCGCGCAGCCCGTCGAGCTCCAGGGACACCTCGTCGCTCCCGTAAAGGGCCACCAGCCAGCGCACGGGCCGGGCGAAGCGCAGCTCGCCGTCTCCCCAGCGCATGGACTTGCGGAAGGACAGGGAACGGACCAGTTCCTCCAGGAGGGCGGGGAGTATCTCCGCGGTGGCCCGGCCTTTCTCCCGCACCACGGCGAACACGAACTCCCCCTTCTCGGTCTCCCGCACCTGCAGGTCCTCCACCCTCACGCCCCGGGAACGGGCGAATCCCTCCGCCGCCCTGGTGGGCCTTCCTTCCGCATCGAAGGCGGCCTCCCTGGAGGGGCCGCGCACTTCCGTCTCCAGGTCCGGCTGCTCTTCCTCCAGCCCCCGCACCAGCAGGGCCAGGCGGCGCGGGGTGGAATAGACCTCCATGCCGGAAAAGGTGAGCCTCTCCCGTTCCAGGAGGGCAGCCGCGTTGCGCGCCAGCTGCTCGCGCCCTTCCCGCACCGCCCTCCAGGGGAGCTCCTCGGTGCCTATCTCCAGCAGGAGATCCCGGGCCATCCTAACCTCCCCCCTTCAGGAGGGGAAAACCCATCTCCTCGCGCTGCGCCAGGTAGGCGGAGGCCGCGCCGCGCGCCAGGTCCCGTACCCGGGCTATGTAGCCGGTGCGCTCGGTCACGCTGATGACGCCCCGCGCGTCGAGGATGTTGAAGAGATGGGAACACTTGAGGACGCAGTCGTAGGCCGGCAGGACCAGGCCTTTCTCCAGGAGGCGCGAGGCTTCCGCCTCGTAGCGGTCGAAGAGCTCGAAGGTCATGGCCGTATCCGCTTCCTGGAAACAGTAGGTGCTCCACTCCACCTCCGCCTGGCGCTGCATGTCCCCGTAGGTGAGGTGTTCGTTCCAGCGCAGGTCGAAGACGTTGTCCACCTCCTGGACGTACATGGCCAGCCTCTCCATGCCGTAGGTGAGCTCCACGGAGACCGGACGGCAGTCCAGGGAGCCCACCTGCTGGAAATAGGTGAACTGGGTGATCTCCATGCCGTCCAACCATACCTCCCAGCCCAACCCCCAGGCCCCCAGGGTGGGGGATTCCCAGTCATCCTCCACGAAGCGCACGTCATGCTCGCGTGGTTCTATGCCCAGGGCGCGCAGGGAATCCAGGTAGACGTCCTGGACGTCGTCCGGGGAGGGTTTGAGTATCACCTGGAACTGGGTGTGCTGGTGCAGCCGGTTGGGGTTCTGGGCGTAGCGCCCGTCCGTCGGCCGGCGGGAGGGTTCTACGTAGGCCACCCTCCAGGGCTCCGGGCCCAGGGCGCGCAGGAAGGTGGCGGGGTTGAAGGTGCCCGCCCCCACCTCCACGTCGTAGGGCTGCACCAGCACGCAGCCCCGGCGGGTCCAGAACTCCTGCAGGGCCATGATCATTTCCTGGAAATCCATCCCTTTACCTCCGGAACGACTGGAGACAGGGCCATGATACCAGAGCCTTCACGGAGAGGCCACGGGGGATTAGGGCCTCGCCGGCGGTCAGAATCCCGTGAAGGGCACGGACTCGGAGGGGGGCTGGACCTCCACCTCCATCCCGTACTCCGGGAACTGGAGGAAGACCTTGAGGCGCGCCCTTTCGGGCAACAGGGGCAGTCCCGCGATATCCGGAAGGGAGGTGAGATCCACGTCCAGGGCCAGGAAGATCTCCCTGATCACCGGCTTCTTCTCCTCCAGGCAGACCTCCAGCTCCAGGTCGGCCCCATCCAGGTAAGCCACCGCCTCCCCCACGGGGACCTGCATCGCTTCCGCCAGCCTTCTCACCGGCTCCAAGGAGGCCGCGGCCGCGAGGTCGAGTTCCACCCCCAGGCGCCGGCACGCCCTCTCGCCCACCTTCTTCTCTCCCAGTGGGACCACCTCGCGGCTGGCGGAGAGGATGTCGGGCAGGGCTCTCACCACCTCCACGAGGGCCTGGACGGTACCCTGGTCAAAACCCTCCAGGGTCCCGGGCGGCACCCGGTACCAGGTGCCCCCCATCTGGATATACAGGGCCTGCTCCACGTAGCGCGCGGAGATCTCCAGCCCCAGCGCGGTCAGCCTCGCCTCCACCAGGGTCGGTTCCAGCCCCAGCCAGGCGTCCCCCTGGACGGAGACCGCCAGCCCGCCCTCCCCCTCCAGGGGGGTCAGTTCGGCGTTCAGCTGCAGGTGGGCGCTCCCCGCTTCCACCGCCGCCGAGGCGGCATCGACCAGGTCCCTCGCGTCGTCGCGGGCTTCCTTTCCGCAACCCACTGCCAGGCAGACAAGGGCCGCCGCCGTGAAGATGACCCCCCATACCAGGAACGCCTTCCGCAAGACGTATCACCTCCGGTGTTCTCAGGGCTGCTGCTTGACGGGCTCCGGCCTGGTGATCTCCACCTTCTGGTTGTAGCTGGGGAACCGCATCTGCATTATCAGCTTGACGGTGAAACCGGGTTCGTTCCCGCTGCCCTCCTGGACCATCTCGATGTTGTACAGGGTGCGCCGCAGCACCAGGTATTCCTTGTCGAACCAGTATTCGTAGTTCACGCTGGCCTCCTTCAGCTCGCGCTTGAGCTCCTCCAGCTTGGCCAGCGTCTCCTCGTCCAGCTCCTCCCTCTCTCCCTTGATCATGTTCAGGAAGTCCTCGTCCTCCATGATGGCTTCGAAGTTGGGGACCATGGCGATGTGGTAGCAGTCCCGGCCGTCGACCACCTCGTCCTGCAGCCGGGTTATCTTCTGGAAGTTGTCCAGGTACTCGGCGGTGTTCCTGGTTATCTCGGACACGCTGGGTATGCTCAGGCCGGATCGCGCCGGAAGCTCGTACCAGGAGTCGGACTCCTGGGTGCGCATGTACTGCACGCCCTCGTAGAGGACGTAATCTATCTCAATGTCGAATGACTTCCAGTTGACGTGGGCCTGGGAGTTCTTGGTGGCATAGTCATAATCGCCCTCCCCGCTCATGGACACCTCCGCCGTGTAGGGCTGCTTTCCCGTGGGCGGCACGATGAAGGAGTACTCGAAGAGGTAGTGCAGGGTCTTCACCCCGTCGGTGGCGTTGAGTCCCTCCAGCATTATCTTCTCCGGGGTGGCGTTCTCCGGGAGCTTCCTCACCGGCAGCCCCTCCCCGCTACCGCCGCCGCAGGCGGCGAAAAGAAGGGGGATCGCCAGGCACAGAGCGGCCAGCGCGGCTGCGGAGGCCTTCATCGCTCTCATGGCGCCTCGCTTTCCACGTTATGCGTCACTCGTCTCCCCGTGTCCTCTAAAAATATCACAACCCTTGAGACGCCCGAAAGTGCAGACCCGATCCCCGTCCCGTGCCCG
>Ga0207433_10016472_pt1 | contig 10372 bp, 9 predicted proteins | sample YelNatPaOPGAMG01_FD_187559 | JGI IMG/M metagenome (GOLD analysis project Ga0207433, IMG submission 187559) | Hot spring thermophilic microbial communities from Obsidian Pool, Yellowstone National Park, USA - OP-RAMG-01 (SPAdes) (version 3) | ecosystem: Environmental > Aquatic > Thermal springs >... | reverse complement strand
CAGCAGCCCCCTGGCCACCAGAATGTGCACCGCCTCACGCATCACCGTGCGGCTGACGCCGAACTGCTGCGCCAGTTCCCGCTCCGCCGGCAGCCGGGCGCCGGGCAAGAGCTTGCCTTCAACAATTAGCTTCTGAATCTCGCGCGACACCCGGTCCACCAGGCGCCCTTCCGTGCCCACGGAAGGGAACAGGCTCTTATCCATCAGCAGCCGTCCCCTATACTTGCGCAGTCTGGCCGCCGTCGACCGCCAGGATGGCGCCAGTGACGAACGACGCCTCATCGGAGGCCAGGAAGAGCACAGCGTTGGCCAGTTCCTCCGGCTTGCCCAGGCGCTGCAGGGGGAATGTTCGCGCGAAAGCTTCGATTTCCGCCGGCGTCATGTTCAGGCGCAACATCGGCGTATCGGTAGGGCCGGGCGCAATGGCATTCACCCGCACATGGTCTTTGGCATGATCGATGGCCATGCAGCGTGTGAGAAGCGTCACCCCGCCCTTGGCAGTCACATAGGCCGCGGCATTCGCGTTGCCGTCGTGAGCGCCGGTCGAGGAGGATGTGTTTATGATAGAGCCCCCTCCACGCTTGATCATGTGCGGCAGCACCGCCTTGCTGCAAATGAACCCAGGGATGTTGCATCGCGTTCCACTGTTGCCATGATCCTCCCCCCATCCCAGATCCGAGCCCGAAGGCGTGCCGCAGGCTTTCCAGCCTGCCCTCATCCTCCGCCCCATCCCTATGCGTAGATATAGTCCATGGCCATGGCCGCATCTGGCTCGGGGCTCCTGCGCGCAAACTCGACGGCCTCCACCATCTCCCGCTTCAGATCGTCGTCGATGGCGTTCAGTTCCGCCTCGCCGGCCAGGCCGCTCTCCAACAGATGAGTGCGGAAGCGCTTGATGGGGTCATTCTTCCGCCGCTCCTCCACCTCGGCCCGCGAGCGGTAAACCTCGGGCTCGCCCACATAGTGGCCTTCCACACGATAGGTCTCGGTCACCAGGAGCGTGGGCCCCTCACCCCGCCGCGCCTGCGCCACCGCCTCCGTCGCCGCGCGGTAGACGGCCAGCACATCATTGCCGTCCACGCGCACGCCCGGCATGCCGTAGCTCACTGCGCGCAGTGAGAGGTCTTCAATGTTGACATTGTCGCGAATGTTAGTGGAGACGCCATAGTGGTTGTTCTCGAGGGCAAAAACCACCGGCAGCTTCCAGATGGAGGCCATATTCAGGCTCTCATGAAAGTTGCCCGTGTTAGAGGCCGCGTCGCCGAAAAAGGGCACAGCCACCCGGTCCTCACCCTTCATTTTAAAACCGAGCGCCGCCCCCACGGCGATGGGCATGCCCGCACCGACCACCGCCAGCGCGCCCAGGGAACCCGTCTCAAAGGCAGCGATGTGCATCGAGCCGCCGCGGCCCTTGCAGTAGCCGGTCGCCTTGCCCAGGATCTCAGCCAGCATGTAGCGGGGTTCGGCGCCCTTGGCGATATTATGCCCATGGGAGCGGTGCGTGCCTGCGATCAGATCATCGCGCCGCAGGGCCATGCAGATGCCCACACCCGAGGCTTCCTGCCCAATGTAGGAGTGGATAGAGCCCTTGACCTGGCCCCGCTTGAAGAGGTCGGCGGCGGTCGTCTCAAACTCACGGATGCGGACCATGCGGCGGTACATTCCGAGGAGCGTGTCGTGCGGTATATCCATAGCCTGGGGCCTCCTGGATGTGAGGAACCGTGGAGCAGTCTGTGGTATGACCTATGACCTCATACCTGATGATAGCACTGTCTCCCCTGTTTGTCAATGGGCCCATGTGAGTAATTGGCGCACAGACCGAACTTGACCGGCCGCTCACGGCAATCTATAGTATCCGCAGAGAGTCGTTGCCCCTGCTGCACACGGGTTGCACGAGGCAGATAGCGGAGAAAGGGAGTGTTCCATGCGCATCGATTGCCACGTTCACGGCGATCCCCGGCACGTCCGTGGGGATCCGCAAGCTTATGTCGACTGCTGCCGTCAACGCGGCATAGAGGCGATTGTCCTGATCGAGCCCTTGGAGCGTTGCCTGGAGGCGCTCCAGCGGTTCGGCGCCGATTTCATCATTCCGGTGGCACTGCTGGATATGGATACCGCCCGGCCCGACGAGGTTACTCGCTGCATCGACGCCGGCTGCCGGGGCGTCAAGTTCATCGGCCCGGCTGCGCCCTACGGCGATGAGCGTTACTGGCCCCTTTATGCCCGGGCGGAGGAGCTGGGCGCTGTCGCTGTGTTCCACACCGGCTACCTGATGCAGGCGGCCGAGCGCGAGGAGCGCCCCAAGCATATGGAGTACATGCGCGCCGCCCAGGTCGAAGTGGTCTCTCGCCGCTTCCCCGGGCTCAAGATCCTGATGGCGCACTTTTCCAACCCCTGGTGGGAAGAAGCCTGGAAAGTCTCCTGGACCAAGCCCAACGTGTACGCTGACCTCTCCGGCGGCACAGCCATCCACCGGTCCACGCGCATGTGGGCCGAGATGTTCGCCCCCGATGGGCAACTCCTGGAAAGCAGCATCCGCAAGCTCTGCTTCGCCTCCGACGTGCACTATTTCCGCGAGGGCGAGTATCCCTTCGAGCCATACATGGCCTTTTACGACCGGGTCTACGACCAGATCGGCCTCTCGCCGGAGCTGCGGGAGGTCGTGGACCGGGGCAACGCCCGCTCTCTTTTCGGGCTCGCCTGAAACGCCTACGGTCAGTATCGTAGTGATGGCTTTAGCCATTCGCTCTCCTGCACACTTACAGCCAAAGCCGTCACTACGATGTCTGTTCTCTCAGCCAGGCCTGGGCGCACCCTCCGCGTTCAGCGGAAAAACGGGAAAAGCTGCGGGATGCGGTCGGAGGGGATCGGCGAGCCATACTCGCCGATCTCAAACGCCTCCGCATGCCGGATGGCGCGGCCCTTTTCCTCGCCGTAGAGCTCAATGAGCCTGGCCCGGTGCTGCTCCGCATCATTCCGCGGCTGTGCCAGGAGCCTTTCGCGCAGCCAGGCGCGGCGAGCCGCCTCATCCTGCGGCACCTGATCGAGGTAGCCGCCGTTGTAGGGCAGCCACTCGTAGACCTGCGACGTGTGACAATGGGCGGCGTCGACCTTGAGCTCCACCACGTCGTCGATCCCTACCACCACATCCGCCTTGAAAGGATAGGGCCGCTGGAAGCGGTCACTAAAGTAGCATACGGCCGGGTTGATCGCCACATGCGGCGTCAGCGCCACCGTGCCGGGGACGGTGACCATATAGCACGCATCCTGCACCAGAAGCGAGGTATAGCGATGGTCAGGATGGTAATCGTTAGGGCGATGTGTCAGGATGAGGTCGGGGCCGAACTCGCGGATGCGGCGGATCACCTCCCGCCGGTTCTCAAGCGTGGGCATCAGCTCACCGTCGTGGATATCCAGCACATCATATTCGATGCCGAGCACCGCGGCCACGGCCCGCGTCTCGGCCCATCGGCGGCGCGCCAACTCGGCGCCGCCCATCTGATGGTGACCGGCATCGCCGTTGGTCAGCGAGAGGAACTTGACCCGGTGCCCCTGCCGCACGTAGAGCGCGGCCACGCCCCCGGCCGCCAGGTCACAATCGTCGGGGTGCGCCCCGATCGCCAGAATATGCAGTGGACGTTCCGCCATGTCCCCGATCTCCTTCACACGAGCCACCGGCCCGTCTCTACGACATGCCATCGCCGTGCATGATACACCGCTATCGCTTTTTGCACCAAGAGGGAGGGGATGGGGTTTGGGATTGCGGCGCAGGTCGCCCCCGGGGGCGACCTGCGCCGCAATCCCAAACCCCATCCCCTCAGAAGGCTCGTACCGGGCTCGCGCGAAGCGTAACAGCCGGTCGCCTGCAGTCCCTCCATGGACTTGGCAAAGCCTTGCAGCCGCCGACCATTGGGCGCATAATCAGGGCAACAGCGAAGATGCAATGGCCACACCGGTAGAGGAGGAACATCTCATGGCCAAGAAGCAGCTCGGACCCACGACCAACCTCTTTCCCATGCCCACCTTGTTAGTTGCAGTCAGGACCGGGGAGGGCACGGCCAACATCGTCACCATCGCCTGGGCGGGCATCGTCGGCGGCGAGCCGCCCCTCATCGCCCTGGATGTGGCCGTGAGCCACTACTCCACGCCCTTTATCGAACGGGAGGGCAACTTTTCCGTCAACATTCCACGCAGCACCCAGGCCGTACAGGCCGATTACTGCGGCGTCGTCTCGGGCCGCAGGGACCCCGGCAAGCCGGCCACCTGTGGCTGGACGATGGTCCCCGCCAGCAAGATCAGCTCGCCCCTGATCGCCGAATGCCCCCTCAACCTGGAATGCCGCCTGCTCCAGCGGGTCCACGCCCGCGACGAGTCGTTCCTGCTGGCGGAGATTGTGGAGACGCACGTGGATGAGGAGGCCCTGGATGAAAAGGGCGAGATCGATGCGCGCCTGCTCGACCCACTCATCTTCATGCCTGATGGCCGCTACTATAGGACAGGCGAGTATGTAGGCAAGGCCTTTTCCATCGGCAAAGCGCTGAAGAAGAAGAGATAGATAGACGGACCGGACCACCAGGCGTGTAAGCTGTTGGAGTACGAAAGACGCGAAAGGGCACGAAAGATCACGAAAAGGAAGGAGCAGGTATCGCCGAGTTCTGAGCGAGGCATGGGCATACCACTGTGCTGTTCGGCGACATTCGCTCTTTTCGCGATCTTTCGTGTTCTTTCGCGCCTTTCGCGCTCCCAAACCTCGTTCAGGCGTAATACACGCGGTACTTTTCCAGCGCTGCGCAGATGGCCTCGATATTCTCCAGCGGCACGTCAGCGCCGATCTCGGCCACCAGCCACAGGCCGCCCTCGGGCGAGCCGAGTTTCTGCACAGCCTCGCGCACGTGGTCGTCGATTTCGGTCGGGCTGGCAAAGGGGAAGAGCTGGCGATCCAGGTCCAGCGCCACACAGACCTTGCCCTTGCAGACGCGCACCAGGTTATCCAGGCCGTTGGCGCGGATCTGCGGGTTGATGATATTCACGCCGCAGTCGATCAGGTCGGGGATGATCTCATAGATGCAGCCGTCGGTGTGCATGTAGATATAGTGGCCGGCATCGCGGAAGGGTTTGTAGATCTGCGCAAAGCAGGGCTTGAGATAGCGGCGCCACTTGAGTGGGCTGATGGGCAGGGCATGCTGCGTGCCCAGGTCGTCGCCAAAGTAGACGATCTGCCCCGGCTCCGCCAGGCTGCGCAGCCGGATTTCCGCCTGGCGTAGATTGTATGCCAGCACCGTATCCAGCAGTTGCTGCAGCTCCGGCGGCTCCTCACCGAAATCGAGCATCAGCTCCTCAAAGCCGCGCAGGTCGCCCAGGCGCAGGTACATAAAGCCGTGGGGAAAGCCGATATCCTCCACCGGCGCCCTGAGCGTATGCACCGCCTCGCGCGTGGGCACCGGGTGCTTTTTGACCATCGCCTCCATCCCGGTGTGGATATTCTCCCACACACAGCCCCAGGCGTCGACGTGCTCGCCCTCCACATACGTCCCGCCGACGGCGTCATAATCGCGCTCCGGCGGCGGCTCGCCAAACAGGCCGGGGTGCCGGGCCACGATCTCATCCAGCGCCTCGCGGTACTTCATCCACGTCGCCGGCAGCATGTAACAGTTCACCGGGATGCGCTCCGGGTGATCGAAGAGCATGGCTTTGTAGCGGTCATCGCGATCAGACATCCAATTCCTCCAAGAGTAGTGGGTCCCAGACTGGTTTTGGTGAGTACCCGCTGCCTACAAGGAAGCAACCTCGACCCATCAAAACCAGTACGGGAAGCAGTAGGGTTGCCTCGCCTATACCGAATCCAGAATAGGAGCCTATATGCGCATCTCAGTGGAACTCACGGGGTCCATGCTGGATTCGGTTTAGCGCTCAATTTCGTAATAGACCCACAAAGGAGCCGACCTGAACTGCACCAATGTCAGCACCAGAATGATAAGAAACAAGATCCAAGCCATCGCCGAAGCATAGCCCATACGGAAGAAGACAAAGGCATTGCGGTAGAGATAGAGCAGATACACCAACGTTGAATTTACCGGTCCCCCCATCCCATCGGTCAGAACAAACACGACCGAGAAGACCTGGAACGTGCTGATGATGTTCATAACCAGGCTGAAAAAGATCGTGGGTGTCATCAAAGGCACAGTAATATAACGCAGTCGCTCCCAGGTATTGGCTCCATCAATGGTGGCCGCCTCACGCAAATCGTGAGGAATGTCCTGCAGTCCCGCAAGGTATACGATCATTGTCGTACCGCTGTTCCAGAGCATCAGCAGTACGAGCGCTGGCTTCGACCAGACCTCGGAAGCCAACCAGCCAGGGCAGGGCAGATCTAGAGATATCAACCAGCCGTTGACCAAACCCCATTGCGGCTGGAGAAGGTAAAGCCACAGCATTCCAGAAGCCACCATAGGCACCATGGAAGGCAGGAAAAACGCTGTGCGGTAGATACCAATAGCCCGCGCCCCCTGGTTCAAGAGAAGCGCCGTAGCAAAGGCGAGCATCATGGTCAGAGGGACCACATAGAACACCAGATAGTTGGTGTTGAACAGTGCCACGTAGAAGAGAGGATCCTGGAAGAGTTCGCCATAGTTGGCGAGCCCCACATACCGGGGCGAGAAGACGATATCATAGTCTGTCAGGCTGAGAAAGAGGGAACTGAGGAGCGGTAGGGCCACGAAGGCCAGGAACCCCAGTGCCCAGGGCGCAATGAACAGGTAGAAATCCAGAGCTTCCCGCTCCCGTTGACCGATATGCCGTCGCCTCACAGCCGAGTTCCTGTACAATGCCAACTCCTCAATACCTGCCCCATCCCGACCAGCCATCCGACAGGTATCCCACAGGCATTATCACTCTTACGGAGACTCTATGCAAACACGAGAATCTTCCCCGACCAAGAGCTCGGTGCAATTCCGGCTTTGACGAACCACCACTCTATAGCACTGCTCCCTCGTCAGGCTCGCAGCACTCAGCCCTTCAGCCCAGTCATCGTGATGCCCTGGACAAAGTTCTTCTGCGCAAAGAAGAAGATCAGGATGACGGGTGCGACCATCATCGTCGAAGCTGCCATCATCAGACCCCACTCTGTGCCATGCTCACGGGTGAACACCTGCAAACCGAGTGACATGGTGTACTGGAGCTTGTTACTTAGATAAATCAGGGGGCCCATATAATCGTTCCAGGCACCCATGAAGGCAAACACGGTCACTGTAGCCAGTACCGGCTTTGCCAGCGGCAGAATGATACTGAACCAGGTTCGGAAGCGGCTGCAACCATCAATCAGGGCAGCATCTTCCAACTCCATAGGTATGGTCATGAAGAATTGACGCAACAGGAAAATATAGAATGCACTGCCAGCAAGCGCAGGAATGACCAGCGGACGAAACGTCCCCACCCAGTTGATCTTGGCGAAGAGGATGTAGGTGGGGATCAAGGTCACCACCCCAGGCAGCATCATCGTGGAAAGCAAGACCATGAATACCAGGTTCTTGCCTGGCGCGCGCAGGCGGGCAAAGGCATAGGCCGCCAATGATGAAGTAACCACAGCGCCCACAACCGAGGGTATCACCAGGATCATGGTGTTCAGGAAGTACTTGTGCATAGGCGCATAGATAAAGACGTCGGGGTAATTCTGCCAGATCCAGGGATTGGGGATCAACTCCGGTGGAAACTTGGCGATCTGGCGTGTCGCCTTGAGAGACGTCGAGACCATAAAGACTAGGGGGATAATAAAGAGCACACTGCCCCCCAACAGAACCAAGGTTGTCGCTGCACCACGCAAGGCTTTGCGCATCCGATACGAGGTCTGCCTCTGCGCAGAAATGTGTGCTTGCGGTCTTTTGTCAATCACGGCACCCATCTATCGCTCCGACCTTTCCGCTTCGTAATAGACCCACAGAGAAGCCGTCCTGAACTGCAACCAAGTGAGCGCTAAGATGATCACGAACAGCACCCAGGCCATCGCCGAAGCGTAGCCCATGCGAAAGAACGCGAAAGCATTGCGGTATAGGTAGATCAAATAGACCAGGGTTGAATTGACGGGCCCACCCATGCCGTCAGTCAGCACGAAAATCACAGAGAAGACCTGAAACGTGCCAATGATCCCCATGACCAATGTGAAGAAGATGGTAGGAGTCATCAACGGCAGAGTCACGTGAAGGAACTTGCTCCAACTGCCTGCACCATCGATCTCAGCTGCTTCATAGAGCGATTCTGGAATGTCCTGCAAGCCGGCTAGATAGATGATCATGGTACCGCCCGACGCCCAGACCATGAGCATGATAATCGCTGGCTTGGACCACGCCTCCGAGGCGAGCCATCCAGGTGTCGGCATCCCAAGTCTTTGCAGGAAACCATTGACCAAGCCCCACTGCGGCTGCAGGAGATACAGCCAGAGCGCCGCCGAGGCCACTGATGGAACGATCGAGGGCACATAGTAGGCTGTCCGATAGGCCGCCATGCCCCAGACCTTCCGATTGAGGAGCAGGGCAATAAGGAAAGAGGAGATCATGCCCAGCGGCACGGCCAGAGCCACGATATACATCGTGTTGGCAAGGCTCTTGTAGAACAATGGATCTCGGAATAGCTCAGCGAACTGCGCCACGCCTACCCACCTCGGCGGTAGCGCCATATCGTACTCAGTGAAGCTTAGGATGAACGAGGCCACAATTGGGCCTAGTGTGAAGGCAAGGAAGCCCAGTGTCCAGGGCAAGATGAACAAATAGAATGATAGGCCATCTCTCCCTCTTTGTGTCCGATACCATGGCCTGGCTAGGGAATCTGTTCTCACCGTCGCTCTCCCTCAGTATCGGCTGAGATTCAGGGTCGGGCAAAGCCCACCTCTGAATCTCAGCCAGCACGATCAGGATTCACAGGCTCCGCAATGTGGGAAGGATGTGGGCGTCAGCGTCGGCCCAGCCTTGGGAGCCCCAGCTATTTTTTTGCGTCAACCGCCTCCCAAGCCCGGTCAGTCGCTTCTTGCACCTTCTTCTTACAGTCGTCCATGGCCTGCTTGGGCGTCTTCTTATGAGCAAGGGCATCGCGTGCAGCGTTATCCATCTCCACCCAATACTCCAATGCCGCCAAGCCCATCTCTGTGCCACAGCCATGCGTCCAGTTTTCCAGAGCATCCATAGCGAGCGCCCAGGCCTTCTTCTCCACATCACCCAGTTGAGAAACGTACTGCTCCTCCAGCATCTTGAGCGCTGGCAGATAGCAAGCATCAGTGGGCCAGAACTTGGGGTCGCCTGTGATCTGCTCCCTTGCCCAAACACGGGCCGTGTCAGCCTTTGATGCTTCGGCATAGGCTTGCCAGCCCTCGACACCCGTCCACCATTTCAGCAATTCCCACCCGGCATCAGGATACTTGGCCGAGGGAGGAATCACCAACGACCAACCGCATGACCAGGTGCTTTTCTCACCACTCGGCGAGATCGGCGCAGGTGCACAATCCCACTCAACCCCAGGGCTTCGCAGCAGGTCGCCAACGAACCAATCGCCGTGCGCCGTCATCGACACCTTTTCTGCGACGAACGGATCACCGAGGCCAGAAGCCGTAACGCCCTCGCTGAAAGCATTGGCCAGTTCAAAGCTACCCACGTGTTTGTCGTAAAAGTCCACCAGCCACTGCAGCGTCTCCACCCACTTGGGATCATCGCAGAGAATCGTCCTCTTGTCTTGGCTGATGGCCGGTGCCTTGTTGATAAAGCCCCACAACCACATCCATGAATTGCCAAACAGATAGGGCACAAAACCGTAACGCTCAACGTTCCCTTTGCTATCCTTCTTAGTCAGCTTGTCGGTAAAGGCCTCGAGCTCAGCCCAAGTTGCAGGTGGCTTGGTAGGATCCAGACCTGCCTCCTCAAAATGCTTCTTGTTCCAGAACAAGTAGCGAGTGTCCGTTGCAATGGGTAATCCATAGGGCTTGCCCTGCCACGAAGTCTCTTCGAACTGCACGGGCAGATAATCGCTGGCTTTCAGTCCCGATTTCTCAAAATAGGGCGATACATCCAGGTAAAGGCCTTTGGCGGCAAACTGCATAAAGGTGTGGCGGTTCTGGACCGCGACCGTCGGTCCTTTGCCCGCAGCGACAGCGGTCGTGAACTTCTGGTCGCCGAACACAGCCTCACCGAGCTCCGAGGGGTTGACAGTGATGTAAGGGAATTGCTCCTGGAACTTTTTCAGCGTTTCTTCGTTCACCAGTCCCGTCAGGCCCCAGGCTTCGATGGTAACCGGCTCCTTGACGGTTTTCTCGACAACCACCGTCTCCTTGACCTGCACCGTCTCCTTGACCTCTACGGTCTGCTGGACCACCTTCTCCACAACCTGGGGCTGG
>Ga0207433_10016469_pt1 | contig 10374 bp, 13 predicted proteins | sample YelNatPaOPGAMG01_FD_187559 | JGI IMG/M metagenome (GOLD analysis project Ga0207433, IMG submission 187559) | Hot spring thermophilic microbial communities from Obsidian Pool, Yellowstone National Park, USA - OP-RAMG-01 (SPAdes) (version 3) | ecosystem: Environmental > Aquatic > Thermal springs... | reverse complement strand
GAGCCCCTGGCTCGCGATCTGCCAGCTCACGTAAAAACCGCGCGCGTTCGGCGGCGCGGCCTCCATCAGGAACACGCTTGCCGGCCCGACCTCGCCGCCGAGCGCGAAACCCTGGACGATGCGGCAGATCACCAGCAGCACCGGCGCCGCCACGCCGATCGTCGCGTAGGAAGGCACGAGCGCCAGCCCCATCGTGCCGATGGTGATGAGCGCGATCGTCAGCAGCATCGCCGGGCGCCGCCCCGCGCGGTCGGCGTAGGCGCCGATGACGATTCCGCCGATAGGGCGGAACAGAAAGCCCGACCAGAACACCGCGAGCGTCTTCAGGAGATCGTAGAACGGATCCCCGCCGGGGAAATAGGCCTTGGCGATATAGACGGCGAAGAAAGCGAAGCAGAGAAAATCGTAGAACTCGATGGCGTTGCCCGCCACCGTCGCCGCCACCACGCCAGCGCTCACGCGCTTACGCGGGATGGCCTGCGCCCCCATCGTCGTCGTCGTCATGACCCGTCCCGCCCCTTTGTCGGCCTCACTCGGCCGGAAGCACGCGGTGGGCCAATTCGCTCCAGAACGATACGCCGTAGGGTATCGCCTCGTCGTTGAAGTCATAGGCGGGGTGATGCACGGGCGCGGTGTCGCCGTTGCCCATGAAAATATAGGCCCCCGGAACCCGCTTCAGCATGAAGGCGAAATCCTCGGAGCCCATCACCGGCTTGATGTTGTCGAACACGTTCCGCGCGCCCGCCACCGCCCGCATCGCCGCGACCGCGATGTCGGTCTCCTTGGGATGGTTGACGGTCGTGGGATAGCCGAGGCCCGGCGCTTTCGAGACTTCGACCTTCATGCCGTGAGCGGCGGCGACGCCGTCGCAGATGCGGCGCACCTCGGCCTCGATCTTCTCGGCCACCGCGTCCGACAGCGTGCGGAAGCCGAGCTTCATCTGCGCCTTGTCGGGGATGACGTTATAAGCTTCGCCGGCGTGGAGCGAGGTGATCGACACCACCGCCGGCTCCAGGGGATCGATGACGCGCGAGACGATGGTCTGCGCGGCGAGCACGATCTCGGCGGCCGCGACCACGGGGTCGCGCGCCAGATGCGGCATCGCCGCATGGCCGCCGAAACCCTGCACGGTGATGTCGAGCCGGTCCGCCGAGGCCATCGCCGGCCCGCGCGCGACGGCGAACGTGCCGATGGGCAGGCCCGGCCAGTTATGCAAGCCATAGACGCCCTTGACGGGGAAGCGCTCGAACAGGCCGTCGTCGATCATCGCCTGCGCCCCCGCGCCGCCTTCCTCGGCCGGCTGGAAGCAGAAGACGAGCGTGCCGTCGAAATCGCGCGCCTCGGAGAGATGTTTCGCCGCGCCGAGCAGCAGCGTGGTGTGGCCGTCATGGCCGCAGGCGTGCATGACGCCGGGGTTCTGCGAGGCGTGGCCGGCGCCGGTCGCCTCCAGGATCGGCAGCGCGTCCATGTCGGCGCGCAACAGCACGCGCTTGTCGACGCTCTGCGCCGGCCCCTTGGCGCCGTGCAGCAGGCCGACGACGCCGGTCTTGCCGATGCCCTCATGCACCTCGTCGAAGCCGAATTCGCGCAGCCGCTCCGCGACCGTCTTGGCCGTGCGATTGCAGTCGTAAAGCAGCTCGGGAAAGCGGTGGAAGTCGCGCCGCCATTCCGTCAGCTCCGGAGTGAGGGCTGCGATCGAGTTCTTGATGGGCGCGTTCATGGGGCAGGACTCCGAGTAAGAGAGGGGGGAAGGTCGGCGAGCCAATAGGCGGTGTCGTCGCGCAACACGGCCGCGGCGCCGTCGAGATCGTCGCGCGCCATCGCGCTCCAGAAACGGCGCTGGACATCGGCGATGCGCGCGACGCGCACGGCGTCGTCGCCGGCGTCGACGACGACCGAGATGATGTAGAACTTGCGGTAGAGCACCATCATGAGATCGGCGAGGAAGCGGTTGCCGAGCCGCGCCAGCACGCGGGCGCGGAAGGCGAACAGCGTCTCGGTGAAGGCGAGGCGGTCCGACACGTCGAGCGCGTCGATCTCGGCCAGGATCGCGCGGCGCTCGGCGAGCGGCAGGCTGCGGGCGAGGTCGGCGACGAAGGCGCTCTCCAGCCAGTCCTTGGCCTCGTAGACGTCGCGGATCGCCTGCGCATCGAAAGCGACGACATAGAAGCCCTGGTTGGGTCGGCTGACGAGGAAGCCCTGGCCTTCGAGCTCCCGCGCGGCCTCGCGGACCGGGCCGCGACTGACGCGGAGACTCTGCGCCATCTGCGCTTCGTTGAGCCGGGCGCCGGGCTTGAGATCGCCGCGCGCGATGGCGCGCATGATGCGCTCGCGCACCGCTTCCGAAAGCGAAACGATTCTGAGCGCCTCGGCGCTCGCCATGCTCATCGGCCGGGCTCCCGGCGCGACGATGGCGGATCGGTCAGGCAGGGTCAACTGTCAACACTTGCGCGCGTCTCTGGCCATTGCGCGGGGGCGGGGCTCAGCCCTATATTGCACCGACCACAACGCCTCTGGGAGATGCCCGTGATCGGCGCCGACGACGATATCCTCAATGCCGCGGAATCCTGGCGCGCCGAAGGGCGCGACGTGGCCATAGCCACCGTCATCGAGACCTGGGGCTCCGCCCCGCGCCCGGTGGGCTCACATCTGGCGATCGATTCCGAGGGCCGCTTCCTTGGCTCCGTCTCCGGCGGCTGCGTCGAGGGCGCGGTGGTCGAGGAGGCGCTCGACGTGATCGCCTCCGGCAAACCCAAGACGCTGGAGTTCGGCGTCGCCGACGAGACGGCGTGGAAAGTCGGCCTCTCGTGCGGCGGCCGCATCAAGGTCTATGTCGAGCGGGTCGAGGGATGAAGCTCGATCTTCTGAAGGCGATGAACGCCGCGCGCGCGGCGCGAGCCGCCTGCGCGCTCGTCACGCGGCTCGACGACGGGTCGCAACGCTTCGTCGCCGCCGAGCGCGTCGCCGACGATCCGCTGGCCGAGGAGCTGGAGGCGGCGCTGCGCGCCGGCAAGAGCGGGACGGTCGAGCGCGAGGGCGTGAGCTATTTCCTCACCGTGCAGGTTCCCCCGGTGCGGCTGGTGATGATCGGCGCCGTGCATATCTCGCAGGCGCTCGCGCCCATCGCGCGCATCGCCGGGCTCGATCCCGTCGTCATCGACCCGCGCACCGCCTTCGCGACGCCCGAGCGCTTTCCCGAAACGCCGGTGATCGCGGAATGGCCGGACGAGGCGCTCGAAACCCGCCCGCTGGACCGTTACACCGCGATCTGTCTGCTGACGCACGATCCCAAGATCGACGACCGCGCGCTGACGCGGGCGCTGAAGGCGGAATGCTTCTATATCGGCGCGCTCGGCTCGCGAAAGACCCACGCCAAGCGCCTTGAGCGCATGAAGGCGGAAGGCTTCGACGACGCGGCGCTGGCGCGCATCCACGCGCCCATCGGCCTCGACATCGGCGCGGTGAGCCCGGCCGAGATCGCCGTCTCCGTCGCGGGCGAGATCGTCGCCTCCCTGCGCAAGAAGCCGCTGCGATCGGAACGCGCATGAAATTCGGCCCCGCGCCCGTCGCGCGCGCGCGCGGCGCCATATCGGCCCATGCGGTGCGGATCGGAGACATGCGCCTGAAGAAGGGCCAGGTCATCGGCCCAGCCGAGCAGGCCGCGTTGCAGGCCGCTGGCGTAGAGAGCGTCATCGTCGCGGAGCTTGAGCCCGGCGACGTCGCCGAGGACGAGGCCGCGACGAGGCTCGCGCGGGCTATCGGCGGCGCGCATCTGCGGCGCGATCCGCCGTTCACGGGGCGGGTCAATCTGTTCGCCGAGACGGCGGGGCTATTGAGGGTCGCGCGGGCGCGCATCGACGCGGTCAACCGCATCGACGACGCCATCACCGTCGCGACGCTGCCGGAATATGCGCCGGTAGGCGAGGGCGACATGGCGGCGACGGTGAAGATCATTCCGTTCGCGACCTCGGCGGCGGCGCTGGCGGCGGCCTGCGAGGCGGCTGGGGAGGCGGCGGTGTCGGTCGCCCCTTATCGCCCGCTGCGCATCGGCGTCGTCTCGACGCTCCTGCCGGGCCTGAAGACCAGCGTCGTCAACAAGACGCTCGGCGTGCTGGAGGCGCGGCTCGCGCCGGCCAAGGCGCGCATCGTCGAGGAGCGGCGCTGCGCCCACGACGACGCGGCGCTGGCCGAGACTTTGCGCGAGATCGAAAGCCGCTGCGACGCCATCGTCGTCTTCGGCGCCTCGGCGATCACCGACCGGCGCGACGTGATCCCGGCGGCGATCGAGGCGGCGGGCGGCGGCATCGAGCATATCGGTATGCCGGTCGATCCCGGCAATCTGCTGCTGATAGGCTCCCTCGGCGGCAAGCCGGCGATCGGCGCGCCGGGTTGCGCGCGCTCGCCCAAGGAGAACGGCTTCGACTGGGTGCTGGGCCGGGTGCTGGCGGGCGTGCCGGTCACGCGCGCCGACATCCAGGCGATGGGCGTCGGCGGCCTGCTCATGGAGATCGAGAGCCGGCCGCAGCCGCGCGCGCCCGATGCCTGAGCCCCGCAAGGGCGCGGCTGACATCGCCGCCATCGTGCTCGCCGCCGGCCGCGCCTCGCGTTACCGCGCGGCGGGCGGGCCTGAGCCGACCAAGCTGATCGCCGATTACCGCGGCGAGCCGCTGGTGCGCTGGGCGGCGCGGGCCGCTTTGGCGTCGCGCGCGCGTCCGGTCGTCGTGGTGACGGGCCACGCGCGCGCCGAGGTCGAGGCGGCGCTCGCCGGGCTCGACCTGCGATTCGCGCATAATTCCGATTTCGCCGAGGGACTGGCGACGTCGCTGCGCGCGGGCGTCGCCGCCTTGCCGGCTGAGGTCGCCGGCGCGGTGGTGATGCTCGGCGACATGCCGGAGGCCTCGGCGGCGACGGCGGACGCCCTGATCGCCGCTTTCGAGAACAAACCGGACGCGCTGGCGGCGGTGGCGCTCCATCGCGGGCGGCGCGGCAATCCGGTCCTGCTCGGGCGTGGGTTGTTCGCCGAGGTCGCGGGCTTGAGCGGCGACGAGGGCGCGCGCGGGTTGCTGCAAGGTCTGCCGCCGGAGCGGATCGCGACGGTCGAAGTCGCGGAGCCGGGGGTCACGAAGGACATCGACCGGCCGGAGGATCTCGGTTGATGAAAAGGAGATTTCGCCTCCTTCGCTTGGTCTTAATGTGATAGGTTGGCGTCATGGACAGGGACGCGATCATAGCCCGTCTGCGGGCGAGCGAGTCGCAGTTGCGGGCGCGGGGCGTCGCTCATGCCGCGCTCTTCGGTTCGCGGGCGCGTGGCGATAACCGTCCCGACAGCGACATCGACATCATGATCGAGATGCAGCCTGACGCGTGTATCGGCCTGTTTCAGTATGTCGATATCGTCCACACCATCGAGGACATGTTTTCCTTGCGCGTCGACGTGTCGAACCGCGAGGCGCAGAAGTCCCACGTTCGTCCGACCGCGGATCGCGACGCGATCTATGTCTTTTGATCCGGTTCGCAGCGCCTTGCTCGATATCAGAGACAATGTCGTTTTGGCGCGTAGTTTCGTGGTAGGCCTTGATTTGCTGGCGTTTCAGCAATCGCAGCTTCACGTCTACGCCGCGACCCGAGCGATCGAGATCATCTCGGAAGCCAGCCGCCGGCTGTCGGATGACTTGCGGGAGCGACATCCGGATTTGCCCTGGCGCGCCATCCGCGATACGGGCAATTTTTATCGGCATCAATATGACAACGTGCTTGAGAGCTACGTCTGGGCTACCATCCACGTCGACCTCCCGCCGCTCCTTGACGCCGTAGAGCAGGAATTGCGCGCGCTCGGAGACTTGTCTTGATCCCTCGTCGCATCCGGCTTTAACGAGTGGCGGGTCGCGGCGCGCCGTTGACTCAAGTCGCCCTTTTCCCCGAGGACCACATGACCGACTTGCATAAGAACTACATCGCCGGCGAATGGGTTGCGGGCGTTTCCGTCTCCCGCAACGTCAGTCCCTCGAACACCGACGACGTGGTCGGCGAATATGCGCAGGCTAGTGGGCCGCAGGTCGATGAGGCGGTCAAGGCCGCCCGCGCGGCGCTGCACGCCTGGGCGCGCTCGACGCCGCAGGAGCGCCACGACGTGCTCCTGAAGGTCTCCCTGGAGATCGCCGCCCGCAAGGAGGAACTCGGCCGGCTGCTGGCGCGCGAGGAGGGCAAGACGTTGCCGGAGGCGATCGGCGAGGTCGGCCGCGCCGCCCAAATCTTCGACTTCTTCGCCGGCGAAGTCCTGCGCATTCCCGGCGAGAAATTCCCCTCCGTCCGTCCCGGCGTCGACATCGAGGTGACGCGCGAGCCGGTCGGCGTCGTCGGCATCATCGCGCCGTGGAATTTCCCCATCGCCATTCCCGCCTGGAAGATCGCCCCGGCGCTGGCCTACGGCAATACCGTATTGTTCAAGCCGGCCGAACTCGTGCCCGGCTCGGCCCATGCGCTGGCCGAGATCATCGTGCGCGCCGGCGCGCCCAAGGGCGTGTTCAATCTCGTGATGGGGCGCGGCTCGGTCGTCGGGCAGGCGATGCTCGACCATCCCCACATCGACGCGATCTCCTTCACGGGCTCGGTGGCGACCGGCAAGCGCGTGGCGGCCGCCTGCACCGAGCATATGCGCAAGTTCCAACTGGAGATGGGCGGCAAGAACCCGCTCGTCGTGCTCGACGACGCCGACCTCAAGGTCGCCGTCGAGAGCGCCGTCAACGGCGCCTATTTCTCCACCGGCCAGCGCTGCACCGCCTCCTCGCGGCTGATTGTCACCGAGGGGATCTATGGCCGCTTCGCCGACGCGCTCGCCGAGCGGATGCGCGGCCTCGTCGTCGATGACGCGGTCAAGCCCGGCGTGCATGTCGGCCCTGTCGTCGACCAGGGCCAGCTCGACCAGGATATGAGCTATGTCGAGATCGGCAAGAGCGAGGGCGCGAAGCTCAAGCTCGGCGGCGAGAGGCTCAACCGCCAGACCCCCGGCTTCTACATGGCGCCGGCTCTGTTCGTCGACGCCAACAACGATATGCGCATCTCGCGCGAGGAGATTTTCGGCCCCGTGGCGACGATGATCCCCGCCAAGTCCTACGACCACGCGCTGGAGATCGCCAACGACACGGAATTCGGCCTCTGCGCCGGCATCTGCACCACGAGTCTAAAGCACGCGAGCCATTTCAAGCGCAATGTCGAGGCCGGCATGGCGATGGTCAACCTGCCGACGGCGGGCGTCGATTATCATGCGCCGTTCGGCGGCCGCAAAGGATCGAGCCTCGGCGCGCGCGAGCAGGGGCGCTATGCGGCGGAGTTCTACACCACGGTCAAAACGGCCTACACGCAAGCTTGAGCGCGGGACCGCAACGCATTGCAATGTCGAGCGCCGGCGTTATGATTTGACGCCGAGCGGCGGCTATTGATCAAATAAGGCGCCGACAAGGGCGGGAGGGGAACGCGATGGATATCGATCTCAAGGAGCAGATTGCGCAAATCCTGTCGCCCGATGTCGCGCGGCAACTGGCCTCGACCGTCGGCATGGACGACGGGCAGGGCAAGCCCTTTGTCGACGCCGCCATTCCCGCATTGCTCGCCGCCTTCCTCGGCTCGCTCTCCGTCCAAGGCGGCGCCAAGGCGCTGAGCGATGCGGTCTCCAATTCCGATCCCAACGCCGCCGAGCGGCTTCGGCGCGCGCTGAATGCGCGCGATCTCGGGCCGCTCAATGAGGGCGCCAACGCGCTTTCGCCGGTGGTGGGGCTGGCGATGCGCGACAAGATCGCCAACGCGCTCGCCAACCATATCGGCGTTCCCGTGGACGCCACGCTGCCGGCGCTCGGCGCCGTCGAACAGGCGACGGTCGCGGCCATCGGCCAGCAGGATCCGTCGCTGTGGTCGGACGGGGATTCGATGGCGAAATTCCTGTCGAGCCAGCGGGGCGCGATTCTGGCGGCGCTGCCGGCGAGCTTGTCGGGACTGTTCGCCACGCCGGCGCCCGCGGCGCCGCCCCCGCCAGCTGCGCCAGCGGCCGCGCCCCCGGTTGACGCCGTTCCGCCGCCGCCGCGCACGGCGCCGCCGCGCGCCGCGCCGCCGCCTCCGCCGCCGTCTTCCGGCGGGTTCCCGGCATGGCTCATCGTGCTCATCGTCGTCGTGGTTCTGGCCGGCGCCGGTTACTATTACTGGGTTGCGATTCGCCCGAAGCCGCAGGCGAGCTTCAACACACCGACGCGGCAATATGCGTCGCTGGAAGTGCGGCGGGCCTGAGTCGGCGCTCTCCTCAGTGCAGGATCTGGCTTAGGAACTGCCGCGTCCGTTCGTGCTGGGGCGCGGCGAAGAATGGTTCCGGCGCGTTGATCTCGACGATCTCGCCGCGATCCATGAACACCACACGGTCGGCGACCTGCCGGGCGAAGCCCATCTCGTGGGTGACGACCAGCATCGTCATGCCCTCGCCCGCGAGGCCGACCATCGTATCGAGCACCTCCTTGACCATCTCCGGGTCGAGCGCCGAGGTCGGCTCGTCGAACAGCATGATCTTCGGGCTCATGCACAGCGCGCGAGCGATCGCGACGCGCTGCTGCTGGCCGCCGGAGAGTTGGCCCGGATATTTGTTGGCCTGATCGGGAATCTTCACCTTCTCCAGGAAACGCATCGCCAGCGCCTCGGCCTCGCGCTTCGGCGTCTTGCGCACCCAGATCGGCGCCAGCGTGCAATTCTCAAGGATCGTCAGGTGCGGGAACAGATTGAAATTCTGAAACACCATGCCGACCTCGCGCCGAACCTCGTGGATCGAGCGCACGTCCGGCGTCAGCTCGACGCCGTCAACTTTGATGATTCCGCGCTGGTGCTCCTCTAGCCGGTTGATGCAGCGGATCAGCGTGGATTTGCCGGAGCCCGAGGGTCCGCAGACGACGATTCTCTCGCCTCGCGCCACTTCCAGGTCGATGTCGCGCAGCACGTGGAACGCGCCGAACCACTTGTGAACGCCACGCATCTCGACCGCCAATTCCGCCATTCGCCCCTCCGTCGCGCCAAAATGCCGCTTACGCCGCTGGCGCGAGCTTCGGCAGGTCGCGCACGGTGACGAAGCGGGGCGGGGCGTCCTCTTCGATCGGCGCCGGAGTGGGCAGGGCGGGCAGGAAATAGTTGTCGCTGCGATCGTCGTTGGCGAGCGACACCTCGCCCGCCAGCGTCGCGCCCCCTTCGGCCCAGAAGGCGTGGGCGATGAAAGGGTCGAGCGTCAGGCTTTCGCCGGGCTCCAGCGTTACGCGCGCGCCGGGCTGGAGGTCGAGCGTCTTCACGTCCTTCAGCGCGCGGAAGCGCTCGTTCAGCGGCGCGCCGGCGCGGTCGACCTTGACGAGTTCGACCACGAATCGCGCCCCGCCGCGGTTGACGATGTCCTCGGTCTTGACGATGTGATAGTGATGCGGCGTGCGCTGGCCGTCCTCGGCGAGCAGCGCCTTTTCCGCATAGAGTCGGCCTCGGCCGTGGCTGAGGTGGCGCCAGTCCCCCATGCGCAGCGTGAACACGCTGAGGCCCGCCTGCGCGAACGCGCCGGGTTGGAACTCGACGATGTTCCACCCGAGGCCGCCTTCGAGAATGCGCGTGGCGGCCACGGGGTCGGCGCGATAGTCGCTCTCGCCCCACAAGGCGAAGGGCGGCAGGCGAACGCCGCAGCGCTCGCACAGGCTCAGCATCGCGTCGATGCGCGCGTCGATGAACGACCGCTTCACTTCGCCTCCAAGGCGCCCCTGCGCGGCGAGACGGGTCAGCCCGCCTTGGCCGCCTTGGCGCGCTCGATGCCCTCCGCAACCATTTTCCGCGCTTCCGCCGCATCGCCCCAGCGCACGATCCGCACCCATTTGTTGGGTTCGAGATCCTTGTAGTGGGCGAAAAAATGCTCGATCTGCTTCAGCGTGATATCGGGCAGGTCGGTGTGGTTGGCGATCTTGGCGTAGCGTTGCGTCAGCTTGTCGATCGGGACGGCGATGAGCTTCTCGTCGCTGCCATGCTCGTCCTCCATCAGCAGCACGCCCACGATGCGGCATTTCATCACTGCGCCGGGGATGACCGCACGGGTGTTGGCGACAATGACGTCGCAGGGGTCGCCATCGTCCGACAGCGTGCTGGGAATGAAGCCGTAGTTTCCGGGATAGCGCATCGAAGTGTAGAGGAAGCGGTCGACGAAAAGGGCGCCGCTCGCCTTGTCCATCTCGTATTTGATGGGCTCGCCCCCAATCGGCACCTCGATGACGACATTGACCTCCTCGGGGGCCTTGTCGCCGTAGCTGATCGCGTCCAAATTCATCCTGAAATTCCTGTATTTGCGAGCTAGTCGAGGCCGAAGCCGAAGGCGATGCG
>Ga0207433_10016468_pt1 | contig 10375 bp, 5 predicted proteins | sample YelNatPaOPGAMG01_FD_187559 | JGI IMG/M metagenome (GOLD analysis project Ga0207433, IMG submission 187559) | Hot spring thermophilic microbial communities from Obsidian Pool, Yellowstone National Park, USA - OP-RAMG-01 (SPAdes) (version 3) | ecosystem: Environmental > Aquatic > Thermal springs >... | reverse complement strand
AAGTGCTAATATTTCATCAATCCTAGCCCCAGTCCATAACATTGTTTTGAACAATAACAAATATCTTTTATGGTAATCAGCCCTTCTCTTATTTTCCCTGATCTTATTTTCTATGTATTCATGCATTCTGAAAATTTCATCATCACTAAAGAACTCGATGGGTATTTTCCTCTGGGTACTTTGGATCTTCCAATTTTTGGGTATTGGTACAATATTATTCATAATGATTGTCATTACTTACAAATTTAAATATGTTTCTATCTTTTTGCCTTAGAAAATTCCTCCTAAGGTATATAAATACCCCTAAGGATCCATCATAAAATGATTGACAAAATGTACCTTTTGTCAATTCTATGTTTTTATCAGTTTTTCAAAATGTGGGAAACAATTAGAATACATTATACGAATCGGTTAATAAAATATGAAATTTAAAAAAACAAGTCTATAACTCGTTTTTGTTATAGCCTTTTTATTTGAAATTAGGCTATTATGTAAATGAGAACATGTTTTTCTCATGCCTTATTTTAAAAATGCCTTAAATGTTTTTTTATAAGCATGATAGATAAAAATAAATTGCTTTTCTGATAAAAACCATGATATTTAATTATACAGCTCTTTTTTCTTCTCCTTCTTATCCTCTTTATTATATAATTCGAACACATTGACCAAATCGTATTCTTATTCAAGAAAATTGTGTAAATAACTATTTTTTGATTACTTAAATATTAATATGTTAACATTAATTTCAAAAAAATACGGACCCACATATAATTAATATATAATATATTGATATTTTTCTATCTTTTAGTCAAAAAATCAGTATTTTCTGTATCTCTTTCTATAAATGCTTTCTGTATTTATCGGTATGATTCAGATTTTTTTATATTTTGGTTTTCCGTTCTGAAAATGAAAGTGTATCCTGATGGATACTTGACAGGACGAGCAGGTTGTATTAGCATCATTGTATTTGCTCATCTCCTCCTTCTCCACCCTCTTCAGGGGCAGCCCGAAGAAGAAAAAGTTCAAGCTGCTGCTGGCGCTGTTTCTCATCCAAGGGATGGTAAAAGTCAAAATCGGTGTCATGTGAACCGTACCAATCAAATCGAACCGTTTAACGGCGATCATAGTACTTACAATGATTCATATTTAAGGAGGCGATTTTGGATCTACAGTTCACGGCGGGAAGGAAGTCAAGTCCTTTTTCGATATCACGCCGGCCAGGATCAGGACATAGACATACATCCGCGCAAACCGCTTCGTCCATACATCATTCGATTCAAGCAGCTCCAGGAAGCCCTCTTTGTGGGCCACAGCTTCCTCTTTCGATATCACGCCGGCCTTGATCAGGTCTGGGATATCGCTCCACGTTTCGGCGAGGTGCCCATGGTTGTTACCTAACAGCAGCAAATAGTAGGGCTTCAACGTCTCATCAGGGGACAAACCCAGACAAATAATGTTAAGTAGCTCGTACAGCTGATCGAGGACCTCGCGTCTGATCTCCTTAGGCACCTCGCTGATACTGCCGGCGTCATTCAGAACATTCCGCGAGAGCAACACTTCCTTGATTAGGCTCTTATCCCTCGAATACAGCAGCAGCGAGAAGAGACCGTAGAAATAGTCTCCTGGGTCCAAGCCGATAAGGCGCATCCCTCGCATGTAGTAATTGATTGCTTTCTCTACGAGGTCCTTCACCCTGACGCTCTCGAACTGTCCCCCTTCACATCCCAGGTTCTTAAGGAACCAGAGGGGATCGTCCCTACTTACTTCACCTCCCTCAGCGATCCTCCTGGCGTCCTCCAGGATGTCCGATGTGAGCGGGTGGCTCAGCCTCAGCTCGCCCACGTAGCTGTAACATAGCGGGAGGCGCATCCCTAATGTGGGGTGGCAGTCCCCGTACAGCCTAATCACCACGCCGCACGCACCGTCCAGTGGAGTCACGTCAGCGAGACCGGGCAGAAGTAGGCCGGCAGGGAAACCTTCCCTTAGCTGGTATATAAACGAGAGGAGCTTACAGGCCTCCGCACGCTTGTCGAATGGCACAAAGTCGAGCAGGTCGGGACCCTGCATCAGGAGCTTGAGGGGGCGGAAGTACGCCTCCTTAAGTCTGTTCACCAAGTATTCGTGGGGTCTGCCTGAGATCGCCAGCACGTCGAACATCTCGATCCTTTCCCTCCTCTTTTTCTTGAGCTCCTTGATGAACTCCTTGAGGATCAACGGATACCCGCCTGCCTTATTCAAGAGCTCCTCGATTACACCTTTGTCCTGCTTGTCATAATTGATTGGGGGATCCCCTTTCTCCATAATGCTTTTCAGCACCTTCCTCGCCTCCGCCTCCTCGAGTTGGCTCACTCTCAGACGTCTGATGACTTTCCCCTCTTCGTAAAGTGTCCTCCATTTCTTCCGATGATCTTCGCTCGTGATCGCAGGGTTCTCTCCACGAAGCAACACTGCTTCCACAAAGTTCCACCTTTCGTCACTCACTATAATCACCAGTGGATAGCAAAGGTCCGGGTCCCTTTCCCCACCATCTGCCTTCAACAATTCCACAACACCGCTGAGCACATCTGAAATCTGATTTTCATACTTTGCCAGGTTGCCGTCGTCCAGAAACACCACGGTTCCCCGTTCATTAAAAGCATTCGGCCTAAAACTGCCCTCCGCCACCAGAACCCGTAGCTCCTCGCCCCCGCCAGAAATATGAGTCCCGAGATTTACAGAACGTGCTTGTTGCAGAGCCCGTACCGCCTCGTCCCTGCTTGAGCGGCTCAGAAGCTCGCACGAAACATAGAAGGCCAGCGCCGACTTGCCCACACCGGCCTTTCCCCTTACTAGGTAAATCCTCCCCTTTCCGCTCTTCGCATCGTTCACCAGCCCTTCGACCATCTGATCAACGGTCACTCTCTCCCCGCTTACCTCGTCGATGATCATCCACACCGGCTCCGGCGAATCCTCCGGTTCCATCCCAAAATAACGCCTGGCATCCTGCTCGGAATTCAACTGACGGTAGCCGGCAGTCCTGGCGTTCTCCTCCTCCAGCTCCGCAATCTTATCCTCCATCTTCCTGACTGCCTCGCCCAGTCCCTCGATATCTCCGCGCATCTTCTTAATCATTTGCTGGATCTCATCCTCGCTCTGGTGGAAGAAATTGTCCAGCCATTTCCTGGCGGTCCCTGGAGGCAACGCCAGCGCCACGTCGTACTGGTAGCCCAGGTATTCCTTCCTCTCTTCCGGCAGCTTCTCCCACTTCTTCCTCATCTCTAGGATCTGCTTCACCGGATCCCCACTCTTCCTGGCAACTCCGAAGAAAATAAGCGCTTCGACGCTTGCTCCTAAGCCCAAGGCAGTAAGTTTGCTAAGGATCCCTAAGGCCCCTCCGAGGACTTCGATTGCGTACTGCGCTACCGGGCGCACTTCTTCATACGTTGCATTCGCCAGCCACACTCCCACGGCATCGACCTTCAGTTGCTTTTCAAAATCCTCCAGTTCTCCGATCAGTTCTTCGTCGAGCGCCTCTGGGTGCTCAATTCCCTTAACAAGCAGGCCGGGGAAGTAGTAGCCATTATGTAAGCCGTGATTCACCCTCGCATTCCTCAGCACCAGCTCCTTCTTTTTCTCGTCGAGGTTTTTTGCCAGCTTTTCAAGGAGCGCTTTCGCCTCGGCTTCCCGGTAGGCGACCTCAACCGAGCCCTCCGGGGATCTCAGAACCTGCTTATGCCTGATCATTAATTTAAGGCGCTTTGCAATCCATCTTAGCTTGCCCTCTAGTTCCTTCGCGCTCAAACCCTCATCGCGTTCCTCGATAAAGTGGAAAGTGTAACTGTTACCCTCTATGGCGAAGGGCGCAACCGCACTAATTCTCCTGAGTCCGTCGACGAGTTGCCTGAGTGGCTCCCTCAGCTTCTTGACCATTTCCTCCGTCGCGTCTGGAAAGTAGAGGCTCTTCGGGAGCTCGATCGCCACCACGACATCCTCTTTTATCCTCTCATAGATGAAGTTGAGGCCGTGATTAGTACCATCGAGTACTGCCTCTGTACCTCTATCATCTTTCAGGACCAGTTGGACCTCCTTACCTCCCGCTGCCTGGACCACCTCAACGCGGAGGAACAATATCTCCTTCTTCAGGCGGCGCGCAGCCTCCCCCAACGCGCTGCTCTTCCCGGACTTCGGATAGTCCGTAACAAAGATCGCACCTTCCTTCCCGTCGCGCTGCGCCTCTAGGCGTTGTGCTAGCTCCTCGGAGAAGTCCCTTGCTTCACCCACCGAGCCCCTTGGCATATTATAAATATGGAGATTCATGTTAATAATAATTACGCTAAAGTTTAATGTTCAGAAGGGGATGGAATCAAGGAAGTTGGATCCTTTATACACCTCCCGGCCACGCGGTGACATAAATGCCCCGGCACCACCGTAGTTTCGGCCGTGCGTGTTTCGTGGTGCGCTTACCTCAGGTACACCGAGTCCGGAAGGGCTCACCCGGTAAGTTTGGTTACCGACGACGGTCTGCTGCGAGGTGCAGACCTAAGTCCGCTCGAGATGCCCCGTCTAGGAGGAAGGGCACACCATCACTGAAGACGAAGCCAGTGATCGGGAGCGACGGGAGCGTTGTAGGTCAGATAAACAACATCAAATTTTGGCTCGTGCGTGACAACGGTTAATCCCTGCTGATCTTGCGTGACCCTTGGGCCCGCAGAACGACCTATGCTACGCGTGGTGGTAATCAGCAGTTCGCTGCTGAGCCGCTTGAACGTGTTGAGGATCGCCGCGTTCTGCGGGCTCCGAATAGACAGGAAGTTCAACGCAGCGATCAACTTCTACGTACGCCTCAGGTTCGAGTACACCATAAATTAAGAGGGCAGAAAGAAGCTTGTTGAACTGATAATGGAGGTTTTAGAGTGAAAAGTAAGCGGTATAAAAGGGAAATAATTTCAAGATATTATTATAAAAATTTTTGAATGCTATATTTATAAAGATCATCAATAATTTAAAATAGCAAATTGGATTTTTAAAATGCTTCAAAAAACTAAGCAAATATTTTATTTTTTAGAATTAGTCGATTGTCGATAAAAAGAGTAGGTCGTATTGTGGTAATATCAAAATGAATATTGCCACTTATTGGGCCTCCTATATGCTTATTCTCTCCAAATCCTAAGTCAACAATTCCATACTCACTTTCGCTTTCACTGATATCAGTTGAAGTCTTAGTTTGAGGATTAAATCCTAAACCAAGTTCACAAACTGGTAAATCTTTAAGATTTTTCATAATTTCTAAAATTTTTTTATTCTTGTTATTTGTTTTAAACTTTACTAATAATCCATTTTCTATAGTCAAAATTATCGGATAAATTACAGGTCCATAATCTTGAACAAAACCATCTATCATAAATGTCCCATTAACTGATTCCGGTATAACTGGAACTCCCATAATACCTGGAGGGATATAAATGAAATTGTTTTGATCTGTAAATTCAAAACCTACATAAAATGGAGGAAAATGATCTAATTTTCCAATAATTGTATATCTATCATTTGTAACCACTTTAAAATCAGAGTTAGGATAAAGTTTTGAGGAAATAAGTGTTATTAATTTGTTATATTCCTTTACAGGTTCTATAATTCCCGTTATAAGTTTATTTATATTGCATCTTGGACAACAAACTATTTTTTTCCCCTCTTTTAATTTCTTTCGGACTTCTTCATTAAAACATACATTTTCATTTAACATTATTAATATAACATCAGATTTATCAGCTAAATCAAGTTTTAATCTTAGTTCAGCAGTTTCTATTATATCGTAATTTATTCCTTTCAATGATTTTGTAAAAAGTTTAAGAAGTTCTTTATCGTTTGAGATTACTGATACCTTATCTTTGGATTTTATATTGATCATTTTTTTCATCATAATTTTTACTTTATATTCTGCAATGCTGAATAATATTTTACTTACATTCTTGTTATTCATATTCTTTTAACTCCGATATTCTTGTGACTGCCTTCTCTATTTCCTCTTTTGTATTGTAAAAATGAGGTGCAATTCTTATTCCTCTATCTCTTGCTGACGTTATGATATTTTCTTTTCGTAATATAGTTTCTACTTTATGAGGTGATTTAACTAAAAAGGAAACTATTGCTCCACGCTCATTTGCATTTTTTGGAGTTATACTTTCAAGACCTAAATCATTGGAAACTTCTAGAGCATATTTAGTAAGTTCACCTATTTTTCTTTCTATATTTTCAACCCCTACTTTAAGGATAATTTTCATCCCTTCTATAGCAGCATAAACGCTTGGTATAGACCATGTCCCTGATTGAAACCTATCAGCACCTTCAGCATACTCAAGTTTTCTAGCTCCGAACAAAAAAGGATTTTTCTGAGAAAACCATCCTATATTTGTTGGTTTAAGATCATCTATAAGATCATTTTTTACATAAAGAAACGCAAGACCTGGAAGACCTAACAGCCATTTTAAAGTTCCTGAAGTAAGAAAGTCTATGTTTTCCTTCTTAACATCTACATTTATAGTGCCAAGCGACTGATAAGCATCTACATATAAATAAGCTCCAGCAGAATGGGCTATTTCTCCAATTTGATGTATATCTTGCCGGAATCCATTTAATGAAGATACATGAATTGCACTTACTAATATTGTATTTTTATTAATTTTACTTAAATATTTATTTATAGGGATTTTATAGTTTTCATTTTCTATTGTTTTTACCCTTGCACCATATTTTTGCTGGGCCAAAAATATAAAATTTGTTGTTGGATATTCCATATCAGATACAACTATTTCGTTTCTTTTTTCGTAATCTATTGAACTTAGTAATGCAGTAAGGGCAGAAGATACGGAAAAGTGTGGACAAATCTCAGATACATTTGCATTAATAAGATTTGCAAATAAAGATTTAGCAATGTTAACTTTTTCCACCCATAAATCCCAGGGATTTCCATATTCAAGAAGATCATATTTGTACCTTTCTAAAGAAAATAGTACGTTTTTGGATAAAGGTGAGTGGGAACATGCAGCTAGAAATATTTTTTCATCAAGATTGATAAATTCATTTCTGTAGTCATTCATTGTTTTGCCTCCTTCTTAGATTTGTATTGGTAATATAAATAGAGCAGTGTCAAAATAACCAAGGTAGCTATTCCTGAAGGAATAGTTATTTGAATTCCTGGTGTGAAAAGAGTTGATATTAAAATTGCAGTTAATAATACGGTCCCGATTATTGAAAAATAGACAGATCCTCTAATTTGGTATTTTGGGGTTTTATTTTGTATCTTATATTTATGTCTAAAAAATATATGGGAAACTAGAATGGCAATCCAAGCAAAAATCCCTCCAAATACTGCAACACCAAATACTGTTAAATAGGCATCAGTTGAACCATAAAAATATGAAACGAATATTGAGATTATTATTCCAATAGCAGAAATTACTAATGCATTAAATGGAATATGAAATCTATTTAAGGTTCCAAAAATTTTTGGAGCAAATTTTCCTCTTGATAATGAGAATAGCATCCTCGTTGTCAAATAAATATCAGTGTTAGAACTCGATAGGGCAGCAGTAAGAACTACAAAATTTATAATAGAGGCAGCAAAGGGGATTCCCACCAAACTAAATGCCAATACAAAGGGACTCTCACTAACGCCTGCTTTTGTCCAAGGAACCAACCCTACCATAATAAATACGGCAAGCCCATAAAAAAGAACAAGCCTAAGTACCATTGATCTTAAAGCTCTTGGAACATCTTTATCAGGATTTTTGGATTCACCGGCTGTAACTGCCACAACTTCAACTCCAATATATGAAAATATTGCTACCACAGTTGCTAACCAGACTCCTAATAAACCCTTAGGAAGGAAACCTCCGTAATTAAAATACGCAAGAGTAATTCCAAAATGAGATGCATTTAAAATTACAATAGCTCCAACTATAATAAAGAATATTATAGTAACAACTTTAATTAATGTAAACCAGTACTCGAATGTACCGAATGCCTTTACTGTAACAGCGTTAACTGTAAATAATATAACAGAAAATAAAATCATCCAATAGACGGGAAGGATATTTGGGAACCAGAAACTCATATATATTGAAGCTGCTACCATTTCGCCACCAATTGCTATTACTTGAGCAAACCAATAAATATATCTTGTTACAAATCCATAATATTTGTGTACGTAAGCCTCTGCATAATTACCAAATGAACCAGCAGTTGGGGCCTCAACGGTCATTTCTGATAGAGCTATCATAACAGTAAAAGCAATAAAAGCACCAATCAAGTATGAAAATACTACACCCGGTCCAGCTAAACTAACTGCAAATCCACTTCCCAAAAATAATCCGGTTCCAATCGCAGAGCCTATTGAAATCATTATCATTTGGCCTCTCGATAGCTTTCTCGAAAGTCCAGATTCTCTTTCCATCAGCTCTTTATTAACATCTTCTACATTTTGTACCATATCATCACCTCAATTTTTTAACTGTTTCAACTAGTTTCAGCACATCCTCTTCAGTGTTGGGATAATGAATTGAAACTCTAATCCCCCCAATTCCACTAGATCCTCTTCCAGAAACTTTTACTCCTTCTGCACTAAGCCTATCAATTAATTTGTAATCATCATCAATTTTTTTATTCATCCTAAACATCGTTATAGAGGAGTAATTTTCTTCTTCTTTTAAAGGAGGAATAATATTAGCCCCTATTTTCTGAAGTTCTTCAATGAGCAGATTTTTAAGTTTTAAAATATGTGCTTGAATATTTTTTATTCCTATTTCATTGATTATAGAAACTGATTCTCTTAAACCAATAATAGAAGGATAAGCACTTGTACCACCATACTCAAATTTTTTAGCATTAGTCTGGAACTTATAATTTGTTATTGGATTTTTATTAGGATCTCTAAAATAGGCATCCCAACCTCCCTTAGGTTCCTCCATATTAAGATATCCATAAAATGGAGGCTTCATTATATCAATTATTTCTTTGTTTATATAAAGAAAACCCATTCCGAAAGGTGTGGTTAGCCATTTATGCCCTCCAGAGGCAATAAAATCAACTTTCGTTTCTTTTACATCTAAATTCATAGCACCTAGATGTTGCACTGAATCTAACACTAAATATCCATCAAATTTATGAACTAATTCCGATATTGATGCAAGATCAAATCTATATCCATTAACCCAAGTTACTGAACTCAAGAATACTACCTTAGTATTTTTATCAATAAGTTTTTGAAAGTCGTTCAAATCAAATAAGCCATTTTTGTTTCTCACTACTCTTATTTCCACTCCTTTTTCTCTCCATTTTTGTAATTCGGCACCAGCTAAGGGGAATTCCAAATCACAAGTTACTATGTTTTCCCCTTTTTTTGGCTGAATGGATTCGAATGCTATTTGAATGCCCTGTGTAGTACTTGATCCTGTCAATGCAATCTCATCTTCAGAGGCATTTAGAAGTTTTGCTAATTCCAATTTCAATGGTTGAGCTTCTTTATCCCAAGCAACATGTTGGAGAGAAGCATTCTCTTCAGGGAAATACATTGCTGACTCAAGTAACTTGTTTATAGCTTTTACAGCTCTTTCAGGTGCTACACCAACAACAGCCCAATCCAAAAAATCTTTTGTTTCAAAAACTTTAAACTCTTTTCTAATATCTTTTAATTTATTCATCATAAAAAGCAATGGAAATACTAATATTTAAATATTTTGAAGTGATCTATCATGTTGAATAATTTCGACAAATATTCTATTTAGGTAATATATTTTAATACAATATTCCATTTTTTTATTTGTTTTAATACATTTTTTATTATAATTTTTTATAAACAATTTTAAATAACAAATATTAAGCTAAGATTTATAAAAATTATAGTGAATGAATAAAATATAAAATGAACTTGTAGTTATTAGTGAATTCCATTTAGGTCTAAAATTTTTAGAGCACTTAGACGAAAATCTTGATGAAATGAATGAAAGTAAAAAAAGGGCTCCTATAAATTTCCAGATCATAATTTTCCTGGTTTATTGAGTAATTCTAACAAAATTATCACTCAAAAATTAGTGTAACAGAATATTCAATGACTTTCTTTATATCTATAAATTAAATTTTAAAAATATGTACTTTAAATACTTTTCATTAATTATTCAAGAATGCGTAATGTTTCATAACATTTAAATATCGAAAATTTATAAGTTTTTTATGAAAGAAATAGTAGAAGTTGAGGGTATTAGTAAAGCAGGCCCTTATTCTTTGGCCATTAAATCAAATAATCTGGTCTTTTTATCTGGACAAACTGGAGAGGGAACTGATTTCAAGACCCAGTTCAATAATGCGATGAGCAAGATAAAAATGATACTTGAGAAATCAA
>Ga0207433_10016457_pt1 | contig 10382 bp, 7 predicted proteins | sample YelNatPaOPGAMG01_FD_187559 | JGI IMG/M metagenome (GOLD analysis project Ga0207433, IMG submission 187559) | Hot spring thermophilic microbial communities from Obsidian Pool, Yellowstone National Park, USA - OP-RAMG-01 (SPAdes) (version 3) | ecosystem: Environmental > Aquatic > Thermal springs >... | reverse complement strand
GATAGCGGCGCACCGATTAAAAATGAAAAAGGTGAAATAAAGGGAGTTGTATTAGTATTTAGAGATCAAAGCAAAGAAAGAGCAGCACAAAAAGCTATTGCTGAAAGTGAAGCACAATTAAAACAGTCTCAGCGTGTTGCACGAATCGGCTATTATATATTCGACATTAAAGCAAACGTTTGGACATGTTCCGAAATGCTGGATGATTTATTCGGCATTGATAAGAATTATAAACATGATTTTGAAGGCTGGCTAAATCTTATTCATCCTGAACACCGTGAAGAAATGAAGTTGTATTTAACAAATCATATACTAAAAGAAAAGAAGGAATTTAACAAGGAGTATAGAGTTTTAAGAAAAAATGACAATGCTGTTCTTTGGGTTCACGGTCTCGGCAGCTTAGAATTTGATAAAGACGGCAACCTTGTAAAAATGTTCGGAACTATTCAAGATATTACTGATCGTAAGACGACTCAAAGCATAATTGAGAATTCACTTAAAGAAAAAGAAATAATGCTAAAAGAAATTCACCACCGGGTAAAGAATAATTTCCAGAGCATTATAAGCTTAATAGCATTGCAAACAGAACACATTCAAGATGAAGAAATTCTAAATTTATTTCACGATCTTCAAAATCGATTGCGTTCAATGTCTTTGATTCATGAACTAATGTACGGCTCCAAAGATTTTGTAGGTGTTAATATAAAAGATTACATCGAAAGACTTACCGGATATTTAATCAAAACATATTCATCATTGAAAAGAATAAAACTAAATTTGGATTTGGAAGAACACAGCCTCGATCTCGATTCAATAATACCATGCGGATTAATCATTAACGAAGCTATAACAAATTCGCTTAAATATGCTTTCCCGTATGAAGATACGGGAAACATTTATATTTCATTTAAGAAAATAAAAGATGAATTTTGCTTAACACTTTCCGATGACGGCGTTGGTATAAAAAACGAAATAGATTTTGAGAATATTAGTTCACTTGGTTTACGGCTTATAAATCTTTTTACCAGACAATTAAGAGGTACCTTGGAAGTAGTTCGACCAGAAAAAGGGCTCCAATTTATAATAAAATTCAAAATGGAATGCTGATATGGAAAAAATGCTACCGACTAAAGCTAATATTCTAATTGTTGATGATGATGTTCTTATTGCCGAAAGCACAAAGTCCATTTTAAGAAGGGCAAATTATAATATCGTTGGAACAGCCATTAACGCAGCTGAGGCAATTCAATTTGCAAGAGAAAGAAATCCCGATTTAATATTAATGGATATTAATCTCGGCAATTCCGAAGACGGGATTTCTGCCGCAGAAGAAATACAAAAGTTTGCAGACATTCCATTTATTTTTGCCACTGCATATTCGGATAATGCAACAATTGAACGCGCAAAAAAGATTGGCCCATTTGGTTATTTAATTAAGCCGTACGATAACCGCGAAATGCTGGTAGCCATAGAGACATCCTTATACAAACATTTCTTTGATAAAAAAATTAAAGAACAGGAACTTTTATTTAGAACCGTAGCCAACTATGCTTATGAATGGGAATATTGGCAGATGCCGGATGCACAGTTTAAGTATTGTTCTCCTTCAAGCGAAAGGATTACCGGTTATAAATCAGAAGAGTTTGTGAGAAATCCGAAATTACTTTTTGAAATTATACATCCGGAGGATAAATATTCTTTTGAAAAACATTTTGATGAATCCCATTCAATAGATAAAGATAAAGTCCTAAATAAATTTGAATTCAGGATTCTAAATAAACACGGTAAAATAATATATATAAGGCATACATGCACCCCAATATACGACGATCAAAATAATTATCTAGGCAGAAGAGTAACAAATGTAGATATTACCGAACTCAAACAAGCCGAAGAAACACTTCGTATAAGCAATTTACGTTATGAAAAATTATTCACAAAAGCAGAGGATGGTATTATTATTTTATCGAACAAAGGCAAAATTATTTCAGTTAATGAGTCATTTGCAAAAATGCACGGTTATACCATTGATGAGATGCTAAAAATGGACTTACATGATTTGTATATCCCTGAAACTGCAAAACTATTAAATGAAAAGATAGCTCGTGTTCTATCAGGGGAATCCATGAAATTTGAAGCGGGACATTATCACAAAGACGGGCACATTATTTACTTAGAAGTTACAACAAGCAGCATAACACTAGGCAATGAAATTGTAATTCAGGCTTTTCACAGAGATATTACAGACAGAATTGCCAAAGATGAAGAACTCCGCAAGCTGTATAAAGCAATCGAACAAAGTCAGGTTTCCATAATAATTACCAATCTGGAAGCAAAAATTGAGTATGTTAATCCAAAATTTACTGAAGTTACCGGCTATACTTTTGAAGAAGCTTTGGGTCAAAATCCCAGAATATTCAAATCCGGTGAAACACCCGCTGAAGAATACCGTAAAATGTGGGATAAACTTACTTCCGGAGTTATGTGGACAGGAGTTTTTCATAATAAAAAGAAGAACGGAGAGTTGTTTTGGGAATCTGCAAATATTTCACCGATTAAAAATGATAAAAACGAAATCACTCACTACGTTGCCGTTAAAGAAGATATAACAGATAAAGTTGAAAAAGAAAATGAACTAAGAAAATACCGCGAACACCTTGAAGAGCTTGTTGAAGAAAAAACCGCCCAAGTAAAAAAGCAAAATTTTTTCTTCAGAACGCTTATCGATACAATACCAAATCCTATTTTTGTTGAGAATACTAATTTGCAATTTACAGAAGTAAACAAAGCTTTTGAAGAAATTTTTGGAACAAAGCGCAGCGAAGTTTTAGGAAAAACTATTTATGATTTTGTACCTAAAGAAGCAGCAGACCAGGTTAAACGTATTGATGAAGAATTATTAATTAAACACGGCACTGCAATTTATGAATCGTTTATTCCAAATAAAGAGCGCGGAATAAGCCCGGTTTTGGTTTATAGATCCTCTTTTGGCATGCCCGGAAATAAACCTGAAGGCATAACTGCTTTGATGATTGATATTTCAAAACAGAAAGAAATGGAAAAAACTACTTTAGAAGCCCTGCAAAAAGAGAAAGAACTTAATGAAATGAAAACTAGTTTTATTTCTATGGCTTCGCATGAATTTAGAACACCTCTTACAACTATTTTAGCGTCTGCTGATTTACTGGAAATGTACCATAATAAATGGGACGAGAAAAATAACATCTCTCACTTCAAAAAGATTCAAGATGCAGTTCAATATATTACCTCCCTCCTCGATGAGGTTTTAACAATCAGCAGAAGTGACAAGGGCAAAATTGATTTCAATCCATCGGTAGTAGATCTAAATGATTTCGGATTAAAAGTTATTGAACAGGTTAAATTGCAGGCTACACCGCTTCATAATTTAATTTTTAATTTCAATCTTCCATATCAAAATGTTATTGCAGACTCCAAACTGTTGAATCATATTCTAACCAATTTATTAATCAACGCTATTAAATTTTCACCGAAAGGCGGAGACGTGGTTCTTACCGTTGAAGATGACAATGATTTTATAAAATTTACCATTAAGGATAACGGAATTGGTATACCTGAAGAAGATAAAAATAAATTATTTGAACCTTTCTTTAGAGGCAAAAACAGCGGCAATATTAAAGGCACCGGCTTGGGGCTGAGCATTGTAAAGAGATATGTTGAAATTCATCACGGAGAACTTTCTTTTGAAAGTAAGTTGGGCGAGGGAACTGAGTTTTTCGTAAAATTAAATAAAGTTTATTAAGATTTTAAAAAGAATAGGTTGTAATGAAAACCAAAATAATTCTCTTTGAAGATGAAGTTAATGTTCGAGATTCCATAAATGAAATTTTATACAACGGCGGTTATGAAGTTACTGTTTTAGAGCCTGACATAAGGCTAATTGAAAATATTATTTCGGTTAAACCGGACCTAATAATTTCTGATATAATGATGCCGGGCAAAAGCGGTATTGATGTGTTTAATGAAATTAAAAATAACGAAGAAACACAAGAGATACCTTTCATATTTTTAACAGCAAAATCCGAATATACAGATATTCGTTTTGGAATGAGTCTTGGTGCGGACGATTATATATTAAAACCATTCAAAGCAAAAGATCTTTTACGCTCGGTTGAACTTAGACTGATAAAATCAAAAAAGCTAAAAGAAAGACTGAATAGCTTCTCATCAAGCGTTGCGCTTCATCTGCCGCATGAATTAAGAACCCCGCTTATTTCGCTCCTTGGCTACAGCGATATGATTATTGAAAATTATAACAACCTTACCGACAATGAAATTTTAGATTTCGCTAAAAGTATAAAAAGATCCAGCCAACGGTTACACGGAATAATAGAAAAATTTATTTTGTATGCAGACATACTTTTATCAGAATTAAATAATAACTTCAGTGGCAGATTTATTTCTAAAAAACCCGTTGAAATAAGTAAATTAATTAATTTACATTCTTTATCTGAAGCTGCACAATTCAACAGGCAGAGTGATTTGATATTAAATATTGAACCCTGTGAAAGTACAATGACGGAAGAATCGCTATCAATAATTATTTCCCAGCTCATAGAAAATGCTTTTAAGTATTCAGTAAAAGGTACTAAAGTTGAAGTGAACACGGAAAGTGTTAACGGGAAATTTTATTTATCAATTAAAGATAACGGCGCCGGAATGACTAAAGTACAAACAACAAACCTTTCGGCATTTCAACAGTTTAATAGAGGTCTGCTTAACCAGAGCGGAAATGGATTAGGAATTGTTATTGTACAAAAAATATTGTCCTTTTTTAATTCAGAGCTTCATATATTTAGTGAGCCCGGTAAAGGGACTACTGTTCGTTTTCAACTTTAATTAGAAATTTATAATTTGCCGCAGTATTAATTACATAAAAGGTTATAAACAGCCAATGACAAAAAAAATTCTAATCATTGAAGATGACTTATCTATTAGGGAAGTGATATCTGAAATTTTTGACCTGGCAGGATATGAAGTCCTCACTGCAGCAGGCGGTAAAAAAGGTATCGAATCAGCAAAGTCATTTAAGCCTGATTTAATCATTTGTGATTTAGGTATGCCTGATGTGGATGGATTTGAAGTAAAAAGATTATTAAATGAAGATGATAATACTTCTAATATCCCTTTTATTTGTTTAACTGCTTATGTCGATATAAACACCGTCCAGCGTGCAATGCAGCTTGGAGCCGATGATTACATTGCCAAACCAATAAGTGCAAAAAAGCTTTTGGAATTGGTTACAAAGCGCCTGCAAAGAATTGATAAATTAAAACGAAGTAAAGATGAAGTGATAGAAATAAATAAAACTGTATCAGCAGATGATAAAATACTTCTTAAATCTAAGGACGAGCATATTTTTACTCCGTTGAATGATATTATTATAATAAAAGCTTTAGATGATAACACCGAAGTATTTTTAAAAAGCCGTAAGAAAGCCGTTGTAAATAAATCGTTAAAAAGCTGGGAAGAAATGCTGCCCGATAAAATTTTTCTTAGAGTTCACCGCGGTATTATAATAAACACAAGTTTTATTGAAAAGATTGAACCGATGTTTAAAGGTTCTTATGTTGCAAAACTTATGAATTACGATGAACCTATTTATTTTAGTAAAAGATACTCTCAAAAAGTACGGAAATTATTTTTAATGAAATAGAAATATGTTAACAGCTTACATTACGCAATGTCGACCACTGGGAGTTTTGGAATATTGGAATAATGTATGCGGACAACATTTCATTACTACATTTTTCTGAGGATTGTATAATATAAGTTGACAGTTCTAAATTCGTATATTCACTTAGCCTGAATTCGTAAAACCGGGAATTTTCATTTCTTAAATGTTCAGGATTGCATAAAGCTTTATTCAATATTCATAATTTAAAATTGTTGCTCTATGGCGCTAGCCTCATAAATAAATACGTTTACCGGTTGTTTTAATCTCTTGCAGAACTTTTTTATAATAAAAATAGTCGCCTCCGATAATAGAACTAGAAATTATTGTTGGAGTAAAGATGCCCGAGTCTATTTTAATTGTTGAAGATGATAAGGCTTTAAGATATAACATTGCTGAAATTTTATCCGGTGCCGGATATAACGTATTACAGGCAGAAAACGGCAAAGAAGCTGTGGACATTGTACAAAATAATTTACCCGATTTAGTTTTATCAGATATTATGATGCCGGTCTTAAACGGTTATGAACTATTAGAACATTTTCTAAAAGAACCGCTGTTGGAAAATATACCTTTTATTTTCCTCACTGCTAAATCTACAGAAAGTGATTTGCGCAAGGGAATGAACGAAGGGGTCGACGATTATATTAAAAAACCTTTCCGCGCAAAAGATTTATTAACTGCTGTACAAATACGATTGAATAAAAAAAATAAATGGCAAAAGAATATTGCTAAAATACGCGAGAGCTTTGCACTAACCGTTCCCCATGAGCTCAGAACGCCGCTGATCCCTGTGTTAGGTTATTCAGATTTAATAATTGATGACTTTAACAACCTGTCAAAAGAAGAAATTTATGAAATGGTAACAAGAATTAAGTCAGGTGCAGCCAGGCTGCACTCAAGGATTGAAAGATTTATTCTGTTCTCATCTGTTCGGGGAGAACTTAGTGATGCGGAAGCAGTAAAGTTTCTAAGAAAAGAATCAATTATTTCCTTTGAAGAATTAATTTCTTCAACGATTAATGAATCTGCTAAAATTTATAACAGAATTTCTAACATTAAAATTGATTTACAGCCAAGCGATAGAGGTTTAAGGATTTCCGATTATTATTTCCAAATTATTCTTAACGAACTATCCGATAACTCATGCAAATATTCTGAACCGGAAACACTTATAATGATAAAAGGTTCAAAGCAAAATGACATGTATGAGATTTCTTTCCTAAATAACGGCAGAGGCTTAACGCAAGAGCAAATAAATAATATAAACTTGTTTGAACAATTTCCAATTATTGATCAAGCAAAGTCCGGTAGCGGAATTGGCTTATACCTGGTAAAAGAAATATTGAAAGCATTTGAAGGACAATTCAAAATTGAAAGTGAGCCGGGAAAGCATACAAAGGTTTCTATACAAATTCCATTGAAAGAAAATTAAACTTAAGAAATAAACAAAGGAGTAAAATCGATGCCTGAAATTGAAGTCAAAAAAGATTACGATGAACTGCTGCAATTGGTTAGCTTCAATCTGGACGAAGAGGAGTTCGGAGTTGATATACTCAAAGTAAGAGAAATCAACAAAATGATGCAGATAACCAAAGTGCCTAAATCACCGCATTATGTTGAAGGAGTTATCAATCTTCGCGGGCGGATTATTCCGGTTATCGATTTACGCACAAAGATTGGAATGGTTAAAAAAGAATACGGAAATAACACAAGAATAATTGTTGTAGAAGTAATGGATAAAACAATTGGATTCATTGTCGATAAAGTCAGTGAAGTTTTAAGAATTCCATCAAACATAACAGAAGCGCCGCCCGAACTTGTAACCGGGATAAATTCAGAGTTTATTAAATCGGTTGCAAAAATTGAAGACCGGCTTTTAATTCTGATTGATCTTGAAAAAACACTTACTGGTTCTGAAACAAGCGAAGTTAATTTAATAAATAATAATCAAAGAGGTTAAAAATGAAATGGTTTTATAATCTAAAAATAAGCGTAAAGCTTATATTAAGTTTTGTTCTAGTGGCATTAATAGCCGGTCTGATCGGTTACGAAGGTATTTCGAGTTTGAAAACCGCAGATAATAGTGACACTTTTCTCTACGAGGCTAATACTTTCCCTTTGTCCCTAAGCAGCAATATTTCAACTTCTTTTCAAAGAATGCGCGCAAATGGACTAGAACTTGTTATTTCAACAACATCAACAGATAGTGAAAATGCAGTTGATAAAATCAATTCGCGTAATGCTGAAATTGAGAAGACTTTTTCAGATTTTGAAAAAGTTAATCTACCAGACGAATCCAGACAGGCAGTAAACAATGCGAAAAATAATTATGAACAATTTCAAATTGATTTTAAGAGACTAATAGATTTAGCCAAAAACAAGAAACATGACGAAGCATTAGCTCTTTGGAAAGGTTCGTTAGAAACAGCAAGGATGCAAACTCAGAATGCTTTATCACAACTGAATGATGTTTTAACAAAAAGAGCAAAAACAAGAGCGAATAATAACACGATTGCGGCAAATTCTTCTATAAATTTTATGACAATATTGATGATCGGAGGAATGCTTCTTGCAATTGTCCTAGGTTACTTTATTTCTAAAATAATCGGCAACCCGGTCAAAGAGTTACTGGAGGCTACCAATAAATTTGCTTCCGGGGATATGAATGTAAAAATTGAAAGCAAGAGTAAAGACGAAATAGGCGAGCTAACTTCGGCATTCCAAAATATGATGGAAAAAATTGGGCTTCAAATTCAATACCTAGATAACGTACCGAACCCTGTAATGATTATTGACAAAGAATTTAATATTCAGTATATGAACAAGACCGGCGCAAAGGTTGTTGCTAAAGATCAAAAACAATTAATTGGACAGAAATGTTACGATCAGTTCAGAACCGGTCATTGCAAAACCGAAAATTGTGCACTAAACAGAGCAATGAAAAATGATTCAACTTTTACAGACGAAACAATCGCTCATCCAAACGGAGTAGAGCTTCCAATTTTATATACAGGCGCGCCAATAAAAAACAAAGACGGAAATATTATAGGCGCTTTGGAGGCTATTACCGATGTAAAAGAGATAAAAGAAGCACAAAATTATTTAACCAGGTCTACACAAAATATATTAAAGGCAATGGATAAATTTGCCGACGGCGATTTAACCGTTGCAGTAGTTCCTGAAAAGGAAAATGATGATATTGGTAAACTATTTCATGGATTCAATCAATCTGTTCAGAATATTAAGAGTATGATAGAAAATGTGACGGAAGCAGTTGAAGCTACAGCCAGCGCATCGACTCAGATATCATCCAGCACTGAAGAAATGGCAGCGGGCGTACAGGAACAAAGCAAGCAATCCACTGAAATAGCAGCGGCAGTTGAACAAATGACAAAGACAATTTTACAAACAACTAAAAATGCAAGCATGACAGCAGAAAATGCAAAAGCCTCGGGCGCACTTGCCCGCGAAGGCGGCAATGTTGTTAATGAAACAATTGACGGTATGAATAAGATTGCTGAAGTAGTAACAGAAGCCGCAAGCACAGTTCAAGAATTAGGCAACAGCAGCGAAAAGATCGGCGAAATTGTTCAAGTGATTGACGATATTGCAGACCAGACAAACTTACTTGCTCTTAATGCAGCTATAGAAGCTGCAAGAGCGGGTGAACAAGGACGCGGATTTGCAGTAGTTGCCGATGAGGTAAGAAAATTGGCGGAACGCACAACAAGGGCAACTAAAGAAATAGCTTCCATGATTAAACAAATTCAAAAAGAAACAATGGGTGCAGTTCAATCAATGGAAAAGGGCACTTTAGAAGTTGGTAAGGGAAAAGAACTAGTTGAAAAAGCCGGCGTCTCCCTTAATCAAATTATTACTAGTTCGCTGGAAGTAGTAGATAATGTATCACAGGTAGCGGCTGCCAGCGAAGAACAAAGTGCAGCCTCCGAACAGATAAGCAAAAACATAGAAGCAATTTCATCAGTTATACAACAATCATCGGCTGGAACGCAACAAATTGCGCGCGCAGCAGAAGATTTAAACAAACTAACAAGTCAACTGCAGCAGCTTATCGACAGATTTAAACTTGACAATACAGCTAGTAAGAGTAAAAATGAAAAACAATATGCGGGTTTATCAGTAAGAAAAAATGGAAAGCTGGTGGAGGTATAAATGATATAATAAAATCTTATAGGGAGTGTAAATGATTTTATTGTATTTGATACTCCACAAGTAAGAGATGATATTTTAACATTTTGTCTTTCTGTCTCAACAGAATTAATAATACCGACGCCATTACAGTTTCTTGCAATAGAAGGACTTTCAAAACTAATAGGGTTTCTTTATAAAATTTCGGAGACCACAAATACAAGGATTACTCTAAGTGCAATAATACCTACAATGGTAGATATAAGAACAAGACATGCAAACGAAATTTTAAAGCAGTTAGAGAATACATTAAGTGATTCTATAATTAAGAGAGGTATAAGGCTCGATATAAAAGTTTCCGAAGCATCTTGGGCACAAAAGTGTACTGCGCCCTTAAAAGCAAGAGAGAAAATAGATAAAAAGAGTAGAGAAAAATTAAGCAACATTTTTATAATTATTTAGTTTTTCAAATTCAATTGGACTCAAATAACCTAAAGCAGAATGAGGATAATCATGG
>Ga0207433_10016453_pt1 | contig 10384 bp, 9 predicted proteins | sample YelNatPaOPGAMG01_FD_187559 | JGI IMG/M metagenome (GOLD analysis project Ga0207433, IMG submission 187559) | Hot spring thermophilic microbial communities from Obsidian Pool, Yellowstone National Park, USA - OP-RAMG-01 (SPAdes) (version 3) | ecosystem: Environmental > Aquatic > Thermal springs >... | reverse complement strand
ATATTCAATACATAGGATATTATTCTCTACTTTGAAAAACCAGCATTTAGAATCTTTCTTACTTAAAATTGTGATAGCATCTTTATCGTTCAATCTTTCTATCATAATATTAAGCCTATTCATAAGAATCTTTAATTAAAAGAAATATTAGAAAAATTCCAAAAGTTTCAAATCCTTATAGGTATTCTATAAACATTATATTTTGAAGAAACTTTATGTGGATTTAACCAGTTTCAAATCCTTATAGGTATTCTATAAACTTGCTATCGGACTTGTTATTGTTTTAGTTTCTTCTTGTTTCAAATCCTTATAGGTATTCTATAAACTTCATCAAACCAGCAATTATTTTGCTAAATCCTAAAGTTTCAAATCCTTATAGGTATTCTATAAACTTGTTGGAAATATTGGAATTAATAGAAACAATGCTATGTTTCAAATCCTTATAGGTATTCTATAAACGATGAGAGTGGAAGTTGGGATATTGTTTGGAATAATTGTTTCAAATCCTTATAGGTATTCTATAAACGAAATACAACAAAACTCACTTCTAATGGATGAGGATGTTTCAAATCCTTATAGGTATTCTATAAACCATATATATATAATTCATTTTGGGAATGCTAATAATGGTTTCAAATCCTTATAGGTATTCTATAAACCTATTTCAGGAGCTTTTAATTGGATTGTTGAGCAGAGTTTCAAATCCTTATAGGTATTCTATAAACTTTCCTGGCTCAGTTTCTATATCCAGCTCTACTTTTTGTTTCAAATCCTTATAGGTATTCTATAAACCATTGAAATATTTGAAATGTTTCAATACTGGAACTAGTTTCAAATCCTTATAGGTATTCTATAAACAGAGTATAATTGATGAAAGTGGTAAAGAGATAACACGGTTTCAAATCCTTATAGGTATTCTATAAACTAATAATTAGCCATTTTAAACACCAAACCATTTATAGTTTCAAATCCTTATAGGTATTCTATAAACTTGCTTCATCAGGATAAGAAAGCTTCTTTAGAGCTGAGTTTCAAATCCTTATAGGTATTCTATAAACTTTCTACTACAAAGAATGTGTAAATTAGCTGCTCAAGTTTCAAATCCTTATAGGTATTCTATAAACCCATTCAAGACCCCAACGAGCCTCAATCCTTCCTGGGTTTCAAATCCTTATAGGTATTCTATAAACCATCTGGAACATGGTCAAATGGTGGATGGGTAACACGTTTCAAATCCTTATAGGTATTCTATAAACTTTGTTTGGTATCCCGCATATAAAAGCCCTATTGCTGGTTTCAAATCCTTATAGGTATTCTATAAACTGATTTTGTTTTTCTTTTTTAATTTTACCATTTTCTGTTTCAAATCCTTATAGGTATTCTATAAACTTTTAAATTTAATAAAGACGATCACTCTCCTTTATCAGTTTCAAATCCTTATAGGTATTCTATAAACAAAAATTCCAATCTGAAGTGGAATGGTGTTTTTTATGTTTCAAATCCTTATAGGTATTCTATAAACCAGATGCCAGCTTTAGATTAAGAGTTTCTAAGCTGCGTTTCAAATCCTTATAGGTATTCTATAAACTTGAAAAATTCTTAATTTACTCTCATATTTTAAGCTTTTTATATATTTATCTTTTTGTCGATGTATAATGTATGGGATTTCCTTAGAGATCGACAAATTATAATACTCTTATTACTTCTCCTTTTATTTTCCCAAGCGTCTCTTTTTTTATATAAGCTGTAGTCCTTAGGATGTAAAATATTATCGAATCTTTTTCTCTATCTATAACTTTCATTAATTGCTTTTTTAATCGTATTAGATTTGCTTCAGTTATTTCCCCCTCAAAAACTGAGTTCTGGATCCAAGTTAAGTATTTCCTACCTATTTTTAATACTTTTGCTACTCGCTCTTCTCCAATATCATACACCATTATTATGTACATTTTTTACCACTGCGCTACAAAAGGTTCATATTCCTGTTCTCCTATTAAATGCTTTTCTATCTTATAGAGTTCAAGTCTTATAAGCCGTTGATATGAACATCTTAACCCTTTTTTATAACTTATTACTTGTCCTAGCTTCTTATCGTATTCTTCAATAAATATTCTTCTCCCTTTCTCATTAAGATATATTCCTTTAAGTTCTTTCATAAAATAGGAAGAATCGATCATATTTTTATTTACTAATGTAAAGATACTTCTATCAATAATTATTGGTTTAAATACTTCAGCTATATCTAAATTTAAAGAGAATTTTCTGTAGTTTGTAGTATGCAGAAAACCTATTCTAGGATCTAAATGTGTTTTGTATATTTCACCAAGTATTGTAACATATAATAGGCTATTACCAAAACTTATTAAAGTATTCAGGTAGCTTTTAGGAGGTTTTCTTTCTCGCTTCTCATAGAAAAAATCTTGATTCTTAAGAATCTTGTTAAAAGCATTATAATATTCTTCCCTTGCGGCCCCTTCAATGGCCATAAGTTCTTCGATAGATTTAGCATCTTGCAACTTACTTTCAGAGCTTTCTAAAAAGCTTATTGAAGATACTAAATCTGCTCCTCTATTCTCATAGTATTTAAGATTCCTAATTATATTTTTTAAGCCTCCTTCAACAAATTTTTTAGCCAATTTTACCCTCCTATTATTATCAAGATAGTGCTCACTCTGTTTTAGAGTCAAGAATCCTGCATTATAATGAGTCCTAGGATAAAAGCTTCCTACATAATATCCATAATAATTATACAAATGCAATGTTATTTCGTTAGAAGAAAGAAATTCTAAAAATCTTTTGTTAAAAGAAACTTCTCCAAATATAAAAACTGCTGAAACATTTGAGACTGGAATGAATTTTTTAACTTTACTTCCTATAAAACATAAAGTATTTCCTTCTCTCTTTAATTCACCGCTACTAAATATATAGAGGTTTTTTCTCAAGATATTACACCCAACAAAAATCTTTATAAGCACATCTCTTACAAAAAGAAGTTTTGATCGGTGGAAGAGGCTTCTCTGCTTTTACGATCTTATATATTTCTTCAAATACTTTTAACAACTTTTCCTCAGCTTTTGCATTCAAAGATACTTCTATCCTCTTTCTTTCCTTTGGTATAAGAATTTCACCTTTTGCAGTAATGCCATATTCCTTAAGCCTATAAAGATAATAAAGTGTCTGGAATTCTGTAGCCTCAAGAAATTTTGAGGAAGTTTTAACTTCACACACGATCATTCCTTTCCTCTTTATGAAATCTAGTTTTATACTATCTAAAGCCACTTCCTTTTTGAAATTATCATAAAATGTTTCATGAATGGCACGACCAATATCAAGAGGTTCAAAATCTTGATCAGGAGTGATTTCTCGGCCCATAAGCCATACTTCACGTTTACAAATGAAGAAATACCAGACAATCGTACCTGTGATAGCTTTGCCAGATGGAAGAATATACGGGCGAAGTAAACCATTTTTATTTGTCTTAGAATGCAGATTGTTGCTTACCAGGTTACCTACCATATCAATCCATCCATTTCTCCACTTTTAAATCCTGTTTCTATGTCATAGTTCTCTTTTTGTAAGTAACCGAGACTGCAAGATGGATCGTACCAATATTTTTTCGCATCTTCTCTATAGACTTGTATTATGTAGCTATAGAAATTATTCCTTATTCCCAAAAATTTATTTCTTCTCTCGAATCTATTTTTAATGCTCATTATCTCGTTGTATTTACTCCATATTTCACTTGATTCTTCATTGATGTCTATAAACACATCAACTTTTGCTTTTTCGTTTTCTATAAGTTCGAATTTACCAACTTCAGTAAAGTTCAATTTTCTCATCGCTTCAGTACTATCTTCTGATTCTTTATCTGAACTATATTCAAGGATTTTTTTAAAATATTTCTGTACTAAGGAATTAATATCTTTCTCTTCGAAAACTTCTTTATTTAATATTCCTCTTGTGGCGTTGAGTAATGTATTGTCATATATTCTGCAGAAATTTCTATCTTTATGTTTAAGATAAATTACCTTACAAATTCCCTTTTTCTTTTCATTATTTCTATTACATCTTCCTCCTGATTGAATTATGCAATCAAGAGGTGCAAAATCTCTGTAGATAATGCCCACACTCATATCAACCCCTGCTTCTATCAATTGAGTCGTAACAATCACTTTTCTTTTATTTTTAAGACTTCTTATTTTTCTTATCCTTTCAATTCTATGAATTGGCAATATATGAGTAGAAAGATTAATTAATAAAGTATCTCCAAATTCCAGAGTCCCTTCTTCAGTAACTCTAGGTTCATTATATACTTTTTTTAATTTGTCCCTCAAAAACTCGTATAATTCCTTAGACGCATTTATCGTGTTTAAAATGATCGCAAAATCTTCTTTTGTTTTTATAATTTCATTAAAAATCTCGTGTTTAAATTCATCAAAATCTTTCTCTTTTATGTCAACAAAATACTTCACTCTATTAAATCTCTTAAAATATTTTTTCCTATTCTTTACAAGCGGAACTACTTCTTTTTTCCTAAAAATTAATGGTTGTGTTGCGGTCATCAAAATGATCCAACAGTTATAATTTAAAGCAATATGCTTAAGAGCTTCTCTAACTAAACTCCAATACTTGTAAGGTATAGATTGGACCTCATCTAAGATGATTATTGAATTTACAATGTTATGGAATTTTCTTGCCGCTTTATTTTTATTTGTGATTAAACTATGGAAAAATTGTACAAATGATGTGATAATAATTTCCGAATGCCATCCTTCTATTAATAGAAGAGATCTCTCCGGTTCTTTTATTAATTCTTCTTCGCTTGTTTTATAAAAAATATCTGAAAGATGATGATGTTTCAGAAGTAAGCTAGTTGGAACTTTTGAAGTTTCTTCTTCCCACATTTGTATCGTATAGTTTTTCCTGAAAGATTTCACATACTCCGTTAAAACTTCTGATATTACTTCAGCATTTTGATCTATAATACTTAAAAATGGGAGAGAGTAAATTATTTTAGGAGAAAAACCTAACCTTTCTTTTACTATTTTCCTTAGTTTTAATGCAAAAGAAAACGCAGTTAATGTTTTTCCAAAGCCAGTAGGTAACTCTATCGAAAAAATCCTTTCTTTATCTAATTTGCCTTTTATTTTCATCAAATTTGAAATTACTTCATTGTAGCACTCGTTTCTTATAGAGTTCAATTCGCTTTTCTTAATAAATTTTACTTTCTTATATTTATCGACTATGTCCTCTGGGATGTCCTTCCACTTTTCTCTCTCTTTTTTTATTTTCTCAAAATCGATATTAGAAGCATCTAATTTATCTGCATCTAGCAGAACAGAGTAGAAAAATAGGATTTTGAAGTAATTTTCTATTTCTTGTTTCATCACCATTTCTTCACATTCCACTTTTATTTTTTCACATATTTCATCAAATTCATTAAAGAATTCTTCTAAGTTTATTTCAAATGTACTTGGCTTTAACATTTCATACATGACCTTAAGCTCAAGGAAGTGATTCTTTCTTATGTCACTTATCTGTTTTCTTTCTATCTCTAAATCATCTAATTTTTCCAGTTCTCCCATAGTACCCATTAAATCATTAATATCACTATGATGTTTTAGTATAACGAGCCATGCGATCGCAGGAAGGAATCGGTTAGTATCCTTAAGTTTGTTTTTTAACTTTAGGTATTTCCTTACTAAGTAGTAACCAAAAATTGAAGATAGTTTTCCATGATATGCTTTTTCTGTTCTCTCACCCATTTTTAGATGGTCCTGAAAGTAAGTTGTTGATTTAGCAAAATCATGTGAAATTCCTATTAAGTATGCGATGTCCATGAAAAGTTCTTTATCTTTTATACTTTTATCTGATACGATCTCTTTAGCAGCCCTTCCAACATTATTTAGATGTTCGTAAAGAAGTTTGTATTCTGAATCGTAACGATGCGATTTAAGTTTAAAAGAAGATGACATTGTATCCCATTACTTTATAGTATTCTCCCTTTCTTATTTTTATTGTTTTTCCATTTTCTTCATATATAATATTCAGAAACTCTATTATTTTTCGATTGGGATCCATAAATCCTGGCATTTTTACTCGCCCATATTTTTTGCCTTCTTCAAAATCATATTCTATTCCTTTACTATCCTTTACTATCGAGGATATTTCCACAGGATGCCCATTTGTAGATTTATGCTCTACATCAAAGATGCCAATGTAGTTGAAGTTCATTACGCATTTTGAAATACCTAGATAAGGAGTATATATGGATTTATGTTCTTTTATAAGTTGTGAAAATTCTTCAAACTTTTCTTTTAGCCATAAATAAACTCTATATTTAGGATCTTTAAGATATTCAAAGATGATTTGTGTCCTTTGACCTTTACAATCCCATAAATAAAAACCTATTTTTGTGTCTATTAGGTTTTCTGTGATTTTTATCTTTTTTATCGGGTTGATTATTTGTAAAGCGAATGCACTATTATCTTTTCTAAAAAGATCATAATGGTTATCTATTTCTAAGCCAAGTATTGCTGCTACTATTCCAGCAAGAGCAGTTCTAGTCGGAAAAGGATAAGTTAGGGGAGATGTCGTTGTGTATCCTCGACGGAAATGAGCATGATCACTCCAGATATCGAATACTATGGCTTTATTTATATTAGTCATAGTTTTACATGGCAAGTTGTAAATCCTCTATTTTGTCTTTTAGCTCTTTAATTCCTTTCATAGCATTAATTAAATCTTTCTTTCCTTTTACTTCTTGATTATTTACTCTGAATGTTACTTCATTATCTGCCTCTATACATATTTTTTTGATTTTATTATTATTGATCTTCAGTACTTCTATCAAATTAGTTAGATCAATCTTTACATCATTAATACTTCGCAAACTTTTTCCGCTCTTCCCATCTTTATCGATTTCTTTTCCTTCACTATCAAGTAGTTTAATCTGTTTATCTAAATCACCAATATGGAAGTATTTTTCTATGTATATTACTCTAATTAAGAGCCTGGGTATTTGTCCAATCTTTGATCTTGTAATAAGATTTTTTGTTCCATTCCACATCCCATTAAGAAGCTTGTTTATATCCTCCTCAGTTAACTTTGTGAGTTTTGCAGCCTCTTCGTTTATTATGCCATAAAAGCAAATCATGGCATAAGGCAATATCCACGTTTCTGTGAATGTCCCTGCTGTCTTCATTTCTGTGGATGGTAAAACACTTGTCCCTCTAATAAGGACATCTTCAACTTTATGAAGAGAACGCCCCAACTTGAATTGTACAGGCCCCGTCCATCTAAAAACTTTTTCACCTTTTGCCTTTCCTTCAGGCTTACCAGCAATCAATGCCCCAAAGAGTCTTAAGTCGATATATTTTTCCAATAATTTTTCTGCATCTTTTCTTTCTTTTACTCCTTCTTCCTCTAACTTTTTCTCTCTTGTTTTCCGGGTTCCATCTTCTTCAAGCTCTTCTTTTAACCATATTTTTTCATTTTTGAAATTGGCCAAATAATCCCTTATGGTTCTCTTCAGTCTTACATCGGTTACTATATTTACTTCAGTTTCTTCATCTATTCTTGGTCTGTTTTCCTCAGGATCTCCATTTGGGTTAGTATCTTTAATATCGTAAATAAACACCAATTCTGACCTATTTTTTACCTCATATGTGCTCATTCCTCTTCTTCCCCTTCTCCTATTTTATCTTGAAAGGTGCCTCTTAAAGTTAATCCTAACGTGAAGTAATAGCTTATTTCATCTTTACTTATACCCCAGTTTTCTCCTGCGTTTGCCAAATACCTTCCAGCTATCTCTTCAAGGTAAGTCTCTCTTCTATACTCCCTTAGTTTGGCAATTACTCTATGAAAAATTTCCTTTACCTTTTTTTCATCCAGCCTTAATCCATGTAAACTTTTCCAGAAAGGTTCTTTTCCAGACTCAACTCTTCTCTCTATTCTTTGCACCATTAATAAGTAATCAACAAGCATTCCAACTACAAATGATGCTTTTTTAGCAGGATTATCAAGATGATATTCTCTAAATAACTCTTCAATACTCATATATTATTTATATTATTATCTTCTTATTTATATATTTTTCGATCTATTATTTTTAGCAAATTCAATTCTCTTAAGAAGGAAAGAAACATCAACGATTTCATAGCTATTATTTTCATTCCATATACATTGCCTTTTTTAGCATATATCCTTATTTCTTCCATGAACTTTGAAGTTAAGAAGTCTTCATCGACTGTTTTTCTTGAAAAAATCACATTAAAAATTTTGAAAAAATCTTTTCTATTAAACAAATCTCTCATAAAAATAACATACCAGTTATTTTTCCCTAATCCAATATCTTTACCAATTCTTCCCTCTACAAAATTTTTAATCCAATTCTTACCAAATACCTTTTTCATAGAATCCTCTCCAAATAATTCCTTTTCTCTAATTTTTCTCTGGGCTTCATCTATCTTTTTTATCCATGAAGGAATAACATCTTCAACGTAATTAATGATATCAATAAATTTCCCTCCACCTTTTAGCTCATAAAACATAAAGATAAGTCTTAAAACATCTTTCTCATTTTCAAGTTCTTTACCCAACCAATCTTCTTTGCTCAAAAGGCCTTCTTCATATTCTTTATCTTTAAAGAACTCTATTTTGTCGTAAAGCTTATCAAAAATTTTGCCAAACACGATTTTAGGAATTACATAATATCTATAACCAAACGAGTTCTTTTCTTTTTTTGGAAATCTTAAATTAATGTCTAAAAATCTTTTCCCTATTTCTAGCAATTCTGCGCAATTTCCACAAATAGGTATTTCTTTCCATATAGAAGTTTTAGTAAGACTGTAAGTAAACCCTGCTTTATCAGCTGTTGCAAATGAGAAACCGAGAGCAGGTAAGACAAACCCATGGACTTCTCTTGGAGTATCACAGAGAAAACATCTTCCCTTACCTCTAGATTCTCCAATACTGGAGAGATAATAGTACTTCTTCAAAGCATCTTCTTTGAGAATTTTCCTAAAATAGTCTATTTCCCCTAAATATTTCTCTTTACTACCTTCTTTTATCTTTATTGTTAGTAACACATTTGTTTTTACATCCTTAGATAAATTTTCGAATTCGTGTAGCAAATCTTTAATAATAGTACCTCTTTTATTTTTTAGAACATTCGCAATATTTTTAAGCTCTTCTTCCTCTCTTTTTTCAAACCATTTAATAATCTTTTTATTAAATGTTTTTTTAATATCAGTTATTATAGAACTGGGGAGAATATCCACCCCACTTGGTGGTCCTCCACGATATAGAATAGGTTTCTTAGGAGAATAATCTTCACAAGTAATTCTTTTATAATCATAGTTTTTTCCCCTCTTGGTAAAAAGAATACAAAGAACCTTTTTCGTTCTTCTGAGCTTTGCAGTATCATTATAGATACTTATTTCAGAGAGTTTTTCTTTCTTTTTTATATATCTCCCGATTTCTTTTATTGCTTCAATCATTCTTTATCACTTCGAACATTCCAAAGCCTTGAGAGTTTTTGCTTCCAAGTCCAGTCTCATAAACCATTTTAAGTAAGATTTTAGGTCCATTTACCATAAAAGAACCTATCCATCCTTTAACAATAGTATCTTTATACTTTACTATAACTTCTTTAACTTTTATAGGTCTAATATTCATAGCTGATTTAATAATTCTCTTTTGTAAAATATAAACTTTCTTTTTAGCATTTTCATCTATAAGTTTGGAAAACTCAACTTCATAAGGAGAATAATAATAAGTTTTCTTGTTACCATTAGGAGAAATTAATGTACTATAAACTGTTACAGGAGAAAACATTTTTATTTTAATTTTACTACTTATTTCAGGTTCTTGAGGAAAAGATAAATTGATTATTTTAAGTTTATTTTTGCCCAGAAATAAAAAACCTTTTTTTAAAAAAGTATTAGCAAGTTCTTTAATAAATCTTTCAATGGGAGAAGAAATATAAATGTTTATGCCATTATTAAAATATATTTTATCTTGTTTAATTTCATAATTTCCAAAAATTCTAGAGAAAGTAAAAAGTTTAAAAGTTCTTTTACCATAAAGAAATCCTTTCTCATGAAGAAATACTGAAAGTTCTTGTGAAATATTATTATAAATAGCTGCTTGAAGAAGATGATTATAATTAATGGGCAATATTATGGGCTTTTGCTTCTCATCCTCTAAAAATATGCCCATTCTCATAACAAGTAGTAGAATATTTAAAACAATAAAAATATTTATGAATAAACTTATTAAATCCGTCGATCTCTAAGGAAATCCCATACATTATACATCGACAAAAAGATAAATATATAAAAAGCTTAAAATATGAGAGTAAATTAAGAATTTTTCAAGTTTA
>Ga0207433_10016452_pt1 | contig 10384 bp, 9 predicted proteins | sample YelNatPaOPGAMG01_FD_187559 | JGI IMG/M metagenome (GOLD analysis project Ga0207433, IMG submission 187559) | Hot spring thermophilic microbial communities from Obsidian Pool, Yellowstone National Park, USA - OP-RAMG-01 (SPAdes) (version 3) | ecosystem: Environmental > Aquatic > Thermal springs >... | reverse complement strand
GCACAGAGAGCAAGCGGTGAAACTCCTAGACCAGTTCGGCTTAACCGAAGCTGGGGAGCGTTTGATCTCAACGTATTCCGCCGGCATGAAGCAGAGGCTGCTGGTGGCTCAAGCCCTGCTTGGGGAGCCTGAGCTCGTTGTTTTAGACGAGCCTACTGCAAACCTAGACCCTAATGGCAGAGTACTAATTTGCGACGCTATCTCATCTATAAGCATGGAAACGGGAACCAGGTTCCTAATATCCAGCCACTTGCTGTTCGACTTAGAACACGTCTGCGATTGGCTGAGCTTCATGGATGCGGGGAGGCTGAAGGAAAACGGCCCCATCCGGGGATCTTGGATAAGTATAGGGGCGTGATCTTCCGCTTAAAGAGCACAGACCAGTTGAGGCTGAAAAGGTTAATTGCCAATGTTGACGGCGTAAAATCCATATTCATGATGAGGGATGAATTGATAGTGAGCGTGAGAGACGATGAGGTCCCGAGGAGGATTGTGGATGTTGCGGCCCAAGCCGGGATAAAGGTTGACGAGATTGCTGAATGCACTCCAACTCTAGACTTGGTTTACAGGGAGGCTGTCTCAAGGCTATGAGGCTCCATAAGCTGAAGCAGGCTTTCCTCTGGGAGCTTCATGACATTTGGGCCTTCCCGTTTGCCGAGATAATGGTTATATGCTTCTTGGCACAGATACTCTCCCTAACGTACATCTTCTACTTTTGTGGGTGGTTTAGCTTTCAGGCCTTCCTCGCGGCAAAATATCTTATAATCCTCTTCTGCACCCTGATCCCTGCTAAGGCCTTCGGCGAATGCATTGAAAAGCGCAAGGTACACATAACCTTAATGACGGGAGTATCGAGAGACGAGCTCTTCGTGTCTAAGCTGATGGCGACCATACTCCCCCCTTCTCCATAGAAACTCCAAGCGATATTCAGGGTTTTAGCATAACGTTCTCAGCCAGCAAGCCGCCTAGAGACATGGTTCTCTTATCTTTTATAATAGGATTAATCGGAGTTTCAATAATCCTCGTCTCCACGTTCGCAGCAGAGCGAACAAGAAAACCCCTAAAAAGCCGTTAAAAATGAGCTTGAAAACAATACTCTAAATACTCAGCGAGAGGAAATACTTTTATCTTCCTCACTCTAAACCCCTAAGGGCCCGTAGCTCAACCTGGTTAGAGCGCTGGGCTTTTAACCCAGATGTTGCGGGTTCAATTCCCGCCGGGCCCGCAATAATCATAGTTACAGATATGTTTCTAGGTGCTACATGCTTAAGACAGAAAGCAGGGTGCGTAAAAGTTACGCTTTAAAGGCTTAATCAATACAGCACGTTCTTCCTTAATGCACCTGAAGATGCGAATATCGAAGATATTATCAAGACAGAGGTCGAAAATCTTGTCCAGAACCCATATTTCAAGCCCGAACCCATATTTCTCGAAGCGTTATAACGTGTCAAGAGTACTTTCCTTATCATCCATCTTAGCTCTCGGCAAAAGCTTCTTTCTCTCCCCGACGCCATTAATCTCCAAATATAAAGGCGGTGTTGCACCAACTTATCATTAAAGAAAAAAATTTAATAGCTGGCTTAAGAATGAAGAAGCAGGGGCCAGTGGCCCAGCCTGGTTAAGGCGCCCGGCTGATAAATCAAGATATATTTTCGGATACCGGGAGATCGCCGGTTCGAATCCGGCCTGGCCCATGTCTTTTATTTCACGGTTACGCTTTTTGCAAGGTTCCTAGGCTTGTCTGGGTCGCATCCCCTTAGTACTGCAAGCTGGTAGGCTAGTATTTGAATCGGTATTATCTGGACGATGGGATTCTCTGTTACGCACTCCGGCACCTTGATCCAGAAATCCAAGGCGTTGTAATTCTTAGGAGAGACCCCTATGATGTACCCTCCCCTAGACTTTATTTCAGTGGCATTCGATAGTATTTCCTTCTCGTTTTCTTCAGAGATGAATACTATACAGGGTGTTCCTTCTTCTACCAGCGCGATGGTCCCGTGCTTTAACTCTCCGCCTGCGAATGCTTCGGCGTGAATGTAGCTTGCCTCTTTTATCTTTAGGGCTGCCTCCATCGCGGTCGGATACTGTAGGCCCCTCCCTATGCAGAATACGTGTTGTTCATTCATGAGTTTCTCAGCAAGCTTTCTTATCTTGTTCCTCGTGTTTGCTGAAGTAAGGTAGTAGATAACGTTCCAGAGATATTTCAATCGCCTTTTGCCTTCCTCAAATCTTCCGGCGAGAGTGTAGGCGAGCAGGTTTAGGAGAGCTATTTGCGAAGTATAGGTTTTAGTTGAGAGGACGCATATTTCTGGGCCTGCGTGCATGAGTAGGAATGCGTCTGATTCTCTCGCTAGACTCGAGCCCATAACGTTCACAACGGATATTATTTTGCTCCCCCTCTTTTTTCCCGCTCTAATGGCCTCAAGCACATCGTATGTTTCACCGGATTGCGACACTGCGATGATGAGCGTTCTGTTTGTTAGAAAATGCTCGTAATTAGGGAATTCTGAAGCCAGCACGACGTTGACGTGTTCTCTCGCAACCTTGGAGAAAACGTAGCTCGCTGTTAGACAGGCATGGTAGCTTGAGCCACACCCCACTAGGAAGACTCCCCTCGCCCTTTTTATTTCGCTCGCTATCTTCTCAAGAATCTTTTTATCCTGGGCCGCTGCCCTCTGAACAGTATCAACTTGCTCCATGATTTCCTTCAACATGAAGTGCTCGAACTCTCCCTTCCTAGCTTTCTCAGCATCCCATTCTACGCTTTGGACTGGCCTCTCTACTTTTAGTAAAACGCCATTCTCAATACTGTAGAAAACGGGGTCTGGTTTGAGAACAACCATGTCGTAATCGTAGAGGTACACTACTTTCTTAGTGTAGTTTATGAACGCAGGTATGTCGCTGGCAGCGAAGAAGCCGTGGCCGGCTAAGCCTATTACGAGCGGCGAACCCTTTTTAATGGCTACGATCTTATGCTCATCCTTATTAATCGCCAGTATGGCGTAGGCTCCTTCAAGCCTGCTAAACGCTTTGAAACAGGCTTCCTCGAAGCTCTTCCCATCGCTAAGCTCCTCCTCTATCAAGTGCGCCGCAACCTCGCTGTCAGTCTTGCTCCTGAACACGTGGCCTTTTGAAACCAGCTCCTTCTTCAGCTCCTCATAATTCTCTATTATTCCGTTATGGACTATTGCTACATTCTTTTTACAATCGGTGTGGGGGTGCGCATTGGTCTTAGTGACTCTTCCGTGAGTAGCCCACCTGGTGTGCCCTATTGCTAGTTTAAGATCATGCTCAAGAAAGTTTAGCTTAGCATGAACCTCGTCAACCTTCCCCACGTCCTTCTTAACTATCAAACTGCCGTTTAATACTCCTGCGAAACCAACGGAATCGTAACCCCTGTACTCTAAGTGTTTCAAGCCCTCTAAAACTATTCGCGACGCGTTCATACTGCCTATGTAACCTATTATTCCACACATTTGCTACTTTGCACTCTCCGGCATTAAGATAATGGGTGTTAAAATGGTTTTCTGATTAAACGCTTCTTAAACATTTTTATTTTCTTAAAAGCAATTGTCGATCCTATCGCTTAAAGCCTCCATGGAAACAGGCTGTGAGAAATATTTTGGAGAGGCGGCAGCCCCATAGGGATCGGGCTTCTTCAACACAACCGTATGCGGCAGGTTTAACCTCCAACCGTCTCTTACCAACGCGGGTAGCTTACCTTACCGCTGCTCCCTCCCGGGCCTAGCGGGGTTCGGTAATTAAGCAGGCATGCCCGCCCTACGGCCGGCATGTTCTGCCACACCCGCCCAGTAAGGAACGGTTTTCACAGCCCTGTCGCACACGGCTGCGCGAATCCGCCCTGTCCCCACGGTTATCAGCTCCCCGCGTATCGCCAGTTTCGGGTCACAGGGGATGGCGAGCCCCCCGAGCCTACCTGCCGCCTCGAATTAAAAACGGGCGGGAGCATCCTAAATACGTTTCTATTTTGAATAAGCATGCTCCCTCAGGCTGTTTAAGGCTTAAAAAAGGACAATGAGCTTAAGCATCTGGGTTATGAGAAAGGAGTCTAAGGCTAGGAGTAGCATAATCGGGCTTGCCATCCAAGTGCTTAAGCAGGTTGAGAAGAAGGAGCCTCCTTCGATCCAGATACCGTTGAGGACTGTCGACAACATAGTTTTCGACGAGAAGAAGGGACACTACGTTTTAGGGACTAAGAAGGCCCTCCGCACCTCTAGGAATGTTAAGCACTTGAAGCCCCTCACCCAACTGATATGGGTTACGAGCCTCGCGAGAAAGCTGATAGACGAGGATAAGACGAGCACGCTTAGAGACGTTTTCTACATGGCTGAGGGGGTTGACCTGGGCTTTGAGGACCAGAGCGAGTCCGACAGGGTGATAACTGAGCTAGAATCTATAATAGGAGCGCCGAGGGAGGATTTCAACATTTATCCTGAAGAGAGGAGCGCCATTTTCGCGGACCTTACGATCGAGTACACGGTTAAGGGCTACGAGGGTAAGAGGATCAACCTGACATCTCACCCGGACGGGTTGATGATAGGGCCTGCTCTAGCTACAGCAAAATTCGTGAAAACACCAGCCGATAAGGTTCTCTGCATAGAGAAGGGTGCGATGTTCACAAGGTTCGTCGAGGAGAAGGCTTGGAAGAAGTACAACGCCATCCTAATCCATACTGCTGGACAAGCCCCCCGTGCTACGCGGCGCCTCATAAGAAGGCTTAACACGGAGCTAGACCTCCCAGTCTACATCTTCACCGACGCCGACCCTTGGGGTCTGCACATCGCGCAAGTCATAATATCAGGCTCAGCCAACGCGGCGCACGTCCCCGAGCTTGCAACACCCAAAGCCAAGTGGATGGGTGTTTACGCTTCAGACATAGATGAGTACAAGCTTCCGAGCACCAGGCTTCTCGACGTAGATATTAAGAGGCTTAACGAGCTTAAGAAGGACAAGAGGTATTCTAAGGAACCGTGGAAAAGCGAGATAGAGAAATTCTTCGAGATAAAGAAGAAGGCTGAGCAGGAGGCCTTCAGCAAGTACGGCCTATCCTACATGGTCGACGTATACTTGAAGAAGAGGCTGGCTTAAACAGAAGGAAAGAAAGATTTATCTTAAGGGTCTTATTGCTGAAAGCGGTTTGAAAATAGATGTGCTGGTAGCAAAACTGTTCGCAATACTATTAACATGCTGCGGAGCCCTGCTCTTATACTACACTATAAATACTGGGGAGGCTCTGGATAAAATGTACCCGTTCTTCCTATTCGCCAGCCTAGTACTACTGATACTCGGCGTAATAGGACTCATATCGCGGCTAAGAGAATGAGAAAAACGCTGAAATTATAACCTTTCCAGGGATAAGGCGAAAAATATTTAACCTTCCTTTATTCCAGACTATCAGCCGGCGGGCCGGCGTAGCTCAGCAGGTAGTTTAACAGCCTAGAGCAGCGGGCTGTTAACCCGTTGGTCGGAAGTTCGAGACCAGTAAAAATATAAATGGCGAGAATCTTCCCGCCGGCGCTTGTATATATTTATATCTTTTTAAACATTCCAGAGTTCTCTATCTACAATAGTTTCGTTAAATGAATCAATAGCCTATTATGAATATTTTTATCATCGTGTAAAGAAAATGGTAGGAAAAGAGGTATGGTCTTCTAGCTGATGTCGACGGATTCAGATAATACTTATATTTTCTCTCTTATACTGAGGGAAGGTTGAAGCAGGTTTTGCAAGCGAGGAGGAAGTGCCGTTAATGATTAGAGTAGACTACGACAAGGGTATTCTGGAGGTTAAGCCGTTTTCTGGGGAAGAGTTGTGGAAGGCTTTTCATCTTATAGATGAGGGGGATTATGCTCTCGCTGAAACCACTAGGGTCGTGAAGGTTGGTGGAGAGGAGAAGGTTAGGCGTAAGGCTTTCATAAAGATAGTTGTTGAGAGTGTTGAATTCGACGTTTCCTCAGAGAATATTCGTCTCAGGGGGCGTGTCCTAGAGTGCCCGGAGGATCTGGAGGGCGTTAAGGGTCATTACCATACTCTCTCGATAGGGGTTGGCGACAGGCTTGTTCTCGAGAAGCAGGAGATTTCTCCGATTCAGAGGAAGATCCTGAACCAAGATGTGAGTACTCAAAGGTTCATTGTCGTAGCTATTGAGCTCGGAGTTTCTACGATTGCTACCGTGAGGGATTACGGTGTTGTTGAAAGCTTTGGGGTCGAGCAGGATATGCCTGGTAAAAACTTCCCCGCGGAGCGCGAAGCCACGTTGAAAAGGTTTTTTCACGAGACTGCTAAGGTCTTGAGAGAGGTTTGGCTCAGGGAGAAGCCGATGATAATCCTAATCGGCCCGAGCGTCGTGTACGAGTCTTTCCTGAGGTTTCTGAAAGAAGAGTATAGGGATATTCACAGTGCTATAGTAGGGTGTTTCCATGCTTCTGGCGGAACACTACCTGCTGTTAACGAGTTTCTTAGAAGCGGCGAGATGAAGGTTGTAGCGAAAGAGTTGAAAAGCATCGACGAGATGATGGCTGTTGAGGAGCTTCTCAAGAATATGGCTGAGGAGAAGGCTGTGTACGGTGTTGAAGAAACTTGGGGGGCTGTTGAAAAAGGGGCTGTGAGCCATTTGATAATACATGCTAAGCTGGCATCTAAGTCGCGCGACCTCTTGAATATGGTGGCGGATATGATGCGTCTGGTGGAGGCGTATGGCGGCAAGGTGACGATAGTCAGTGGCAGGCACGAGTCAGCGGAAAAGCTAAGGAGCATCGGCGGCATAGGAGCTATCCTGAGGTACAGGACCTACTGAGCCTAATCCTCGTTGACTCGTTTATTAATGCCTTCCTCATTAATATGATTCCTAATGTAGACGGTAACGTTCTTCCCTTTAGCAGCTTCCTTAGCAGCGTCTCTCACCATCATCGCGAGGGCCTCGGCGAGGGGGCAGAAAGGCGTCGTAGCGATGAACTCGACAACAACCATGTCTTCCTCAATTCTAACGTCTTTAATCAGGTTGAGTTCTCCAAGTGTTAATCCTATCTCAGGGTCGACTACGTTTGAAACCGCTTTTCTCACTTCAGAGACAATATCACTCCCCATGCTCGTGCCTCATCCTCCTCTTCTCATACTCCTCCCTAGATAAATATATTCTTGCCGGAACGCCCGTGACGACCACGTTGGGCGGAACATCCTTTGTGACCACAGACCCTGCTGCAATCACAGAGTTTTCTCCGACGCGTACTCCAGCTATTATCGTTGAGTTCGCCCCTATTATGCAATCGTTCCCTATTACGACAGGGAGGAGTTTTTTCGAAACCGGGTAGCGGTCGTTGGTGACGCATGCGTAGGGGCCTATGAAAACATTATTGCCGACAACAGTGCCGTGCGGAAGGTACACGCCGGACTGAATCTTAGCATTATCTCCTATTTGGACACTCCCGTCGAGCATCGTACCCGTTCCGATTAAACAATTGTCTCCAATCCGGCTTCCCTCTCTTACTAGGATGTTGTGACCAGTTACCAGCCTTCTCCCGATTAAAACCTCTTCGTAAATAATGCTTCCAGACCTTATGAGGCACATGGAGCCTATTCTAGCACCCTTGGATAATGAATCCAGGTCGTTGATACCCTCGGGAATCTTACTGGAGAGGCTTTTCTTCGAAGGATATCCTATTATTGTGCTCATCCCGATGTACGTGTGCTCACCTATCTTGCTCTCTCCTAGGACGAGATTACTGCCTTCAAACCTTACTGTTGGATGGATAATCGCCTTTTTCGAAACATAGTTCTGGAGCATTGTTTAAAACCGCATGTTGCGTAAATAAAGGTTTTTTAACCACTATTTAAAAGTACGGCTAGCAATGCGGCGGCAAGGGGAAAAAAGAAGGACAGTTCTCTTTCTCATCATAACAATAGTTTTAAGCATCATGCTTGAGGCGAACGCGTCAGCACAGATCTCTCTCTCAGACTTCTACGTCAACTTAAGGGTTAACATGAATGAGGATGCGATTGCGTTCTACACTGCTAACATGACACTGGGACCCTGGGCGTTAAATGAGTTGAAGGAGGCTAATTGGACTTTAAGAACGCAGCTTCCGAAATGGGCTTCTCCCAACCTGGTCAATTCAACAGACATGCCGAGTCTAACTTTTGCTAATGATATGAGAATCCGGCTACGCTTAGAGAATGGGACGGATTATGACTATCTTGTAGCAGATTTACCTCCTGTCGAAGGCGACTCGTTGAACGCAACCCTTAGAGTCGGCTTCGTGCAGCGCGATAAAATAGTGGGGAGCACAGTATTTTTCAAACTGCCTATTCTAACAGGTTTCAACATCATGCCGGAATATGTGAATTTTACTTTCAGAACGAATGGAAGAATAGAACTATACAGCCAATACCTTCCTTATTTCGACCCTATTTTCGAGAATAACACTTGCGTAGGGTTATGGAAAACTTATTTCAGGACGAAAGCCGTTGAAAACATTAATGGCTCAATAGTCTTTCCTGAAGCGTTTGAAAAATGTGTAATAAAAAGCCTGCATAGGGAGATAATAGTTACAGAGTATCTGCATGTTACTGTAAGAGATCAGTTAAGAATAAAATACATAGGGGAACGAGGTACGAGCGAAATATTGAACATAAATCTTCCATTCAATATTAGCCAGAGGGTTAGGGCTAAGGATGCACTGGGCTCTTTACGAACATACTCCAGTGGATTAGCAGAGAATATGAGCATCGTAAGAGTCTACGCAAGATACTCTCTAAACTCCGGTCAAGAATATGAAGCAACAGTGGAATACGACATCCCTATTAAAAACATTATTACTACTGCTGTAAGTGGGGGGAGAACCAGCATACTGATTAAAGACTTGGCGAACTACAGCGATGTTGTGAACACCTACTCTTTAAGCGTGAAGGTGGAAAGCGGGGGAAACTGGGAGATACTGGTAGATTCAACAACCGTAGGTGTGGAGAAAAACGGTGTGTTTGCCACCCGTATTACTAATGCTATGCCAAGCATCTCGGCTCAACCGTTAAGCATTACTTTTACTCACGCACAGATAGCGGCTGGCAGGAGTATCTCAATAATTCTCGGATTGTTAACCCTAGCAATACTCGTAGTGGTCGACATGTTCAGGGAAAAAGCTGCGAAACCGGTTGAAGAACTCAAGGAAGAGAAGGAGATTGAAAGCCTGGTAGAGAAAGCGGTAGAGGTCCTCACCGAAAGAATCGACTATGAGTACCGTCTGGAAGAAACCAAGGTAAAAAACGCTCTTGGAAGGCTTTCTTCAAAAGAATATAAAACAAGCCTTGAAGAATGCGAGCGGAGGATCTCGGGGTCTGAGAGGAAGATTATTAAGGCGATAGAGCAGATGTCGGCGAAAAACCCGAGAATCGGAGAAGAAGTGAAAAGAAGCTACGATGTTTTCGAAGAGGTTAACAGCGACTTGAGGAAAATGATCGACAATACGATAGAAAGGTTTAGAAGCGGGCGGATTACGAGAAGCGTCTTCGAAAACCTTAGCGGAAGATATTTGAAAGACAATAGGAAAAGACGCGAAGCCGCTGCAAACGACATCTACAGGATTCTTGAAAAATTGAAGTAATAGGGTTTTTCAAGCTCGAAGTAACTTTACGTTGAAATGTTGGTGAGCATACAGTGTTTTTAAAGCAGGTAGGAATAAGAAAGATAGCCCGGGAGAGACTCGAACTCTCATCAAGGGGTCCAAAGCCCCCCATGTTTTGGCGCTTTCACTTAATGCGCTTTGCCATTACATTCGGCGCCTAGCTGGCTCCACCGGGCTTCCCGGGCTTGTTAAAAACTGTTAGCAGGGATTTAATAACTTTTATCTCTACGACTCAGGAGGTTTCCATCTCTACGCGTTCTTTACGGCCGTCCGGCTCTATTATAAAAGCTGGCCTACCTGTTCCCACGTATAGTACTCGATACTGTGGTTTAACGTTAAAATCGTTGATGACGTTTTTCCCATCTAAGATCGCTAGGTCTTTCCCAGCTAGCTCAGAGGCTTCTCCTATTCTGATTTCACTAAACTCTTTATGGTCGCTCGCTATAATTATTACATCAGAACCCTTAACTACTCTTCTCCAGTCCTTAACTACCTCATAGCCCTTACCCTCGATTTTTTCAACAAGGGGGTCGCAGACCCTAATGCTCGCCCCAAGTTTTTCAATAAAGCTAAGTATTTTCAAAGCTGGCGAGAGCCTCGTGTCCGAAGTCCCTCCCCTGAAAGATAACCCTAATAGTGCAAAATCGCAATGCGACGGTTCTTTTCGCAAAAACCTGGTTGCATTAATAATCTTTCTGATAAAAATTTCAGTCACTTGTTCATTAATGCTCCTCGATAACTGGGTG
>Ga0207433_10016447_pt1 | contig 10388 bp, 8 predicted proteins | sample YelNatPaOPGAMG01_FD_187559 | JGI IMG/M metagenome (GOLD analysis project Ga0207433, IMG submission 187559) | Hot spring thermophilic microbial communities from Obsidian Pool, Yellowstone National Park, USA - OP-RAMG-01 (SPAdes) (version 3) | ecosystem: Environmental > Aquatic > Thermal springs >... | reverse complement strand
TGGCGCTGTCGGGGCACCCGCCCGGCGACGAGCCGATGGATTCGGGCACCTGAAGGCGCTGCCCAGTCCCTCTCCCAGCGTGGCCGCTTCGGGTGTCGAAACCTTGCGCGCTGGCGTGCTAAGACGTTGCGGTGCGGATTCTCGTGACCAACGACGACGGGATCGACTCAGAAGGGATCGTCATTCTGGCGAAGGCGATGGCCGACCTCGGTGAGGTCACCGTCGTCGCTCCTGACAAGGAGTATTCGGGTGCCTCCGCCTCCCTCGGAGCGCTTCAGCTGCTCAGGCCGGAGGTGCATCGCCGTCGCGTGGACGGCGCGACCGAAGCCTGGGCGGTGGAGGGGCCCCCGGCGCTGTGCGTCATGTTCGCCACGCTCGGAGTCTTCGAGCGCCGCTTCGACATGGTCGTAGCCGGCATCAACCCGGGAGTCAACGTCGGACGGTCCGTCTACCACTCCGGCACTGTCGGCGCGGCCCTTACGGCCAGAACGCGCGGTCTGCCGGCTATAGCCGTCAGCCAGGCGGTGGAGGGTTTCGGCATAGAAGGCCAGGGTTGGGAGAAGATGCTGACCGACATGAAGTGGGACACGGCGGCGCAGGTAGCCCTCTGCGTGGCGGGTGCTCTCGGCGATCGTTCTCAGGCAACGCCGGTGCTCGTGAACCTGAACGTCCCCAACGTCGAGCTTGGCGAGCTGCGAGGCTGGCAACGAACCTCGATAGGCAGAGTTCCCCCGAGGGTCATATCCGACGCCCGGCTCGAGGCGGTCGAAGGCAGGGCCGGTGTCTACAAAGTCGTGATGGAGTGGGGGGACACCGTCGAGTTACCAGCGGGAACCGACGGCGGCGCCGTCGAGGAGGGGAAGGTGTCGCTGTGCCTGCTGGGCTATCTGACCGACGTGGACACCCCGGCGGACCACACCGCTGAGGAGGAGGCGTACCCGGCAATCGCCGAAGCTCTCGACGGGCTCCTAGGGGCTGGCTAGGCTATCGGCGCTCCCGCCGGGGACGTGTCAGGCGACCAGCCCGGCTGCTACTTTGCGTCCGGAGGGTCCTAGGACTATGACCTCGGACACCTCGGAGGCGCGGACCCCCGACGGTGCAACCCAAGAAGCGTGTCCACCCGACACTGCGAAGCTTCCGACGTTGACGAAACGCCCGTCGGTGCGAACCAGTTCGAGCGTGAGGGCGCTGAACCCTCGGGCGCCGTCGAGCTGCACGTCGACGTCGTGTTCGCCCCCGGGCAGGAAGTACACGTAGCCGACCGTCCGTGCGCTGGAAGTAAGCAGCTGCGCCTGAGCGACCGGGACCACGCGCGAGCCGAGCGACGACAGCTCCGGTCCGAGGGTGGTTCCGACTATCAAAAGGCCGGCTGCGGCGATCGTGACCGCCATCCGAAGCCGGCTGCGTCCGCTGCCAAGTCGTGGCGGAGAGGACCCGCAGTCCGCTATCTGATGGTAGATGCCTTCTCCCGGGTCGTAGTAGACGTCGTCTACAACGCCCTCATAACCGTCGTAACCATCGTCGCCGCCGGACGCGGGTCCGCTGAGTTCGTTGCCCGCGCGATGCGCGTCTAGGTGGGCTGCCCCAGGGCTGTCGCCGGGCGCTTCGAGCGGCCCGAGCAGGCGTGCGGCCGACTGCTCGGTGGCGGCCAGTTCAGCGTGGCAGGTGACGCAGCGCAGGACGTGCGAAGCGACCGCCGCCCTCGCCTTGGGTGCCAAGATGTCGAGAACGAACTCCGGGAGGGCATCGCAGACCTCTTCGCACGACATGTTTCCCACGCTGCAGATGATAAGCCTGCGCAAGGGTCGGCGCCGTTCGGGTGCCCGTCGGGGCTTCTCATGTCTTCACGGGCGGCGGCAGGCGCTCGCGCCAGGGTTCGACACTGCAAGGCTCAGTGTCACGGTTCCCTTCTCGGCGCCCACGAGCTTTATCCACGATCCGGGTGCTTCACTCACGCACCCCGACCCTGCGGTGACAATCCAGTCGGGGCTGAAACGAAACCGTAGCGTGACGGCGCTCCTTGCCGTAACGTCCACAGTGACAGAGGTGGCCGCAGCCCGCAGCAGCTTCGCCGGGCCTGACACGACCCCGACGGACCCTTTCACCTCGTAGAGCGTCCAGTCGGCGTTCGCCCAGGTCGCTACCAGGCCTTGTACCGCGCCCGACGACACGAGCGACGCTTCGGCGGTGCCTGCGAAGTCGAGCGGTGCGTGGGGGAGCGCGACGTAGCGAACACCGTTCGTTAGGAGCCACCTCCTGTAGGTGCGGGCGTTCAACAGTCCCGGGTGGTAGAAGATCGGGTTGTAGGCCGTGTCGAGCTGTCGTTCCCAGCCCCGCGCGAGCGCCATTACAGGGGCGACCCACGCCGCCTCCCAGTGGTACTCGGTCGGAACGACCTCGACCCGACCCGGCGGGCCCGTCTGGGCCAACGCTGCGAGTTCCCGGTCGAGAGGTTCGTAGAAGTATCGGTGCGTGGACGCCAAGCCGGGAGCGGTGAACACCGCCCCGGCGGCGGGAAGCCACTCCGAAGCGGCGAACGGTAACGCCGCAGCGGCGGCCAGGACGCGTCCCGCCCTTCTTGGCTGGTCCCAGGCAAGACCCACAGCGAGCGGCAGGGCGGCGACATCCTCGATCCGGCCGACGTTGCCTCCCAAGGCGCTCGGTATAGCGACCGAGGCGGTGGCGACTAACGCCCACATGCCAGCCCCAGCAGACACAGCCGGGTAGCGTCGGCCTGCCAGCAGCCCGACGACCGCAGCGATCGCCATCTCCCATAACCAGTCGACGACCGGATAGGGCATCGGCCCGTCCCCGGGGAACACTAGGACGCCAGCGAGGATCGGGGCGACAGCGACCGCTGTGACTGCCGCTACCGGGAGCAGCCGCCTGCGAAAAGCTGCCAGCCCGTCGCGGCCCGGTGAGCCAAGCAGGGGTCCGGCCAGCCACGCGGCTGCGCACAGAGCGGCGAACGCTCCGGGTAGGGGGCTTGTGAGCGTGCAGGCGAGCACCAAAGCGACGGCGAGCAGGTGCCTGCGGCGCGTCAAAGCCAAAACAGCCGCGAGGCCGAACGCTTCACCGGTCAGGAAAGGGAGCTGTCCGATAGCGGACTGTACCAAGGTACCCAGAGCGAACAGGTAGGAGGTGGCGCTGCCTCCCGTGGAGAGGTACCGTCCGAGTAGACCGTCAAAGCTCCAAGCGGCGATCCCCGCCGACACGATCGCAGTGGGAGCGATGCCCACCGTAGCGGCGATCGGCGGGTATATCACGCTGTAGCCGAGCGTCCAATGCCCTCCGTACCAGGCGAAGTCCCACAGCTGGAATCCGTTCGCGCGGTAGGAGTCGACGCGGTAGACGGCGGCAGCGGTGTCCACGCCGTGCCAGCCTGCGGCCTCCCCGACCGACACGGCGACCACGGCGATCAACGCTGCCAGCAGCCCGCGTCTTACGAGCACGAAAGCTTGTTTGACGTCTTCTCGAAGAGGGTCCCCCTTACGGGTGCGTACGGCTGGGGGTGCAGGTTCTCGGCGTAGGTCGCTACCTCTGACAGGGCGGGGTCAGCCGCGACGAACACGGTGACTGCCTGCTCTTGGTGGGCGACGGCTTGGGCCCACGCGGACCCAGAAGCGCCGAGCTTGCGAGCCGGGTTGAGGAGCAGCACGTCGGCCCCGACTGGCAACGAGTCGAGGGTTGGGCCGATAGCCTCGCAAGGTTGCGCGACGGTGAGGCGTGCGACGATGTGAACCCAGTCGACGACGGAAGGGTCCGACACGGGTCCCATCGGGTTCAAGTAAGTCATCCCGGCCGGAAGGTAGAAGTGCGCTACCGGCAGCTGCTCGGTCTGGGTGGAGATGACCACGTCCCCGGGAGCCAGACGGGAGGCGACCGCCTTGGCTATCGCCGCCATGTTGTCTTTGGCGTAGGTGTTGTTGGGGTTGGGTATCAAGGTGCCGATCACCGACCACACCGCGAGGGATCCGCACGCAGCCCAAAGCACCGCCTTGCCGCGCGCCGAGCCGGCCAGGGCCCCGGCCGCCGCGAGCAGGTAGGGTGCGACGATCACCGCCAGGTAGCGTACGGTCCACGACGGCTTCCACTCCGAAGCTAGGAAACCTCCGGCTGTAGCGGTCAGAGCCACCAAAGCCAGCAGCCGCGACTGGACCTGGGCTGAGGGCTTGACCAGACGCCAGCACCACCACGATCCGAACACCAGCAGGGGAGCGATGAGGATCCCCGCGGTGCCGCCGATGGCGGTCGAAGGGTCGGCGAAGAAGTCTCCTATGCCGGGCGGGACGGCCCAGGGGTCCCCGGTGTTGGAAGCCTGGTAGAGAAACGACGGCAGCCAAGGCGCCAGGAGGACCACGACGGCGGCGCCGCACCCGAAGGTCCATCGCTCCAGCTGCCGGTCGGATCGCCGCCACGCGACTACGACCAGGACGCCCCCCGTCGCAGCGGCGAGGTAGAGACCCCAGTAGTGGGTGTAGATCAAAGCTGCGAAAGCCACCGACGCGGCGACGGCGTCGAGCGGCCTACGGTCGCGAGCGGCTCTCCACGCGAACGCGCAAGCGAAGATCGAGATGAGGATGACCAGCGTGTACATCCGGGTCTCGGTCGAATACCAGTTCAGGTACGGGTTGGTGGCCATCAACGCCGCGGCTGCTATCCCGGCGCGCCTGTCGAAGAGCTCCCTGCCCGCCCAGTAGCCGGCCGGGACCGCAGCGAGCGAGACGATCAGCGACAAGGTGTGGGTTGCGTCAGGCGAGGTGCCGAACGCCTCGATCCACCAGTGCAGCAGGTAATACCAAAGAGGCGGCGAACCGTCGTGGCGTAAAAGCCCGGGTATCTGACCCAGTCGGTGCGAGGCTATGCCGACGCTGATCGTCTCGTCGATCCAGTAGGCCCTGCCCAGGTTAGGGACCCGCAGGAGCAAAGCGAGGGCCGTCAGGCCTGCTACGACGACCCGATCACTGCTGAGCCATCCCGTAGCCCATCCTCGCGCCGCTCCTCGCTGGCCGTGGACCAAGACGTCCGAGGCGTCGGTTTCGGGGACGGTCAGAGCGGAGATCCTCCCCGGGGTTTCGGGCACTCGACAACGGTAGTGCCTGGCCGTCTGAGAGTCGGGTCAGGCTCCGGAGAAGGCGACCACCCCAGAGGCTGTGGGCACGACCACAAGGCCCTCGATCACGGTCGGCGAAGCGAAGTTGGCGACCCGCTGTCCGACGTCGAGTTTGTAGAGCACTGCGCCGTTGGAAGGGTCGAGCTCTTCGAGGGTTCCCGTCGGGTAGCGCAAAGACCACAGACCCGCCCCGGCTCGGACGACCGTCGAATTGGCGGAACCGGAACGCCAGCCCGTCCTCATCGTGGACAGGTCTACCTGCTGGATCCCGCCGGCCCGGCAGGGCACGTAGACGCTGTCCGTCCCAGGATCCCACGCTCCGCCCCCGTCAGGGTCGCTGGAGCAGACCCGACCCGAGATCGGCGCCACCTGGGAAAGGTCGGCTTGGCGCAGAAGGTAGCCGATGTCGGTCTTGCCGACAGCGAAGACGTCCCCGTCTGGGAGGAGGATCGGTCCCCCGGTCGACAGGTCCATGTCACCTGTCGCTGCCCTATCCCGGAAATAGGCGAGCGGCACCGGCGACAAAGCGCTCGGCAGTTTTACCACCGACTCGGCCCAAGGGGCTGGAGTGGACGAGTTGGGGTTGCCGGTGGTGACGAACACGTCCCCGTAGTGGCCTATGGCCGGTCCGGATCCGCCATCCCAAACGGCACCTCCGGTCCCGTTCGGAGTGACGTCGAAAGCAGTCTTGGAGCCTCCCGCTACGGGTATCGACACGACCCAACCGTGGTAGCTGCCACAATCGCCGTACTGGCCTCCGAAGCCGACGTAGACGCGTCCGTTTCCCAAAGCCAGCGCAGCACGTTGCAACAGGTGCACGCTGTCCTGCGGGGACGCCAAGGGAGGGTCGGCGTCGACGCTCGAGGTGATCTCGCCGTCTTGCAAGTCGACACCGAACAGTTCGTGGTGCACGGGGGTGCGACCGTTGCTGGACAGTTCGCCCAGCACGTAGAGCGTTCCTGTGGCAGTGTCGATGACGGGTGTGCTGGTGACGCCGAGAGGGTCGACGTCCCCGCAGCCGGCTTGGGCTGCCACGTTGAGTAATGGCGAGCCGAGGCGGGTCTCCCATAAGGTGCGACCGTTTGATGCGTCCAAGGCGAAGACGTCGTCGTCCTCGGTGGCGACGAAAACCCTCCCGCCGTAGAGCAGCGGCTGCCCGTACAGGGCGGACCCGTCGAGGTGGTCGGTCCAGTCGCGGTGCAGGGGTGTTGACAGCCGGCCGGTAGGGGAGTCGCCGAGATGGGAGTTTCCGTCTTGGTAGGTGGTCCACGACGCGGTCGCTGCTGGGGTAATGGTCGAAGGCAGATTCACAGCCGTCGGCGGGGGGCTCTTTGGGGGTCCGGTCGTCGGAGGGAGCGATCCCGAGCGGGAGGAACCCGAAGTCCCGCATCCTCCCAAAACCATGGCCGCCGCAGCGGCGGCCGCCCAGATTCGGGCGCTGTAGGAGCGTCCCAAGTGGCGGTACGTTACTGGGTGGGGCAGGCCGGGAGCGGCGCCGGGTGGACGACAGCTGCGGACACTTCTATGGTGCCAGCGCTCAGGGCTGTCACCTGCGTCCACTGGTAGGGGGGCGCGGCCCCGGCTTCGGCGCCGGGGACGGGCTGGCTCGGCAGCGGTGCTGGCGATACGCAAGCCTGGCCGGATGTGACCGCCCAGTAGGTGGTGTAGCGAACTCTGACAGTCAGCCGCCCAGGTTTGGATGCCTGCAGGGTGAGATGGTCCGGTTCGAGGGAGGTGAGGATCCCAGGTCCCGAGACAAGCCCGGGGGTGGAGTGGACTGCCCAGAGTTTCCAGTTGTGGGTGTGCCACACCAAGGTCAAGTCGGGCACCTTCCCGGAGGACACCAGGGCGGCCTCGGCTTTCGCTGCGTAGTCGAGAGGGGCGTCGGGTAGCGCAACGTAGCTGATGCCTTCTTGGTCCAGCCAGGTCCGATACGACGTTGGGTTCAAAGCGCCCGGGGTGTAGAAGATCGGGTTGTCAGCGATGTCCAACTGTCTTTCCCAGCCGCGAGCTATCGGCACGTACGGAGCGACGTACGCTGACTCCCAGTGCTCCGAGGTCGGAACGACCTCGACTCTCATCGGTGCCGGGTGAAGGTGCTGCAGTTCCGATACGAGAGGCTTGTAGAAGCTGGCCTGCGTGTAAGGGGCCGACGACGGGGAGGTGATGATGCTGTTGATCCCAGCCCACTGCCACAGGGCGAACGGCACCAAAATAGCGACCGTAGCGTAGCGCCAGCGGCCCTTGGGGTTGAGGCTCCGTCCGAGCGATGCCGACGCCCAGCGAGCTACCGTCGAATTGCTCAACCTGCCAAGCGCTGGCCCGGGGGTGGTCAAAAAGCAGGCTAAGAGAGGAATCCCTATCGACGCAGCCAGGCGCGGAGCGTTACCTCCAAGAGGGTTAGGCACGACGAAGGAGAACAACGTCGAAGCCGCGTACAGGCCGGCACCTACCCTGACGACTGGCGTGGTCCGTACGAGTGGGGTCATCGCCGTGAGGCAGAGCAACTCGGTCGGAACCAGACCGGTCCAGGGGAAAGGGAAGGGGCCGTCCCCGGGAAAGAACAGGGCGATCGCTACTATCACGACGGACGCCGATAACGCAGTGGCGATCAGCCAGCGTCTCCGGGTCGAAAGAGCCGCCCACGCGATCAGGGCCATCCCCAAGAAGGCGGCTGCAAGCGGGGAGAAGCCGCCGGCAACCAGGCCGAGGATCAGAGCCTGGGCTCTGCGCCCGCGTTGCAAGCTGACTAGAGCTGCGAGACCGGCGGCCTCACCGGCAAGAAACGGCCACTGGCCGATCATCACCGGCATCAGGGTGGACACGGCGAAGTACCAGGTGCCCAGAGGGCGGGCTCCCATCACAGAGCGGACCATACGGTCGAAGGACCATGTGGCGACCACGGCCGAGGCCACCGCCACGACTTTCATGCCGAGCAGGGCTCCGACGGGGGGGAACAGCACGCTGTAGCCGAGCGGGAAGTTCCCGGCATACCAACCGCTGTCCCACAGCATGAGCCCGTGCAGGCTGAACTGGGTAACCCTGTAGGTCTGAGCCGCCTGGTCCACGCCCCGCCAGCCCAGCAGCATCGCGATCCCGGTCACGACCAGAGCTACTGCGGCCGGCCCCAGCCCGAAGGCCGTTCGGCGGAGCGCGTCGGACCAGCTGTTCCCGTCAGGTCGGGCGGATGGCGTAGGGGTGTAGGCGAAGGTCATAGGAAGGTCTGTGGCTTATTGTGGGCGGCGGTAGCCGTGCCTGTAAGGACCCACAGCCGACGCAATGGTAACTTCCCCTAGCCTCGAAGTGTTGCTGCCCCCGAGGTCGTCGACACTACGATGAATGTCGTGTGCGGCAGGTTCGCTTCCATCATGGGGTTGGAACAGGTCGCCGAGATGTTCGCCGTCGATGCTGTAAACGCCCCCGTTAGACCGCCGCGGTATAACGTCGCACCGACCACTGATGTCCTCGCCGTAACAGCGAAGGTCCGTTCGCCCGGCACTCCCGCCGTCCGGGAGCTGACAACTCTGCGATGGGGTCTGATCCCCTCCTGGGCCAAGGACGCGTCAGCAGGGTCGAGGATGATCAACGCCCGGGCTGAAGGCGTGGACTCCAAGCCGTCCTTTCGGGCGCCATTCGCGCGTAGGCGCTGCCTGATACCCGCCGACGTGTTCTACGAATGGCAGCGGGAGGGCTCGCGGCGTCTGCCGTTCGCGATAGCCAGGAGGGACCGCCGGCCGATGGCCTTCGCCGGGCTTTGGGAGGTCTGGCGGGGCCTCGGAGACGGCGCCCAAGGAGCGGTCACAAGCGCCGCCATTGTGACCACGTCGGCGAACGAGGTCATGTCGGCGATCCACGACCGAATGCCGGTGATCGTCGAGAAGGACGACTGGGACGGCTGGCTGGACCCAGAGGCGGACCGCAGCTACTTGCTTGGTCTCCTCAAGCCAGCGTCTCGGGGGCTTATCGAGGCCTGGCGTGTGTCGGACTTGGTTAACAAGGTCTCCAACCAGGGTCCCGAGCTGATCGACGCCGTGTAGCCGACACGGCTAAAGGCGGATTAGCTCCCAGCACCGAGCGACGTGAGCTTCGCCGAACACTTCTAGGGTGGCCTCTTCGAGGTTTCGACGATTCCAAAGCCACAGCAGCAGTTCCCCTGCGGGCCCTCGAACCGCAGCGTCGGCTTTCGCGTGCTCGCGCGTCGTGCGCGCCGGTGTCACGTCGAAGTCGACGAGCCACTCGCCGGGAGCGTCCGTGCAGTGCACGTGAAGCGTACCGGCGACTCCAATCCCGGGGTTGCGGTCCAGGTAGGACAGGGCGAGGTCGCAAAGGATCTCGTCGGCCCCGTCAGCGGCCGCCTCGGCCGTGACCGTCCGAGAGCCGGTCGGGTCGGTTCTGGCGTCGTAAGCAACTGCTTCCTCAAGGTCGTGTAGGTGGATTGCCGTCTCGACAGCTTGGCGCCTCAGCCACCACGAGGCTGTGCGTTCGCTGCGGGACGAGAAGTTCCACGCCGGGGCGTGTCCCGGGGTTGCGGTGAGACTTTCGAGCAGCCTGCTGCGCTGCTCGAGGAACCAAGCCACGGTCGTGGATCGATCACCTGGCGGTGCAGATCTGGCTACCGCCGGACGTTCCCCTCCTGCCGCTAGGACGAGGTTTGCCCAGCTGTAGACACCTCCGAGGTGGCCTACAAGGTCGAGTACCGTCCAGTCGGGGCAGGCCGGTACCTGCCGGTCCAACGAGCCCTCCGCCAGTCGGGCGAACTTTTCTCCTGCAGCGACGAGAGTCGACAGGCGACTCGGACTGACGTCCCCGGCGCTCAGCCCTTCCGGGACTGCGGCGGCGCCGGCCGGCGGCAGCGGTCCGGGAGCAGCCGGTTGCGTGCCTGTCACCACTGGCCTGTGATGCCAGCTGGGCTTACGGCGGCCCGGTCGGGCAGGGCCTTGGAGATCGCTGCTGCGACCCCAGGCCCGTCGAGGCCGAACCGGGCGAGGATCTGCTCCTGCGAACCGTGCGGGATGTACGCGGTGGGCACGCCCAGGACCAAGAAAGGCGGGCAGACCCTCCGCTCGTTCAGGTCGGCCACCGCGTCGAAAATGAAAGAGCCCGCCCCGCCGGAGCGGACGCCGTCCTCCACGGTGACGACCAGGTCGTGGTTCCCGGCGTCGAGGACCATCTGCGGATCCAACGGTCGCACGACCCGGACGTCCCAGACCGTGCAGTCGACGCCGTCTGCCTCCAACAGCACGGCCGCCTGCTCGGCGGCTTCGAGCATCTTGCC
>Ga0207433_10016440_pt1 | contig 10393 bp, 8 predicted proteins | sample YelNatPaOPGAMG01_FD_187559 | JGI IMG/M metagenome (GOLD analysis project Ga0207433, IMG submission 187559) | Hot spring thermophilic microbial communities from Obsidian Pool, Yellowstone National Park, USA - OP-RAMG-01 (SPAdes) (version 3) | ecosystem: Environmental > Aquatic > Thermal springs >... | reverse complement strand
CAAACCGCATCGGAGATCGCAGCGGCGTTGAGGAAGTTGCCGGGAGAAGGCGGGCCGCCTTTCAGAGCCGGAAGCCAAACCGGAGTCGCGCGGCGGCCTGGGGTTTGCTGCTGCCGGCCGCGCTGAGATGCGGCTTGTTCCTCGGGCCACAGCGAAGTCACCTTGCCGCCGGCGATGAGCCGCGGGTTCTGGCCGTTGAAGCCGGCGATGATCTTCCCGCGGTCGCCGACGAAGAGAATCCCCTCAGCGGGGATCTGTCCGTCCGGCGGCTCCACTTCCGCCGGCAGGCGCGGCTTCATGCCGCCGTCGTACCAGTAAAGCTCAAGCTCTGGCATCCCCGCTCGGGCCGCAAACTGGAAGCGGATCGTACAACCGGCGGGGTAGGACCAGTCATTGCGCACGGGACGGCTGACGCCGTCGACGATGTCGCAGTGATGAGTAGCCCAGGCCTGCGCGCTCACGGGCGATTCCAGGTTGAGCTCGGCGAAGACGGGCCAGAGGCTGTAGATGCCCATGTCGGCCATGGAGCCGCCGCCGAAGTCGTACCAGCCGCGGAAGACGGTGTGCGTGTAGTGCGGGTGGTAGGGACGATCCAGGCAGGGGCCGAGCCACAGGTCCCAGTTGAATCCCTTCGGGATGGGCGGCCGGTCGGACGGAATGGAAGTATACTGCGGCCAAACCGGGCGGTTGGTCCAGTTGTGGATCTCGCGGAGCGGTCCGATGACGCCTTCCTTGATCTTCGCCGCGATCCGCCCATTCTCGGCGCCGCTGCCATAGGCCAGCAGGTGTGTGGCGACGCGGGTCTTGCGCGCCGTCTCGATCACCAGCCGGGCTTCGTACATGCGGTTGGCGAGCGGCTTATGCACCAAGACGTGCTTGCCCTTCTTCATAGCGGCAATGGCGATGGTGGCGTGCAGGTGGTCCGGGGTCATGATCTTGACCGCATCCACGTCCTTCTCTTTCTCAAGGAGCTCCCGGAAGTCCTCGTAGGCGGCGCAAGCCCGGAACTTCTCCTGTCCGCGCTGTTTCGCGTAGTAGGTGTCGACGACGTAGCGGCCCACTTCCCGCCCGCCGGGGCAGCCGCTGCTGGACTCCCTCCAGTTGGGGTCATCGAGGTATTGGCGGATGCGGCTCCGGATGCTTCCTTTGGACCATTCCACGTAGTCCTCGCTGTCGGCATTGGGGTCGCAGACCGCGACGATTTGGATGTCGGGTTCGGCCAGCAGGGCGCCCAGCTCGTTGAAGCCCTGAGTGCCCATGCCGATATGGGCCAGCGTGACCTTGTCGCTCGGCGCGGTGTAACCCTGGCCGCCGAGGACGTGTCTGGGAAGAATGGTAAAGGCTGCCGCGGGGGCTGCGGCGCCCAAAAACTGACGGCGGTTGGTTTCCGATGGCATAACATCCTCCCTGCCGGCGGCCATTCTCTATTGGGAAGGCTCTGGTGTGCCGGCTGGCGAACCAGTATATACCCAAAGCGATGCGGCGGGCGGGACAAGGCCGCTTCCCGGCACGGTTTGCTGGCGGCGCGGGCGGTTACGCCAGCCGCCGGCGGTCTGTCCCTGCGGCGCAACCGGGCGCCGTCCACGGATCTGTCCCGGCGTGAAGGGACTCTGCTGGCGTGCCTGGCGTGGTTCGCGGCGGCTGCGGAGGATACCTCAAGGGAGTTCCTGGGTTTCAACGACGCGGCTATCGGCCTGGAATTTCCGGTAATTGGAGAACGTCACGTCCACCTCGGCGTTCAACTTCCGCACCAGACCCAGGCGGGCGAAGATCTTCATCCGCGCCGAAGAAGGCAGCCAGATCTCGTCCTGCACGCGCTTTTGTTCGAACCAGAGCTGGCTCCCCGGCTGGAGGCGCGCCAGAATCCAGCCGAAAGAAACGGTCCGGACGGCTTCGGCTTCCACGCGCGCCCAGCGATACTCATCCTGCGTGATCCACAATAGGCCGCGGAACGCGGGGAGCAGCTTCGCGCGGCGCGATTTGGGCCGGTAGCCCGGAAGGGGCTCAGCCCGGATGCGCCAGCAGCGGAACCCATCCACTAGCTCTTCGCCTTCGATGCGGAAGGAGAACGCGTCCGCGATTTCCTTCAAGAGCGCCTTCTGTTCCTCCAGCTCCCGCGCATCCTCGCGAGAGAGCTTGCCAGGGTCCTTTTCGGCGGCCTTCCTGCGCCGCGCCATCTCCTTTTCGAGCTTGGCCTGCTCCTTGCGCTCCTCCTCCGCAGACAGGGGCCGTCCATTCTTGGCGATGAGGCGCCGGTAGGGCGAGCCGTAGAGCACCAGCACCTCCCACTCTTCGCTTTCGGCCGACCGCAGCCGGCCTTGCGAATCCAGGCGGCGCTGTTCGGCCTTGACCACGTAAGTGTAGTTGCGCCGAAGTTCCAGGTCGCGCTGGTCGAGCGCGGCGGAACGCAAAATGATTTCGCGCGGATCTTGGGCGGCGGCTGTGGGGGCCAAATACGCCGCCATCGAGAGCAGGACTGCCGCTTGTTTCCAGCCCGCGCGCCTGCCGGCCCGCCGCTCGCTACTTGTGCTGCGTGGACCAGTCGTAGTTGATCCCAGGGTGGTCATACGGAATCCGCCCCTCGTCTTCCGGATTGTAGAAACGGTCCGTGGCGTAGATGAGCACGCCGGTCTCCGTCCCCAGGACCTTGTAGCCGTGGCCCACCCCGCGCGGGATGAGCACCTGCCAGGGACGAAGCTCTCCGGCGTAGATGGTGTTGCGGCGGCCAAAGGTCGGCGAGTCCTTGCGGAGATCCACCAACGCGATCTGGTACAGCCCGCGGACTGGCGTGAAACAGTCGGTCTGTTCCCGGTGGTAATGAAAGGCCTTGATGGTCCCGGGGAAATTGACGGCGGCAGAGATCTGGATGCTGCCGGCGGGGAATTCTGAAGTCAGAGTTTGTCCTAGGCGGTACAGTTCGAGGAAATAGCCGCGATCATCCGGCCAGAGTTGCAGAGGTTGGATGCGGACGCCTTCGATCAGATCGGGAGATCCGGGGTGCGAAATAATATGGCCCAATCCTTTGGGACACTCCGGCAGGGCGATCTCAGTTTTGCCGCTGGGCATACTGCATTCCATAAACGCGTTCGTAGTAAGTTCGGTACTCGCCGCTGGTGGCCCGTTCCACCCAATCGGCGTGCGAGTCGTACCAGGCCACCGTGGAGCGCAATCCTTCTTCGAGCGCGATCTCCGGCGTCCAGCCCAATTCGTTGCGGATCCGCGACCAGTCGACCGCATAGCGCCGGTCGTGCCCGAGGCGGTCCTTGACGTGGGTCAGCAACGAGGGGGGCGCATCCATGATTCGGAGCAGGAGGCGCAGCAGCTCCAGGTTTGGCAACTCATGACCGCCGCCGATGTGGTAGGTGGCGCCCGGTCTGCCGTGTTCCAGCACAAGCATCAACGCGCGGCAGTTGTCGGAAACGTGGATCCAGTCGCGCACCTGGAGGCCGTCGCCATAGACCGGGACAGGCTTCCCCCGGCGGATGTTGGCAATGGCTAAGGGGATCAGTTTTTCGGGGAACTGATAGGGTCCGTAGTTGTTGCTGGTGCGCGTAATGACCGCATCCAGCCCGAAGGTGTGCGCGGCGGCGCGGACCAGATGCTCGGCCGCGGCTTTGGAGGCGGCGTAGGGGCTGCTGGGGACCAGCGGCGAGTCTTCGCGGAAGTACTGGCCCGGGGGGATGCTGCCGCCAACTTCGTCGGTCGAGATGTAGAGAAACCGGCGCACTCGTTTCTCGCGGGCGGCGTCCAGCAGCACTTGCGTGCCCAGCACGTTGGTGCGGACAAACTCGGCGGCGCTCAGGATGCTGCGGTCCACATGGGACTCGGCGGCGAAGTGGACGATGGCGTCGCAGTCCTCGGGCAGAGCGGCACGCACATCTTCCGGCTCGGCGACGTCCCCTCGAACCATGCGGTAAGCGGGGTGGTTTTCCACCGAGGAAAGGTTTTCCAGGTTTCCCGCGTAAGTCAGCTTATCGAAGTTAATGATGAGCTGGGAAGGATAGCGGCGGACCCACTGCCGGACAAACTCGGAGCCGATGAAGCCCGCTCCTCCTGTCACGAAAATCGCCATACTCGCCTTCTCCTGACTCTAACAAAACGAGCCCCTGGATTGCCGCCCCGCCCGGTTCAGGTCCGGGCAAGCGCGAGAATATGGGCCGGGATCCAGTCCGTGAAATCGGAGCGGCGCTTGCCGGTCCCCTTCATCCAGCTTTGGTCCGGCTGCGGATCGCGCAGGATCTGCGCCACGGTTTTGAAACGCGGCATGGGCTCAACTTGAACGGTCCCCTTGCTGGTCTTCCAGGCGATGGCGCCGCGCCGGGCGACCGCCTCGATGATCTGGTTGGTGATCTGGCAGTCGCCGAGCACATAGTCGATCACCCGCTGGTGGTTGCCCTTGCGCCACTCCTTGGGGGCGTCGGCGGCGTTCATCAGCTTCCGCTGGGAGATGCCCATCGCCTCGCCGACCGCGGCCAGCGAAACCGGAAAGCCGCGCTGGTTGAAGAACTGGAACATCGGATCGTAAAGGTCCAGCGCCAGCCGCGCCGCCGCTTCGATGTCCCCGGCGTTGTAGCCGATCCAGCGCAAATCGAAGCTGAGCCCGTTCCAGGCGAACAGCCGGCAGCCTTCGCGCTGTCTCTGAGCGAGATACTCCAGCAGCTCACGCGCCTTCTGGCGGGTCATTTCGGGGGCCGGGTTGCCCTGCGCGTCCTGCGAATAGAAGACTTTCTGGCTTCCGTCTTGGCCGACGGCCGCAGCCACGGCGATGCGGAAGGGGGAGTGACGGTTGAGGTCCTCGCCCGGCCTCAGATCAAAGACGTCGGCGATTTCGATATCGAAGCTGAGGAAGTTCATGGAGATGCAGGGCGGACGCGGGGCGGGGAAGCGGCTTGGCCCGGCGGATGGGCTCCGGCGCTCAGAACCTCGGGTGAGCTGCGCCCCTCCCGGAGCATGGCCGCATACTGGTCCCGTTGCCGCGCAAAGGCTTGTTTCTCCGCCGGGCTTAAAGGATCCAGGCGGGGAGGCCGGAGGCGCTCGAAGTTCACGTAGCCGCCGTTTCGCCTCACCCGGAAGTCCAAGTGCGGGCCTGTGGATAGTCCAGTCGAGCCGACCAGCCCGATCTGCTGTCCTTGCTCGACGCGCTGACCGGAGCGCACGAAGATCCTGGATAGGTGCAGATACTGGGTTTCGTAACCGTTGGCGTGCCGGATGGCGATCATATTCCCCGCACCGCCGTTGTAGCCGGCCATGGTCACGACCCCGCCGGCGATGGCCTGCACGGGCGCTCCGGCCGGGGCGGCGTAATCGGTCCCGAAGTGGGGGCGGCGGATCTTCAGCACAGGGTGCAGCCGGGAAAAGGAGAAGTGGGAGCTGATCCGGGCATCGAACTTGAGCGGGGAACGCAAGAAGGCGGCCTGCAAGGCGCGCCCGTCGCGGGAGAAGTAGCGGGGCTTTCCATCGGCGTCCGGGAACAGGAACGCCTCGTAGAGCGTGCCGGCGTTGTTGTAGCGTGCCGCCAGAATGCGCAGATAGACAGGCGCCTGGCCGTTTGAGTACTCCTTCTTTTCGATGAGGACCTCGAACTCGTCGCCCTCCCGAGGATCCGTGTAGAAGTCCAAATCCCAGGCGAACACATCCGCGATCTGCATCGCCAGTTCCGGCCGTTCGCCGGCCCGCTCCATGCTGGCGAAAAGGGAGCCGCGGATCGTGCCGCGGGCCACCACGGTGCGGATCGTGCTAGGAACCTCGGCCAGGCGCGCGGAGAAACCCCGCTCATTGCGGGAAAGGTGCAGCCTGCGGTCGGCGTCCACCGGATAGACAATCGACTCGAGCGAACCCTGCCGCGACCAGGCCAGCGTCATTTCCGTCCCCGGGCGCAGCTTCCGGAAATCGAAACATCCGCGCACGGCGGAGACCACGGCCAGCCGTTCGCTTACGCTGAGCCCCGCCCGTTCGAGCACGCGGGTGAAAGTGTCCCGGGCGAGCACCGGCGCGGTGGTGAAAGCCTGCCATGCCCCGGCTGCCTGTGCAGGATGCGGGATCGGCGGCGCAGCATACCGCTGAGACAAAACCGATGCCGTCGCGGCCGCGGCGCCCGCGATCAAGACCGCCGCCGCTGCTCGCTGAGTTGGGCTCACCGTCCTAATATAAGCGACCCTCCGGCCGGAGGCCAAATCGCCGTTCCTGCGTGACACTCCCGCCCCGATGGCCCGGCGCGCTCAGCTCCGAACCTTGGAATAGTATGGGCGGAATTTGCCGCTGCCCGCCGGCGGAAGCTCCTTCACAAGTTCGAATTGCAATGTGACCTGCGGCCCCAGCGGGGCCTGAAGACTGGCCCGCAGCCGGGACAGGTCCTCGGGGCGCGGTTCGGCCCCATCCAGAGGCTGCAATTTCAGCACAATACGGTTCACGGCTTCCTGAATCAACTGATAGCGCCGCAGCCAGGGCGCTTCTTTCACCAAAGGCTCCAGCAAATGGTAAGGGTGAAGTTTCGATCCGTCCGGCAGAGTGAAACGGTCGATCACCCGGCCCAGGATCTTCTCCAGCGTCGCGCAAGGAGCGCCGCAGGGACAACGCAGCGGGCCGCGAACCGCCAAGTCCCCTGTCCAGTACCGCAAGAAGGGCATGGCGAAGGAGTGCAGCGCCGTGGCCACAACCTCGCCGGTTTGGCCGGGCGCAACCGGGCGCCCGTTGTCCATCACCTCCAACAGGACACTCTCTTCGGCCACATGATACAGACCGGTTTCTCCACATTCGTACGCCAGCAGGTTGAACTCGTGCGCTCCGTAGTTGTCATAGACCGGCGCGCCGAGGCACTCCGAGATTCGCGCCCGCATGTCCGGCGTCAAGGTCTCTCCGCCCGTGGTGATGATCCGCGGCCGGATGTGGCGGCGGTGTTCCTCGGTGGCCTCGCTTGCGATCATCGCCAGCGCATCCGGATAGCCGCCGAGGGTGTCCGGCCGGCACCGCGATAGGCGGGCTAGGATTTCAGAGGCGGGCAGCAGGCAACTGACCGAGTAACGGCGCAGCAGCCCCAGCCGGCGAGCCAGACGGGTTCCTCGCCCATCGATCCGGTCCCCATGGCCCACGACAACCGCGGCCCGCCGGTCAGTGATGCGCAGTCCCCGCCGCAGTTGCTCGCGAAGCCGCACAGCGTGGAGGAGGCGCTCTTCAAACCAGGTGCGGTAGATGGTGAACGGATACCCTGTGGAGCCGCTGGTCCGGTGCTGGATCAGCTTCTCCGGCGTGTGCCCTCGCGCCAGCAGGTGCCCTGGCGGCCTGCCCTGCATCTCATGGCGCAGAGCCACGGGCAGCCGCGGCAAGTCCTCCAGACCGCGGATGTCCTCTGGCTGCACGTTGTGCCGGGAGTAGAGCTCCCTGTAAAAAGGAACGCGCTCAAAGGCGTGGCGCACCAGCGCCCGGAACCTACGGCTCTGGAAGTCCTCCAGCTCCTCACGGCCCCAACTTGGGGCGCGCAGTACTGCCCAGAGGCTCTCCATGCGTGTGATCAGGCTGGGCATGATTGTCCAGCCGATTATACAATTACCGGCATGTGCAGCCCGGCTTGTTTCCGCGCGGTCTTCGGCGGCAAAAGGATCTTGTGGCAGACCCGTATGGCGTCCTATTGCATCGGGATCGACGAGTGGGCGCCGCTCGGCATTGTGCTGTGCCTGGACGACGGCAGCGATGTGGACCTGATGGAGGAGCGCCTCGGGATCCGGTTCCTCTCGCGAGAGCGCGCGGAACAGCGCCGCCGTGGATACGGCGACGAGCCGGAGAGCTACACTCTTTGCGGCGCACAGCAGGCCCGGCTGGACGACCTCATCCATGATTCGGCTGCCGGCTCCTGGCTGGCGGCTTGCCCCTATCCCGGTCTTCACCTGCGCGAGTTCGCCCGGCGCCACAACATCCCTTGCCGGTTGCGAGGCTTGGAGGAATTCCAAAGGTTTTCCAGTAAGGCCGCTCTCCGGGAGTGCGTGGAAGCACTGGACCTTCCCCGCTTGCCGGCGCGCCGCCTGCGGTTGAATGCGTGCCGCTACAGCGAGCTAGCCTCGGAGATTGGCGCCCGTTTTGTGGTCCAGCGCGACACAGACGCGGCGGGACGCGGGACGCGCGTGATCGCGTCGGCCAAGGACTTGGCGGAGGCTGGGGAAGCCTTTAAGGAGGAAGAGGTCTGGGCGGCGCCTTACGCGGGAACGCTCTCCTTCAACGTAAATGCGGTGGCGTCCGAGAGCGGCACAGCCGTGGGCTTTCCCAGCGTGCAAATCGTGGGGCAATCCGGGCTCAACAGCGCGGCAAGCGGACACTGCGGCAACGACTTCACCGCTGCATCGGCTATGTCCCTTGGTATTCTCAGTAGCATTCGCGAGCAGACGGCGCGCATAGGAAACTGGCTGGCGGACCGGGGATACCAAGGGCTGTTCGGCCTGGACTTTGTGGTGGACGACCGCACCGGAAGGCCCTGCGCGGTCGATTTGAATCCGCGATGGCAAGCTTCCACCTCTTTGCAGTCGCAGGCCGAAAGCCGGCAGGGCCGCGTTCCCCTGGCTGCGGCCGAGCTGGCTTGGCGCTTCGGTCTCATGAAGACGGCGGAGTTGATCGCGCTCGAGGACCGCCTCTTCGAACCGCTCGAAGGAAGTCAGGTGTTTCTGCGGGCCGCTGTTGGCTCTTGGTGCGGGTGCCGGAAGGCGGTTCCCGCGGGAATCTACACTTCAGAGCTGAAATACCGCCGCCCCGCGCTGCGCCTCGGCGAAATGGACGCGCCGGAGGAGATCGTGATCACGGGCGGCTTGCCCCGCCCGGGGCTCCTGATGCAGCCGGGGTCGGTTGTGGCGCGGCTGTGTAGCCTGCGGGCCTGCGTTGAACCTTCGACTGGTTCGCTGCACGGGTGGGTGCGGCAGGCCGTTTCGCGCCTTTACGAAGAGCTGGCGCTGGAGGCGGTGGAGCCGCAGTAACGGCATGGTGGGCGGTGCAGGGCTCGAACCTGCGGCCTCCTGCTTGTAAGGCAGGCGCTCTGACCATCTGAGCTAACCGCCCAATTCCTTTCAATTCAACAACTTAACGCCTACGCCCTCAGCCTCAATTTCGCCCACTTTGGCCGTTTCTTTGGCCACCCCGTATGCGCGCTCCAGCGCCGCAATCGCCGCCCGCCGCGCCGATTCCCCAACATGCGAATACCGCTGCAACATGTTCCTCGAAACGTGGCCCATCAGGGCCAGCATCGCAAATTCTGGCACGCCTTGCTCGGCCAACTTCGAACAAAAACTGTGCCTGAGGTCGTGCAGCCGGCATTTCACCCCAACGGCCTTGCGTATGCTCGTCCAGGCCGTCTTCAGCGCCAACGCCGGCCGGGTGGGATCGGACGGCCGCTGCCGCTCGCAAGCCGGAAACACGTACCAGTCGGGTTTGAGCGGCCCGAACCGCGCCGTCATCGCCGCCCGGTGATGCTCCAAAACGGCCCGCAGCGGCCCCGCAATGGGGATCACCCGCCCGGCTCCCGCTGCGGTCTTGGAGTCGCCCACCACAATCTCGCCGCGCTCGAAGTCCACCCGCCCCCAGGTCAACCCCAGCGCCTCGCCGGCCCGCAGGCCGGTCCACAGCAAGGTCATCAGGTACCCGTAGATCAACGGGCTTTTATTCCGCGCGGCGGCCTCCAGGATCTTGGACTCTTCCTCGGCGCTCAGCGCCCGGCCGGCGTTGCGGTTCTCTTCCAGCTTGCGCAGTTTCGGCCACAACGTCCGCCAGGTTCCGCCCAGCGCCCGGCTCAGAACCAAAACCTCCAGGTTTATGGTCCGGTTGCTCGCCCCCTCGTTGCGCCGCCGGGTGATGTATTGCAGCATCCGCGCTTCAGTGAGGTCTGCCGTCACGTGGTCGCCCAACAGCCGATCGAGGTGCTTAGCGCGCTCTTGGACAATGGCCGTCGAAGCCGGCCGGTGGGTCAGCGCGTAGCTCGCCGCATACTCGCGCAGCACTTCGCGTACGGTCCGAAGGCGGCGGTCCGGCTCATTGGCCGGCAAGCCCACCAGCGCCCGCTCCAGCGCCCGCCGCCGCCGCTCTTCGGCCTTTTTGGCCAGGGTGATCTTGTCGGTTCCCGTGCTCTCCCGAATGCGGCGGTTGCCAAAACGGAACTGATACCACCAGATCTTTGACTGCCGGCGTTCGCCGGTCTTTGGGTCTCGGTACGTCGGTCGATAGATGGCCATAATCACCCCGCCCAGGGCAGCCGGCCTTCCCGGCGTGCCTGCCGCTTCAGGATAACGCGCTCTTGCGCGCAGGTTTGGCACGCGCAACCGGTCGGGTGGCCTTGCTGTCCGGCCACGGTCTCGGCAATGCTTCGCAGCACGGTTTCCGGCGCTAGGCCGCCCGGAGGTGTCGCCCAAACCTCATCTGCCAG
>Ga0207433_10016433_pt1 | contig 10396 bp, 12 predicted proteins | sample YelNatPaOPGAMG01_FD_187559 | JGI IMG/M metagenome (GOLD analysis project Ga0207433, IMG submission 187559) | Hot spring thermophilic microbial communities from Obsidian Pool, Yellowstone National Park, USA - OP-RAMG-01 (SPAdes) (version 3) | ecosystem: Environmental > Aquatic > Thermal springs... | reverse complement strand
AATTAATATTTTGGGGTGTTTATTGCTTTATAGCGCCATTGCCAAAGAAGAAGTTTCGCGCATTGCCCCTTTTGTCGGCGGAATGGTCGCAATTTTTACCTTATTTTTAAGCACATCGGTTTTAAAAGAACATTTAAATCTTCAACAGATTATTGCCTTCAGTCTTTTGGTTTTAGGTTGTTTGATTATTGCCTTTGAAAAAGGAAAATTTTTCTCCCAGCCCTTTATTTGGGCATTGACTTCCGCTTTGTTTTTTGCCATATTTTGGGTAGTAACCAAGTACGTATTTGAAGAAGCCAAATTTATCAGCGGGATTATTTGGGTAAGAATGGGCGTGGCAATTGCTTCGCTGTTATTATTGATTCCCAAAAAGAACAGAGATTTAATTTTTCAAAAGACAGAAACTGCTAAATCGCAAACCAAAGGATATTTCTTTGCCGGAAGAATATTAAGCATTTTGGGTGCTTTTGGAGTTTATGTTGCTGTTTATTTGGGGAGCGTGGTTTTGACCAATGCTTTTCAGGGATTGCAGTACGTTTTTGTTTTTCTTTTCGCGGTTTTATTGTCCCGAAAGATCTCCGGTTTAAAAGAGGAGCTGAAGAAAGAAATTTTAATGCAAAAGATTTTGGCAATTTCTTTAATTTGTATCGGTTTATTTGTTTTGGTTATTTAAATTTATGGCCAAGAATAAAAAAATATATTTTGATTATGCTGCCACCACACCTTTGGATGGTAGTGTTTTGAGAAAAATGCTGCCATATTTAAAAGAAAATTACGGTAACCCTTCTTCAGTTCATAAATTTGGCAGAGACGCTGCCGAAGCAATAGACATTGCCAGGGGAGAGACGGCAAAATTTTTAGGATGTAAAGAAACAGAAATTATTTTTACGGGTTCGGCAACAGAAAGCGACAATTTGGCGATTAAGGGATTGATTAAGGCGCTGCGTAAACAAAAACGGGCAGGAGAAAAAATACATATTATTACCAGCCAGATTGAACACAAGGCAGTATTGGAAACGTGCAAAGAATTGGAAAAAGAAGGGGTAAGGGTTACTTATTTGCCGGTGGGAGCAGACGGGATTATTAATCTTGAGGACTTAGAAGCCGAGATCTTACCGGAAACGGACCTGGTTTCGATTATGTATGCCAACAATGAAACCGGGGCAATTCAACCAATTAAAGAAATTGGAAGGCTGATTAAAAAAATCAATGAAAACAAAGAGCATCGAGTTTATTTTCATAGTGACGCAGTACAGGCGGCGAATTGGCTTGATTGCAGGGTTGATGAACTGGGCGTGGATTTAATGACACTTTCCGCGCACAAAATTTACGGACCAAAAGGCGTGGGTTTGCTTTATGTGCGTCAATCCACTCCATTGCATCCTTTAATTACCGGCGGGGGTCAAGAATGGAAACTTCGTGCAGGCACAGAAAATGTGGCCGGGATTGTGGGTTTAGGAGAAGCAATAAGACAGATTAAAAATCAAAAATCAAAGTTTAAATTTATTGCAAGTTTGAGAGACAAATTGGTGGCAGATGTACTGATAATGATTCCGGGAAGCAAATTAAACGGACCAACCAATTCAAACCAAAAATTGCCCAACATTGCCAATTTTAGTTTTCGTGGCGTTGAAGGCGAGGCAATGGTTTTGGCGTTGGATCAAGAGGGCATTGCCGTTTCTACTGGTTCTGCTTGCACTTCCCAGGAGCTTACCCCCTCTCATGTTTTAATTGCCATGGGGCGTTCGGAACTAGAGGCTCATGCCAGTTTAAGGATTAGTCTTGGCAAATACAGCACAAAAGCTGAGATTAATTATTTTTTAAAAGTTTTTCCCGCCATCATTGAAAGATTAAGAAAAATTTCCGGTAGATAAATTATGTACAACAAAAAGGTAATTGAACATTTTGCTCATCCGAAATTTTTTGGCAAGATAAAAGATCCCGATATTATCGGTAGGGCCGGAAACCCGCGTTGCGGAGATTTATTGACCCTATATTTAAAAATTGACAAAAAAACCCAAAAAATAAAGGATATTAAATTTGAAACCCTTGGTTGCGCTGCAGCCATTGCGGCTTCGGATATGATTTGCCAATTAGCAATTAACAAAACCCTGGAAGAGGCAATTAAAATAAGCTTTCAGGACGTCTCTGAAGAATTGGGAGTTTTACCGCCCCTAAAGATTCATTGCGCTCAACTGGTCACTGAAGCGCTAAGAGACGCAATTAATAATTATCAACCCGATTCATAGGGAAATATATGAAAATTGATCTTAAAAACATTAAAAAAGTCCTAATTCCGATTCTTGTTGTGATTATCCTTTTGCTGATTGCCGGGGGCTTGTATTATTTGGATCAGAAAAAGAAAAATACCATTTCTCCGGATAAGGCTGCGGCAAGAGTCATAGACTTTATCAACAAAAGTTTGCTTAAAGGTCAGGCAACCGCAGTTTTAAAATCGGTCAGCGAGGAAAGCGGGGTATATAAAATTTTGTTTACCGTAGAAGGGCAAGAATATACCTTTTACAATACCAAAGACGGAAAGCTGGTTTTTACCTCGGGGGGCGCAATGCCCGAAGAATCTACGCAAGAGGCGCAAGCTCAAGAGCAGCAAAATTCCAGTCAAACAAATATCCCCAAAAAGGATAAGGCTCGGGCCCTGCTTTTTGTGATGAGCTATTGTCCTTACGGAAATCAGGCAGAAGAATTAATGAAGCCCGTGGCCGAACTTTTAAAGGGCAAGGCAGATATTGAGCTTCATTATGTAATTTATGCCAATTATCAGGGTGGAGGATCGCAGTATTGTTTGGACAAAGACAATAAATATTGTTCAATGCACGGCATTCAAGAGTTAAACCAGGACGTTAGAGAGCTTTGCGTTCAAAAGTATCAAAAAGATAAAATATGGGATTTTGTTAAAGCAATGAATAGCGGTTGTTCTGCAGGCAATGCAGATTCTTGTTGGGAAAACGTGGCAAAAGGAATCGGAATTGATGTTGAACGGGTAAAAATCTGCCAAAAAAATGAGGCAATTGCTTTGTTAGAGCAGGAAGTGGCGCTAAATAAGAAATACGGAATTACCGGTTCGCCCCAGTTGGTTATCAATGATCAAGAATATAACGGAGCAAGAAGTATTGAGGCCTATAAATCCTCAATCTGCGCTGGATTCAACCAAGCACCGGAAGAATGTTCGCAAGCAGTACAGGGAAGCGCCACCACAACTCCTTCGGGGTCATGCGAATAAAGGAAAATGCACAAAGCCCTTCTTTATCAAAAGTTAAACAACAATAGAGCGCAATGCGGTTTATGTCGTCACCGTTGTATCATTGATGATGGGAAAAGAGGTATCTGCGGCGTCAGAGAAAACAAGAAGGGAGAGCTATATAGCTTGGTTTACGGAAGAATAATTGCCGAGCACATTGATCCAATTGAGAAAAAGCCATTGTATCATTTTTTGCCCGGCAGTTTTTCTTTATCCATTGCCACCGTTGGTTGTAATTTTCGCTGTCTTAATTGTCAGAATGCAGAAATTTCCCAGATTAGCAAAGAGAATCCCAAAGATGTAGAGATTTTTGGCGAAGAAGTAAGTGCGGAAAAAATTGTTCGGGACGCGTTAGATTCCGGATGTCCGAGCATTTCTTATACCTATACCGAGCCGACGATATTTTTTGAATTTGCCTTAGATTGTATGAAATTGGCAAAAAAGAAAGGATTAAAAAATGTTTGGGTATCCAATGGCTATATGAGCAAGGAGGCGTTAGAGATTATTAGTCCTTATCTTGATGCAACAAATATTGATCTTAAGGCGTTTAGCGATAAGTTTTATCAAGAGATTTGCGGCGCAAGATTAGAGCCGGTTTTGGAAAACCTAAAAGAGATTAAAAAGCGAAAGATACATCTGGAAGTTACCACCTTAATCATTCCTCAAAAAAACGATTCCGAGAAAGAATTAAAAGCAATTGCCGAATTTATCAAAAAAGAGCTTGGCAGGGATGTGCCCTGGCATGTTTCAAGATTTTTCCCCCATTATAAACTATCCCATTTGCAACCCACGCCAATAGAAAAGGTTTTGCGGGCAGTAGAAATCGGAAAGGAATCGGGACTCCAATATGTTTACCCGGGAAATATTTAAGTGGTATACTAAAACTAGATGACGGCAACAAGAAAAACAATTATTTTTTTAATTGTCTGCGGCCTGTTTGTGCCGGTTGCTCAGGCATGGGCAAAATTTCCCGATGATTTGCCGATTGTTAGTGCTATGCCGGATAGCCCCTTTTATTTCTTGAAAATTTGGTATGAAAAAATAGTTATTTTTTTAACCTTTGACTTGGTAAAAAGAGGCGAAAGATATAAAACCTTTGCCGAAAAAAGGGCTTATGAAGCAGACCAGATGATGAAAGAAGGAAAGGTTGATTTGGCGCAAAAAATTGAAGAGAGTTATCGATTTTATCTTAATAAAGCCAAAGAAACCCTGGAAAGGGCGATTCAAAAAGCAATTGAAAATAAAAAAGAGCAATTAAAACAGGAATTAGATAAAAAAGTCGACGAGATAATAGATAAATTAAGAGAATCTTTATGATTAAAGTTTATAGCACACCTACATGTCCTTATTGCGTAGCCGTTAAAAGTTTTCTTAAGGAAAACAATGTTCAGTTTGAAGATATTGATGTTTCTCAAAATGATTTAGCGGCGCGAGAGATGATTGAAAAATCCGGACAAATGGGCGTTCCGGTAATAGACATTGACGGCGAAATTATTGTTGGTTTTGACCGGGAGAGAATTAAAAGTTTATTAAAAATAAAATAATTATTAGAAAATAGTTATATAGAAATTAGTAATAGAAATCGAAAAATAGAAAATAGCTAATTTCTAATTTCTGAAAAAGCAAATTTATATGGTTTACGACTTAATTATCATTGGTGGCGGACCAGCCGGAATTACGGCAGGAATTTATGCTGCAAGGAAAAAATTAAAAACCCTTTTAATTACCAAGGAATGGGGTGGACAAATTACAAAAGCAAGCGAAGTGCAAAACTGGCCGGGCATTAAAAATATTTCCGGATTAGATCTAATTAAGCAGATGACCGAACACTTAAAATCTTATGAGATTGAGATTAAAGAAAACAGAGAAGTTATTGACTTGGACAAAAAAGATGATATTTTTTTGGTTCGCGATAATGATGAACAGTATCGGGCAAAAGCGGTGATTATTGCTTCGGGCAAAATACCGAGAACATTAAATATCCCCGGCGAGGAAAAATTTAAGGGCAAAGGAGTGTCAATTTGTGCTACCTGCGATGCGCCGTTGTTTAAAGATAAGACGGTAGCAGTTATTGGCGGAGGAAATGTGGGATTTGGCGTGGCAATGGATTTGCTTAAGTATGTGAAAAAGATTTATATTTTGGAGTTTTTTGAAGAAATGAAGGGCGACCCGTTGACCAAAGAGAAATTGACCCAAACGAAGAAAGTTGAATTCATTACCAATGCGGCGGTCAAAGAAATTAAGGGAGATAAGTTCGTAAAAAGCCTGGTTTACGAAGATAGAAAGACCAGCGAAGACCACGAGATTCAGGTTGAGGGAGTATTTATTTCCGTTGGGATGATGGCAAAAGCGGAATTTGCAACAAAATTGGTGGAACTGAACAAAATCGGGGAAATCGTTATTGATAAGGACAATTATACAAAAACCGCGGGGTTATTCGCAGCAGGAGACATTACAGATATTAAATACGAACAAATTGTCATTGCCGCAGGCGAGGGCGCGAAAGCAGCATTGGCCGCGACAGATTATTTGGGAAAGAAATAAAACTTATATTTGTTTTCATCAAAATGGGCAGAACAGCCCATTTTTTTATTAAAAATTCTGTGCTATAATTTAATTTATGGAAGATGTTTACGATCTTGTAATTATCGGGGCAGGGCCAGCGGGAATTACAGCCGGAATTTATGCTAAAAATTTTGGATTAAACTGTTTAATTATCGGAGAAGAAATCGGTGGTATGTTAAACAGCGCCTATAAGGTTGATAATTATCCGGGACTTTTTGGTCTTACGGGGAGAGAATTAGCGGAAAAATTTATGGCGCATCAGAAATATTTGCAGATTCCCCTGCAAGAAGAATTGGTTGATAAAATAGAGAAGGAGAACCAGCTATTTAAAATAAGCGCCGGAACAAAACAAATTTTTGCTAAGTGTTTAATTTTGGCTCTCGGTACCCATCCCCAAAAATTAGAAATTAAAAACATTGATAAATTTGAAAATAAAGGCGTTTATTACCGGTTAGGCAGTAACGCCTCTTTTAAAAATAAAACCATTGCAGTTATCGGTGGGGCGAATGCGGCAGTAATGAAGGCAGTTCAATTTTCAGAAATAGCAAAAAAAGTTTATTTAATTTATCGCAAAGATAAATTGCGCGCAGATAAACACTGGATTGATAAATTAATGCAAAAGAAAAACATTGAAGTAATTTACAATGCCCAGCTATCAGAGGCAAGGGGACACAAGAAATTGGAGTCCATTGTTTTAGACAACGGAAAAGAATTGAAGGTAGACGGCCTTTTTATTGGTGCCGGCAATGTTCCCAATGTTTCATTAATTCAAACGCTGGGAATAAAAACCAATGAGTGGGGTTATGTTGAAGTTGATAAAGCCCAGGCAACAAATATTGATGGTGTTTTTGCCGCCGGAGACATTACCACCGGTTCCAACGGATTTAGGCAGATAATTACGGCCTGTTCGGAAGGCGCCATTGCTGCGCTGGGAGCATTCAATTATTTGAATAAAAAGTGATATAATTAAAATATAAACATTAATAGTCTTATCGCTTTGTTCGTTTGAAGGAGGGTATGTTTCATTTAAATACCCACTCTCTTTAACCGCGAGCGATTGGCGGAATAAGTATGTTTATTAAAGTAGCAATTAATGGCTTTGGTCGTATTGGCAGGACGTTTTTCCGTTTAGCCTTTGAAAGACACGATTTAAGAATTTTGGCAATCAATGATTTGGGGGATTTGGAGAATCTTGCCTATCTTTTAAAACACGATAGTGTTTATCGGGAATACGCCCACAGGGTAGAGGTTGATGTTAAGGCAAGAAAAATTATCGTTGATAATCAGCGCATTGATTTTTTACAGGAAAAAGATCCATCAAAATTGCCTTGGGAGAAAATGGGAATTGATGTGGTGGTGGAGTCTACGGGATTTTTTGAAAGCTTTGAGGCTGCAGGTGCGCATCTTAAGGCAGGGGCAAAAAGAGTAGTAATTAGCGCACCGGCAAAAGATGACGATGAAAGTATGAAATTGGGAGCCACGGTGCTTTTGGGCATCAATGAAAAGGATATGGCAAAGGTTAAAATTACATCCAACGGTTCTTGTACTACCAATGCAGTTGCTCCGATTGTGGCAGTGCTTTCTGAAAATCCGGGAATTAAAAAAGCGATTCTAAACACCACCCATGCCTATACCGCAACTCAGAAAATTGTTGATGGTCCGGATGTTAAAGATTGGAGAAGGGGAAGGGCGGGAGCAATAAGCTTAGTTCCTTCCACCACCGGAGCGGCAGTTACGGTAACCAAGGTGGTGAGGAATTTGAAAAATTTATTTGACGGTATTGCAATTAGAACGCCCGTACCCACGGTTTCATTGGCAGACATTACCTTTGTTTCCAATCGCAGTACCAGCAAAGAAGAGATAAACAATATTTTAATTGAAGCGTCGCGAAAGCCTCATTGGAAGGGAATTTTGGGAGTAACCAATGAACAATTGGTTTCCTCGGATTTAATTGGGATTACTACCGCAAGCATTGTTGATTTAAATTTTACCAAAGTAATTGATGGAGACCTGGTAAAGGTTATTGCTTGGTATGATAATGAATGGGGATATAGTCAAACCTTGGTAGAGCACGTAATTAGGTCGGGAAAATTAATTCATAAATAAAATAAATATGATTTACCTTGGCGCCGATCATGGCGGTTTCACCTTCAAAGAGAAAGTCAAGGGATTTTTAGACGAGCTGAAAATAAAGTATGAAGACTTGGGAAATTTAAAATTTGATCCCGAAGACGACTTTCCCGATTTCGCTTTTTTGGTAGCGAAAAAGGTTGCTGAAACCAAAGAAAGGGGAATTTTGTTTTGTACCACGGGACTGGGCATGGCAATAGCCGCAAATAAAATAAATGGCATTCGCGCGGTTTCAATTACCAGCAAGAAATCTGCACAGCAGTCCAGAGAGCACTTGGATGCAAATATTTTATGTTTGGGTACGCACGTTGTTTCTTTTCGGGATGCCAAAAAAATTATCCGCGTTTGGCTGGAAACCGATTTCTTTAATAAAGAAAAATATATTAGGAGATTAAAAAAGATAGAACAGGTTGAAAAATAGTAAACCGAAATGATTATTGGTTTGCCCTGATTGAAAATTGAATCATTGAAAATTATAAATAGGAAATTGAAAACTTTATTATGAAAACTGAAATTATCCCCACAATTTTGGTCAACACCTTTAAAGGAGTTAAAGAAAAAATTAAGGCCGTTGAAAAATATGTAAACTGGGTCCAAATCGATGTGATGGACGGCGTTTTTGTAAACAATGAAACCTGGCCGCATTCAGTTGTTCCGGGAAGGGCAAAAAGAGGAGCAAAATTTGTAAAAGAAATAGATAAGTTGAAAGAAATCAAACGCTCGGCCGAAAAAAAAATAAAAATAGAAGCGCATTTAATGGTAGAGGAGCCGGAGAAAGAATTTGATGATTGGTTGAAGGTCGTAGATAGAATTATTGTTCATTTTGAGTCAAAAATTATAAATCGTGATTTGGGCATAAAGCAATTAATAGAAAAAGCGCACAAAAAAAACAAGGAAATTGGTTTGGCGCTAAATCCGGAAACTCATTTTGCGGTAATCACTCCATTTATTGGTCCTAAAGATTCAGATGGTCTAGATCTGGTTTTACTAATGACGGTCCAGCCCGGTTGGGGCGGTCAGGAATTAAAATCTTGGGTTTTAGAAAAAGCCGAAGCATTAAGAAAAATTTGGCCGGAGGGAAATATAGAAGTAGATGGAGGGGTAAACAATGAAAATATTGATAGGATTATAAAATCCGGCGTAAATTTGATTTGCGCCGGAACGTATATTTACAAAAGCAAAAATATTGAAGAAGCAGTTAAGGCGTTAAGGGAAAGCTTATCACGCATTGGGAATAGTTGACATGGAAGTAAGCGGTAATCCTCATCCGTAAAGTCCGGGATAGAGTTGTCCAAATCGAAATTGGCAACCAGAAATGGAGTGGGTAACCGGTAATTTTGAATATTGATTAAAATTTTATGTTTGACATCATTACTTTTGGTTCGGCAACAAGAGATTTGTTTATTAAGAGCAAAGAATTTAAGACCCTAAAAAACAAAGAGTTTCTTACCGGCGAGGGTGTTTGTTTTGGTTTGGGTTCAAAGATTTATCTTGATGATTTATTTTTTTCTACCGGAGGAGGCGGGACGAATACTGCAGCCACCTTTGCCAAGCAAGGATTTAAAACTGCTTATGTGGGAATGGTGGGCAAAGATGCCGGAGGCAGGGCAATTCAGGAAGAATTAAAAAATTTAGGCATCAAGGGATTTATTAGTGAAGACAATAAATTTAAAACTGCATATTCAATAATTATTTCTGTATCGCTTAAGGAAAGGACAATTTTGGTTTACAATGGCGCCTGTCACCAGCTTACAACGCAAGATATTCCGTTTTCTCGATTAAGGGCAAAATGGATTTATATTGCCGGACTCTCGGGAAGGTCTGCGCAAGCCCTTTTACCGATTATTAATTTTGCAAAGAAACACAAAATAAAGGTGGCACTTAATCCCGGGGCTTTTCAGTTAAAGCTCGGCCTGAAGGGATTAAAGAATGTTTTAGATATAGTAGACGTTTTGTTGTTAAACCAAGAAGAGGGAGCAGCGTTGACAGGATTGCCATTTAACCAAGAAAAAGAAATTTTTAAGAAACTCGATCGCTACATTCGGGGAATTGCCGTAATGACCAAAGGACGAGAGGGCGCGGTGGTTTCCGATGGAAAATACCTTTATCGGGCAGGAATATTTAAAGAAAAAAGATTCACTGACAGAACTGGAGCAGGGGATGCCTTTGGCGCGGGGTTTGTCTCCGGCCTAATGCGGACCGGCAAAATTGAAGAAGCAATTAGGTTGGGAAGCGCAAACGCTACGGCAGTCGTGGAGTATTTGGGTGCAAAAAACGGATTATTGACAAAATCCCAATTTGAAAAAGACTTACGTTGGGAAAAATTTAAAATCGTAAAAATAAAATTATAAAAAACCATGACCAGTCAGGAATATATCGCAAAAATATTAAGAGCCAAAACCGAGACCATTGCAGAAATGGACAAAAAAATGTCGCAGATTA
>Ga0207433_10016429_pt1 | contig 10399 bp, 14 predicted proteins | sample YelNatPaOPGAMG01_FD_187559 | JGI IMG/M metagenome (GOLD analysis project Ga0207433, IMG submission 187559) | Hot spring thermophilic microbial communities from Obsidian Pool, Yellowstone National Park, USA - OP-RAMG-01 (SPAdes) (version 3) | ecosystem: Environmental > Aquatic > Thermal springs... | reverse complement strand
TTGAGGAAGCAGAGGACACACTCCCTATCGGGCTTAGAAAGCCCAGGTATAACTTCGTCTTCCTGCTTTCTCTTCTTAATTTTATCTTTTCCATTTATTTTATTCTACAAAAATTATTGGTAGGAGGAATATATGTCAAATAATAAGCCTTATTTTGTTCATGAAAGCTCTTATGTAGATGATGGAGTTGAGATAGGAGAAGGTACAAAGATTTGGCATTTTTGTCATATATTAAGTGGAAGTAAGATAGGTAAAAATTGTGTGCTTGGACAAAACGTAATGGTGGGACCTAATGTAAAAATAGGCAATAACGTAAAAATACAAAATAATGTAAGTGTATATGAAGGAGTGGAGATAGAGGATGAAGTATTCTGTGGACCATCTTGTGTATTTACCAATGTAATAAATCCAAGGGCATTTATTGAAAGGAAGCATGAATTTAAGAAGACATTGGTTAAAAGAGGAGCAACAATAGGAGCAAATGCAACCATAGTATGTGGGGTAACGATAGGTGAATATGCCTTTGTAGGTGCAGGAGCGGTAGTAACAAAAGATGTACCACCATATGCTCTTGTGGTAGGGGTTCCTGCAAGACAAATTGGATGGGTATGTAAATGTGGAGTAAGATTGGAATTTGATGAAAATAATATTGCAGTATGTAAAAGTTGTGGAAGTAAGTATAAGTTGGAAGGTGGAAATGTAAATTTAGTTATGAAAATATAATTTCTAGAATTTTTTTTACAACTTTTATATGAGAATGTCTCCAAAAATAGACAAGCTTGAAAATAATGGGGATATAGTTGTATAAAAAGAAGAGAGAAAAAATTTAAAAAGAGGTTGGTTTTATATGAAAATGGAAAGAATACCTTTTGAAGAAATAAGAAAAATAGTAAAAAAATTCTTAAAGGATAAAAAGATAGAAGAAACAAAGAAAAAGAGGGGAAGGCAAAAGAAATACTCAGATGAACTTATTTACACTTCTCTTCTTTTCATGCAATCAAGAGGGCTTTCTTTTAGAGATCTAAGAAGTGAACTAAAGGAAAGAATAAAGAAAGCACCACATATCTCAAATCTTCATTACAGATTCAAGAGAATAGATAAAAAATGGGAGTAAGGAAAGACATAAAGAAGAACATAGTGATGGGGGTTAAGGCAGGGAAAGCCTATGAGAGTGAAGTAAAGATAACAAAAGAGATTATAAAGGGAGGTATAGAGCTAAATGGTGAATCTTTTATATAGGAGACAAAGCGTAAAAAGATATTCAGAGGATAGAAAGGTCTATAAAGAAAGGAATAGAATAGAGAGTGTATTTGGGAATGTAAAAAGAAGAGGGAGAGATTACTTCAACATAAGAATTCTTTTAATTTGGCTTTTTAAAACTTCCTTTCTAAAAATATTTTCTTTTCCTATCCGAGAATTTTTAGAACATTCTCGCTTTTATATAAAAAGGAGTTTTGTTATATGATAAAATTACTTTATTTAACAGGAATGTTTCCCTTTGACCAAAATCTTGCTTCTGGAATATTTGTGATAAAAAGAATAGAGAATATTATATCTATTTATTCTGATTATATAAGCCTAGATTCGGTTGCTTTAGTTTCTTTATATAGTAGAATTTTATCAAAAATAAACAATAAATTGCCTGAGATAACTATTAAAAAGGCACGATATAATTTTATTGATTATCTAAGTTATAGATTGGATGTAATTGATTATTTTTACAAAATCTTTTTTAAAGGTATTTCTTATTTAAGAGTATCACATAATTTCTATGTTTTGTTAAAGGAAAAATACAATTTAAATAGCTATGATATAATACATTCACATTTTGTTCAACTTGGAGGTTTTGTAGCTAATGAAATTTATAGAAATTTTCATATACCTTATATTGTTACTGTTCATGGAAGTGATATGCATGTTAATCCGTATAAGGATACTATTACTAAAATCTATACATTAAAAGTATTGGAAGAAGCTAGTAAAGTAATTTTTGTAAGTAATTATTTATTAAATAATGCAAAAAAAATAGGATATTCAGGAAGGAATGCTGTTATAATACCAAATGGTGTGGATATTAATATTTTTAAGCCACTTGATAAAGATTATTGTAGATTTAAATTAAATAAATATGGTAAATATAGAGAAAATAATTATATCATCGGCTATGTAGGAAATTTAAATGTTATAAAAGGAGCTCATTATTTACCAAAGATATTTAAAAATATTAATGATAAAATAAAAAATGTTCAATTTCTCATAGTAGGAGATGGAGAATTAAGAGATTATCTTATTAAAAAAGGAAAAGAGTATAAACTTGAAATTATCTTTGCTGGAAGAGTTTCCCAGGAGGAGCTAAAATTTTTATATAATGCAATGGATGTTCTTATAGTACCATCTTTAAAAGAAGGTTTTTCATGTGTGATTTTAGAAGCACAGGCATGTGGGGTTCCTGCAGTAGGAAGTAATGTTGGTGGTATACCTGAAGCTATTGGAGGATCTGAGTATGGAAGAGTTGTTGAATTAGATACTAATTTTGAGGAAAAATTTGCTGAAAATGTTGTTGAAATTTTATATAATAAGCCCGTGGCTCTTAAATTAATAGAGAGGGCTAAAAATTTAAGTTGGGAAAATATAGTAGGAAGAGAGATAGAAGTTTATAAAGAAGTTTATAAAAATGTGATATACAAATAATATGATTTATAAAAAATGATAACAGACGAAATCAAGGTATTGATAATAATAAGAGGAAAATCTTTAAGAGGAGGAGGGGGAGCAGAAAGGAGATTTATAAGATTGTTGGATTTTCTTAACCGTTCTGATATTAAATTATTAACTAATAAAGAATTTGCTGAAAGTATATTTGAAAGTGGTATTTTGAAAAATAAAGATTCTATTATTTTTCCTCCTAAGATTATGTCGATTATAAAATTTAATATTTGGCTTATAAGAACTATAAATAAAATTAAACCTAAGATAATTCATCTTCCATTAATTCAAAAGAGTTTGATACCATTTTATATATGGTTAAATTTTTTTAATAATAATATAGAAGTTACTTCTAGCATTGTTTGGTCAAGATATTTATCCACTTCTTCTATAAATTATTTTAATTTATTAGTAGGTGATTTAATATATAGAAAAAGTAAATATATTGATGTTTTGTATCCAAGTATTACTAAAAGTAAATTGATTCATAAGTATCTTTCCAAAATAAGAATTACACCATGTTCGTTTACAGATTATAATATTTTTAAACCTTCTGTTATTAAAGAAAATATAATTATTTTTGCTGGTAGACTTATTTCAGAAAAGAATCCCTTTTTATTTTTATATGCAATAAGAGAACTTAAAAGGACATATCCTGAACTTATATCGAATTGGAAGTTTTATATCCTAGGTAAGGGTAAATTAGAGAATAGGATAAGAAAATTTATATATTTAAACTCATTAGAAAATAATGTTGAACTGAAAAGTCTATATTCTACTCATGAGTATTTTAGCAAATCTAAAATATTTGTATCATTACAATATCCTACAAATTATCCATCACAATCTTTGCTTGAAGCCATGGCTACTGAGAATGCTGTTATTGCAACAGATGACGAAGATACTAGATTGTTAATCGATGAAAATTGTGGAATTCTTATAAAGAATAATGTTGCTGATTTAGTAAATGCTCTAATTAAATTAATGGGAGATGAAAATTTGAGACAAAAACTTGCAAAGAGGGCTAGAGAAAAAGTTATTAACCAACATCGAATAGAAATTTTCGCTAAATATATTACAGAAATCTGGGATAATGTCGAATCTTAATAATATTTCAAAAAGAATCATTATTTTGTTTATAGATTTAGGGCTTATTTTTGCTCCTATGGATGCTTGGCTAATTCTACCTATAGATATTGTAGGAGTAAAAATTTCTATTTCTAGAGTTTTAGTATTATTTTCTTTTTTTATATATATAACTTTAAGCATAAAAAAAAGATATATAAGCTTTAATTCTATGTTAATATTGGTTTTCTTCTGGTCTATAGTTTATATGCTTTCTATATTTTGGATTGATATTTCAATAGAAAAATCATTAATTTTTAGAAAGTTATTTTCTTTAATATTTTCTATTTTATTGATATATTTAGGCTATCTCAGTGAAAAATATGATCAGACAATAAGAGTTTTTGCAATTATTATTACAATTTCAGTTATTGTTGCTCTGGTAGAGCAGATATATGGTATAAGGCCACAAATTGAAAGACAGCATTTATTTCTTTATGAATTAACAGCATTTTATATAAACCCTGCTCATCTTGGAGCTACTCTTGCGCTTTTATCTCCGTGGATCAAGTATTATATTTCAAAGAGAAATATTAAGTTGATTGAATATATTTTAGATTTTATTATATTATTTATAATTATTAGGACAGGCTCAAAAGGAGCAATATTAGCTTTTTTAATTGGTTTGTTTATAATGCTATTTTCTATTAAAGATTTAAGAAAAAATTTTTTGTTAAATATAATAATCTATATTTTAATTGGGATTTTTTTGTATTATTTTATACTATATTTCACATTAATTCCAGATATAATATTAAATAAAATTAATCTTCTTTTTAGAACCTCGGCTGCTTCTGAGAGTTATATAGGAAGAACTGAAATATATGAAGTAATGTTTAGTTATATAAAAAATAGACCTTTATTAGGATATGGTTTAGGAACAAGTTCATATTTAGGAATGTCAAGTCATAATTTTTGGTTAGAGATATGGTTTGAGGGAGGAATAATTAATTTTATAATTTTTATATTTATATATTTTACCACACTATATAACTTACTCTTTATAAAAACTGATGTTGGTTCTAAATTATGTTTAGCCTTTTTGATTGCTTTTATACCTATTAGTTTTACAGTAAGTTCAATATTTACACTTTGGAGTTTTTGGATTGTTTTAGGAGTGTGTTTTTATAGGATAAATTCAAAATGTAATTTTGATATTTATAAAAATTAAATTTTATTTTCAAGATAACCTTTTAATTAATATTTAATTTTAAGAAAATGACTATAAATTAAGCATAAGTTTTTGATAATATTTAAATATAGTATGGTATAATATACAATTATTATGAAAATTCTTCACATAGTAGGTGATTCAAAATTTGGTGGTGGATCTGTGGTAGTTCTGAGATTAGCTCAGAAGGCTCAGGAATTTGGTTGGCATGTTGATGTATTAACTACTGATATAACTTTTAAAAAAGTTTTAAAAGAAAATGATATAGGGGTGATAGATTTAGATGTAATTTGGAGAGATATAAATCCTCCTAAAGATCTATGGGGAGTATATAGACTTTATAAGTTTTTAAAAAATAGTGATTATACAATTGTTCATACACATACATCTAAGGGAGGATTTATAGGAAGACTTGCGGCATATATGGCAAAAATTCCAATTATTATTCATACTGTTCATGGTTTTGCTTTTCATGAACAATCATCTTGGTTTGAAATAAAAATTTTTTCATCTTTGGAGAAATTGGCCAGTAAGTGGTGTGATAAAATTGTCACGGTAAGTGAATTTCATAGAAAATGGGCTTTAGAATTAGGAATTGGAAATGAGGAAAAGGTTGTTGCAATACCTAATGGAATTTCTGAGGAAAGAGTTAAGCCTAGAAAACTAAAAAATGAAATTCAAAAAGAGTTAGATTTAGAAGGAAAGAAGGTTTTACTATTTACAGGTAGGTTAGCTCCGCAAAAGGGATTGGAATACTTGTTTAAAGCTGTCCCATTTTTGACTTCTAAAATTAAAGAACCTTTTGTTGTTCTTGTTGTAGGAGAAGGACCATTAAGAAATTATTTAGAAGATTTAGTGAGAAAACTTGGAATAGAGCAATATATTAAATTTCTAGGATTTAGAAATGATATTGGTGATTTATTAAATGTTAGCGATATAGTTATTTTACCGAGTTTATGGGAAGGATTGTCTATTGCACTTCTTGAGGCAATGGCTGCAGGAAAGCCTATAGTTACGACAACGATAGGAAGTAATTTAGAAGTAGTAAAAAATGAAGTGTCTGCACTTTTGGTTCCTCCTAAGAATTCAGAGGTATTGGCAAATGCAATTATTAAGCTCTTAGAGAATCCCGAATTAGCAAATAGATTAGCGAGAGAAGCAAAGGAGAGATATGAAAAATATTACACGGAAGATCTTATGCTTGAAAAATATATGAACTTGTATTCTTTCCTTTATAATATTAAGATAAAAAGAGATGGAGAACGTAAAAACAAGAAAAGTTAAATATTCAGATATAGATAGAATTGTAGAAATTCATAAGAAGGCTTTTTCTAATTTTTTTATGACACAGCTCGGTGATAAATTTCTTAAAAAATATTATGAATTAGTTTTAAATTATTCTCAAAATATCTTTTTAGCTCTCGAGGAAGACGGATATATTGTCGGGTTTGTTGCTGGTTTTTTAAATCCTTCACTTTTTTATTCCCTTATGAGAAAGTATAAATTTAATTTAGTTTTAGCGATCTTACCAACATTATTTATAAAGCCATGGTTAATATTTAGAATTTTCTGGAATTTTATACGTGTAAATAAGTTTTCTAGTAGAAAAATGTTGAAACCACAGATATATGCGGAGTTAGCTTCTATAGCAGTTGATCCCAATTATACTGGAAGAGGTTTTGGAAAGTTATTAATAAAATCTTTTCTTGAGAAATCAAAAGAGATGGGGGCTAAATTTGTTTATTTAACTACTGATGCTAAAGACAATGATGTGGTTAATCACTTTTATCAATCTTTAGGTTTTGAGTTATACCAAACATTTACAACAGCTTCTAGGCGTGTTATGAATGAATATCGTTATTATTTCGATAAGTGAGCTTTAAAGAAAGGAGATTATAAAAATGAGGGCTACATTTCTCCCATTTTCCCCTCCTCTTATAGAGGAGGAAGAAATAAATGAAGTTATTGATACCTTAAGGTCAGATTGGATAACAACAGGACCAAAAACAAAGAAGTTTGAAGAAGAATTTAAAAATTATTTTAATGCTCCTTCTGCTCTTGCTCTTAATTCTTGCACCGCTGCTCTTCATACAGCTTTAGTTACTTTAGGAATAGGTGCTGGGGATGAAGTAATTACTACACCTATGACTTTTTGTGCATCAGTAAATGTTATAGAACATGTAGGTGCACGTCCTATATTAGTAGATGTGGAGCCTGATACTCTTAATATTGATCCAAATAAAATTGAAAATGCTATAACTTCAAAGACAAAGGCAATATTACCAGTACACTATTCTGGACATCCAGTGGAGCTGGATTATATTTGTGATGTTGCAAAAAACTATAATTTATTTGTAATAGAAGACGCAGCTCATGCTGTTTCAGCAAAATATAAAGGTAGGTATATTGGTTCAAGTAATAATCCTGTGTGTTTTAGTTTTTATGCTACTAAGAATTTAACTACAGCAGAAGGAGGAATGCTAACAGGTGATCCAGAATTTATAGAAAAAGCAAGAATAATAAGTCTTCATGGAATGAGTAAAGATGCATGGAAAAGGTATTCTAAAGAAGGAAGTTGGTATTATGAAGTTGTTTTTCCAGGATACAAATATAATATGACGGATATACAAGCAAGTATAGGGTTGTGGCAGCTTAAAAAAATAGAAAGATTTCAAAAAAGAAGAAAAGAAATTGTTAGAATGTACAATGATGCTTTTTTAAAAGAAGAAGCTTTAGAGATTCCTGTAGAACGTCCATATGTAGAGCATGCATGGCATCTATATGTCCTCAGATTAAATCTACAAGTTTTAAAGATAGATAGAAATCAATTTATAGAGGAATTACGAATAAGAAATATTGGAACATCGGTACATTTTATACCTATTCATTTACATCCTTATTATAGAGATAAATATGGTTATAAACCGGAGGATTTTCCTATCGCATATGCAAACTATCAAAGAATTATTAGTTTACCATTATATCCACGTATGACAGATCAAGATGTATATGATGTAATAGAAGCAGTATTGGATGTAGTGAGAATTTATAAAAGATAAAGATGAGGAAGTGTAAAAGGATTTTTGATCTTTTTTTTACATTAATAGGTTTACCTTTTCTTTTGCCTTTTTTGGCAATAATTGCTTTAATGATAAAGTTAGAAGACGGAGGACCTGTATTTTTTATACAGAGAAGAATTGGCTATAAAGGAAAACCTTTCTATATGTGGAAATTTAGAACAATGGTTATTGATGCAGAAAAAAAGGGTAGTTTAATTACAGTTGGCAATGATCCAAGGATAACAAGAGTGGGCTATTTTTTAAGAAAGTATAAACTCGATGAATTTCCTCAGTTACTTAATGTCTTAAAGGGAGAAATGAGCCTTGTAGGACCAAGACCAGAAGTTGAAAAATATGTAATGTTATATAACTCGGAACAGAGAAAAGTATTAGATATTATACCGGGTATGACAGATCCTGCATCTATTAAATATGTGAATGAAAATGAAATTTTAGCACAAGCAAAAGATCCAGAAAAAATCTATATTGAGAAAGTGATGCCTGAAAAAATAAAACTCAATCTTGAATATGCTGAGAAAGCTACATGTTGGAGTGATTTTTTAATAATAATAAAAACATTTTTTAGAATCTTTGAATAGAATTATCTCTCCATCACTGAAAATATCTCAAAAAGAACATTAGCATTACCATTCCATAATAATTTAAAAGAAGAGGAAGTAGATGAAGTTGTGTCTATATTACAAAGAGTAGTGGAAAGAAAAATATCATAACCAATGGGGAATAGCAATTACTTTTAAGAAACTCAGATAAAATCTTAGTAAAAAGACCTACAGATCTTAATAACTACTCTAAAAGGATAACAGAAAAACTTATTGATGATTAAATCTTCAAAATTAGGGGGAGTTTTATTAAGGGAATAATTATATTACCTATTATTTTCTGAAATCTCTTGATTTTAGGTTTCCTTTAACTTATAATAATACCAAAATTATAGTATTACTAAAGAGGAGGTAAGTGAATATGCCAAAGATTACTGATAGATCAGTTCTTACAAAAAAATCACAGATCACCCTACCAAAAAAGATAAGGGAGTTTCTAAAACTTAAACCTGGAGATCAAGTTAAGTTCGTTATAGTGGATAATGTAGTACAGATTGTTCCTGTTCCTTCAAAGTTAGAGGATGGTTTTGGTAAGGTAAGGGCGAAAAAAAAGCCAGAAGATTTTAAGAGAATAAGAGAAGTAGTAGAGGAAGAAATTGCAGAAGAAGTTTTAAGGGAATTTTAGGATATGAGATTTCTTGATACTAACCTTTTATTAAGATATTTTACGAGAGATGATGAGGAAAAAGCAAAAGCTGTTTTAGAGCTATTAAAGAGAGTAGAAAGGAATGAAGAAAAGGTTTTAACTAGTCCTTTAGTAATATTTGAAATAATCTTTACTCTCCAGAGTTATTACAAACTTTCCAGAGAAGAAATTAAGGACTTACTTATGCCTATATTAAACCTTAGGGGTTTGAAACTTGATTTTAGAAATATATTTGAAAAAGCTTTAGAAGCTTATTCAAAAATGAATATATCCTTTGCTGATATTTTTAATTATTACTTTATGTTGGAATATAAGGTTAATGAAATTTATAGTTTTGATGAAGACTTTGACAAGATGGAAGGGATTAAGAGAATTATTCCATAAAAAGAAAGAGATTAAAAGGTGGATGGGGTTGGATTCTGAGATATTACTAAGGAAAGTCTAAAGATTTTCTTGCAGGAAAAAAAATGAGGATAAAAGAGGTATTATACTTCAAGAAGAAGATGGATATAGCCTCTCAAGGAGATACTCCAGAAGAGGCAAAATCTAATCTTATTGAGTAATTACTCTTTATCCTGAGAGTGCTATCAATAATAATTTACCTTTTATAAGACCAGTACTAGAAGAAGAGAACCCTTTAAGGACTAATCCTTCAGGAGTTTTAGAATTTTTCAATATAAAGGTTGATTTAGAGATTTATGCTTATATCTTAATTGCCTATAGTAAGACCTAAAGAAGTTATAAGTTTACTTCAGAAAATAGGTTTTGTTGTAATAAGGCAAAGAGGAAGTATATTTAGTTTAAGAAGGGGAATTTATTAGTAACTGTTCCTCTTTAAGACAAGCAAGAATTTCAGTATATAAGAATGAGAATGCTTCAGCTTTTATCGCATTTTTATAACCACCACCAGGGAATAGCAATTACCTTTGAGTGAAGATATTTTACTGAATCTCCTGTATAAATAAGTACTCCTCTTATTGAATCTGGATTTTCTTCAATGAAATCTATAAGATTTTTAATATCTTTAATTGTAGGATTTTCAGTAAGTTTAACCTCAAAAGCAAGAAGTTTT
>Ga0207433_10016427_pt1 | contig 10400 bp, 9 predicted proteins | sample YelNatPaOPGAMG01_FD_187559 | JGI IMG/M metagenome (GOLD analysis project Ga0207433, IMG submission 187559) | Hot spring thermophilic microbial communities from Obsidian Pool, Yellowstone National Park, USA - OP-RAMG-01 (SPAdes) (version 3) | ecosystem: Environmental > Aquatic > Thermal springs >... | reverse complement strand
CGGCAACGAACTCACCGGACTCAATGCACAGCACCTGCGTAAACGGCGTGCGGGCATGCAGATGGTGTTCCAGGACCCGTATGCCTCGCTCAATCCGAAAATGCGCATCGTGGAAATCCTGCAGGAGGGCATGCAGGCGCTCGGTATCGACGCGGAGCCGCAGCGGCGCATCGACGCCTTGCTCGACCAGGTAGGGTTGTCGGCAGAGGCGAAATGGCATTATCCGCACGAGTTCTCGGGCGGGCAGCGCCAGCGCATTGCGATTGCGCGTGCGCTGGCGGTCAATCCGCAGCTGCTGATCTGCGACGAGCCGACCAGCGCGCTCGATGTGTCGGTGCAGGCGCAGATCATTAACCTGCTGCAGGCGCTGCAGCAGGAATTGCGGCTGAGCTATCTGTTCATCACCCACAACCTCGCGGTGGTGGAATACCTCGCGCACGAGGTCTGCGTGATGTACCTCGGGCGCATCGTCGAGCGCGGCCCGGTGGCGGAAGTGCTGCACCATGCGCAGCATCCCTATACCCAGGCGCTGTTGGCCGCGGTGCCGCGCATCGACGGCCAGCAGCGGCAAGTGGTGCGTGTCGCGGGCGACCTGCCGTCACCCGCCAACCCGCCGCAGGGCTGTCATTTCCATCCGCGCTGCCCGCATGTCATGCCGGTGTGCCGCGAGCGCTATCCGCAGGCGAGCGGCACCACGCATGTGGTGCATTGCCATTTGTACGGTGAACCGGGAACGAGTTAGCCTGGATTGGAAAGCCCGCGCCTAGCGGTTGGAAGCGACCTTGAGGTCGCTGCCCTTCCTGGCGTGCCTGCCGCGATGTCTGGCGTTTTTCGCCAGGCGTGCGTGCCCGCCGGCAGCGGCGCTGCCGCCCACCACGACCAGGCGCTGACCCGGGTGGATCAGCGTCGAGTTGTGGTTGTGGCTCTTCAGGCTGGCGATGCTGACGTGGTAATGATGTGCGATGCCGCCCAGCGTCTCACCGCGGTGCACCACGTGCACGATGGCGTGGCTGTAGTCGAGGGTGGGCGGCAGGTTGGTGTTGAATGCCGCGAAGTCGTTCTTCAGGTCGCCGTTGCCGGGGTCGGCGGGCACCAGCAGTTTCTGCCCGTTGCTGGTCTTGGCATAGGGCGGCAGGCCGTTGGCCGAGCGCAGCTTGTCCACCGGAATGTCGAACTGGCGCGCCAGCTTGTCCAGGCGTTCGCCCTTCTTCGGCTGGTACGGTTGCCATGACACCAGCGGCTGGTCGTAGATGTCGACATTGGTCATGAAGGTTTCGATCTTGTTCACCGGCAGCAGGATAGGCGTGGCATTGTCCTGCAGGATCACCGGGCGGTTGTGCGCCGGGTTCAGCGCGAGGAATTCGTCCATCGAGATGTCGGCCAGCTGCGCGGCGACTTTCACGTCCATGTGGTAGGGCGGGATGACTGCGGCGAAGTAGGGCTGGTTGGGGATCGGCTGCAGCGCCAGCCCGAATTTCTGCGGATCACTGATGATGTTTTTCACCGCCAGCAGCTTGGGCACATAGTCGCGTGTTTCGCGCGGCATGCGCAGGTGCTCGTAGTCGGTGGGGCGGTGGTGTCGGCGGTTGTACGCCTGTGCGCGCTCCACCGCATTCTCGCCCCAGTTGTAGGCGGCCAGCGCGAGTTCCCAGTCGCCGAACTGGTCATGCAGCGACTGCAGGTAGTCGAGCGCGCTGTTGGTGGCGCTGATGACGTCGCGCCGCTCATCGTGCCACCAGTTTTGTTGCAGGCCGAAATGCTTGCCGGTGGAGGGGATGAACTGCCAGATGCCGGAGGCGTTGCTCACCGAATTGGCGGTGGGATTGAACGCGCTTTCGATCATCGGCAGCAGTGCGATTTCGGTCGGCATGCCGCGCTTTTCCACCTCGCCCACGATGTAGAACAGATAGCGGCGCGCGCGTTCGGTCATGCGCGCCACATAGTCGGGGCGGTCGGCATACCAGCGCTCGTAATGGGTCACCAGGCGGCTGTCCATGTCGGGCATGGCGAAGCCGCTGCGGATGCGTTCCCACAGGTCCTTCTGTTGCAGTTTGGTGGCGGCGGTCAGCGCCGGGGTGAGCGCCTGCGGCGTCATCAAGGGCACCGTAGGCAGCGGGGCATTCATGGCGACCATCTCGTCAGCGATGGCGGGAGCCATCAGCACAAGCGCGGTGATGGCGAACACAGCTGAAGAAAACAGTCGACTAATAAAAGGCACTACGCGCAATCCGGGAAATTGAAATTTACGGGATGGTAACGGAGGGGGTGGGGAGCGTCAACCTGAAACGGTATGAGGGTTTGCCCGGTGCGGGCAGCGCAGCGGCTAGGAAGCAACCGGGAAGGTGGCCACCAGCAGCGCGTGCACGCCGTTCCAGCAGATCTGTACCCCGATGCACAGCAGGATGAAGGCGGACAGGCGGATCACTACGCTGGTTCCGATCGGCCCCAGCTTCCTGATGATGACATCGGCGTAGCGATAGCACAGGTAGACGGCGAGCGACACGATCAGGATGCCCAGCAGGTGCCCGAGTGCGGTGACCACCAGCGGGCGCATGTGTTTTTCGGGATTGGCGCCCAGCGTCAGCGCCACCGAAATCGAGCCCGGGCCGACGGTGAGCGGCATGGTCAGCGGATAGAAGGCGCTCTGGCCGAGCTCGTCGGACGATTTGAGCGAGGCATCCTCGCGCGCCAGTCCGGACGGGGCATTGGGCCTGTTGAGCAGCGACCAGGCGATGGCGCACACCACGATGCCGCCGGCGATCTGTACCGCGGGGATCGACAGCCCGAAGAAGTCCAGCACATAGGCGCCGGCCAGGGTGGAGGCGATCAGCAGCAGGAAGCTGTTGACGGCCACCGCCTTCGCCACCCGGTAGCGGTCGGCCGGGGCGAGGTTGCCGGTCATGGCGAGATAGATCGGTGCACCGCCCAAGGGATCGACGATGGGCAGCAGCGCACCGATGGCCAGCAGGACGGTCGCGGCGAACTGGTCGAAGACTGTGATGAGGGCGTGCGAGGTCATGGCTAAGGCGGTGTCCCTAAAAATATCAAGGCGGCCGGATTTTGGTTTCGGCCACCGCTACGCGGTTTAACTTGCTGCGCAAGTTAGCCTACACCGAAACCCGGCCATAGCGCTTTGTGGAAAGTGAGTCGTGCGGTAATCAGCGCACTACTTCTTTCAATTGTTCCAGTATGGCCGGGTTTTCCAGCGTCGAAACATCCTGGGTGATTTCCTCGCCCTTGGCGATCGCGCGCAGCAGGCGGCGCATGATCTTGCCCGAGCGCGTCTTGGGCAGGTTGTCGCCGAAGCGGATTTCGTCGGGCTTGGCGATCGGGCCGAGCTCGTGACCCACCCAGTTGCGCAGTTCCTCGACGATGCGCCGGGTTTCGGCCGGGTCGCTGGGGCGCTGGCCCTTGAGCACCGCGAACACCACGATGGCCTCGCCCTTGATCTCGTGCGGGCGGCCGACCACGGCGGCTTCCGCCACCAGCGGGTTGGCCACCAGCGCCGACTCGATCTCCATGGTGCCCAGGCGGTGGCCGGACACCTTGAGTACGTCGTCGATGCGCCCCATGATCCAGAAATAGCCGTCGGCATCGCGGTGCGCCGAGTCGCCCGCGAGGTAGGCGCCGCGCATCTCGTCCGGGAAATAGGATTTGCGGTAGCGCTCCGGATCGCCCCAGATGGTGCGGATCTGCGACGGGAATGGCTTCTTGATCACCAGGAAGCCACCGTGCTGGTCATGCACTTCGTCGCCGGCTTCGTTGACGATGGCAGCCTGGATGCCGGGCACCGGCAGCGTGCAGGAGCCGGGCTTGAGCGGCAGCGCGCCGGGCAGCGGCGCGATCATGTGGCAGCCGGTCTCGGTCTGCCACCAGGTGTCGACGATGGGGCAGCGCTCCTTGCCGACCACGGTGTAGTACCACATCCAGGCTTCGGGGTTGATCGGTTCGCCCACGCTGCCGAGCAGGCGCAGGCTGGACAGGTCGTACTGGTTGGGCAGGTCGCCGCCGAGCTTGATCAGCGAGCGGATCGCGGTGGGCGCGGTGTAGAAAGTGGTGACCTTGTGCTCCTGCACCATCTTCCAGAAGCGGCCGGCATCCGGCCAGGTCGGCACGCCCTCGAAAATCACCTGGGTGGCGCCCACCGCCAGCGGGCCGTAGGTGACATAGCTGTGGCCGGTGACCCAGCCCACGTCGGCGGTGCACCAGAAGATGTCGGATGGTTTGTAGTCGAACACCCACTGCATGGTGAGCATGGTGCCCAGCAGATAGCCGCCCGAGGAATGCTGCACCCCCTTGGGTTTGCCGGTGGAGCCGGAGGTGTACAGGATGAACAGCGGATGTTCGGCGCTCACCCATTCCGGGTCGCAGTGCGTCGGCTGGCTGTTGAACAGGTCGTGCCACCAGATGTCGAGGCCGTCGTTCCATTGCACATTGCAGCCGGAGCGCCGGTAGACGATCACGCTGCGCACCGCTTCGCAGCCGCCCATGGTCAAGGCCTCGTCCACTGCGGCCTTGAGCGGGATTTCCTTGCCGCCGCGATGCTGGGCGTCGGCGGTGATCACCGCGCAGGCCTGGGCGTCGACGATGCGCTCATGCAGGCTCTTGGAGGAGAAGCCGCCGAACACCACCGAATGGATGGCGCCGATGCGCGCGCAGGCCTGCATCGCCACCACCGCCTCCACGCTCATCGGCAGGTAGATCACCACGCGGTCGCCCTGCTTGATGCCGCGCGCCTTGAGGCCGTTGGCGAACTGGCTGACGCGGCCGTGCAGTTCGCGGTAGCTGACGCGGCTGACCTGGCCGTCGTCGGCCTCGAAGATGATCGCGATCTTGTCGGGCTGCGTGGCCAGATGCCGGTCCAGGCAGTTCCAGGAGACGTTCAGTTCGCCGTCCTCGAACCATTTGTAGAATGGGGCGCGGCTTTCGTCTAGGGTCTTGGTGAACGGTTTGTGCCATTCGAGATGTTCGCGTGCGAGCCTGGCCCAGTAGCCAGTGTAGTCCTGCTCGGCGGCCCTGGTCAGCGCGCGGTAGGCGTCGAGGCCGGCAACGTTGGCCTGTTGGGTGAAGGCGGCCGACGGCGGGAAGACGCGGGTTTCGTTGAGTGCGGTTTCGATCTTGTCGGACATGGTTGCTCCTGGTTGGGTTAGCCGAGTAAATGTTTGATGTGGTCGCGCTCTTCCAGCAGTTCGCGGTGGCCTTCCAGCATGTGCCGGCGGCCGAGCTCGCTGATCGGCAGCCCCTGCACGATGTGGTAGTGGCCGTCGCGGCAGGTGACCGGGAAACCGTACACCACGCCCGCCGGGATGCCGTAGCTGCCGTCAGAGGGCACGCTCATGGTGACCCAGTCGTTGTGGTGCGAATGCAGCAGCCAGTCGTGCACATGGCTGATCGCGGCGTTGGCCGCGCTTGCCGCGCTGGACAGTCCGCGCGCCTCGATCACCGCCGCCCCGCGCTTCTGCACGGTGGGGATGAAGCCGCTTTCGATCCAGTCGTGATCTGGCAGGATGTCGAGCACGCGGCGGCCGCGGATTTCCGCATGCGACAGGTCGGGATACTGGGTGCCGGAATGGTTGCCCCACACCACCATCTTCTTGATGTCGTGGATCGGCTGGAACAGCTTCTGCGCCACCTGCGCGATGGCGCGGTTGTGGTCGAGGCGCATCATCGCGCTGAAATTCCTGGGGTCGAGGTCGGGTGCGTTGTGCAGCGCGATCAGCGCGTTGGTGTTGGCCGGGTTGCCCACCACCAGCACCTTGACATGGCGCGCGGCGAATTCGTTGAGCATCCGGCCCTGTTCGGAAAAAATCGCGCCGTTGACCTCAAGCAGGTCCTTGCGTTCCATGCCCTTGCTGCGCGGGCGCGAGCCGACCAGCAGCGCCACTTCGGCATCGCGGAATGCCACCTGCGGATTGTCGGTGACGATCACCTGCTGCAGCATGGGGAACACGCAGTCCTCGAGCTCCATCGCCACGCCGCGCAGCGTCTGCTGTGCCTGCGGCACGTCGAGCAGCTGCAGGATGATCGGCTGTTCGCGCCCGAGCATGTCGCCATTGGCGATGCGGAACAGCAGGCTGTAGCCGATCTGGCCGGCGGCGCCGGTGATGGCGACGCGGATGGGTGCTTTCATGCGGGCCTCCTGCAATAAACTGGAAATGATGTACTGACATAATCATTCTGCCAGTGTTCCACGGGCTAGCAAAGCATGTTAGATTGCGGGCATACTGTTTTCGCCCCGTTACCGCGCAACCGCATGAACAACCGACGTCCGAAATTTCTCGCGTTGCATCAGATCAAATTGCCGTTGCCGGGTGTGGTTTCCATCCTGCACCGCATCAGCGGCGCGCTGCTGTTCATCGCCTTGCCGCTGCTGCTGTGGATGCTGCAATGCAGCCTGCGTTCGATCGAGACCTATACCCGGCTCACCGATGCGCTGCAGCAGCCACTCGGCAAACTCGTGCTGATTGCCCTGCTGTGGGCGTTCCTGCATCACTTCTGCGCCGGCATCCGCTATCTGGCGATCGACCTGCAACTGGCTTCCAGCCTGGGGCGCGCCCGCAGCTCCAGCCGCTGGGTGCTGGCCGTGAGCCTGGCGCTGACGGCCAGCATCGGGATCTGGCTATGGTAGGGCGCATCGTCAGCGGCGCCCATTACGGCCTGCGCGACTGGCTGGTGCAGCGCGTGAGTGCGGTGGTCATGGCGCTGTATGCGCTGTGTCTCACCGGCTACGCGCTGGCGCAGCCGCATCTCGACTACGACAGCTGGACGCGCATGTTTTCCAGCAACATCCTGCGCTCGTTCACGCTGCTGGCGCTGCTGGCGCTGTATTGCCATGCCTGGATCGGCGTGCGTGATATCGTGATGGACTACGTGAAGCCGGCCGGCGTGCGGCTGGTGATCCACGTGCTGGTGCTGCTGGCGCTGATCCTGTATTTCTTCTGGTCGGTGCAGATACTGTGGGGCATGTGATGACGATAGCGAAACGCACCTTTGATGTGGTGGTGGTCGGCGCCGGCGGCGCCGGGATGCGTGCGGCGCTCGCCCTGTCCGAGGCCGGACTCAAGGTGGCGGTGCTGTCCAAGGTGTTTCCCACGCGTTCGCACACGGTCGCCGCGCAGGGCGGCATCGCCGCCTCGCTGGGCAATATCAAGGAGGACAACTGGCACTGGCATATGTACGACACGGTGAAAGGTTCGGACTATCTCGGCGACCAGGATGCGATTGAATTCATGTGCCGCGCCGCGCCGGAGGTGGTGTACGAACTCGAACATTTCGGCATGCCGTTCGACCGGACCGACAGCGGCAAAATCTACCAGCGCCCGTTCGGCGGCCACATGCAGGACTACGGCAAGACCCCGGTCGACCGCGCCTGCGCTGCAGCCGACCGCACCGGCCACGCGTTGCTGCATACGCTGTACCAGCAGAACGTGAAGGCCAACACGCATTTCTTCGTCGAGTGGATGGCGCTCGACCTGATCCGCGACGAGGAGGGCGACGTGCTCGGCGTGGTGGCGATGGAAATCGAGAGCGGCGAGGTGATGATATTCCAGGCGCGCGCCACGCTATTCGCCACCGGCGGTGCGGGGCGCATTTTCCAGGCCAGCACCAATGCCTACATCAACACCGGCGACGGCCTCGGCATGGCGGCGCGCGCGGGCATCCCGCTGCAGGATATGGAGTTCTTTCAGTTTCACCCGACCGGCTTGTACGGCGCGGGAGTGCTGATTTCGGAAGGCGTGCGCGGCGAGGGCGGCTATCTGGTCAACAAGGACGGCGAGCGTTTCATGCTGCGCTATGCGCCGACTGCCAAGGATCTTGCCAGCCGCGACGTGGTGTCGCGCGCGATCGCCACCGAAATCAAGCAGGGGCGCGGCTGCGGCCCGCACGGCGACCATGTGCTGCTCAAGCTCGATCATGTCGGGGCGGAGGTAATCAAGAGCCGCCTGCCCGGCATCCGCGACATCGCGCTCAAGTTCGCCCATGTGGACCCGATCGAGAAGCCGATCCCGGTGGTGCCCACCGTGCACTATATGATGGGCGGCATTCCGGCCAACCTGCACGGCCAGGTGGTCGCTCCCTACCAGACCGGGCCCGAGGAAATCGTGCAGGGCTTCTATGCGGTGGGCGAGTGCGCCTGCGTATCGGTGCACGGCGCCAACCGCCTGGGCTGCAACTCGCTGCTCGACCTGATCGTGTTCGGGCGCGAGGCGGCGCGCCAGATCGTCGAAGACCTGGTACGCAATCCGCACCACAAGCCGTTGCCGCGTGACGCCGCGGAGCGCCCATTGGCACGGCTGGCACGGCTCGATGGCCAGCAGGACGGCGAAAGCGTGGCCGCAGTCGGGGCGGAGATGCGCCGCGTGATGCAGGCGCATTGCGGCGTGTTCCGCTTCCCCGACCTGCTGGCCGAGGGCGTGGCGAAGATGCGCGAAGTGGCGGCACGCGCGCAGCGCACCGCGATCCAGGACAAGAGCCGCGTGTTCAACACCGCGCGCGTGGAGGCGCTCGAACTCGACAATCTGGTCGAGGTGGCAATGGCCGCGATGCACGCCGCTGCGGCGCGCGAGGAGAGCCGCGGCGCGCATGCGCGCGACGATTTTCCGCAGCGCGACGACGACCGCTGGCTCAAGCATTCGCTGTATTTCCGCGACGGTCACCACCTCGACTACAAGCCGGTGCGGCTCAAGCCGCTGACGGTGGAGTCGTTCCCGCCCAAGGCGCGGGTGTACTGATGAAACAACTGACGAGACAACTAGCCATCCGACTAGGGCTGCAAGCAGCCAAGTCGTTGGTTATAGCCAATCCACTAAGCTGTCACCAGACGCCAGCCAAGTGTCTGGTTATGGGAGCCGGGCGATGAAATTCCGCATCTACCGCTACAATCCGGAGACCGATGCCCAGCCCTACATGCAGGATTACGAGCTGGACATCGGCGATGTCACGCACGGCCAAATGCTGCTCGACGCGCTGCTGCGCATCAAGGAGATGGACGACAGCCTGAGCCTGCGCAAGTCCTGCCGCGAGGGGGTGTGCGGCTCGGATGCGATGAACATCAACGGCCGCAACGGCCTCGCCTGCATCACGCCGCTGGCTTCGCTGACGCAGCCGGTCGAGATCCGCCCGCTGCCCGGGCTGCCGGTGGTGCGCGACCTGGTGGTGGATATGACGCAGTTCTTCCGGCAGTACCATTCGATCAAGCCCTACCTGATCAACAACGACCCGCCGCCGGAAACCGAACGCCTGCAGTCGCCCGTGCAGCGCGCCGAATTGAATGGTCTGTACGAGTGCATCCTGTGCGCCTGCTGTTCGACGGCCTGTCCGTCGTTCTGGTGGAATCCCGACAAGTTCGTCGGCCCGGCAGGCCTGCTGCAGGCCTACCGTTTCCTCGCCGACACGCGCGACCAGGCGACGGCGGAGCGCCTCGATCATCTGGAGGACCCGTATCGGCTGTTCCGCTGCCACACCATCATGAACTGTGTGGACGTGTGCCCCAAGCAGCTGAATCCCACCGAGGCCATCGGCAAGATCAAGGACATGATGGTGAAGCGCATCGTATGAGGAAGCAGGATCCGGGATCGGGAGGGGGCATGCAAGGAGTGGCTGGAAGCGTGGCGGACGAGCCCAATCCCCGGTCTTCAGTCCTGAATCCTGAATTGAAGCGCCTCCGCTGGCGCTGCCGGCGCGGTATGCTGGAACTCGACATCGTGCTCGGGCGCTTCATGGAGCGGCATTATGCGGCGCTCGATGCGGCGCAGCGTGCCGCGTTCGATGTGCTGCTGGATATGCCGGACACGGCGCTCTGGGATATGATTACGGGCAAGGCGTTGCCGGCGCGGCCGGATGCGGCGCGGGATACGTTGCTGCAGCTGCTCGGGTCGTGCTGAGCGGCGCGCCATACCAACAATCAAAGAGAAGTCGGGAGTCAAGCATGGCTGGGGGAGTTCAACAAGAAAACAATCGTATCGCTACGCTGACGCTGGATGACGGACGCAGCATCGAGCTGCCGATCCTGTCCGGCACGCTGGGTCCGGATGTGGTGGACATGCGCGGCCTGAGCAAGCTCGGCATGTTCACCTACGATCCGGCGTTCTTCGCCACTGCCAGCTGTACTTCGGAAATCACCTTCATCGACGGCGATGCCGGCCTGCTGTACTACCGCGGCTATCCGATCGAACAGCTGGCCGAGCAATCCGATTTTCTCGAGGTCTGCTACCTGCTGCTCAACGGCGAACTGCCGAATACGCAGCAGATGGCCGAGTTCAGCCACAAGGTGACCATGCACACCATGGTGCACGACCAGCTGGCGCGCTTCTACAACGGTTTCCGCCGCGACGCCCACCCGATGGCGGTGATGGTCGGCGTGGTGGGCGCGCTGTCCGCCTTCTACCATGACTCGCTCG
>Ga0207433_10016426_pt1 | contig 10400 bp, 10 predicted proteins | sample YelNatPaOPGAMG01_FD_187559 | JGI IMG/M metagenome (GOLD analysis project Ga0207433, IMG submission 187559) | Hot spring thermophilic microbial communities from Obsidian Pool, Yellowstone National Park, USA - OP-RAMG-01 (SPAdes) (version 3) | ecosystem: Environmental > Aquatic > Thermal springs... | reverse complement strand
TGCCGCGCTGTCCGCGGCCCACGTCCCCAGTCCCCCACCACCCAGCGCCAGCAGCAGCGGCAGGAAATACATGACCAGTGCGCTGCGCAACAGCACGCCATCCGCCAGTGACACCTGCACCTCTTCGCCGATGCGTGCATTGATGCCGTTGCGTACCCGGAAACGCCTGGGCTGCGAGCAGAACAATTGCGACAGCTTCCCGCTGCCACAGCCCTGCTTGCTATCGCAATGGCCGCAGCCACCGCTGCGGGTGGCCTCGACAATGGCCTCCGCCCCCTCGACTTGCACGACAATGGCACGCGCTTCCAGCATGTTCAGTCTCCTGCGTAACGCACGGAATCGGCCACCTGCATCACGGTACGCGGCGGCACTTCTCCGACCACCGTGATCAGATGGTTGTCGACTTCCTTGCGGTAAACCTGGATTGCACCCTGGCTGGTCAAGGTGGGATTCACATCGTCCGGGTCGTCGGACATATCCTCGACGAATACCGAAATACCGGCCAGACCATCGGAATAAATCATATGCAGCACCGGAGTTTTCTTGCTGCGCATCGGGCGGCGGATTTCCATGATTTTCTGGAAGCCGGGCGGCAAATCATCCACTTGCCAGCCGCTGGACACCACCTGCACCCCGGCACCGGGCAGCGGCACCAGGTGCGCGTCGTGCGCCTGGGACACCGCAGACTGGGTCGGAATCCCCCAGTCCGGCTTGATATTGCCACCGATGGTCAGCTCGGTAAAAGCATATTGCTCAACCACCTGACCGTGCTTGTTGAGCACCGCCGCCTTCAGCAGCAGGCCGGAATCGGTATGCGCCCAGAACTGGTGAGCATAGCGCAAATTGTCCTTGGGCTTGAACAGGATGGTCTGGGCATCGAAACCGGCAACCCGGGCGCGCGGGCCGGTGAGAATCTGATAGTTTTCGCTGAGGGCATTGAGCTGTTCCGGCAGCAAGGCGGGGAAGGCACGATCCTTGTGGCGTTTCTCCACCTGCACCGCCTTGTGGCCATCCACGCTGCACCACACTTCGTCATTGTTGCGGATGATTTCGCGGTGCGGGCCGTCCAGGCTCTCAAGCTTCTCATGCTCGCCATCCTGGTCGGTGATATGGGTGATGCGCGAGGTTTCTACGTGGCCGCCATATTGATAGATGAAGGTGCCGCTGTAATCAGTCTGGTGCGCCGCAAAGGCGATGGTCTTCAGCCAGTCCAGATCCATCTGAGCCGGCCCTGCTGCCAGCGCGGGCCTCATCCCGCACATCAGCAACAGCAGCGACAACGCCCACCATGGTCTCATTGCTGTCGCCCCCCCTGCACACTCGCCACGGTACGAATGTAGGGAGTCATTCCTTCCATGCTGGAACTGGGGGAGAATTCCTGGTGGGCCATCAGGTAGTCATCCATGTTGGCACTGGCCGGCCGTATGTTACCGGGCACCTGCTGCATGGCAATCTGCGGCGCCACCTCCGGGCCGACCTGCGCCGACAGCCAGGCGACGATGGCCAGTGCCAGCACCGAGGCGGCTGCGGACAGCGCAAACCAGCGCACCTTCTGCGCGCTGCGGCCGCGCGGCGCCAGCACGGTGGGTTCGGCCTTGAGCCGTTCGCGCAAGGCGGCGCTGATGTCAGGCGACACATGGTCGGGCTGGCGCAGTGCGTCGCTGATCAGGTGGAAACTAAGCCAGTCTTCGTGCCCTTCCGGATCGCGCTTCAGCTTGTCCAATATCGCTTCTGCTTCGTCGTCGAACAACTCGCCATCCATCAAGGCTGAAATATGCTCTTTCATGTCTACCACCTCTGGTCTTTACGGGTGCCCAACAACGGGCGTAAATTGGTTGCAATCGCTTCGCGTGCCCGGAAAATCCTGGAACGCACAGTGCCGACCGGACAATTCATCACTGCTGCGATTTCCTCATAGCTCAGGCCCTCGATCTCGCGCAGCGTCAGGGCGGTGCGCAAATCATCCGGCAACTGCTGCAAAGAGGAGTTCACCACCTCGACCACCTGCTTGCTCATCAATTCATTCTCCGGCGTGCTGACTTCCTGCAACAGCCCCGCCTCCTCAAAACCTTCGGCCTCTTCCGCATCAAACACGGTTGTGGTCGGTGCCCGCCGTCCGGCCGACAGCAGATAATTCTTCGCGGTATTGATACCGATCCGGTACAGCCAGGTATAGAACGCGCTTTCGCCGCGGAAGGCCGGCAATGCGCGATAGGCTTTGATGAACGCCTCCTGCGTCACATCCTCCACCTCGGCCGCATCGCGCACAAAGCGCGAAATCAGCCGGGCCAGCCGCCGCTGATACTTGGCGATCAACAGCTCGAACGCATGCTTGTCACCGCGCTGCGCACGCTCGACCAGTTGTTGATCGACTTCCCTGTCGCCCATTTCCCGTTATCCTAGTTCTCATTTCAGGCCGCTTCTGCGGCGGCGCGCTAGTATAACCGCTGAGGGCACGGGCGTCAGCCATTTGCACCGGTTATGCCCGGATTGACAAGGCGGAATCGAATTAGTTCACTGTCAGAATGGCTATTTGCGCGGAATGGCAGGAGGTGCGCAAGATTTGCTATAGTCTGCCTCCCCAACCCATGGATAGCGCAAGTGTTGCAATTTGACGTGCTGATCATCGGCAGCGGCCTGGCCGGCCTGTCGGCAGCCCTCAAGCTCGCCGATCGCCGACGGGTGGCCATCATCACCAAAAAAGCCCTGCTCGAGGGCGCCAGCACCCGGGCCCAGGGCGGTATCGCCGCGGTGCTCGCCGATGACGACTCGCTCGACGAACATATCCAGGACACGCTGACTGCCGGTGCCGGACTGTGCGACCCGGTCACCACGCGTCATGTGGTCGAACATGGCAAGCAGGCCATCGACTGGCTGATCGCCCAGGGCGTACCGTTCACCCAGGACACCAGCAACGGTTCCGGCTACCACCTGACGCGTGAAGGGGGACACAGCCACCGCCGCATCATCCATGTGGCGGATGCCACCGGCAGCGCCGTGCAGGAAACCCTGGCTGCCAAAGTGGCCGCCCATCCCAACATCACCCTGCTGGAACACCATATCGCCATCGACCTCATCACCGCCGGCAAGCTCGGCCTGCCGGACAGGCGCTGCCTCGGCGCGTATGCCCTCAACAGCCTGAGCAGCGAAGTCCTCACCATCGCCGCCGGCAGCGTCATCCTGGCCACCGGCGGCGCCGGCAAGGTTTATCTGTACACCACCAACCCCGACACCTCCACCGGCGACGGCATCGCCATGGCCTGGCGCGCAGGCTGCCGCGTGGCCAATATGGAATTCATCCAGTTCCACCCGACCTGCCTGTACCATCCGCATGCCAAGTCATTCCTGATTTCCGAGGCGGTACGCGGCGAAGGCGGCCTGCTCAAACTGCCGGACGGCACGCGCTTCATGCCGTGGCACGACAAGCGTGCCGAACTGGCACCGCGCGACATCGTGGCGCGTGCCATCGACTTCGAAATGAAAAAGCGCGGCCTGGACTGCGTCTATCTCGACATCTCGCACAAACCCGAGGCCTTCCTCAAGGAACACTTCCCCACCATCCATGCGCGCTGCCTCGCGCTGGGCATCGATATCGCACGCCAGCCGATCCCGGTGGTGCCCGCCGCCCACTACACCTGCGGCGGCGTGATGAGCGACCTGCATGGCCGCACCGATCTGGATGGGCTGTATGCCATCGGCGAGACCGCCTATACCGGACTGCACGGCGCCAACCGCTTGGCCAGCAACTCGCTGCTGGAATGCCTGGTGTATGCCGCTGCCGCTGCCGCCGACATCCTCGACCAGAGGCCGCCCCCGGCCATGCCGCCGCCGCAATGGGATGAAAGCCGCGTCACCGATGCCGACGAGCAGATCGTGATCTCGCACAACTGGGAGGAATTGCGCCGCTGCATGTGGGATTACGTCGGCATCGTGCGCACCACCAAGCGCCTGCAGCGCGCGCAGCATCGCATCCAGCTGCTGCACGAGGAAATCCACGAGTACTACGCCAACTTCCATGTCACTGCCGACCTGCTGGAGCTGCGTAACCTGGCGCTGTCCGCCGACCTCATCGTGCAGAGCGCACTGGCACGACACGAGAGCCGCGGCTTGCACTACAGCAAGGACTATCCGCAACTGCTGCCGTCCGCCGCACCCACCGTACTGGCGCCCCCCAACTACCGCGCGTCCTGAGCTCCCCATTGCAGCCGCACCCGCAGCTGGCGGAACGCTTCGCGGTCCATGCTGTCCGCCAGCAGCACCACACTGCGCGTCCCGCCCCCTGCCTCCGGCACGATGCGCAGCACCGTGAGCAGCGGCGTTACCAGGCTGTCCGGCGCAATCTTGCCGCCCACTTGCTCCCCGTTGCACAACTGCAGGGTGACCGCCTCGGTTGCATACACCAGCCCGATGCAGGAATCCGCTGCCCGCAGCCCCGCTTCACGCCACAGGTAATATCCCAGACTGCCCAGCAGCACTGCCGCCAGCAGCAGCCTGGCCCAAAACGGCAAGGACAGCCATGGCAGTATGCCGAGCACGCTGCCGTGGGCGATCCCCAGCAACACGGCAAGATAACGGGAAGGCTTGAATTGAAAATGCTGGCTCATGTCCGATGCTCCAGCAGGCGCGTGGCGCGCTCAGAAAAAGATCAGCTCAATCAGCTCGAACAGGCCGGCCAGCACCAGCACCACGATCGCCAGCAGCAGCCAGTTACCCCACTTGGCGGTGGCGGCGCCTCTGGCCGGCAACGCCGCCGCCTGACGCTTCACCGGCGGTAACGGCTTGGCGGCAGATGCGGCCTGGTTGATGCTCTCCATGCTGGGGCGCGGTATCCTGAACGTCTTGGATAGCTCCTCGACTTCCTGCTCGTCGTTGGTCAGTGCCGCCAGGCGCATGGTGGCGCCGAAGGAATCGAACGCCTTGGACAGGCCCAGGGTCGGCACCGGGCGCGATTCCTCCGCTTCCATCTCGGTGCGCCCCGCAGCAAGCGCGGCCTCGCCCAATTTTGCCGGCGCCACCGTCGGTGCGCGCTGCGTGGAGCCGCCGCTGCGCAGCACGCTGTCGCGGCAGGCGCGCAAGTCAGCGGCCAACTCGCGCGCATTCTGGTAGCGGTCATCCAGATTCTTGGCCAAAGCCTTGGCCACGATGAAATTGAGCATGTCCGGCACGTCCGGATTCAGCGTGCTCGGTGGCGGCGGCACGGTGTTCAGCGTCTGGTACATGATGGCGTTGACGTTCTCACCGGTGAACGGTGCCTGGCTGGTCAGCATTTCATACAACATGACACCCAGCGAGAAAATATCCGAGCGTTGGTCGGTGGTACGCCCCATCACCTGCTCGGGCGACATGTATTTGGGTGAGCCGAGCACCATGCCGGTCTGTGTGCGCACTGCGGAAGAGGCCATGCGCGCAATGCCGAAATCGGTAATCTTGACGTGGCCGTCGCGCACCACCATGATGTTGGACGGTTTCACGTCGCGGTGCACGATCTCGTGCTCATGCGCATACGCCAGTCCCAGCGCCACCTGCGCGGTGATATCCAGCACCTGCTCGACCGGCAGCGCCTGGTGGTCGTTCAGGATGTCGCGCAGCTCGCGGCCTTCCAGGAATTCCATCGCGATGTAAGCGACATCCCCGCTCCTGCCCACGTCGTAGATGGTGACGATATTGGGATGGTTCAGTCTGCCGGCAGCTTTCGCCTCCTGGTAGAAACGCCCTTCGTACTCTTCCTTTTCGTCGAGCGCCAGGCCAAGATTGATGGTCTTGATCGCAACCACGCGGTCAATCAGCGGGTCCCGCGCCTTGTAGACGATGCCCATTGCTCCCTGGCCCAGTTCGCCAAGTATCTCGTAGCGTCCCAGATGATTAATCATCGCACACTGCCATCATCAGATTCGAAGTTGCCTGCATATATCGCCGCCATCATATCAACCCCCGCTTCCTTATTGGCAGAACGCGGGGTGCAGATGAGTGGTCTCGCCCGTCTTGATGGTAATTGCCTCCGCATACACGGACGATTTGCTGGGGTGGGTGATGGTCAGCTGATGCTTGCCCGGGTCCAGCGTAATATTGAGCGAAGCTTTGCCGACAACGCCCTTGGAGAACCCGTCGACGAACACCGTGCTGCCCTCCATGCAGGTGATGGCGAGGAATCCCGGCTTGCCCTTGGGGGCCGGCAGCGGCACACCGAAGATGCTGGTCTGGGAGCCCGCCGTTCCCTCGCTCGGCGCCTTCTCCGCCGGCTTGCTCGATTTGGGCGCCTTGCTGGGCTTGGGAGTTTTGCTGGTCTTGCCTGCCGGCGGCTCGGCCTTCTTGGCCGCGGGCGCCTTATGTTCAGGCGCGACAGCCTGCCCGGAAGTCGCCGGCTTGCTCTGGGACGCCGCCGGCATGCCGCTATCAACAGCGACTTGCTGCTGGTCGGCAACCGCCGGGGGCTTGGAGGGCGCGCCGCCGCGATGGAACAACGCGGCGGCGGCAACCAGCAGCACGACGATCCCCGCGGCCGCGCCGCCATACGCGGCGCGCCGCGCTGGCGTGGCGGCGCGATAGCCGGCAAGTGCCGCCTGCACCTTATCCCCAAGCAACTGCGCCGCCCCCTGCCAGGCCTTGGCCACACGCTGCTGCAGCCCCCGCCATTTGATCAGGGAAACGCCGGTCTTCCCGGCAGCCGGCTGCTGCGCGGTAAATTCCCCCGGATAGCCGATGGCATACACCTCATGTTCGCGCACATGCTTGTCGGTGCGCGAACCCTGGTAATGGAACATCTCGCCATATTCGGGAGACAAGCGTGACACCGCATCGTAATAGGAGCGCGAAACCAGTATCTGCCCCGGATCGGAAAACGCCATGATGCGTTGCGCCACATTGATGCCGTCGCCAACGATGTTGGGCTGGCCGTTGATGTCCTTGACCAGCCGCACCGGACCGATGTTGATGCCCATGCGTACCAGCAGCGGCAATTCAACATTGATACTTTCGTTGCGCAGCGATTCGCGCAGGCTGAGCGCGGCCTGCAGCGCATCCTCGACATCGCCGAGGAAGCTCAGTGCCGCTCCGTCACCGGTATCCAGGATGATGCGGTCGTCCAATGGCACATCCCGGATCGCAATCGACAGAAAGGCGTTGAAGCGCTCTTTCAGGGCGATCTGCCCAGAAACAGACTTCTTTGAATATTCCACGATATCCAGGAACAACACACTGCACATTATGGTTTTACTGCGCTCTTCCATTCGATCCCGTCTGAAATTGAATATTCAATATGCGATTGCGCGCATTTTAAATGCAAATTCTACAATTTAATCGCGATTTTTAATTTTAATTGATAGCTGCAAGCTGGCGCCAGCATTAGTTAGCGGGAACCCCGCTTGCGTTCCCCGGGCTTTCCCGAGACAGGGCGCCCGCCCCGCACCGGCGCTGCAAGCGCAGGCTGGGCCAGCCCCACCCAGTCCAGCACCTGGCTGATTTCGCCTTCCCCGAGTTCGGCCATCATGCCGCGCTTCAGCCGTGGCGGCAGATTGACGATGCCGAAGCGCACGCGCATCAGCCGGCTGACCGGCAGCCCCAGCGCCTCGAACGTGCGGCGCACGATGCGATTGCGCCCTTCGGCCAGCACCAGCCGGTACCAGTGATTGAAGCCCTCGCCGCCTTCGTCGGCCAGCTTCTCGAATTTCACCGGGCCGTCGTCGAGCTCGATCCCCTGCTTCACCATCAGCTGCATCTGTTCCGGCGTCATCTCGCCCTGCACGCGCACCGCATATTCGCGCTCCACCGCAAAACGCGGATGCATCAAGCGGTTCGCCAGCTCGCCCGAAGTGGTGAAGATCAGCAGGCCGCTGGTGTTGAAATCCAGGCGCCCGATGGCGATCCACTTCTGTCCCTTGAGCCGCGGCAGCTTGTCGAACACGCTGGCGCGCTTCTCGGGGTCGTCGCGGCTGACGATCTCACCCTCCTGCTTGTGGTAAAGCAGAATGCGCGTACGGGTTTGCTCCGGCGCCCGGACATGGATGGTACGCCGCCCGGCCTTGATCAAGTCTCCCTCGACCACACGCATACCCAATGTCGCCACTTCGCCGTTCACCGTCACCCGCCCGGCTGTTATCCATTCTTCCATCTCGCGGCGCGAACCAACCCCGACCTGCGCCAGCACCTTCTGCAGCCGTTCACCCTGCTGTTCACTCATAACGAAACCGCTCGCCTCTCCAGAACCGCCTGTGCCAGCGTCCCGCTATCCACGTGCTCCAGTTCGCCGCCCACCGGCAAGCCGCGCGCGATGCGCGACACCCTGATGCCCTTCGCATCGAGCAGCGCAGCAATGTAATGTGCCGTGGCATCACCTTCCACGGTGAAATTGGTGGCGAGAATCACCTCGCACGGCTGCTCCTGTGCGCGCCTGAGCAGCCGCTCCAGCGGCAGTTCGCGCGCGCCAATGCCGTCGAGCGGCGACAGCCTGCCCATCAGCACGAAATACATGCCGCGATAGCACTGCGCCTGCTCAATCATCAGCAGATCGGCCGGCATCTCCACCACGCACAACAGCGATGGATCGCGATGTGTGGAACGGCACATGGCACACACCTCTTCTTCGGAAAAATTGTTGCACTTGGCGCAATGGTGGATGCGCTCTACCGCCTGCCCCAGCGCCTGCGCCAACTGCAGCGCCGCCGGCTTGTCGCGCTGCAGCAGATGGTAGGCCATGCGCTGCGCGGATTTCGGACCGACGCCCGGCAGGCAGCGCAGCGCCTCGATCAGGGCTTCCAGGCTGGAGGGGGCGTTCATCGACTTCCGCTCAGAACGGCAGATTCATGCCGGGCGGCAGGTTGAGGCCGGCAGTGAAGCCGCCCATCTTCTGCTGGGTAATGGCAGCCGCCTGCTTCATCGCATCGTTGAGTGCCGCGACGATCAGGTCTTCCAGCATGTCCTTGTCATCGGACAGCAGGCTGTCGTCGAGCTGCACGCGACGCACTTCGTGGTTGCAGGTCATGGTCACCTTGACCATGCCGGAGCCGGACTGCCCCTCCACCTCGATGCTCGCCAGTTCCTCCTGCGCCTTCTTCATGTTGTTCTGCATCTGCTGGGCCTGCTTCATCAGCCCTGCCAATCCGCCCTTCATCATCGCCACTACCTCCTGTTAAACCGGTTTGATCGCGTCTTCGGCCAGCTGCGCGCCAAGTTCGGCCTGCGCCTCGCGCACGAATGCATCCTGCTTGATTGCCGCCACCGCTTCCTGCTGGCGTGTCTGCTGCTCGCGCTGCTCCACCGCCGCCGGCGTGGCCGCACTGTCCGCCCCCACCTCCACCACCAGTTTCACCGATTGTGCGAAATAATCGGCAAGCGCAGCCTGCAGCTTATCCTGCGCCAGCCTGTTGCTGAGCATGTGCCTGTGCTGCGGTGCCAGCTCCAGCGTCAGCCGTCCCTCGGCAAAGTTCCGCAGCACGCAATGCTTGGCCAGTTCGCGCGCCATGCCCTGCACGTTCAGCTGGCCGAGCAGCACCGTCCAGTCCGGCTGCACGCCGGCCGCAGGGCTGGGCTGCTGCTGGCTCACCGCCTGCGGTGCGGGTGGCTGCACTGCAGCCTGTGTTGCAACAGGCATCGCCTGTGGTCGTGCGGCCGATGCCGGTGCCCCGCCCGGCATGAACGCCAGCATACGCAGCAACGTCATGGTGAACCCGGCGTATTCGTCCGGTGCCAGCGCAATATCGTTGCGGCCGTGGATCGCAATCTGATAGAACAGCTGCAATTCTTCGGCAGTGAAGCGCTGTGCCAGTTCGAGCAGGCGCGCACGCTCCGGCTCGTCCTCGGCGATTGCCTGCGGCACGGTCTGCGCCAATGCCACGCGGTGCAGCAGCGTCGCCAGCTCCTGCAGCGCCGCCTCGAAATCCATGCTGCGCGCTTGCATGTTGTCGGCGATGTCGAGCAGCGCCTTGCCCTCCTGTGCCAGCAGCGCTTCGAGCACGCCGTACAGGTAACTCTGGTCGATCGCGCCCAGCATGCTGCGCACGGTCGCTTCTTCTACCTGGTTCTGCGAATAGGCGATCGCCTGGTCGAGCAGGCTCAATGCATCGCGCATGCTGCCCGCCGCCACGCGCGCCAGCAGCGCCAGCGCACCATGCTCGAACGGGATGCCTTCCTGCTCGAGCACATGCTGCAGGTGGCCGAGGATCAGCCCCGGTGGCAACTGCTTGAGGTTGAACTGCAGGCAGCGCGACAGGACGGTAACCGGGATCTTCTGCGGATCGGTGGTGGCGAGGATGAATTTGACGTGCGCGGGCGGCTCCTCCAGCGTCTTCAGCATCGCATTGAACGCCGACTTCGACAGCATGTGCACTTCGTCGATGATATAGACCTTGAAGCGGCCAGAGGTCGGCGCATACAGCGCGCTTTCCAGCAACTCGCGCATGTTGTCG
>Ga0207433_10016423_pt1 | contig 10402 bp, 7 predicted proteins | sample YelNatPaOPGAMG01_FD_187559 | JGI IMG/M metagenome (GOLD analysis project Ga0207433, IMG submission 187559) | Hot spring thermophilic microbial communities from Obsidian Pool, Yellowstone National Park, USA - OP-RAMG-01 (SPAdes) (version 3) | ecosystem: Environmental > Aquatic > Thermal springs >... | reverse complement strand
AAACAAAATATATCTTGAGGGAGATACAAGATTTGTCTTTGAAGGAAGAATAAAAAAAGAGGCTATACTATAATAAAAAGGGGGTAAAACAATATGAAACTACAAGGGTCTATAGTAGCATTAGTAACACCATTTAAAGATGGAAAAGTAGATGAAGCCTCATTAAGAAATCTTATAAAATGGCATCTTCAAGAGGGAACTCACGGAATTTTAGTTCTTGGAACAACTGGTGAGGCAGTGACCATAGATTTAGAGGAAAGAAAAAGGGTAATGGAGATAGCTTTAGAAGAGGCAAAGGGGAAAGTCCCTTTAATTGTTGGAACAGGAACAAATGATACTCAGAAAGTTCTCAAATATACTAAACTTGCAGAAGAAATGGGCTTTGATGCAGCTTTGATAGTAACTCCCTATTATAATAAGCCAACTCAAAATGGTCTTTATGAACATTATAGTTACATTGCTAAAAATACTAATATTCCCATTATTCTTTACAATGTGCCTGGAAGAACCTCTGTTAATTTATTACCTGAAACTACTGCTAAACTTTCTCAAATTAAAAATATTGTGGCTATAAAAGAGGCTTGCGGTGATATTAAACAGGTTACTGAGCTTTTACTTAAATGCCCTAAGGATTTTACTATTCTTTCGGGAGATGATTTTACTGCTTATGCAACAGTTATGCTTGGTGGAAAAGGAGTTATTTCTGTTGCAGCAAATGTTATGCCAAGGGAAATGTCTCAACTTATGGAAAGTGCTTTAAATGGAGATGTAGCTAAAGCTCAAGAATTAAACTTAAAACTTTATCCTCTTTATAAAGCTATGTTTGTTGAAACCAATCCAGTTCCAGCTAAGGCTGCACTTTGGCTTATGGGTAAAATTGAAACTCCAGAGGTAAGGCTTCCTTTGTCTCAACTTTCAGAAAAGTCCTTAGAAACTCTAAAAACTATTTTAAAAGAAAATTATGGCTTAATTTAATGTTCCACGTGGAACATTAAATTTTTTAAAATAAAAATTAGGAGGGATTATGGAAAACTTTGAATTTTATGTGCCTACCAAAATAATTTTTGGTAAAAAAACTGAAGAAAAAATTGGAGAGATTTTAAAGAAAGATGGGATTAAGAAAGTGTTATTTGTTTATGGTAGAGAATCAATTAAAAAGATTGGTCTATATGATAGAGTAGTAAAAGCTTTAAAAGAATCTGGTATTGATTTTATAGAACATTCAGGGGTTAAACCCAATCCAGTTTTATCTCATACAAGAGAGGGAATTAAAAAAGCTAAAGAAAATAAAGTGAAAGCTATACTTGCTGTAGGTGGAGGTTCAGCAATTGATGAAGGAAAAGCTATAGCAGTGGGAGCAAAAACTAAAAAAGATATATGGAAATACTTTAAAGGTGAGGAAGTTATTGAAACTGCTTTACCTATTTATACTATCCTTACTTTAGCTGCAACAGGTTCTGAAATGAATGGATTTGCTGTAATTACTAATGAGGAAACTAAAGAAAAATTAAATATTGCCTCAGAACATATTTTTCCAAGAGTCTCTATTCTAAATCCAGAACTAACTTATACAGTAACTTCTCAGTATCAAGCCTATGCTGCAGTTGATGTAATAGCACACATAATTGAGTACTATTTTACTTGTAAAGTTTGTCCTAATTTGTCAAATAGAATTTCAGAAGGGCTCATAAAGACAGTTATGGAAACTACAGAAATCATATTAAAGGATCCAAAAAACTATAAAGCCCGTGCTGAATTTATGTGGTCTTCAACACTTGCTTTAAATGGATTAACAAGAACTGGAGTTGGTGGAGGTCTATTTCCTAATCATTTAATAGCACATGCCTTGGGAGGTATCTATGACCTTCCTCATGGAGCCTGTTTATCAATTGTAATCCCTGCATGGATGAGCTGGTATAAAGAGGAAAATAAATCTCAATTTGAAAGATTTGCTAAAGAAATCTTCGGTGTTTCTTCTGCTGAAGATGGTATATCTGCACTTAAAAACTGGTTTAAAAAAATAGGTGCTCCTGTAAGTTTAAAAGAAGTAAATATCTCAGAAAAAGAAATTCCAGAGATTGCAGAAAAGGGATATAATATTGCCAAAATTTGGGGAATAGAAAACCTTTATTCTAAAGAAGTAATTGAAGAGATATTAAAAAAAGCAATAAAATAGAGCTTTTATTTTTTTAAATAAGTTTTAAAATAAAAATATGTATATTGCAAGAAGACCTGTATCTGGGCATTTTGAATATTTTTTAAAAGAATCTTATTATGAAACTCCCTATTGGAAAAGTAAAACTATCTTAAATCTTGGGGAATTCCCAGAGGATTATATAACCTATTATAGTGAAGTTGCCTTTTCTATAGATTTAGAAGAAAAATTAGAAGAACTTGGATATAAAATAGATCAATGGGAATTAGAAAGGCTATTTTTTAGATTTTTAAATCCTGAAGCACAAAGAATAATTCTTCAATTTACTCGCCCCAAAAACATTAAAAAGATACGCAAAGCCTTTTCTATAAAAGATATCCATCCCTTTGATATTAAAAGAAGATTAGTTTTAAAATTTGGGACCTCATATCCAGAAAAATATATGGATATTCCTTATCCCTTTTTAAGTGAACTTTGTGAGAAATCAAGAGATGAATTGGAAAACTATTTTTGGGATTTAGAAGATAGACTAAAACATAGAGAAAAAATAAGATATCTTATGGCAATTTTTGGTCTTTCTTATATATCTTCCAGAGCAACTCAAGAAGATATAGATAGGCTTTTTTTAAATAATTTTTGTCAAATTTTGGAAGATGAAACCTTTAGAATGGGTATAAGCTCAGAGGAACTTCATAGAAATTATTTTTGTAGATATATATGGATATATTTTGATATGGTTCCCTTTTTCCCAAGACCAAGGGAGTTTTATTTTAAAGAAAGAGATGTTTATTTTAAAGCTTTTGAGCTTCTTGGTATTCCTGTAGAAGAATTAAAAAGATTATCAAGAAAGGAATTATTGAAAATTTTTAGAAAAAAGGCAAAAGAGCTTCATCCAGACAAAGGAGGTTCTCACGAAAGATTTATAGAATTAAGAAAAATTTTTGAAGAACTCCTTAAAATAAAAAAGGGGGATTAAAATCCCCCAAAAATAATAGGTGTAGTATGAAGGTAAGGATTAAAATGCTACTTGCAAGGTTAATTGTAATCTTTTGTCATCCTTAAGCAATTTATCTTCATAATTTACATAATCATAATCAAGAACAAGCATATTTTTGTGGGGTTTATCAAGATGATAAACAATTCCCAAAATGTATCTTTTACTTTCATCTACTTTTTTATCAGCTAAATCCTTTTGATCATCATTTTGGTCAAAATAATCATATCTTGCAATTAAGCTTATAGGAAGGCTTGAGAAGGCATAAGGTTTAAGTTCTAAGAAAAAGGAATAACCATCCTTATCATAATCATCAGAACCCTTTTGATTTGAATGTCCCCAGTAATATTGAGCAGTAGCAGTAAAATATTCATGTTCATAACTTGCAAAAAGAAGATTTACTTGCCAGTTAGGAGGATTTTTCTCTTGATTTCCCTTTCCTCTAATTCCGAAATAGGAAATTTGAAAACCAGGTAAAAGATCTGGTAGGGGTCTCAAAGTAAATCTTGCCTCAATAGGTTTATCATTATTTTTTTCTCTACCATGATATCCTGCACCATTATAAATTCCTAAAGCAATGCTTCCATATCTTCCTGCATAAGAGGGATTAACCCTTTTTTTGTACCATTCAGGCATTTCTTCACCAAGAAGTGCTACAAAAGTAATTCCAAAATCTGCAGAATTAAATAGACCATTTCTTTCTGTAAACATTGTATCTTGACATCTATACCAATTTAAATTTTCTTCATAATCAAGCCAAGGAAAATGAACCTGTCCAAATTCTAAGAAAGGCTTTTTTAAAAATCCCATATCCGGGAATTTAAACTTTCCATAAATATATTTAGTTCTTACCATTATAGAACCATCTATATTAGTTTTATTTGGTTTTTGAAGCTCTTCTTTTACTTGAGTTACATCAAAAGTTACATGGGCATCAAACCAGGGAGTTATATTTTTGGTAAATCTTACATAACCTCTTTTAATAGCAACTTGACTTCTCTGTTTATCATCTCCAGCATCACCTCCTACATCTTTCCCCTTTCCATTCATATAAGAGATATACCATAAAGCATTTACATTTAATCCTTTTAGAGCCTTAGTAATTTCATCAAGCTCCTTATTTTTTTTCTCCACTTCATCTTTAGCCTTTTCTACCTTTTCAACCATAGAAGTTAAGGTGCCTTCTTTTTGCTTAAGTTCTTTTTCCTTTTCCTCTAATTCTGAAAGAAGTTTTTTAATCTCCTCCCTTTTCTTTTCATAATCTTCAAGAAGAGTTTTTAGTTCAGCAATTTTTGCATCTAAAGACTTTTCTTCTGTTAAAGCCTTAGCATAAGAGGGAGAAAGACTTAAAATTCCTAAGGAAAGTGCTAAAGCTAACCCCTTTTTAAAGCGTTTTTTAGTTTTTTCCATAGCAAACCCCCTTAATTTTTTATTTAAGGATTAATTTTATATTTCCCCCAGTATTCATAGATAAGATGAACTAAATTCTTGGGTAAAGGAATATAGTATAGGTCTTCTGCGATTTTACTACCCCTTTCAAAAGCCCATTTAAAAAATTTAGTTACCTCTTTTGCATTAGGTTTATCAAGAGGTATAAGAATAAAAGATGCTCCTGTAATAGGATAAGAATTTTTACCAGGCTGATAGGTAAGATCTGCAAAGAAATCCTTCTCCATTTCCCATTTTACATTATTTGAAGCAGATTGCATTGATTTTACTGAAGGAGTAATAAAGGCACTCTCTTCAGCATTTAAAAGATTAGCCATAGGAAGCTTATTTTGTTTAGCATAAATAAATTCTACATATCCAATAGCTCCTAAATTTTGTTTTACATAATTAGTAACCCCAGGATTTCCTTTAGCTCCTATTCCTACAGGCCAATTTACTGAGGTTCCAGCTCCTACTTTTTCTTTCCACTCAGGGCAAGCTTTACTTAAATAGGTAGTAAAAAGCCATGTTGTTCCAGAGCCATCAGACCTTCTAACCACTATAATAGGAAGTTCAGGAAGATTAACTTTTGGATTTAATTTTTTCAAATATGGGTCATTCCAGTTTTTAATTTTACCCAAGTAAATATCACAGATAGCTTTATGATCTAAATTTAAAGAAATATTTTTTAATTCTGGCAAATTATAAGTGATTACCACAGCACCAATTATAAAAGGGAATTGAACTAAGTTATATTTTCTTAATTCTTCAGAAGCCAAGGGTTTATCACTTGCTCCAAAATCAACTGTCTTTTCTTGAGCCTGTTTTATTCCTCCTCCAGAACCTATTCCTTGATAATTGATTTTTACTTTAGTGAGTTTATAATATTCATAAGCCCAAGCTTCTATTACAGGTTGAGGGAAAGTAGCTCCTGCACCAGTTAATTCAATAGCTTGAGATAAAGAAGGACTCAAAATGCAAAAGATTATGATTAAAAGGCACCAAAATTTTAAAATTAAAGACTTCATCATATCCACCTCCTTTTTAAGATTTTTGTGAAAAGTATAAAAAAATAATTTTAAAAAAGAGTTAAAAAAATGTTAAAAATAGGTTAAAAATCAGATATTAAATGGAAAAAATTTTAATAGTGGAAGATGATAAAGAGATAGGAAAAATTCTTTCAGAGGGCTTTTCTTCTCAAGGTTATAAATGTCATATAGTTAGTTCTTTGTCTGAGGCTTATACTTACCTTTTATCTTCTTCAGATCTATCTCTTGTTATACTTGATCTTATTCTCCCAGATGGTGATGGATTAGAACTTTTAAAGTATCTTCGTTCAACCCTTAAATTTAAAAATTTACCAGTAATTATAATTTCAGCCAGAGGAGCAGAGCTTGACAGAATTTTAGGTTTAGAATTGGGGGCAGATGATTATGTGGTTAAGCCATTTAGTCTAAGAGAAGTTATAATAAGGGCTAATAAAATTTTAAAAAGAAATTTAGAACCAGAAAAGATTTTAAATTATGGTCCCCTTAAAGTGGATAAGAAAAAAAAGATTATTTTACTTGAAGAAAAACCCCTTACTCTTACACCTACAGAATATAAGATTTTAGAAACCCTAATAGAAAACTCAGAAAGAATTGTTACCAGAGAAGAGCTTATTAGAATAATTTGGCCTGTAGAAAAGGAATATTACTCAAGGGTTTTAGATGCTTATATTTGTAGATTAAGAACCAAGCTTGGTAAATATGGAAAAATCATAGAAACTGTTAGAGGTTTTGGATACCGTTTAGCTCAGGTATAAAATGGAAATCCCCCTTTCTTTATTAATTTTCTTAATAATAGCCCTTTTAATAGCCATATTTTTTCTTCTCAAAGAATTTTTAAAAATTAAAAAGGAAAATAGCCTTTTAAAAAGAGAGCTTAATTTTTGGATAGATTTTTTCTCTAATTATCCTTTCCCCCTTTTTATAATTGAAAAAGATGAAATAAAATGGCAAAACAAAAAGGCTCTTGAGATTTTAGGAGATCTTAGGGGTAAGAAAAAAGACCAAATAGAGTTATTTTTAAAAGATTCTTATTGGGATCGAAAAGTCCTTTTTCTTTCACCAGAATCGGCAGCTTATCTTTTGATTGATAAAAAGGAGGAAAAAATTTTAAAAAGAAGTTATGAAATAGCTTTAGCCTATCTTTCTCATGAATTAAAAACACCCTTTACTATGGTAAAAAACTATGCAGAAAAATTGGAAGAAAAACTAAAAGAAATTAAATCTTTTGAAGCTCTTTTAAAAGATTTTGAAGCTTTAAAAAATTCTTTAGAAAAGGTTGAAAGACTAATTTATAAACTATTTTCATCCTTAGAGTATTTAGTTAAGGATTTAAAAATAAAAAAGGAAAAATTTTCTTTAAAACCTGCAATAGAGGAGGTAATTTTTTGGGTAACCCCACTTTGTAAGGATAAAAATATAGAGTTAGAGGTGGATATACCAGAGGATATAGAAATAGAGGGTGATAAAGAATGGTTAATGCAAGCTATTTTAAATCCTTTAGAAAATGCTATTAAATTTTCCCCACCTGGAGAAAAGGTGATTTTAAAGGTTTACCGAAGAGAAAATGATTGGATTAATATTTTGATAAGAGATATGGGTCCAGGGGTTGCTTATGAAGAGCTTCCCTTTTTAGGAATGCCCTTTTTTAAATCAAGTGCTGAAAAGGGATTAGGTTTTGGGCTTTTTCTTACTAAAAAAATAATATCTGCTCATGGGGGAAAACTTAGATTTAATCTTCCTTCCCAAGGAGGCTTAGAAGTATTAATAGAAATACCTTATAATTTGAAAAGAGTTTCTATTTCTTCTTCTGACATGGGTTTTGCTAAATAAAAACCTTGAACATAATCACACTTTAGTTTTTTAAGAAGCTTAAGTTGTTCCTCTGTTTCTACTCCTTCAGCTACAGTTTTTATGTTTAAAGAATGGGAAAGATTAATGATACTTTCTACAATATAATAGGTTTTAGGATCTTTAACCAAACCCCTTGTAAAGGAGATATCAATTTTAAGAAGATCAATGGGAAAATCTTTTAAATAGTTTAAAGAGGAAAAACCTATCCCAAAGTCATCTAAGGTAACTTTTATCTTTAAAGATTTAATAGTTTCTATTATCTCTTTTGCCATCTCTATGTTTTCTGCTAAGGTGTGTTCTGTAATTTCTATTTCTAAAAAATAGGGATATTGAGAAAAAAATTTTTTAAAATGGGTTAAAAGATTTAAAAAATGGGTAGATTTAAAGCTTTGAGAGGATACATTTATAGAAATGGGTATTTTCCACTTTTTAATTTTTTCCATATTTTTCTTTAAACATAAAAACTCAAATTCTGATAAATAGGGGCTATTTTCAAGAAAGTTTATAAACTCGGATGGTAAAATGAGTTTTTTATTTTTCTTAATTCTTACAAGGGCTTCTAATCCAGCTAATTTTAAAGTTTCTGTTTCAAAATAGGGCTGATAATAGAAAACAAAAAGATCCTTTTCAAAGGCAGTTTTAATAAGTAAATCAGTTTTAAAATCTTTTTCTACTTTTCTTTCTATTTCAGTGTTATAGATTTCTATATGAGAAGGACCTCTCCCTTTGGCTTCAACTAAAGCCAAATTGACTTTTCTCCAAAGTTCATCAACTGTATTTCCATCTTGTGGAAATATAACTATTCCCATATTCCAATCTAAGGAGATCTTTTTATCTCCATAAGGAATGGGTTCATTTAAAATATTTTCTAATATTTTTATCCATTCATATATTCCTTCTTTTGTGACATCTATAATAAAGAGGCAAAATTCATCTCCTCCAGTTCTTCCTAAAATCCCCTTATCTTTTATAGCATCTTGAAGTTTTCTTGCCAATTCCTTTAAGCAGTAATCTCCTACCTCATATCCATAGAAATGATTTATATAAGAAAATCTATAAAAATCTATTAGAAAAAGTGCAGAAGTTTCCTTTAAGATATTAAAAAGCTCGGCTAATTTTCTTTGAAATCCTTGTCTATTTGGAAGACCAGTTAAAGGATCTTGGTATTGAAGAGATTCTCTTTCCTTTTCAAATTCTAATTCCTTAGTTAAATCTCTTCCTACAATTATTACCTTAGTTTTAGTAGGTAACTTAATAAAAGAAATTTTTAATTCTAAGATCAATCTTATCCTATCTGGTTTATGGTAGATAACAAATCTTGTGGTATCCTTTTTGAGCTTAATTATTTCTTCAGGTATAAAAAGAAGTTTAAAGCAATTTTTTTCAAGTAAATCTTTTTTTTCAAAGCCAAGAATTTTTTCTCCGAAAGGATTAATATATTCAATTCTTCCTTCTTCATCAGCAATTATAGTTAATTCTTCTGCTTTTTCTGCAAACTTACCTAAGGTTAAATCTCTTTCAATTAATTCTACTTTTTTTAAGGCAAAATTTAAATCTTCTTGAAGCTCATCTAATAAGGATAGAATATCTTTTGAAAAGAAGCCTTTTTCAGAGGAAAGTAGATTTAAAAAAGCTATAATATTTTCCTCTTTTATAAGGGGGATGATACCAAGGGAATAGGAGTTAATATCCTGAAAAAGAGGTGTTTTTTTGGTTGTAGTAATTATTAAGTTTTTAGAGGGTTTAAAATCTTCTGGATAAGAATAAAGGACTTCTCCATTTTTATCACTTATCCATACTCCTTCTAATTCTAAAGATTCATATAGAACAGGTAATATATTTTTATAAATTTCTTCTTCAAAATTGCAGTGTATAAGTATTTGATTAACTTTTCTTAAAAGATTTAAAAATCTTTGTAATTTTTTAAGCTCAGTTATATCAACTCCTACAATAAATCCACAGTATTTATTTTGATAAAAAATGGTTGAGGCAAATATAAGAGCTTCTATTTTCTTTCCATCTTTTGCTTTTAGTGCTACTGGAAGATAGGGAGAAAAGAAATATTCACCTTTTAATCTTCTTTCTGCAACCTTTTTAACCCTTTCTCTATCTTTTTCATAATAAGGAATTTCCCAGACAGCTAATTTTTTAACTTCCTCAAGAGTATATCCTAATAATTTAAGAAAATAAGGATTTGCATAAAGAAAGGTATCATGATATATAGCAATACCAAAAAAGGGGGCATTTAAAAAGGTTTCTAAGATAGTAGCTTTTTCTATTAATTGAGGAAAGATTTTACTTATATGAGAAAAGAATTTAATTAAATTTTCTTCCCATATATTTACTTCTTCTATTTCTTCAAAACCAAGAGTTTTTATTATATTTTTATCTATGGAAAATAGGGAAGTTTTTATTTCGTTAAAGAAGGGACTTTCAGAGGAAAGCATAAAATAATGAGTAATTGGAAAAGGAAACTTTTCTATGTAAGGAAATTTATCTAAATAAGGTTTTGCTCTTAATTCTGAAAGTATATAAAGATCGCCTTTATCATTGAGAATTTCAGCCTCAACTTCTTCATGAGAATTTTTAAAGATTACTTGAATTTTGGAAAAGTTAAAATCAAATTTTAAAACTAAATAAAATAAAAGAGCATAAAAAATAGCTCGATTAACAGTAACAATTCTAATTTTTTCTTCTTTTTTAATTTCTGAAAAAGGTTTTTTAGAGATGGCTAAATAGTGATCAATTTTATCTTTAAATTTAGCAATAGGTCTATAGTTTTTCTCAATTAAGTGTAAAGAAAGGGAAAAGGAGGCATAAAATAAATCAACTTCTTCTAAATCCTGAGGAAATTTTTCAAAGACACTAAGTTTTACCTCTTTATTTAATAAATCTTTTAAATTCTCAGAAAATTTTTCCCAAAGA
>Ga0207433_10016421_pt1 | contig 10402 bp, 10 predicted proteins | sample YelNatPaOPGAMG01_FD_187559 | JGI IMG/M metagenome (GOLD analysis project Ga0207433, IMG submission 187559) | Hot spring thermophilic microbial communities from Obsidian Pool, Yellowstone National Park, USA - OP-RAMG-01 (SPAdes) (version 3) | ecosystem: Environmental > Aquatic > Thermal springs... | reverse complement strand
TGCCGCCACAACTGCTGCTGCAGACCATGGCGGCCATGGATCACGGCCCTGCGGACAAGCGCAGCAGCCGCACCAACGAGTTCGGCCTGACCGCGCGCCAGATGGAAGTGTTGCGCCATTTGTCCGAGGGGAAGCCGAACAAGGATATTGCGCGCGCCATGAATCTGGCGGAAGGCACCGTCAAGATCCATGTGGCGGCGGTTTTCCAGGCGCTGCGCGTGAACAGCCGGCTGGAGGCGGTGCGTGCCGGCCAGCGCCTGGGGCTGTTGCCGGACGAGGTGCAGTAGTGTCCATCGGGTGTCATCTGTTCGGGAAAGATCATGGCGGTTGGTAACCGCGCTGACAAACCCGCAGCCTTGCCGGCGCGGCTGATGCTGCTGGTGCGCGAATCGCGCTGGCTGCTGCTGTCTGCCGTGGCAGCCTATCTGGTACTCATCCTGCACGGTTACGATCGCTACGATCCGGCGTGGTCGAACAGCGCGAGCAATGCCATGCCGCACAATCCGGGTGGCGTGTTCGGCGCCTGGCTGTCGGACGTGCTGCTGTATGTGTTCGGTTTCTCCGCCTGGTGGTGGGTGGTGTTCCTGCTGCAGCGGGTGTGGACGGGCTACCGCAATATCGCGCCGGACAGCATGTTCGAGGAACGCGCGCCGTGGCTGGCCTACAGCGGGTTCGGCGTATTGCTGCTCGCCTCCAGCGCGCTGGAGGCGCTGCGCATGTACCACCTCAAGGTGGAGTTGCCGCAGGCGCCGGGCGGCATGCTGGGCGCGGTGCTGGGCGATGCGCTGTCGCACCTGCTCGGCTTCACCGGCTCCACGCTGATTCTGCTGGCGCTGATGGCGGTGGGCTTCAGCCTGTTTTCCGGATTGTCGTGGCTGCGCTTCATCGACTGGCTCGGTGCCGCCATCGAGAACGCGGTGCTGTGGGCGCGCCGGGTCTGGCAGACACGGCAGGACAAGCGCATCGGCGCCCAGGCATTGAGCGCGCGCGAGGCGGTGGTGGAGGAGGAGAAGAAGCGCGTCGAGGACCACCAGCCGATCTACATCGAACAGCCGGTGCTCGAGGTGCGGCGTTCGGCGCGCGTCGAGGAAGAGCGTCAGGCGCCGCTGTTCTCCGACATGCCGGATTCTCCGCTGCCGCCGCTGCACCTGCTTGACCAGCCGGCGAGCGAGGTGGAGGTGCTGTCGCCCGAAACGCTGGAATTCACCTCGCGCCTGATCGAGCGCAAGCTCGGCGATTTCGGGGTGGAGGTGAAGGTGGTGGCGGCCTATCCGGGGCCGGTAATCACGCGCTACGAGATCGACCCCGCGGTCGGCGTCAAGGGCAGCCAGATCGTCAACCTGATGAAGGATCTGGCACGGGCGCTGTCGGTGGTCAGCATCCGTGTGGTGGAGACCATCCCCGGAAAATCCTACATGGCGCTGGAACTGCCCAACCCGAAGCGGCAGGTGGTGAAGCTCGCCGAAATCCTCGGCTCGCAGGCCTATGCCGACATGCATTCGCCGCTCACCATCGCCATGGGCAAGGATATCTCGGGCAAACCGGTGGTGGCCGACCTGGCCAAGATGCCGCACGTGCTGGTGGCGGGTACCACCGGTTCCGGCAAGTCGGTGGCGATCAACGCGATGATTTTGAGCCTGCTGTACAAGGCCACGCCGCAGCAGGTGCGTCTGCTGCTGGTCGATCCCAAGATGCTCGAGCTGTCCGTCTACGAGGGCATTCCGCACCTGCTGGCACCGGTGGTCACCGACATGCGCCAGGCCGCCTCCGGCCTCAACTGGTGCGTGCAGGAAATGGAGCGGCGCTACCGGCTGATGTCGGCGCTCGGCGTGCGCAACATCGCCGGCTACAACCAGAAGCTGCGCGAGGCGAACCGGGAGGAGCAGCCGCTGACTAACCCGTTCACGCTGACGCCGGATAATCCGGAGGCGCTCGAGGAGCTGCCGCTGATCGTGGTGTTCATCGACGAGCTGGCCGACCTGATGATGGTGGCCGGCAAGAAGGTGGAGGAGCTGATTGCGCGCCTTGCGCAGAAGGCGCGCGCCTCGGGCATCCACCTCGTGCTCGCCACGCAGCGGCCGTCGGTGGATGTGATCACCGGCCTGATCAAGGCCAACGTGCCGACGCGCGTGGCGTTCCAAGTATCGAGCAAGATCGACTCGCGCACCATCCTCGACCAGATGGGCGCGGAGACGCTGCTCGGCCAGGGCGACATGCTCTACCTGCCGCCGGGCACCGGCTTCCCGCAGCGCGTGCACGGCGCCTTCGTGTCCGACCAGGAGGTGCACCGCATCGCCGAATACCTCAAGGCGCAGGGCATGCCCAACTACATCGACGGCGTGCTGACCTCGCTCGACGAGCAGGAGGCGGGCGGCGAGCTGGAAGGCGGTGGCGATGGCGAAGCCGATCCGCTGTACGACCAGGCGGTGGATATCGTGCTGAAGAGCCGGCGCGCTTCGATTTCGCTGGTGCAGCGCCATCTGCGCATAGGCTACAACCGCGCCGCGCGCCTGGTGGAGCAGATGGAACGCGCCGGGCTGGTGTCGCCGATGCAGGGCAACGGCAACCGCGAGGTGCTCGCGCCGGCGAGAACGGAGTAGCAAGTGTTGAAGAGAATCTGGTTTGTTCTGTTGTGCGCGCTGCCGCTGGCCGCGCAGGCCGGCGCCATCGACAAGATGAAGGCCTTCATCGCGGCCACGCGCTCCGCGCAGGCCGATTTCACCCAGGTAGTGCTTAACAAGAACGGCGAGCGCATCCAGGCGGCGAGCGGCATCATGCAGTTCGTGCGCCCCGGCAAGTTCCGCTGGGAGTACCGCAAACCCTACGAACAGCTGATCGTCGGCGACGGCACCAGATTCTGGTTGTATGACGTCGACCTCGAGCAGGTGACGGTGAAGAAGCTGGATGCCGCACTTGGCAGCAGCCCGGCCGCCTTGCTGGCCGGCAGCAACGAGATCGAGCGCGGTTTCGTGCTGCAGGATATGGGCGAGAAGAACGGGCTCGACTGGCTGGAGGCGGTGCCGAGGAGGCAGGACACCAGTTTCGCCAGCATCCGCATGGGGTTCGACGCGCAATCCGGACTGGCGGTGATGGAGCTGCGCGATAATTTCGGCCAGGATACCGTGCTGCGCTTCTCCGCCATGCAGCGCAACCCGCGCCTGCCGGCCAGCCTGTTCCGCTTCACGCCGCCCAAGGGGGCAGATGTGCTGGGCGATGAGTGATGGGCGCCGACCTGTTTGAGCCGCACCAGCTTGCCGCGCCGCTGGCCGAACGGCTGCGTCCGCAAACAATAGACGAGGTGATCGGGCAATCTCATCTGCTGGGGCCGGGCCGGCCGCTGCGCCTCGCGTTTGAATCGGGCAAGCTGCATTCGATGATCCTGTGGGGGCCGCCCGGCGTGGGCAAGACCACGCTGGCGCGGCTGATGGCGTCGGCGTTCGATGCCGAGTTCGTGCCGCTGTCGGCCGTGCTGTCGGGCGTCAAGGATATCCGCGAAGCCATCGCCCAGGCGGAGCTGACGCTGCAGCAGAGCGGCCGCCACACCATCCTGTTCGTGGATGAGGTGCACCGCTTCAACAAGTCGCAGCAGGATGCATTCCTGCCCTATGTCGAGCAGGGGCTGGTCACTTTCATCGGCGCCACCACCGAAAATCCCTCGTTCGAGGTCAACAGCGCGCTGCTGTCGCGCGCGCAGGTGTACGTGCTGCAGTCGCTGTCCGAGACCGAGATGGGGCAATTGTTCGCGCGCGCACAGCAGCACGCGCTGCAGGGGCTGCAATTCGACGCCGACGCGCAGCAGCGCATCATCGGTTATGCCGACGGCGATGCGCGCCGCCTGCTCAACGTGCTGGAGCAGCTGCAGACTGCCGCCGAGACCGCCAAGGTCGCCCAGATCGACATCGGTTTCCTCGATGCCACGCTGGCGCAGAACCTGCGCCGCTTCGACAAGGGGGGCGAGGCGTTCTATGACCAGATTTCCGCGCTGCACAAATCGGTGCGCGGCTCCAATCCTGATGCCGCGTTGTACTGGTTCACGCGCATGCTGGACGGCGGCGCCGACCCGCGCTATCTGGCGCGGCGCATCGTGCGCATGGCGTGGGAGGACATCGGCTTGGCCGACCCGCGCGCGATGCAGATATGCAACGAAGCGGCGCAGACCTACGAGCGGCTCGGCTCGCCGGAAGGCGAACTGGCGCTGGCGCAGGCGGTGATCTACCTGGCGGTGGCCGCCAAGTCGAACGCCGGCTATGTCGCGTATAATGCCGCCCGCGCTTTCGTCAAACAGGACCAGTCGCGCCCGGTGCCGCTGCATCTGCGCAACGCGCCGACCAAGCTGATGAAGCAGCTCGATTACGGCAGGGACTACCGCTATGCGCACGACGAGGCGGAAGGCTATGCGGCGGGCGAGAATTATTTCCCGGATGGCATGCCGCAGGTGAGTTTCTACGAGCCTGTCGAGCGCGGGCTGGAAGCGAAGATTGCGGAAAAGCTGGCGCACCTGCGCGAGCTGGACGCGGCGGCAAACAAGAAAAAATAGGACACGGAACATGTTGGATATACAGGCATTGCGCAACAACCTGAATGAAGTGGCGGACCGTCTCGCCACGCGCGGCTTCATGCTGGACACTGCGCGCTTCGAACAGCTCGAGGGCGAGCGCAAGGCGATCCAGGTGCGCACACAGGAGCTGCAGGCCAGGCGCAATGCGACTTCCAAACAAATCGGCCAGGCCAAGGCGAAGGGCGAGGACGTATCGGTCATCATGGCCGAGGTGGCGAATCTCGGCGATGAGCTCAAGCAGCTGGAAGCGAAGCTGGAACAGGTGCAGCACGAATTGAATGCCTTCCTCGCGGTGATTCCCAACCTGCCGCACGCGAGCGTGCCGGTAGGCAAGTCGGATGCCGACAACCACGAGGTGCGCAAGGTGGGGGAGCCGCGCAAGTTTGATTTCGCAGTGCAAGACCACGTCAGCATAGGCGAAGGCCTGGGCGGGCTGGATTTCGAGACTGCGGCCAAGATTGCCGGCGCGCGTTTCACCTTGCTCAAGGGCCCGCTCGCGCGGCTGCACCGCGCGCTTGCGCAGTTCATGCTCGACACGCACAGCGAGCAGCATGGCTACACCGAGACCTATGTGCCCTATCTGGTGAACGCCGACTCCATGCGCGGCACCGGCCAGTTGCCGAAGTTCGAGGAAGATCTATTTAAATTACAGTCGGTAGTTGGAGCATCTAACGCTGCTAATGTTGTTTCAGAGGAAATAAGCAATAGTGGTGGAATTGCGAGTTTGCAAAATTACAAATCAATGTATCTTATCCCCACCGCCGAAGTGCCGGTGACCAACATGGTCCGCGACGAGATCGTGCCCCTGGAAAAACTGCCGCTCAAATTTGTCGCGCACACGCCATGCTTCCGCAGCGAAGCCGGTTCCTACGGCCGCGACACGCGCGGCATGATACGCCAGCACCAGTTCGACAAGGTGGAGCTGGTGCAGATCGTGCATCCGGAAAACTCCTACATCGCGCTCGAAGAACTGCTCGGCCATGCCGAGACCATCCTGCAGAAACTGGGGTTGCCGTATCGCGTGGTCAAGCTGTGCACGGGCGACATGGGCTTCTCCGCGGCACTGACCTATGACATCGAGGTGTGGCTGCCGGCACAGAACACCTACCGCGAGATTTCTTCCTGCTCCAATTTCGAGGCGTTCCAGGCACGGCGCATGCAGGCGCGTTTCAGAAATAGCGCCGGCAAGCCGGAACTGGTGCACACGCTGAACGGTTCCGGCCTGGCGGTCGGTCGTACCCTAGTGGCAATCCTGGAAAACAATCAACTCGCCGACGGTAGCGTGAAAGTGCCGGAAGTTCTGCGCCCTTATCTGGGTGGTATGGAGATCATCAGGGCAGCTTGAACAGCGGCTCGTGCTTGCTGCCGAGCACCAGCGAGAACGGTGAAGGTTTGGGCGGCGCGGCACTGCCGCGCGTGAGGTGCCGCAGCATGTCGCAGTACATGCGCACCGTTTCCACAAAAATCACCGCCTCGCCGCCGTGTCCGCTGCCGTGCTTGAGCGTTTCGGCAATGGCCGGATTGCCGATCTGCGGCATTACCCGCTTTACGTCCACCCACAAATCCGGATTCAGGCCGCGGCGCTGGGCCAGCACGCGCGCGTCTTCCAGGTGGCCCATGCCCTGGTTGTAGGCGGCGAGTGCCAGCCAGGTGCGGTCGGGTTCCGCAACATGCAGCGGCAACTGGTCTTTCAGCAGCTGCAGGTAGCGCGCACCGGCGATGATGCTCTCGCGTGCGTCGAGCCGGTTGTCCACCCCCATGCGATCGGCGGTGTCTTCGGTCAGCATCATGATGCCGCGCACGCCGGTGGGGGAAGTGGCGTGCGGATCCCAGTGCGATTCGCGGTAGGCCAGCGCGGCCAGCAGCTGCCAGTCGTTGCCGGTCAGGGTGGCGGCTTCCTCGAACAGCGGACGGTAGTGCGGCAGATCGGTATTGACCTGGGTCAGGAAGGCCGCGGCATCCAGCCGGTCCACCCGCTCGTTGTAACCGTAATATTGTTCGAGCAGGCGGTGCAGCGTGCCATCCTGGCCGATGCGCGCAAAGAAATCCTGCATCTGGCCCAGCAGTTCGGGGTCGACGTCGCGCGGGAGCGTCCAGGCCAGGTGCGAGGGGGTGGCGATGTCGAAAGTGGCGACCATGTCGGGATGATAATTGCGCATGGTGGCGACCTGTTCCTCGTTGGCGACGGTGCAATCGATTTTGTCGGCCCCGACTTCATCCAGCAGGGTATTGGGCATTTTCCTGGTGCGGGTTTTCCATTGCAGTGCCGGCAGGCTCTGTTGCGCCGCATGCAGTGCGGCATCCTGTTCCGAACCGGCGGTGACGATGATGGTACGCCCGAGCAGGTCTTCCAGGCGTCTGGGCGGGTTGCTGCTGCATACGATTTTCTCGCGCAGGGTTTGATATGGCACACCAAAGCGTATGGAGAAATCCGCTTCATTGCTGCGTGCGCCGATGGCCGAGAAATGCGCGCGGTGTGCCGCCAGCAGGGAGGCAACCTGGGAAGGCGGTGCCAGCAGCGGTCTCAGCTTGAGGTGGAGTTGTTCGGCGAACAGGCCGGCGAGGTCCTGATCGAACGGGAAGTCCAGGCTGTCGGCGGGTGGCAGGATCACCACCAGCTCGCCCTGGCGCCAGTCGGCAACGGGCCTGATTGCCATATGCCAGAGCCATAGTCCGTAGGCCATGGCGGCGAGCGCGATAAACGGCAAGGTGAGGAGGCTGCGCATGAGAACATTCTGCCCGATTTTCTCCGATGCTGGTAGAATGCGCAGCTTCACGGAGAGGTGGCAGAGTGGTCGAATGTACCTGACTCGAAATCAGGCGTAGGTTTATAGCCTACCGTGGGTTCGAATCCCACCCTCTCCGCCATATACGCAAAACCGCCTTCCCCGGCGGTTTTTTGTTTGGGCGGGCGTCGTCCGGGCATGTGAAGGCTCCGCAATCCGGGCTGGAAGGCTTATAATGCCAGCCGAGCACGGGGATGGACTGGGTTGGCAGGAGGGGTTGCGCTGCTTGGCCGGGCTGCAGCCGATTTCCGGCCAACCTTTTTGTTTCGGCGAGTCCGCCGGGCCGTTGCAATCTTTAAAATCTGGAGGTGTCGTGGGATATTCAATCGCAAGCGGAGAGCTCAAGCAGATCGGGGCAACGGTGGTAAGCAACGGGATAACCGAGGCCAGCACCATGGAAATCGGCGGCCAGACGCTGCACGATGTGTCGTACAACGAGCGCATGGCAGGTAATATCAAGACCGGCGAGCGGGTGGCGCTGTTGCTGACACCGAGCCGCTATATTGCAGCGCTGCGCCGGCAGGATGGGCAGATCGTGTACGCGAGCGAAGAGAGCCGCGAGCATCTTGAGACACCGATGTCCTATGCCTATTACGCAGCCATGGCGTTGCTGGGGTTGTTGCTGACCCCGATTGGCATCGGCCTCATCGTCATTCTCAAGCAGATCAGGCTGTATACGGCGCGCAAGGAAATCGTGGAAAACATGACCGCGTTCCGGCAGGCGGCGCTCTGACGGCAGGACATAAAAAACCGCGAACTGGCCAGTTCGCGGTTTCTGCGCCGGCGCCGTACCGGTCGGGTACGGCGAGGCAGCATAAGAATTACTTGTGTTCCGGTTCCGGCGAGTTCATCACGTTGCCGGCGGCAAGACCCACCAGGATGATGCCCAGCACCACGAACACAATACCGACGCTGTGGCTGTAGTGAAAACCCCCGATCAACCACAGCACTGCGCATGCGATGACCGCCATTATCAAAGTACCCAGCTTCGAACTTATCATCATTGACCTCTCAATACAGGATTAACCCGGACACCCCTTTGTCCGTACCGGTAGATGTTAACCCAATTTCGGGCCATGAGTGCCGATTATTTTCTTCATGAAGTTTGAGGTAGACTTGCCCCGGCCCCGCGGCGCAAGGTCTTGTCGGCGGGTTTCGGGTTCTTACAGGAGATGTCATGCGTAATGCGATGAATTGGGGGTCAAGGCTTTTTCGCCTGAGCGCAATGCTGTTGCTGGCAGGGGCTCTGGCCGGCAATGCATGGGCGGCCGAGAGCGAGAAGGATACCTATGACCAGGATTCGATTACCAAGGATGTCGTCGATTTTTTCGGCAAGAGCAGCGAGGATCTGGGCAAAATCGTCGCCAAGGCATTCAAGGAACACGGGCGCCCCAATGGCTACATCAAGGGCGAAGAGGCCAGTGGTGCGATCGGCGTCGGGCTGCGCTACGGCGACGGCGTGCTGACGATGAAGGAGGGCGGCGGCCGCAGGGTGTACTGGGACGGCCCTTCCATTGGCTTCGATTTCGGCGGCAATGCCTCCAAGGTGTTCATCCTGGTCTACCACCTGCCGTCGTCGGACAAGATCTTCCAGCGTTTCCCGGGGGTCGATGGCAGCCTGTATTTCATCGGCGGAGCGGGTATCAATTACCAGCAGCGCGGGGATATCATCCTTGCCCCCATCCGTCTGGGTGTCGGCTTGCGCGAGGGGGCGAGCGTCGGCTACATGCATTACACCCGCAAGAAGACCTGGAATCCTTTCTGAGTAAGCGCACAGCCCGGCCCCGAATTAACCAGAAGCCACCGCAAGCGGTGGCTTCTGGTTGATGGCAGGGTGCCGCTTATTGGCCAGAGGCGTGGTATGAGGCCGTTTCGTCGAGTTTGTTGAAACGGCTGGTCACTGCCGGGATGGCGGCATCAACCTTGACGAGGGGCGCGTCTGCCTGAATGCCGAGGCCTTTTTCAAATGGCTGGAACCCCATCCGGTGGCAGACTGTCCAACCAGCGTGTTCCGCCAGCCACAGGGGCGGGGCGGTTACATAAGGAGGCTGACATGGGCAATCGACTCGGCGAGGAAGGGATGGATCTGCTGTTCCGCAAGGCGCATACCCACGGGCACTGGCTGGACCAGCCGGTGAGCGACGATACCTTGCAGGAACTGTACGATTTGATGAAATGGGGGCCGACCAGCGCCAATTGCAGTCCGGTGCGCATCCTGTTTTTGCGCACGCCGGAGGCGAAGGCGCGGTTGAAGCCGGCGCTGGCCCCGGGTAATGTGGAAAAGACCATGTCGGCGCCGGTAGTCGCCATCATCGGCTACGACATGAAATTCTACGAATATCTGCCCAAGCTGTTCCCGCATACCAATGCGCGCGCCTGGTTTGCCGATACGCCGGAACTGGCGGTGATCACCGCACAACGCAACAGTTCGCTGCAGGGCGCCTATTTCATCATGGCGGCACGCGCATTGGGACTGGATTGCGGTCCGATGTCCGGCTTTGACCAGCAGATGGTGGACCATGAATTCTTCCCGGCGGACAGGGAGGCGACGCTGCCGAGAAGCGAACAGGATCTGGCATTCCACCAGGAGTATTTCCCGGATAGCCACGTCAAAACCAATTTCCTCTGCAACATCGGCTATGGAGATCCGGGGCGGGTCTATCCGCGCAACCCGCGCCTCAGCTTTGATGAGGCATGCAAGCTGTTGTGAAAGCGTGACGCGCCGTTATTCCCCGCAGTGACGTCGCGATGCGTCAGGCGTCGCCGGAAGGTATGGTGCCTGCCGCCGGTGCCAGAATCTGGTCGAGCAATTCCCAAGTCAGGCGTGCCTCCTGCTTGGTTGTTTTGTGGATGGCATAGCCGACATTCACCACAACGTAATCACCCGCGGCCAGCGGTTCATCCTGCAACAGCAGCAGGCTGATTTCGCGCGTGACCCCGCGGGCGGTGCAGCGCGCATTGTAGCCGTCGATCTCGACGATCTGCATGGGAATGCCGAGGCACATGGTGTCTTAGTCGGTTGCTGACGCAGTCGGGCTAGTTTACTCCGGTAAATTAA
>Ga0207433_10016420_pt1 | contig 10403 bp, 8 predicted proteins | sample YelNatPaOPGAMG01_FD_187559 | JGI IMG/M metagenome (GOLD analysis project Ga0207433, IMG submission 187559) | Hot spring thermophilic microbial communities from Obsidian Pool, Yellowstone National Park, USA - OP-RAMG-01 (SPAdes) (version 3) | ecosystem: Environmental > Aquatic > Thermal springs >... | reverse complement strand
ACCTACACGAACTTACATAAACTTACATAAACGTACATCCAAAAATAAAGATAATGCTTTAACCATCGACATTTAAGATTGATTTTAAGGCTTTGGATTATAGCCATATTGACGATGATACATAGTCCGAGAATGTACGTAAAGGTAAAAGGAAAAGGCACTTTGGTCTATTGGATAAGTTAATTAAAATTACAATGGTGTTGGTTCTATAAATAGACCAATTGAACTTTAAAAGTCGGATATTCATTAATCTTTATTGAGGACATCATACTATCAAAAAGGAATTCTCAAATACCTTCAAAGTTCATACAAATTTCGACATAGATAAAGAATTACTATGCTAACTGTTTAATATAACTACTTTTAATTTGCCTTGCTAATGGATCTTGTAAAAATATAAAAAAGGATAAAAACAAAGGAAAAATATCTGGCTCTCATAAAGGATCATGAATTCTACTTCCTATAAGAGTGATAAAGGGAAGTAGACAGGTTCCCATCAACCTTTATCGTCTAACAAAAAATAAAAAAAGAAATAAGATGGATCAATTTAAAACAAGTTGGTGACTGTAACACTATAACTCTAAAACGTTAGACACGATTTGTAATATTATGGTAAGTGACTTTTCATGTCTGTTTAATTGTTGCTTAAATTTTAAATGCTAATATTTTTTCAAACTAAAAGTAACATTAAGGAGGTAATTGAGTGATTATCATTGGCGGAAAAGTTTTTACTCCTTTCAAGATGGTTAGTCATACTTCTATACTTGTTAAAGATGGGAAAATTGCTGACATCTCTGATGTAAACAATTTTCAAAAGAAAGGAGAAGAAATTATAGATGCTTCCGATAAATATATAGTGCCTGGTTTTATAGATCCACATACTCATATTGGTGTGTTCCCTCTTGAATCAGAGAACGGAGATCATGCCACTGAACTTTCGAATCCTGTAACTCCTCAACTTAATGTTATTGATGGTTTAGATCCTCATGATTCTGCTTTTAATGACGCTTTAAAAGGAGGCGTAACTACAATTGGCATCCTGCCGGGTTCCTACATGTCATTTGGAGCAAGCGTAGAAAGAATAAGCATCGTACCGGGACAAGGTGCTATTATGAAGACAAATGGAGAACTTATAGAAAGATATGCTTTTTTAAAAATAGCTGTAGGAGAACATCCAAAGAGATTTTTATCAGAGAACAAACTTTCTCCTACGACACGCATGGGAATAATATCGTCTTTAAGAGAACTTTTTAGAAGAGGTAAGGAATACTTGGTGAATAGTGAAGGAAAATATAATCCTGAATTAGAAGCTGTGCTTCCTGTTCTAAGAGGAGAAAAATGTCTCAGAGTACACGTTCATACGTCTCGAGATATATTGAGTGTGATCAACCTTGCACGGGAATTTAATTTGAAGATAGTATTTGATCACGCAACAGAAGCTTACGCAGTGAAAGAACAAATTGGTGACATACCAATTGTTTATGGGCCTCCTGTTTTTTCAAAAAGAGGGACGGAGCTTAAGAATTTAGACATCGTGAATTTGGGTAAAATGAAAGGTTTAATGTTTTCTATCACAACAGATCATCCAACTATCCCAATTCAATATCTCATACTTCTTGCTGGATTAAGTGTTTCTGAAGGATTTTCCTATGAAGATGCATTATCTTTAATTACGATTAAAGCAGCGCGTGTACTCGGAATTGATAAACGAGTTGGTTCGCTGGAGATTGGTAAAGATGCAGATATTGTGATACTTGATGGGGAACCATTTGACCCAAGGACGCAGGTTTCCTATACGATCATAAATGGGAAGATCCTCTATAAGGGGGAATGAAATTGAAAGCTATCATAGGAGGAAAGATCTGGACTGGTACGGGTAAGGTAATTAATAAGGGAGTGATACTCATTGACGAGGGCAAGATTATTGCCGTAGGTCCTGATATAAAAATTCCAAAAAATGCTGACCTAATTAAAGCAGAAGGAAAATTTGTCTCTCCTGGTTTCATAGATGCACACAGTCATATTGGTTTAGTACCAGAAGGATTAGATTGGGAATATTCTGATGTCAATGATTTTAGCGGTCCTTTAACCCCTCAGTTAAGGGCTATTGATGCATTAGATCCTTATGATATTGCTTTCAAGGACGCTATTTCAGGCGGGGTAACCACTGTTTACACTGGACCTGGTAGTAGCAATGTAATAGGAGGTATTGGCTTTATATTGAAAACAAATGGAAAGATTGTGAAAGAAGAAGCTGCTTTAAAAATGGCTTTAGGGCCTAAAAGAGAAAGAGGAGTAAAATCCAAGGAACCTTATCCTACAACGAGAATGGGAACAGTTGCTCTCTTGCGTGGTATTTTTATAACCACAAAGAAATGGTTGAATGGAGAAATCAAAGGCGAAGAGGAGAAAAAAAGTCAATATGAAAATGTTGCTAAAGTTCTAAAAGGGGAATTAATGGCTAAAATACATCTTTCCACTTCCCCAGATGAGATTAGGGCTGCTTTATCGTTAATAAAAGAATTCGGAATACGTGCAAGTATAGATCATGTATTTGGAGGAGATCTTCTTGCCGATGAAATTGTATCATCAGGTGTACCTGTCATTTATGGTCCACCTATGTTAGCTCGTTCATATTCAGGTTTTAAATATATGCACGATAAAATACCGGTTATTCTTGACAAAAAAGGGGCATTGGTAGCGCTAATGACCGATCACCCTGTTGTACCCCAGAAGCACTTGAGGTTACTTGCGTCGGTTGTTGTAAAGAACGGACTTGATATAGATAAATCACTAAAAATGATAACCATAAATCCTGCGCGAATATTAGGAATTGATCAACAAGTAGGAAGTTTAGAGATTGGTAAGGATGCAGATGTTGTTATATCGAGTGATCATCCTTTGCAAATTACTTCCGCTATTGAAATGGTTTTGATCAACGGTGAAATTGTATTTGAAAAAAGTATCTTACAGGAAAGGGGTTGATATTTTGTGAAAAAGTTTTTTCTAGTATCTTTTTTGATCGCTATTGTTATTTTCGTAGGAGTTGCCAGCACAACACCGACAAGAGGAGGAACGATGGTCATTGCATACTGGGGAGATCCCATATCCTTCAATCCAGATGCTCAAATTGACGATGCAGGATATGGGATATATGGCTCTATATTCAGTAAGTTGGTAACTCTTGATGCTAGCTACAATGTAATACCTGATTTAGCCAAAAGCTGGGATATTTCTAAAGATGGGCTTACATACACTTTTCATCTACGAAAGGGAGTAAAATGGCAAGATGGTCAACCTTGTACGGCGGCAGACGTTGTATGGACCTTTGATCAAATAATGTCTGACAAAGCGGCTCCTGCGCATGCAAACTTCGCTGCGGTTGAGTCCGTGGAAGCACCGAATGATTACACTGTTGTGATAAAGATGAAAAGACCATATTCCGCTTTTCTTAGTTTTTTGGCATGGTATGGCACATTTATAATGCCTAAGCATCTTTATGATATTACAGAAAACGGGTCCCCAGTTAGTTGGCTCAACAATCCATATAATCAGCACCCCATTGGTACAGGTCCTTTTAAGTTCGTAAAATGGGTAAAGGGAGCTTATGTGATCTTAACCAAGAATCCAGATTACTTTCTTGGGGAACCATATCTTGACGGATTAGTGTTCGATGAAATTCCAGATCAAAACACAGCTCTTCAATCTTTTTTAAATGGAGAAGTTGACTTTGATGATAACGTAGACGTATCTCAACTGGGCATTTTAAAGAAGATGCCACACGTTTTGATTGATGATTCGCTCACTCCAAGTAGATATTACTTGGCCTTTAACGTTGGAAGAAGGCCTTCCCCATTTCACGACAAAGAAGTAAGATTTGCCGTTGCTTATGCACTCAACAGGGAGCAGATTTTCAATTTAGCTATAAAATATGGAGAAGTAGCCGAGGGGTTCTACACGCCAGCTATCCCGTGGGCTTACAATCCAAGTGCTAAGATTCCGGATTACAATGTTAAACTTGCAAATGAGATGCTTGACAAGGCCGGATACCCACTTAAAAATGGGACTAGGTTTACAGTCACCTTAGTCTATTTTCAAGGACAAGAGTGGAGTGACATGGCAAAGATTATAAAGGAACAACTTGCCAAAGTAGGAATACAAGTAAACCTTGAAGAATATGAGCTAGCCACTTACATACAAAAAGTTTTAAAGGGAGGGGATTTTGATCTTACACTCCTTGATGGATTTCAGGGACCTGATCCTGACAATTTAGTTCTCAGAGTCGGGACAGGAGGAGATATTAACGTGATGGGATATTCTAATCCTGAAGTTGATAAATTACTTAGTGAAGCTTCACAAGCTTCTAATATTGAAGAAAGGGCAAAGTATTATTTTGAAGTTCAAACGATACTTTCCCAAGATCTTCCTATATATCCAATTGCAGAAGTTGTAAATACTTATGCCTACAAAGATTACGTAGAAGGCCTTCCGTTTACGCTTACGGGTATAGGAATTAACAATTATGCAAAAACGTGGTTGAAAAAATAAAATGCCGGCTTTGCCGGCATTTTTTGCTGAGGGATGGATAGTTTATGCAGAACATGATCAAATATATATTCAGAAGAATTGTAGCAGTTGTTATCATGATATTCCTCGTCATGACGGTGAATTTCTTCTTAATTCACGCTGCCCCAGGAGGACCAGCGACAGTCATGACGGGCTTGGAATTTCCTTCAAAAGAGATAATTGAAGCGCTTAATAAGCAATATGGACTTGATAAGCCAATCGCTGTTCAATATCTTGAGTACATGGGAAATTTATTGCGTGGGAATTTAGGATATTCGTATATTTACAGTGAATCTTCTTGGAATTTAATAGAAGGAAGAATATTCCCTACTCTAATTCTAACAATTACCAGTAGTGTTCTTGCTTTTGTGATAGGAGTTTATATGGCAATATTTGTGAGTCGTTTGAGGAACAAATATGGTGAACTAAGTGCTTCTCTTTTATCCTACATTTTGTATGCTGTTCCTTCTTTCTGGCTTGCATTGATCATGATAATTATCTTTTCATCGGACTTGAAGTTATTTCCAACATCTGGAATGCTAAGTTTGAGATATTCCTACTCTGGCATCGAAGGAGTAATTGATTTCATTCACCATTTAGTATTACCTGTTAGCACCTTAACGTTGATCCAAATACCTGTTTTCTACAGAATTACGAGAACAAGTATAGTTCAGAATCAGGGAGAAGATTATATCACAACACTTACGGCAATAGGGGTTCCAAAAGAGAAACTTTTTAGGAAATATGTAATGAAGAATTCTATAGTTCCACCTTTAACCATATTCGGTATTATGCTAGGTTTTTCGATAACAGGTACAGTTATCTTGGAAAGAGTTTTTGCATGGCCAGGTATGGGAAGACTTATGCTTGATGCTATTTCCAGGAGAGATTACCAACTTCTTTTAGGGATATACTTTTTAATGGCTTTATTCATAAGTGTAGCAATGTTTGTAACTGATATATTGATTGCATTTTTGGATCCTAGGGTGAGGCTTACATAAATGAAGGAGAATTTGAAAGCATGAAACATTTCGAGAAAATAAGGACATTTACGGTCACATATTTCCACCACATTTATGGAAGAATAGGAATTTTCATGTTATTGATGCTCATCATAATGGCAGTATTTGCTCCTTATATATCTCCTTATAATCCTTATGCAACTTCAAATAATGTGCTTTCACCGCCGAGTTTAACAAACTTATTTGGAACTGATAGTTTAGGGAGAGACATTTTTAGTAGGGTGATATATGGAACTCGGACTTCTCTCTTAGTTGGCGTGATAGCAGCTGGCATTTCTGCCATAATAGGAATATTAGTTGGAACTTTTTCGGGTTATTATGGTGGAATTATAGATGAAGGTTTGAGTAAAGTGATAGATGCATTTTTGATGGTTCCAGTTTTCTTCTTGATTTTAATAATAGTGGCGATATTTGGGAGTAACTTGTTTTATATCATGCTTGTTATAGGTCTTACAACTTGGCCTCCAAATGCAAGAATAATGAGAGGACAGGTGTTGAGTTTAAAAGAAAGATCATTTGTAAAGATAGCTAAATCAACTGAAGGTAGCGACATGCAAGTGATTTTTCTTCACATCATTCCTAACGGTGTTTATCCAGTCATTGCAAACAGTGCTCTCCAAATGGGGGGAGCTATTCTTACTGAAGCAGCTTTAAGTTTTCTTGGATTAGGTGACCCAAACGTGATAAGTTGGGGAGCAATGATAAATGATGGCACTATGTATATGACATACGCATGGTGGACGGTAGTATTTCCAGGGATTTTTATAACCCTTGCAGTCATTACTTTCTCATTTATAGGTGACGGGCTTCAATATGTTATGAATCCTAAACTCAGTAAAGGAGTAGCGGAAATTGAGAGTTCTTGAAATAAACAACTTAAGTATAAACTACCAACTTAAGAATGGAGAAGTACAAGCGGTTAGAAATGTGAGCTTTGGAGTTGATGAAAGAGATGTAGTAGGAATTGTCGGAGAATCTGGATCGGGAAAGTCAACGTTGGCTTATGGTATAATGCAACTTTTGCCTTCAAATGCTTATTTCAAGAGTGGTCAAATATATTTATTTGGTAAGAATGTACTAACGAGTCCTATTGAAGAGATTAAAAGAAATAGATGGAAAGAATATTCTATGGTTTTCCAAAAATCTATGAATGCTCTTAGTCCTGTTCATAGGATAGGAGACCAGATCAAGGAAACTCTCTTAATCCATCAACCCAATTTATCTCAAGATGAGATGAAAAAGAAAATGGAGAGAATGATGGAGTTGGTAAATCTTCCTGCGAGGGTTTTAAAACTTTATCCTCATGAATTAAGTGGTGGTATGATGCAAAGAACAATGATTGCCTTAGCTTTGATTAATGATCCTAAACTTGTTATATTTGATGAAGCTACGACGGCACTTGATGTTGTGACACAGGGACAGATCTTGGATGAAGTAAAAAAGCTTGTGGAGAATTTGGGACTTACAGCTGTGTTTATAACACACGACATAGGAGTGATCGCAGAAGTGTGCAACAAAATCGCAGTGATATATGCCGGGAAATTGATGGAATTTGGCTATTTAAAAGAAGTTATTTACCATCCATTACATCCTTATACTAAGGCTTTGTTGAAATCTCATCCTTTTTTTCTAAAGTCGGGTGAAAATATGAAAGGTATCCCAGGGACTTTACCTGATCTCACTAAATTGCCTAAAGGCTGTGTATTTGCTCCAAGATGCGAGTTTGCATCCGAAAAGTGTTTTGAGGAAGAACCTGAAGAATTTGACGTTGAGGGTAGAAAATTATCATGTTTTAACTTGGACGAGGTAAAGGAATGAGAATAATTGAGATAAGGAACCTAAAAAAGTATTTCCCCTTGAGAAAATTTGGAAAAAGATATTACGTGAGAGCTGTTGATGATGTTTCTTTCTCAATAGAAGAGGGAGAAATAGTTGGAATACTTGGAGAAAGTGGGAGTGGAAAAACAACACTTGGCTTTTTAATAAGCAGATTAGAAAGAGAAACAGAAGGGAATATGTTCTTCAGGGATCAGAAGATCAGCGGAACACTTAAACTTTCAAAAGATATAAGAAGGCGAATACAATTAATACTTCAAAACCCATATGATTCTTTTGATCCAAGATTTACTGTAGGAGAGAGTTTGTTTATTCCTTTAAAAACGCATAAAGTTGGCTCTCAAGATTCGGAATGGAAAGACAAGATCTACGAATATATGGAGATATCTGGGCTTTCTCCTGCGAAAGATTATTATGAAAGATATCCTCATGAACTCAGCGGAGGGCAACTTCAGAGATTGTCTATATTAAGAGCTATGCTTCTTAATCCAGATTTCCTAGTGGCAGATGAGTGTGTATCCATGTTAGACGTCTCAGTTAGAGCGGATATCATAAATTTTCTTCTGAATTTCATTTCTCGTTCGAAAACTTCAATGATGTTCATAACGCATGACATATCTTTAGCAAATTTTGTTAGTAATCGGATCATTGTAATGTATCTGGGAAAGGTTATGGAAATTGCAAAAGCAGAAGAAATAGTAAAAAATCCATTGCACCCTTACACTAGAATTCTTATTAGTTATTCTCCGACTCTCCTAGAAAAAAAAGGGAAAATACCCATAAAAGGCTATGTTCAACCTTTAGTGGAGACACCGAAGGGATGCAGATTCTTGCAAAGATGTTCCTTTGCCAAAAAAGAATGTTCAGAAATAGAACCAGAATTAGTAGAGGTTGAGAAAGATCATTTTGTTGCATGTCATGAGACTTTGAAATAAATCGCTAAGAGGTAAATTTATGTGAAATGAACTTCAGCATTTTTAACGCTCGAGATCTTTGAAAACTTGTTGAATCAATTTTTGCTTGACTTTTTACGAGTGCGTATCTGTGCCTCTTGATAGGTAAGTATTGAATTTTCGATGACCATAGATTACATGCTAATGAAATATGTTTCTCATATCTTTGAATTTATGCGAAAAGGAGGAATTACTATGGATATTTTAAAGGATGTCATTCAAAGAGTTCCAGATTACTCATCTTTTATGACTGTAGATGAGCTTAATGAATCTTCGAAAAAACTTGCGAAAGATTATCCAAGTTTTGCTGAGTACTTCGAGATAGGTCGCTCAAGGGATAACAATCCTATATATTGTTTAAAGATAGGTAAAGGCAGTAAAAAGGCTTTGCTTTATGCTTTTCCACATCCTAACGAACCCGTTGGTAGCATGATGCTTGAATATCTATCAGAAAAACTGGTAACAGAAGATGCTCTACGGAACCTTTACGACTTTACATGGTTCATAGTAAAGGTTGCTGATCCAGATGGAGCTAAATTGAATGAAGGATGGTTCAAAAATCCCTATTCATATTTAAACTATGTTTTCAATTATTACAGACCAGCAGGTAATCAACAAGTAGAATGGTCCTTCCCAATAGAGTATAAAACCTTAAAATTTGACAAACCAATACCTGAAACCAAGGCTTTAATGAATATAATAGAAACTGAAAAACCGGATTTCATATACAGTCTACATAATGCAGGATTTGGCGGGGTTTATTATTACATTACAGAAGAGTCTCATATACTTTATCCGATTTATCAAAAAATAGTTAAGGATCTTGATCTGCCAATGAACCTTGGAGAACCAGAAACCCCTGCTATGAAGAAAATTGCGGATGCAATTTATTCTTTACCAACTACTGAACAAAGTTATGACTATTATGAAAAATATTCTGATAAAGATCCAGCGGAACTGATTAAGAGTGGTGAAAGTAGTTACGGATATTCTAAGAAATTTAATTCTCGTTTATTCGAGCTTGTGTGTGAAGTCCCCTATTACTACGATTCAAGGATAGAAAATGTTTCTTTAGTTGATAAAATGAGAAGAGAACTTGTACTCAAACGATTGAATTTCTCTGAGGAAGACTATAAAAAAGTGAGATCAACTTTGGAATCAGTTAAGAACTTCATAGTAGTAAAGACAAGATTTCAAGAGGCACTTGAATATTTCTTGGAAGTCGGAGAAAAAACATTAAAAGCGGAAAAGAAATGGGCCGAAACTTCTGAGGAATTGAACAGAAAGGCTACCGTTGCAGAAGAGTTTGATAATCTTCTCGCCTCAAGAACATATGAACTATTTAAATGGGGACTTTTAAGACGAATGCTCCTTGTTAACTATGAAAAAACTAAGGAACCAAAATTGAATAAGGTTGCAAAAGAAGTGAGTAATTATATCAATAAAAATTATGAAGAACTTAAGAAGCAAATGGAGTTTAACGTTATTCCAGTGAAAAAACTTGTTCAAGTTCAACTTGCCGCTGGGTTATACTCAGCATTGTATGTTCAAGGAAGATAGAGCAGATCTTCCTCTGAGAGTATAAATTTGTGTAAACTTTGATGTTTAATTAGTAAGTTACAAAAAACATCCTTAAAATCGTTAGCCTTAATATGAAGGAAAATAAAGTCGAACTAAAAAAGAGTTTTTGTTCGATAAGATTTTTGTACTTTTTGAATTCAATTTAGTTATGTTAAATTAGGTAAAAATCTGTTTCAAAAGATCACAAAAAATGAAGTTTACGCAAAATACTTGACAAACCCGACAAACCCTGAACAATCATTTTAGGCTGTATTTTTTTATTGTCTCTTTAACGTCTGCATTTTTATGTACTATATCTTGCAAAGCATGAACGAGATCATCCATGGCAGGATATTGCCAAACATTTCGTCCAAACACGATTCCACTCGCTCCAGATTCTATAGATTCTTTTGCAACTTTCAAAACACCCTCAATATTTTCCATTTTCGGTCCTCCTAAAATGAAA
>Ga0207433_10016408_pt1 | contig 10411 bp, 10 predicted proteins | sample YelNatPaOPGAMG01_FD_187559 | JGI IMG/M metagenome (GOLD analysis project Ga0207433, IMG submission 187559) | Hot spring thermophilic microbial communities from Obsidian Pool, Yellowstone National Park, USA - OP-RAMG-01 (SPAdes) (version 3) | ecosystem: Environmental > Aquatic > Thermal springs... | reverse complement strand
GGAGATACACCAGCATCAAAAGGAATTTATGAGGCTGCTTGCATAAGAGTTGGAGGTACATTAATGGGAGCAGATCTTTTAATGCGTAATGAGGTTAATCATGCATTTAATCCTGGAGGAGGTTTTCATCATGCAAAAATTGAAAAAGCAGCAGGTTTTTGCGTATTTAACGATATAGCCATAGTAGTTAAATATCTTCAAAAAAAATATAATGTTAAGAAAATAGCTATAATTGATATTGATGGGCACCATGGAGATGGAACACAAGAAATATTTTATAAAGAACCTATCCTTAAAATTTCCTTTCATAGATATGATGATTGGCCTAGACCATTTTATCCAGGAACAGGAAAAATTGAAGAAATTGGTGAAGAGAAAGGGTTAGGTTTCTCTGTAAATATACCATTACCAATAGGTACTGGTGATGAAGATTATCTTTATGCTTTTAATGAAATTGTACCTCGCTTAATTGAAAATTATAAACCTGAAATACTTATTCATCAATTTGGAGTTGATGCACACTATCAAGATCCGCTTGTTCATTTAAGTTTAACAACTAAAGCTTATAAAGAAATAAGTGAAATCACTCATGAGTTAGCTCATAAATACTCAAATGGAAAATATTTAATTCTTGGAGGAGGAGGTTATGAACCTGAAAATGTTGCAAGATGCTGGGCTATAATGTTTATTACAATATCTGAATCAAAAGTGAAGGATTTAGAAGCTTACAACAAGCTTTTTGATCCTTTAATAAATAAAGAAAGAAAACCTAAAGTTAAAGAAGTTGTTGAAAAAGTGAAAAAACTTATTTTTCCATTGCATAATATTGAATGTTGAAAAATATTTTATTTAATAACATTTTAGTGGAAGGCATAACTTGCAAAGCTGAAAAGTTTGTTTAAGTAAAACTGGAATTGCAATGCTTATTAATGCTTAATTAAAAATCCCTTAATGAATAGATGAATACTTCTTTTGGATAATTAACTTGATTATTAATGATTAAAGCAAGAAAAATTATTGTGTAGAACGCATATTATAAGGCAAAGCTTCATTTTATTAATACAAATGTTACATTTTAACAATAAGTTATTAATTAAGCATTTGCAATATGCTCTTTAATTTTTTCCAATCATTAATTAAAGTTTCCTTTAGTTTTGGATTTCGTAAAGCTGAAGCTGGATGATACATAGGGATTATAAATAAATTTGAAGTTTTAAAAACTTCTCCATGAATTTCCTTCATAGGCTTAATTAAAAGCTTAAATTTATTGAATAAATAGTTTACAGAAACATTTCCTAAAGCCAAAATAAATTGTGGATTTATTAAAGAAATTTGCTTATCTAAATAATTTGAAGTGCATATTTTAACTTGGTCTTCTGTAACCTTATTATTCGGAAGATAACATTTAACCACATTTGTAATATAAATATTTTCTCTTTTTAAGTTTGCTTCTTCCAAAAGGTTATTTAAAAGTTTTCCAGCAGCACCAACAAATGGTTTTCCATATAAATTTTCATAATATCCAGGACCTAAACCTATAATCATTATTTTTGCATTTTCAGGGCCTTCACCAAAAACTACTTTTTTTCTATTTTTCCAAAGATCACATTTTTTGCAGTTTTCAGCTTCATTTTTTAACTCTTTTAACTTCACAATTATTCCTCAATAAATAATGTTTAAAAAATAAATGAAAATTCTTTTTAACCTATATATTCTAACCTTTCTTTTTCTTCCTTTTTAATTTTAATTTCTTCTAGTCGCTTTAACCTTTCTTTAATGCTTTCCTCAATTTTTTCAGCTTCTTTATCCAACTCCAAAAAGTCAATTTCAATATTAAGCATTTTAGTTAATACTTCAAGCACTAAACGGGCAGATCTAAATTGAGGTACATCCATATATCTTATTTGTCCTAAAAGGCATATTCCATCAAGATTTCTTTCTTTAGCTACTCCAAGCAAAACACCGTTTAACCCTGTTATATCTCCTTCACCTTTAGCTATTGGTACATATCTGCTTACTTCTTTAAGCAATTCCTCCTTATTTACAATTCCAAAAACTTTAAGCTCTTCTCTTTCAAATGCTGGAGAAGCAGCTAAAGTATATATTCTTTTAACTCCAAATTCTTCAGCAACATTTAAAACATCTTCAGCAAGCATTCTAACTTCTAAAGGTGTTGGAGGTTGAGCTTCTCCAATGCATATAATTAAATTATTCCAATAATAAAATAGATGTTTAACTTTAGCTGGTTCTATAACTCCATTTCTTAAAAAAACACTATTTTTAGGAGAGTATAATTCAGCAAAAAGTTCAGCATCAAGTTTTTTCCTTAAATAATCTGCTGAAATAACTGCTAAAAGCCCCATTCCAGGCCAAGCCGCTATCATAACCGGTTCTTTAAAAACTGGTTTTTTAAAGAATTTTATATCCAAAAAGCATCCTCCTGCTTAAAATTATTAAATCTTAAAACTCTTTAATAAAAATAATTATAGTATTTTGCGCTATTTATACTATTTGAAAATTTTTTATGAAAACTCCAGGTTTTTCTATTATTTCCCCAATTATCCAAAAGTTTAACTCATATTTTTTACATATTTCCTTTATAGTTTCATATTCTTTTTCTGGAGCTATTATGCAAAACCCTATACCCATATTAAATGTTCGATACATTTCCTTATCGGTTATAAAACCAAGCTTTTGAATAAGCCTAAATATAGGTGGGGCTTCAGGTAATGCATTTAAATTAAACCCCACATCCTTTTTTAATCTGGTTAACTTTGAAAATGCTCCACCTGTAATATTAGCTAAACCATGAACTTGAGAATATTTAATTATTTCTAAAACTGGTTTTACATAAATTTTTGTTGGTTTTAAAAGTTCCTCTCCTAAAATAGAGTTTAACTCTGGAATATAATCTTTAACATTATAATTTGAAAGCAAAACTTTTCTAGCTAATGTTAAACCATTTGAATGAATACCGTTGCTTTCTAAACCTATAATAATATCTCCCTTCCTTATTTTTTCTCCTGTGATAATCTTATTTTTTTCAACAATTCCAATGCTCATAGCTGATAAATCAAATCCATTTATTAAATCAGGCATTATAGCTGTTTCTCCTCCAACAATAGCAGCTTCAGCTTCTTTCGCTCCATTAACAAGACCCCTCATTATTTCCAAAATTATTTTTTCATCAGGTTTATCTATAGCTAAATAATCTACTAAAGCTATTGGTTCAGCTCCTATGCAAATTAAATCATTTACATTCATAGCTACACAATCTATTCCTATAGTATCATATTTTTCCATAGCTTTAGCAATTAAAGTTTTTGTTCCAACTCCATCCACATGTAAAGCTAAAGCTAAACCACCACCAATATCTATTAACCCTGCATAATGTCCAATTTCAATTAATACTTGACCAAACTTTTCTTTTCTTAAAGAAAAAGTATCTTTAAGAAGCTCAGCTATAGCTTTATGGCTTTTTTTAACTTTTTCAATATCAACTCCAGCCTTAGCGTAAGTCATTTCTTCATCCATTTATTTTTGCCTCAAAGATTTAATAACTTCCTCAACTATTTTTTCAGCTTCTCCAATATAATTTTTTGGGTTTAAACAATATTCTAATTCCTCTTTAGTTAAATAATTTAAAATTCCCTCTTCTAAAAGAACATCTTTTAATGGTTTATCTTCATTAAAAGCTTTCATAGCGCTTTTTCTAAGCAATTCATGAGCTTCCTGTCTTCCAACATTTTTTTCAACTAGTTTAATCATTAAATGCTCAGCCATAATTAATCCTTTAGTTAAATTCAAGTTTTTCTCAATATTTTTTGGGTAAAAAACTAAGGTTTTCAATATTGAATTCATTTGTTTCAGCATATAATCAATCAAAATAAATGCTTCAGGAAAAATTATTCTTTCTGGAGCTGAATTAGTTAAATCTCTTTCATGCTCTAAAGGATTATTATCTAATGCTGGATAAACTAAAGCTTTAACTATTCTAGCTAGACCGCATATCCTTTCAGATTTATGAGGGTTTCTTTTATGAGGCATCGTTGAGGAACCAACTTGTTTAACCGCAAAAAACTCTGAAACCTCAGCTATTTCTGTTCTTTGCAAATTTCTAATTTCTTTAGCTATTTTTTCTAATGTTGTAGCTATTAAAGCTAAATTAAAAATTAATTCTGCATGCCTATCTCTTTGAACAATTTGAGTTGAAGCTAACACAGGTTTTAATCCCAATTCATCCATAACAATTTTTTGAATTTCTAAAGCCTTTCCTTTAAAGCTTGCTCCCGTTCCAACGGCGCCATTCATTTTACCAACTAAAACTCTTTCTTTACATTGATTTAATCTATCTATATGCCTTTGAACTTCACATGCATAAACAGCGAATTTAAGACCATAAGTTGTTGGAACAGCATGTTGTCCATGAGTTCTTCCAATACAAACAGTTTCTTTATGATGCTCCGCTAGATTAAGCAATGTTTCTTTTAATTCAATTAAATCCCTCTCAATTATAGCAATTGATTCTTTAAAAAGCAAGGCTAAAGCTGTATCTTCAATATCATAGCTTGTAGCTCCTAAATGAACATATTTCCCAGCTTTCTCACTGCAAACTTCAGTTAAAGCTTTAACCATAGCCATTAAATCATGATTTATTTCAGCTTCAATCTCCTTTACTCTCTCCAACTTTACATAATTTAAATTTGCTTTTTCAGAAATTTCCTTATAAGCTTCAAAGGGGATATTTCCAAGTTTAGCATGGGCTTTAGCTAAAGCAGCTTCAACCTTAAGCCAAGCTTCAAGTTTATGTTCTTCACTCCAAATTTTTTTCATTTCTTCTGTGCCATATCTATATTCTATGGGATGAATAGGCATTTTATTTCACCTAAATTTTTCTCCAGTTATTTTTTCAAAAGCTATAATATATCTGCGGCTAACTTCCTCTATTAAGCTTGCTGGTAAACGGGGCGGTTCAGGAATTGGCTTTCCCATTTTTCTAGCTTCATCAAGAAGTTTTTTATAGCCTACTTCAATCAACCATCTTCTTACGGGTTCCTTATCAAAGCTTTCTTGAATGCTTCCAGGTTTATATTTTTCTTTAACCCAAAGCCTAAATTCATCTGGTCCTATTGAATCAGCTAAAAGAATTTCACCTTTCTCGTTTTTTCCAAATTCAAGTTTAAGATCTGCTAAAATAAACCCTGCCTTATCAGCTTTTTCAGCCATAAACTTATAAATTTCAATAGCTTTGTTTTTAATCCATTCATATTCACTTTCATTTAACCATTTTTTGCTTAAAATTTCTTCTTTAGTTATGGGTCTATCTTTTTCCTCAAATTTTGTTGTTGGATCAAAGTATGGCTCGGGAAGTTTTTCAGCTAAAGTTTTAATATTCAAGTTTATTTGGCCTGAGGAAACTCTTTCATAAAGGCTTCCATAAAGATAACCTCTAACAACGCATTCAATAGGAATTAAATTTAATTTTTTAACAATCATTTTATTTGGTTTAATTACGTCAATCATATGATTTGGTACATTTAAAGTTTTAAACCAAAATTCTGAAAATCTGCATAAAACCTCTCCTTTAAATGGTATTTCATCCAATAATGGAACATCAAAGGCTGAAACTCTATTTGAAAATTCAAAAAGAAGTTTTCCTCCACCTATTTCATAAATATCTTTAACTTTTCCTTTTTTTAAAAGCCTAAATTCTCCTTCTTTAAGTTTTAAAATTCTAAGAGCTAAAAAAGCTGCATTTTTAGCATTATCTATTCCAACTGTGGCTACAGGAACTCCTGAAGGCATTTGAACCATTGATAATAATGCATCTAACCCGCCAAGCTTAGCTGAAACTGGAACACCTATAACAGGTTTATTTGTGTAAGCCGAAATAAACCCTGGTAAAGCTGCGGATAAACCTGCTATAGCAATAAAAACATCCGCATCAGAATTTAAGGCTAAAGCTCTAACTTTTTCAGGTTCTCTATGAGCTGAAGCCACTTCAATTTTGCATTCAACATTACTATCCCTTAAAATTTTTTCAGCTTCTTCAGCAATTTTTAAATCAGAATTGCTTCCGCAAACAATTAAAACTTTCATACATATTTTCCTCCATGCTAATCATTAAAGTTACTATTTAAAAATTTTTAAATTGACATAACATATATGTATATAAATATAATTTCATGAAAGCTTACATTTTTAATTTTTTAAAAGCATCCAATATAATCAAATTGTTATTTTTACTTAAAAACTTCTTCTATCCAATCCTTAATTTGATCTCTTATAATTCTAAATTTTGAAAGTATTTCTTCTTCATTCCCTTTAAATTGTGATGGATCATCAAAACTTTTATGAATATGCTTTTTTCCTCCCAAAAATATTGGGCATTCTTCTTTTGCTTGATCGCAAACAGTAACTATATAATCAAACTCCACTCCATAAAATTCATTTATGCTTTTTGATCGATAACCTGAAATATCAATACCTAATTCCTTCATTACCTTAATTGCATATGGATTTAAATTTGAAGGTTTTATTCCTGCGCTGTAAGCTTCATATTTATCGCCCTTTAAATGATTTAATAAGGCTTCAGCCATTTGAGATCGAGCAGAATTATGAATGCAAATAAATAAAACCTTCTTTTTATCCATTCTTTTATCACATGCTCGATTTTGTTAAATGAATAGAAGAAAAGATTTTATCTATTAAAGCTATAACTTCAGGTTTTGCAATTTTATAAAAAACCCATTTTCCCTTTTTTTCGCTTTTAACCAAACCTGCATCCTCAAGAATTTTAAGATGGTGAGAAACAGTAGGTTGAGTCATGTTTAAGGCAACCATTAATTCGCAAACACACATTTTTTTAAAGCTTAAAAGCTTAACAATTTTTAATCGGGCAGGATCAGATAAGGCTTTAAAAATTCTGCTTTGAAAATTAATTAAATCTTCATCAATTTCTTTTTCTAATAATCTTTTAAGTTTAATAGTATGTTTTAAAGCATTTTTTGAATCGCATAAACCTGAATCTATTAAACGTTTAACTCTTTCAATTAACTTTTGCACATTATCCACCAAACATTTCTAAAAATATTACATTAAATAAACATAAATAAAAATTTAAGTTTTTATTTTTATATGTGTCTTTGGAATTCCTAATTCATTAAATAAACGTTTTTTAGCCCAAAGTGAAACGTTAACTAAACTTATCATTACTGGGACCTCTATTAATGGTCCTATAACTGTCGCGAAAGCTTGACCTGAATTTATTCCAAAAACGGCAATTGCTAATTCAAAATTGTTGCTTGCAGCTGTAAAAGAAAGTGTTGTTGTTTCAGGATATGAGAAACCTAACGCCCAAGAAATTATAAATGAGGAACTGAACATTATTAAAAAGTATAATGCAAGTGGAATAGCAACTCTTACTACATCATATGGTAAAGCAATAATGTACTCGCCTTTCATAGAAAACATTATAACGATTGTAAATAAAAGACCAATTAAAGCTGTTGGATATGGAATAGCACTTGTAACGGCGCCGTTTCTTACGGTTTGTTCTTGCACAATGGTTCCATTATTTGCTGGGATTATTTATAGCGGTGCTGAAATAGGCCCTGCTATAACCTTTCTTTTAATGGCTCCATCATCTAATATTCTTGCAATTCTTCTTACAGGCGATATGCTTTATTGGGAGCTGGCTGAAGCTCGCATTTTAGCTTCAATAATAGTTTCGCTTACAGCTGGTTTAATAATATCTAAAACGCCTTGGGGTAAAGCTATTGAAAAAGAATATAGTGTAAATAACGCTTCTCAACAGGAAAAAACTATTGAAATAGTAAAATCCCCATTGGATGAAAGGCTTTTATCAGCACTTAAATTTGGAGGCTATCTAGCCAAGCAAATTCTTCCATTCTTCATTCTTGGTTTAATAGCTGTAAGCTATGTTGAAGCTTATTTACCAGAAGATATTGTAGGAGAATATTTAACAGGTGTTAAAGGTGTATTAATAGCTTCAGTTTTAGGCGGACCACTTTATACTCCTACCCTTGTTGAAATAGTTATTGGAAAAGGATTATGGAGTTTAGGAATGTCTAAAGGGGCGTTGTTAGCTTGGCTTATGGGTCAACCATACGATATTGCAAACGCTTTAGCAGTTTCAAGAATAGCTAAATGGAAAGTTGTTTTAACATATATGTTGATTGCGTGGATTGGAAGCGTTATCTTTGGGTTAATTTATGGAATTATTAGCGGAAGCTTATAATATTCAATTATTTTTAGGGAAAGTTGATGCTTCAATAGAAGAACCTTTAACAGAATTTTTATTCTTCTCCAATAAGTTTTATTATTGATCTTTTTACAGAATCTTTTTCAATTCCCCAAGGTTTATCGCTAAAACGATAATCATGCTTTCTAATGAATTCTTTAAGCTCATAATTAAGACGCGTGAAGCTTTTCATTTCTAATGAAAGCAAATCTTTAAGCAATGATGAAAAACTATTTTTATGCCGAAGCTTTATAATCCTTAATAGTTTAATTAAATGTAGAAGGCATAATCCTTTACTTTCTTTAAATTCTTTTAAAAAGCTTGGATTTGAAGAAAGCATTATGGCTAAAGTATCAGCGTTAATTTCATCAAATTCTTTTAAATATTTACATGCGGGACATGTTTGCTCTCTTTCTTTAATAATGGATTCTATTTGGTAAAGCTTATCTAAAGCCTTTTTCTTTTTAATGTTTATATTCAAAATATGAAATCCGCTATTTTTAGTTAAGCTTTCATTATTGAGGTTTATTTTTTTCAAATCATTTATTATGCTTTCTATAATATCTTTTAATACTAATGCTAATCCAAGCTCTTCATAATGCTTAATGGCAAAATCTAATATTTTTTGAAAATGCTGCTTACAGAAGCCGCGAGAATGTATAACAATTTTTCTATATTCAGGATTCATTACATGCTCGGAAAAGAAAGCTTCAATATAACGTTTTTCATCCTCTTTTAAAACTAAGCAAAGAGGGCATTCAGAAGCTTTTTTAATAGCTTCCTCAATCTTAATTGTAAGAATGTCTCTTTTATTATTCACTTTTATTCATCCACTTTAAAATTGTTTGAAGCGAAAAAATAGCATAATATGTATCTTCAAATGTTGATATCCCAAGAAATATAGATTTTCGAAAGCCTCCATTTATATTTTGAAATTTACTTATTAAAGAAGCTGTTTGAAATGGATATTTGCAAGCTTCATTAAATATTTCTAAGCTTTTTACTCCATAGTAAATGCTATCAATTAAAATGTAGTTATCGAGGCTGTTTGGGGTTCTAATAAACCCTCCATTTGGAACTTCGCAGCTTCTAATCCATTTAAGCGTTTCATAAAGATGAAAAACATTATATTCTAAAAGCTTTAATGTTGCTAATGCATGCCATGTAGATGCAAGCTTAGAATAACCCCGTCCACCAAAGCTTCCATCTAAATTTTTAAGGCTTAAAATAAACTTGATAATTTTTTCTTTTGATTCTATAGGATTATTTAATAGCTTTAAAATCTTAATTGAAAGGTAAGTAGCTTCAATTTCTGAAGAAGTTTCAACATCAACTTCTATACTGCCAAATCCTCCATAAGAGTTTTGAAGCGACATAATATACTGTTTAGGGTTTTTCTTAGGTTTAGATCCTAAATTAATTAAGGCTTTAGTTACATAATAAGCCACTTTAACAGAATCGAAGCTTCCATCTGAATTTTGCAATCCTTTAAGAAATTGAATTGTACGCTCTTTAAATTTAGGCTCAACATTTAAAGCTTTTAATATTTCAATAGCATAATATGTATCTTCAGCTGAAGATTCTGTTCCCTGACAAAATGTATATCCTCCATCGCTATTTTGTCTATCCATAATATAGCGAATAACACTTTTAACGTTAATCCATTTACTCATTATTTCATGCATAGCTTTTTGCAATTTAACTCGCCTATTAAATTGATTGTTAAACTAAAAAGAATATTTCAAAATCTTTTTACTATAGTTTTTTCATGCAATTTTATTGCAATAACCATGAAAAATAATGTAAAGATTATAAGCATTAAAAAGTCTAGTGTTAACGAATAATAACCATTATTCAAAATGAAATGCCTCAATAAATCTGTAAAAAATGTAAGTGGCGAAAATGAAGCAATAACTTTTCCCAAAAAAGGCATTTGATTAACTGGCATAAAGATGCCGCTAATAAAAACCAATGGAAACTTAATTAGTGAAGAAAGCATCATAACTGTTGCTGGAACATCAGTTGGAGGATAAGCTGAAAGAAGAATGCTTAAAGCTGAAAAGCAAAATGCTGCTAGAATCAAGCTGAAAAACAACATTAAGAAGCTTAAAACATCAATAATATTAACGGTTATAGTGAAAAATACTG
>Ga0207433_10016390_pt1 | contig 10418 bp, 12 predicted proteins | sample YelNatPaOPGAMG01_FD_187559 | JGI IMG/M metagenome (GOLD analysis project Ga0207433, IMG submission 187559) | Hot spring thermophilic microbial communities from Obsidian Pool, Yellowstone National Park, USA - OP-RAMG-01 (SPAdes) (version 3) | ecosystem: Environmental > Aquatic > Thermal springs... | reverse complement strand
ACGCAGGCTGCGAGATTCGATCAGTCGGGCATCGGCAGGAATCTTCTGGCCGTGTGCAAGTTCCAGAATGTCTCCGGGGACGACTTCGGATGCATCTACTTCTCGCCGGGCACCATTACGTATGACGAATGCTTTGAACACAAGAAGCTTATCGAGAGCTTCCAGCCCCTTCTGCGCCTTGTACTCCTCAAAGAAGTTCAAGCCCACGCTGATACCGATGATGCCTAGAATGAAATACGCAGTAAGCCGGCGATCAGCCTCACCAGGTACGAAGCTAACCGCAAACGCCAGCGCCGCCGCAAACAGCAGGACGATTATAAAGAAGTCCGTAAACTGCTGCAGAATGAGGCGAATAGGAGAAACAGGCTTCCGACGCTGGATTTCGTTGCGACCATACCGTCGAAGGCGTTCTGCTGCTTCTTCCTCTGTCAATCCCTCTCGTCGCGTGCCTAATCGCCTCAGGACCTCATCAACACTCAAGCTGTGTAAAGAGTCTGTGGCCATACCCACCTCTGCTCATCGGCTATTGCCGGGGTTTCCTTAATGTCCACGGCTCGACGTGGACTAGAGAACGGCTTTCAGGATCATCGACACCGCAATGGCCAGAAGGAACCATCCGAAAGCCGCATGCAGTTTGTCCTTGTCGATAGTGATGGACTTCCTCGCCCCGATCTGTCCACCTATGAAAACTGCGGCGGCGAGAATCAGTGATACCCTCCAGTCCCAATGGCCTGAGAGCAGATGACCGGTGAAGCCGCCTGCTGCTGTTACCCCTACCATAAAGGCGCTTGAACCAATCGCAATGTCGATTGGTACGCCAAGCAGCAGCACCATTAAAGGCACATTCAGTATCCCTCCTCCGACGCCAACCAGTCCACTTGTGGCTCCAACTACAAACGAAGCCGGCAACGCGACGACCAGGTTGATCGAATACGCATGGTTGGCGAACTCACGTTTCCACAGACCCCAACCTCCAGATGGATTGCGCGTGTCCCATTTCGCCTCAAACTTGTGGATCATGAACACTGCCGCAGTAATGATGACGATGGCGAATATAACGGACAACATAGCTCCGGACAATTTGCCGGAGAACAGCCCTCCCAGTAGCCCGCCAATCGCCGTTACCGATTCGAGGATGACGGCAAGCGGCCAATCGACCTTATGAGCTTTGCGGTACACTATCGTCGCAGACAGCGATGTGATCATTATCAGGAATAGACTGGTCGTGGCCGCTGTATGAAAATCGACACCCAGATAGATCTGAAGAGGGGTATATAGAGCGCCGCCTCCCTGGCCGAGCATGGCGAAGATTACGGACACGACAAGCATGCTGCAGAGCAGAATGACAAGGGCCGGTATAGCGAGCATCACTCCCTCCCTTGTGAAACATGCTCACACATAAGCAAGGCTACTGCTCATAACCCGAGCATGGGATGCAGACAGGCATTCCATCCTTTGTGCGCACATACCGTTCGAATACATACTCCCCGCAGATGCTGCAAAGCGCTTTGTTGAATGATCCTTTGACCGGCGTAAAGCTGAAGTCCGGCTTCGGCTCTATCTTGAATATCGATTCATCGGCCTGTTTCGCCACCCAATGTATAACCTCGTCGGTCACCGGCGCGGGTATCTGGGAAGGCTCAACTCCTCGCTTTCGGTATGCAAAGAACTCGAACTCACCCATAGCATCTACAAACTCAGGCTTAAGTGAGTAACGCACTGCTCCCCTATGGGGATGATAGAATGTTGCCGCCAGCTTCCCGTAAAATGTCTTAGCCATCAGAACCTTGCCATAGGTCGCCCCGGTGGCTATTTGTAGTCCATCCATGAGACATGTTTGTGGATGCCCTTCACCAAGCTCGGGAAAGACATAGAAGCCGTGATCCGGCTCTCTCTCGACACCAAGCTCGACCATTGCCAATCTGCCCATACGGTAGCCAATCGGCATAAACGGGCAGCGGTGTCCATGGAACTCAAATGCCCACTCAGGCGGAGTAAAATGTGTTGTCATTATTACCTCCTGTTGATCGCCAAGCCGATACTACTGAGTTTCAGGTAATGTAGTGATAACCTGGCAGAATGTTTCGTGCTCGATCTGACCCACCAGTACGTCACATCATTATGCGAAACTCATTAAGTGTTACCCACTCAGTTGTCACTTAAGACGTCGTTCGTTTGAACAGACCTACCAGAAGAATCGCTGATATTGCACTACCAGCGCGTTGTTCTCCACTTGTGCAGCGTTCTCGTGCCTGATGATGTAATCGAGTTGCACACGATCATAATCCGACCGAATGCGATAGTTAACCGCCAGAGTAGTCCATGCAAAGCCCTTAGCGTCGTTGGCGGATGTGTGGGGGCTTAGAAACTCGTAACGCACTGCTCCCTGCCAGCGGTCGGTAAGATCATTAGTCCACTCAACATAGCCTCCGTCGGCATTGATGCTCGGCACGCCGAACCTGTCGCTGTGATACTGAGCAGCGAGGTACTCCGCGTGCATGGAATTCCTTCCCCAGTCATAGGCGACGGCTACGTCCTGACGAACATCATAGCCGGCGAAATTGGCGTATCCGGCGGGCGCTCCGGGAAGCTGCCCACGGAAATCGATATTCGCATCTTTGCGCCAGGATAACGCCACTTCAGCATGAAATCGCCTGTTATCGCTATGCTTCCTGTCGTAAGTTGCCCGCGAGACCAGAAGCGGCCCATTGCCCTCGAATGAATTGTTCGCTCCGTTGCCGACAAACACGCCCGATGCAATACTCAGGCCGCGCGAGTTCTTCGTCTGCCATTGTACGCCATAGTCTCGAGCAAACGAACCTCCGATGCTGCCGTCCGGTATTAACCGGTCCGTCGGCTGAGCCCGCTCGATAAAAGGCATGCTCCAGTCAGCGATGAACCGCTCCATTCCAAAAGGCGGCTTGAATTGACCGACTGTCAACTTGCCGTTCTTTGTGGCAAGGATCGCATTCGCCTCCTGTACCCATATCTCATCGTCTGTTTGGCTCTGGTTGTTCTCCTTGTTAAGAAACTGGAGATAGTAGCTCCAGTTGTCCGCTATAGGGCCTTGACCGAACAGCTTGAGCCTTCTAAGGCTCACATAGCCTTCCTGATCCTCGGGAGCCGTGTACCTCACCTGAGTATAGCTCTGCCAATCATGTTTCGTGATATCCTGTGCCAGAACCGAACTCGGCAGCGAAATCCCAACGGCCGCGAGAGCAAGCACCGCAATAGAACGCCCAAACACTGGCACCATCTCACGCATGCTCGTGCGCCGCTGAACTCAGACAGGCCGATCCTCTGCACACGCCCTTCTCACAGGCAACCGATGGAGCGAACCCATCGACCTCGATCTGTATCGTCGTGTGAGCGAAATCGAAACGGTCTTCGAGCTTGTCGACAACCTGTCTGAGGATCTCCTGACTGGAGACCTCGTATTCGGGCTCTATCGTCACGTGGCAACTGCAGGCCGTGACACCCGAACCCACTACCCAGGTGTGAAGGCAGTGAATGTCTTTCACGCCCTGTATGCTCCGCACTGTCTGCTGCACACGAGACACATCCACTCCAGGAGGAGTGGCTTCCATTAGCGTTGCGACGGCCTCGACCCATATCCCGCGTGAGCTATACAAGATAAGCCCACCGATGATCAGGGACACTATTGGATCAGCGATGGACGTGCCGGTTAGCCAAACGATTGCGCCAGCTATCACAACTCCCACCCCAGCCAGCGCGTCGCCCATCATGTGCAGATAAGCGCTGCGCATATTAAGATCGTGCTTCGCTCCGCCGTGCAGCCAAAAACTGATGACTAAATTAACCACTATGGCGACAAGGGCCACGACAACCATTGGACCAGCCGACACCCGCTCCGGGACGAGTATCCTATGGATCGCCTCCCATACGATGATCAGCGCAATAACCGCCAGCGACAAGGCATTTGCCAGCGCCGCAAGCGTGCCCGCCCTGTGATAACCGAACGTCTTGCTGGAATCGTGAGCTCTCAGGGTCACGCTCAAGGCATACCACGACAGGATGAGCGCGATTGCGTCCGCGAAGTTATGTCCTGCATCCGAAATGAGCGCCAGGCTATGTGATCTCCAACCTGCGAGAAACTCACCAATAACAAATACGAGTGTAAGAACAACCGCAACCGCCAGACGTTTCTTGCCTGAGGCCGCGACATGTGAATGATCGTGCGACACCTTTCTCCGCCTTTCCAAATGCAATCCGCCTGTGCTCGGAGGAGCGACTTCACTGCCCCAATGCACGGCAAATCAAAATTTCTATATCTTCGTGACAGCAGCGGCCTTTCGGGTTGTTCAACAGGCAGTTGCCGTTCTTCATAGCCCCGGTGAGCCGGCTTACATCGCCGACCGTCCTTGCGCCGCCATCGACAACGGCGCTGATGACCTGATCTTCCGTGACGTGATTGCAGTAACACGCGTACTTCGGCGTGGCTCCTGCTTTCCAACCCACGGGAACGGTTACACTCCCCTGCCGGATCACCGTGTTGTCGCTGAAATACACAGCTTCACAGTCTGATACCAGGCAAACATAGAAGTTGTCACCAGGAGATATCGCAATACCGGTCACCAGGCTTCTCACAGTCTCTGTGGATACCAGTTGCCCGATAGCGCCACAGAGCGGGCATTCATCGACCTTATTGTCCATCCTGCAACTGCAACAGCAATCACTCATTCTCCACCCCTAACGCCAATCTTTTCGCAGCGTCTGTAACAGCCCGTTCTATGTCGACAGAAGATGCGTTCACGCCGAGATCATGCAGAGATGTTAGGAAATTCCTGTGCGAACGACCTTGACGGTAATCAGGTTCGCGATGCGGATGTCTGAGCACAGCCTCAAGCAGGTCGTAGTCGACATCCACCAGAACTGTCCCGTGCAGCAGAACAGAGCGCCACTTCCTGGCCTGTGCATTGCCGGATATCTTCAAATCTCCTACAGCGACGTCAGATATCCCGCGCTGCTGCGCGCTCACGCCAAGTTGAGCCAAAGCGCCTACAATAAGCTCAGTCCCGCGTTCAAACACTCGCCGCATGTCCATTCGCCCGTGACTAGGCGCGGTATACGAATAGTTGAACACACCGGGTGTCTGCAGCACCGTTCCGCCGCCGGTGACTCTCTTCACCCAGCCGATTCTACGCCGCTCGCACTCGTCAAGATTCATCGCCGTTTCGGGCTTATCGCCGCAGCCCAGAACAATCGTCGGTTTGCTGCCCCACCATAGACGCAGGATTCGCCTGCCGGTTTGCCCCGCGCTCTGAGCAAGCTGTTCGTCAACGGCCAAATTCATCTCAACGGTCGGCTCCGACCAACGGATCACCTCTAAGTCGCCGTACGAACAGATCAGCCGCGCTCGATTTGGCTGATCCAGACTAGAACGCCACATAGATCAAGTAGACTCCGCCGAGCATGACCAGAACGCCGCAAATACGCTTGACGATGGTCGCGCCTTTGGACTTCTCGTTCCAGTTCAGGTAGTTCTGAACAGCCTCCGCCGAAGTTCCGGCAGCAACTATCACAGAGCAGTGCCCGATCCCATACGCGGCAAGTAGCAACACAGCGTACACAAACTTGGTGGTCGCCACCTTGAGCGAGAGCGTCAACACCGGAGCCATATAAGCAAACGTGCATGGGCCAAGGGCAACACCAAACACAAGCCCCAGAATGAACGCTGCAAACAACCCCTTGCGCTTCATCCCTACATTACCGGGACCGGAAAACGGCATTGGGATCACACCGATCAGGTGTAAGCCGACGAGGAAGAAGACAGCAGCTACAACATAATTGCCGTACTTACCGACATCGCCCATCATCCGGCCCATAGTCGCCGTCACAACGCCAATGATCCCAATCGTCGCCAGAATACCGAGGCCGAACAGGAACGACAATCCGAACGCCTTTCGGGTCGTCAGCTTCCCCTGTTCACTGATGAATCCGATGATAAGGGGAATACTCGACAGATGGCAGGGGCTCAGGATCACACTGAGCATCCCCCACACGAGAGATGCGCTGAGTGCGATAGGCGCTGAGCCTTCGATTGCCTTAGTTAAAGCTATGAATAACTGCTCCAAGTCACTTGACCCCCATTTCCGCGAGTTTCGCGGTTATTTGGTCCTTGGGGAAGAACCCCACGTGTCGGAAGCATTCCTTTCCATCCTTGTCGAAGAACACTTGCACGGGTATCGACTGCACCCCGTAACGCGCCGCGAGGATCTGTTCCTTGCGAACATGCACGAAGAGCACATTGACCTTGCCAGCATATTCATTCTTCAGCGACTCCAGTATAGGAGTCATCATTTCACACGGACGGCAGCCGTCCGCGCCAAGATCGACCATCGTGGGCTTGCCGGATTTTCTCGCCTTGTCTATAGGATTGTCCATCGCGGCCGAATACTGCTTTGCCGCCCATGTCTTATTGATATCTATCTCATATCTCTCGCCAATCGAGGCAATATGGGCATCGACGGCATCCTGGCGCTTCTGGTTCAGCAAATAGTCCTTTAGCTGGTCCTTGACCTGATCGAACGTAGCGTCGCCAATCATATCCTTGTTCTTATCGAAGAAGCTCTTCATCTCTTCGTCGCTCACCGATACGCTGCTCGTAAGGCTTGAGAGGTAATCTTTGACCAAAGTATCCTGGCTGGCACTTGTGGTCTTGTTCTCTTTGGCCCAGTTGCCGGCCTCGTAGTCCACGAACATCTGTGTTGCCTTGTTATCAAGCACAAAGAACAGATTTCGCTTGAGCTGCGCTCGGAGCTCCTGCGGAGCCTTGCCTATCTCGGCATCCAAATCTTTCTGCGTGATCTTCATCTCTCCCGACTGAAGCACCGTGCCCGTCGGAAGCTCGATCAGCCTCGCCGAGGCGAGCGCGCCTGTCGTAAGAGTCGGATATGATTCCCTCACGAGCGTGGCCCTAATCGCCACATCGGCGGCGCTTGCCAGTGTCGGGATGCTCAGCAGCGCAAGAGACATCGCTGCCAGGATCAGTCGGGTATGTCTAGTCATTCTTATCTCCTTTGCTTATGTCGACCCCGCCCTCAGCGAACTTGGCGAGAACCTGCTCTTTGGTAAGATTGCCAACGTGCCGAAGCAGCAGCTTTCCGTTCTTGTCGAATAGGAACTGGATCGGCACCGTGTTGATTCCGTAGAGTTCCCCCAGTATTTCCTGCTCGCCAACATGCACAAACACAACGTTGAGTCTGTCGCCATATTCGGCGCTCAATGCTTGCGTAACTGGGTTCATATGATCACAGCACCCATTCACGCCGAAGTTCACATAGGTCGGTTTGCCTGACAGGCGGGCCTTCTCGGCCGGATTCTTTGCCCATCGCTCGTGCTGCGTGCGCATCCAGGAAGCCGACACCAGTATCTTGTGTCGCTTACCGGCCGAGCCTGCAAACTGTGCCTGCGCATCGGATATCTTCTGATCTCGAACCACATAGATGACCATGTCCTTGATCTGCTCATAGGACGAACTGCCGAACATGCTGGCATGCTCGGCGTAGAACTCCCAGGCTTCCTTGTCGTTCACTTCGAACTTCGGAATCTTAGAATCCAGGTATCTCTGGACAAGTTCGCCGTCGGTGATATCTTTCTGCCCGCTTGCCTTTGCCCAGCCCTTGGCCTCGATCAGCATCAGACGCTTAGTGAGATACTGCTCCAGAGCGTAAACGGGATATTTCCGCACCTGCTCAAGAGTCGAAGCCGGCGATTTGCCGACCTGCGCTTCCAGATCTTCCCGCGTTACGGTAATGCCCTCGCATTGCGCGACCATCTCATCCGAGAGATCCGCGAGCACAGCATCACGCAGTGCGCCCGAACAGATGTAAGGATACTCGGCCGCAACGGTCGCCGCCACAGTTTCGGCGGCCGAGCACGAGGCGACCACTGCGACAATCATTATTGCCATAAGCAGCGTCTTCATTGGAACCTCACTCCTTACCAAGACAGATTCTGTGCATTCACCTCTTTGGCACTGGAACTGACGGCGCAGACTGCGCCGGTGGTGTCGCCCCTCACCCGCATCCGCTGGACTGCTGCGGCACACTTCTGTTAGCCGTATTTGCAAGCCACATCAGCCCGACCAGAAGTGCGGCAATGCCCAGCCACTTAACGAATGGTGATTTCAAAACTGTTTCCCCTTTACGTTATTTCTTCGGCTTCGCAGGCTCTTTGAGCTTGACACCATGGTCCTTGAACGCCTTAACGATATCTTCCTCGGAAATAAAACCGACATGCCGGTAGATCTCTTTACCCTTGGCATCGAAAAATATCTGTGTTGGGATACTTCTGATCTTGTAGTCACCAGCCGCCTTCTGGTTCTTCCACACGTCGATAAACTGGACGTCGAGCTGACCTTTATAATCTTTCTTGAGCTGGTCGAGAACAGGGAACATCATCCTGCAGGGCACGCACTTATCCGCGCCAAGATCGAGAAGCTTGGGAAGCTGCTTCGCCGGCTGCTTGGAGTTGTTGGCTGCATAGCCAGAGGTGATTGCGAGCGCTACAACCAATGCCGCAATCATTGATACTGAGATTTTCAACCAGTTGCTTTTCATTACTACTGCCTCCTGTGTGTTTTGTATGCTGATATCAGAGCTGACTTATAGGCGGTCTCTTCTTCAGGCTCTATTTGGTGATAGATACGCACGGTTTCGAGCAGCTTATCACCGCTCGAATCGTCAGCGACAAGACCATTCTCCGCCAAATGATCGAAAATGATACCAAGCCCCGCAATTGTAACCGATTTGCCATCGATCTGCACTTCTATGCCCGGAATTGGCTTGGAACACGCGCATTCCGTGCTGTCGCCATCTCCCGGAGTGCGACAGCCGTTATTCTCTGCCAAAATCGTGTCAACCGCTTTAGCAATCTCCTCGGAAACCAGCCAGACGGCTTCCTTGTCCTTCTCGGACCGGTCTTTCGCTGAACGAGCGCAGCAGGCGCAATCACCGTTGAGTATTTCCGATACAACAAGGGCTGCGCTGACTGGCCCGCTGTGTTTCTCGGTACCTTTCTTGGCGCACAACTTGTCGCAGCCGTCCACGGTGATCGTGGGATGCTTCCGCGCGAACTCCTGCTCCGCTTCATTTCCCGCAAGAAACAAAGGCAGACAAATTGTCACCGTATTACCCGGCCGCATGAGTTCGAGCACCCTACGAGTCGCAAGGCGGGAGATCGTCCCTTCGGGTATCTCTTCACCGCTGCACGATATAATGCCGATCTTTACTTCTCCATCCGCCATCGCTACTTCACCTCGCTTCCGCCGCATACACAACCGGCTATGTCTCCAGCAATCTCACGCACTATCGTCCATCCGTCGTCGGCGAGCGTGGTTGCCGTGCCGGGCTGCGCCCCCCTGTGGTTCTTGAACGCATCGACCACCCGGATCGATCGCACAACTCTGCCACCGGCCATTTCAACATTCTTCGCAGCGCAGAGCTTCGGGCAGCCGTCAATGGTGATGCAGTCGCTCTGCTGGATCTTCGCAAGCGCCTCCTCGTCACCTGAAACCAGCAGCGCCAGGCAAAGAGTTTCGGCATTTACTGGCGCCAGTTCGTCGGTTACGGCGTAGGTGGCCTCGCGGGCGATCAATCCGTGAACCTTGCCGATGCCGCTGCACGGCATCACGATAGTCTTCTTTCCATTTCTATCCGCTGTCACTTCATTGTCCTTTCGTTAGCGTTGTGCCTCCGCGGCCTTCTTCTCAACGATCATGGAATAGGCGGCCGCATCGAGCAGTAGTTCCTTATCTGAATCGAAATCCGTAAGCTCGATTTCCGCTATCCAACCCCTGCCGTACGGGTCTTCGTTGACAAGCTCGGGCGAATCGACAAGCTGGCTATTCACCGCGACAATCCGCCCCGAGACAGGCGAAAGAGCATCCATCATCGACTTGCCGGATTCCAGCGAGCCGATCTCATCGAACTGCTCAATCTCCCTGCCGACCTCGGCGGGCTCGAAGTAGGTGATGTCGGTCAGGCTCTGCTGGACGAAGTCCGACACGCCCACGCGGGCTCTACTACCAACTGCCTGAACCCAGCAGTCGTTTTCGTTGAAAAGGTAGCCCTGGGCAGGTATCTTGAAGATGAACTTGTCATAGGTGACGGTGAGGTAATCGGTCGGGGACTCAAAATCCGTGGCAGGCTCCTCACTGACGGCTAATTCCTGCGCACGAGCAAGCCCTGCTTCCATCACCTCAACCAACTGCATTCCGACCGACCCCGGCCGCAGTGACTCACCGACATCTAGCCCAGCGCTTTTAGCCTCCTCGGAGACCAGCACTTTGTCATCAACCCTCAGACCGAGCTTGTTCGCCAGCTTCGACGCGCAGCGTGTAGGGCATCCATCGATGACCAGAAGCGAGGCATCCGCAAGGGCTTTCTCGTAACGTG
>Ga0207433_10016389_pt1 | contig 10418 bp, 9 predicted proteins | sample YelNatPaOPGAMG01_FD_187559 | JGI IMG/M metagenome (GOLD analysis project Ga0207433, IMG submission 187559) | Hot spring thermophilic microbial communities from Obsidian Pool, Yellowstone National Park, USA - OP-RAMG-01 (SPAdes) (version 3) | ecosystem: Environmental > Aquatic > Thermal springs >... | reverse complement strand
CGCTGTAGGTGAAGCCTAGCCGTCCTTCTTGGTGTTCGAGTTGTCGAAGGGCGAGACGTCGATGCCGCGGGGGATGTAGACCTCTCCTGGCCATTCTGTCGCCAGGTGACCGGACTGAGTGTCACCCCCAGTTGATGGGGGAGATCCGCCGACTCCTCCCCCAGGATCACCGGCCAATCGGCCGCCTCTGCCACCAAGTCCAGGCGTTGTCTCAGGGTTGCTCTGGATGGGACCTCCTTGAGGTCCAGAGAAAGCCTGAAGGGCGGGTCCTCCCGGAAGGGCTCGACCTGATCGAAGTCTCTCGTCGACTGGCCCAAGTACCAGAAAAATTCCATCCAGGACGGGACCCCCATTCGATATGACCCAGATCCTCCGGCTCAGTGATGACGTCATCTCCCGGGGCCCTCAGCGAACTCTTGTGATGGTGTCAAACCCAGTGGTATCTTATGTGGGTGTTGCTCCGTGTGCAGGAGTTGTGAAGGAGGGAGTGCCGACTCTCAAAAGCCAAAGGGTAGGCCCATCTGACTAAGCAAGGTGGAGCCATACCTCTGAAAAAGTTCATCGTGTGGCCTCTGTCCCAACCGCCCAAGGGTGCCTTAAAAAGGCCAAGGCTTTTGAAGGTCAACATGCGAGGGGGGATGGGGGAAATCTCAGGTTTTTGGAACCGTATTTGACAAGTATTTGTAGAGAATCGAGGGATAAAGATGAACCTTTCGCAGATCGGCGTATTGTGCCGTCCATTCATTCGTGGATCGTTGAAGCCTCTTTATCGTACTGTGCTCGTTGCGGGAACCCTCTTCATGGCGGCACTCCCGGCTGCGGGGACGTTCGCCGCCTCGGGCCCCACCGCTGCGCAGACGAACTGCCAGCAGGCGGGATCAACGGGTCTCACCGCGAAGGTGGTGGCCACATCGGGACAGACCATCACAGGACTCGTCGACGCCACAGGATGCGACGTCGGAATCTACGTCGGGCCCGGCGTGTCGAATGTCACCATTCAAAGTGCTGTCGTTGAAAACGCCGACAACCATGGGATCTTCGTCCAGGACGCCTTCGGGACCACGATCGAGAACTCAGTCGTGGATCATAACGGCCTGAACCCGACCCTATGCCCGAATCCTCCCCAGAAGCCTACCGGGCCGTGCATCTCCGAAGACAAGCCCATCGAACTCGTCGGCACATCCCACTCCGTCGTCGAGAACAACACCGTCACCGGCAACCTGGCGGACGGAGGCATCGGTGTGGCGGACGACGGCCCACTTGATCCCGGTGCCTTCGACCCGGGAACGCTGAAGGCCGCCTACCACAACGTCATCGCCAATAACGTCGTCGTCGACAACAAGGGCGGGTGCGGCATCGTCTTGGCCGCGTATAACCAGGGAGGCGGCGTCTCCAACAACGTGGTGACCGGTAATGTCGTGAATCAGAACGTGGCCGGCGTCGTGGTGGCCGCGGACTCCCCCGGTACCACCGTGATCAACAATGATGTCTTCCGCAATGTCGTGGAGGACAATATCATCCCCGGCATCATCGTGCACAGCAATACCCCCGGGGACAAGGTCATCGGGACCAACATCCAGGGGAACGTCCTCTCCGGGAACGGGGCTGACGGCGAGGTTCACGACACCGCCACGACGGGGATCATCGTCGTGACCAACCCGACACCGCCCGGCTTCCCGGCCGGCACGCCAGCGGCGCTGATCACCTACACAACGGTCAAGGGCAACACTTTCGACAATGAGCAGAAGGACGTCGTCGTCACCGGCAAGGTCCAGGCCCTGAGACACTAACCGTCTGAGCTCCGGCTTGAAAGGCCGCCCCCGGGTATGCCGGGGGCGGCCTCTTTCACGACTAGCGTTTGGGCAAGGACGGCATCATCGGTCACGGTGGAGTCTGAAGGTTTTTCGTTACGCACAGTGCGACGGGCTAAGCTGGTTGTTTCGAGCGGGTGAGAATCTCGCCCACGAGGCCTCTCCTCTGACAGCCCGATGCCGAAACCCAGGATCGTCCGCTCACCGGCCTCCGTAACCCCGATGGCCACCACGAAGGCCATGCTGAGCACCCGGTCCCTCTCCCGAATCTTCAGCTATTTGCCGTCCAACCAGACATAGGGGTGATTCCCCTCGAGCGGCCGGTCCTTGATGCCTTGACCCGCTTGTCCAAACCCTGGGCGATCCGAGAGACCTCGCTCGAGCTGATGCCGCTCATCCCGAGGCTCTTCAAGAGCTCGTCCACGTTGCGGGTGGGCACACCTTGCACGCACGGTGGCCTCTAACTTGAGAGCGGGGTGATGCCCTCAACCGGGAGACCGGGTCCGATCCGAAACCAACTCACCGCCAGATCCAAGCGGGAGCCACAGTTCGCCGCTTTTTCAGCACGATCTAACAAGTGGCGTATCCGTGCCTAGATTCTGCTGAAAAAGTCGGCCGGCCTCAGGCCCTCATCCTCCATCCCCTTGGCGAGAAGCCCGAGCGCGTCTCCATTAAAGAGGGCCCCCGCTTCGACCGCATCTCCCAGCTCCTCTCCATCCCCGCCGCCTTCACGACCCTCCCACCCCCCGTAAATTCCCGGATGAGTGTCGGCTGAGGTTGTGAATGTGGGTTATAGACGTTATAGACGGGCGGATCCGGCGAGCGCGACTTGCCCCCGACCGAGTAAGATGGGCTCATGACAAAAACCCCAGCCGAAATCCCCCGGATTTATCTGTGAGGGTAAGGCTGAAGGAACGACCAACAGCCAGGGACGAGGCGTGCTTGAGCCATGCAGCAGACGATCCTTTCTTTGGGCGCTGGAGCCATACGCAACGAGACGTCTTCCTTCATATGCGAGGTTCCCTTGCGGATCTCAGGGGCGCGAGCGCTGGTCAGGCGTCAAACTGCTCCTGCGGTCGGCGTGGGGCAGCGCCACCTAATCTGTGGGTGGAAGGCTGCGGCCCTCCTCCTTCGGGGGGTCTCCCCGGAACGGGAGCGGTTCGTCCGCGGAAGAGTGGGCAGCCAAGGCCCAGGATGTTCTAGTGTTCCGCCCATCTGGGCAGGCTGGCGAAGGCCGGAGAGAGGCCGCGGTGATTCCCATCAGAACCTCTCGTCCTTAGCTGCGGGGAGGTTCGGGTTTTCGTGAGGACCGCGGAGCCTAACTGTTGAAATGAGCCGCCGCTCGACACTCCTGTTCGTTGTTCTCTGTATCCTCTGGGGCGTTCCCTACCTCTTCATCCGAATCGCCGTCACGGACGTCCCTCCCGCGACGCTTGTCTTCCTACGGACGGGGATCGGGGCGCTCATTCTGTTCCCCCTGGCCCTGGCACGAGGCGAGGTTCGGCCGGCGCTCCGCCACCTTGGGCCCATCCTCGCCTACACGCTGGCCGAGATGGCCGTTCCTTGGTACGCCCTGTCGAGCGCAGAGATGCGACTCTCAAGCTCGCTTTCAGGCCTCCTGATCGCGGCTGTGCCCGCCATCGGGACTGTGATCAGTCTCGCCCTCGGCTTTGAGCGCCCAGACCGGAGGAGAACGGCGGGGATCCTCATCGGCATCGTGGGCGTGGCAGCCCTCGTCGGATTCAATCTTAGGGCGGGCGATACCGGAGCCTTCCTGGAAATGATCCTTGTGACCGCGGGATATGCCGTCGGCCCGCTCATCGTGGCCCGAAGCCTCGCAGAGGTCCCTTCACTCGGCGTGATATCAGTGTCCTTGGCCGTGTGTGCCCTGGGATATGCCCCGCTTGGAATCGCCGAGATGCCCAGGACCCTCCCACCGTCGGAGGTTCTCTTGGCGGTCGGCGTGTTGGGCCTCTTCTGCACGGCGACGGCCTTCCTGGTGGCCTTCGCCCTGATCCAGAGCATCGGCCCGGTACGGATGACCGTGGTGACGTATGTCAACCCGGCTGTCGCCGTGGTGCTGGGAGTGCTGGCTCTCCATGAGAGCGTGAGTCCCGGCATGGTGGGGGGGTTTGTGGCAATCCTGGCCGGTTCATACCTCACCACGCGGCCGCTCAAGAGCGAAGAGCGAGCGCTCGGCGAGGCCCCGTCTACCCTCTAGGCGCGCGGACGAAGGAAGCAGAGGCGCCCTTGGGGTCGGGCCCCTCTCAGGAACCTCTCAGTGTTCGGCGCGCCGCCCGTGATCCTTCTCGTGTAGTGTGGAATCTGTACATGGGAATGTATGACTGTGGGATGCAAGTTGGCCACCGGTGAGGGGAGATAAGGGGTTGGGAAAGAGCCGGAGGACGCGACGCTGGGTTCTCGTCGTCGTGATCATCGTCGTCTTGGCCATCGCGGGTGCGAGGGTGATGGGAGGCCGCCGCGTCGCCCCAGCGAATGCCGCCACGACCCCAAGCTATTTCGTGGAGCGGAGTGTCAAGGGAAGTTTCACTGGTCAGGTCGCGGCCTCGGGAAGCATCGTTCCCAAAGCCCTAGCCACCGTGGAGAGCCCGACGGCCGGAACTGTTTCCAGTTTCGCCGTGAAGGAGGGAGACACCGTTTCGGCCGGCGAGACGATCGCCCGATTGAGTTCGGGTGGCACCATCGCCTCTCCGATCGCAGGAGAGGTTGTGAGCCTTCCCGTGTCGTCCGGCGATTATGTGACGGCCGGCGAGACGCTCGCGGACGTTGCGGACATGTCTGCTATGTTTGCCGATCTGACGGTGCCGGAGCAGGACATCTCCCAACTCGCGAAGGGCCAGCCCGTGAGTCTCACGCTCCCGGCCCTTCCGGACAGAACCTTCGACGGCACCGTCACCGAGGTCGGCCGGCAGGGCTCGCAGGGTTCCTCGGGCGGCGTCGAGTTTCCGGTCACCGTGAAGGTAAAGGATCCGACGGGAATCCTCATCGGGATGACGGTGAGCGCCATGGTCACCACCGGCACGATTCCCAACGCCATCTATGTTCCGACCTCCGCCATCCAGACCGTGAACGGCCGCACGGCTGTGCTCGAACCGGCCTCCACTCTCAGCCTCCCCTTCGGAAGCCCGAACGGCGGCACGGGGAGTGGGAACGGATTCACCCGAGCACGCACCTTCGCCGGTGGAGGCTTCCGACGGAGCGGCGGGTTCTTGTCGTCGCTCTTCGGTGGAGTCCAACAGGGGGACACCTCCAACTTCACCAGGTCCACCATCCCTCAGACCGTCTATGTGACCGTCGGGGAGACCAACGCCAGTGACACGGAAATCGTGTCTGGCCTGGCCGCAGGGCAGGAGGTTCTCGTGCCGAACCCCGCCGCCGCGTCGCTCACTCCAACGGGGACAGGCGGGGGTGCCGGCTTCGGATTCCGCGGAGGGGGCGGCGGATTTTGAGTCTGGTCGAGCTCAGGGACGTCCAGAAGATTTACCGCATGGGCGAGGTCGATACCCCTGCCCTCCGGGATGTGAGCCTCACGATTGAGAAGGGTGCCTATGTGGCCATCATGGGACCGTCCGGGTCCGGAAAATCCACCCTGATGCACATCCTGGCCTGCCTGGATGTGCCGTCCTCCGGCACCTATGAGTTGAACGGCCGCATCGTGTCCTCCTCCACCGAGGACGATCTCACTCTCGTTCGCCGCCACGACATCGGGATCGTGTTTCAGAGCTTCAACCTCCTTATGAACATGACGGCGCTCGAGAACGTGGGCCTTCCACTCCTTTACCGTGGCGCCTCCGTCCACGAGCAGAGGGCCAAGGCCCGGGCGCGACTCGAGGCCGTGGGGCTCGGTGATCACCTCGCCTACCGCCCCGGTCAACTCTCTGGAGGACAGCAACAGCGTGTGGCCATCGCACGGGCGCTCGTCACGGACCCGCCCCTCGTGCTCGCCGACGAGCCGACGGGAAACCTCGACAGTCGGGCGGGACAGGAGGTGTTGGCCATCTTCGACGCCATCCACGAGGAGGGGCGAACTGTCATCGTGATCACCCACGACCTCCAGGTCGCCCTCCGCTCCGAGCGCATCGTTGAGCTCCGAGACGGAGTCATCGTGGGTGACGGGGAGGTGGCGAAGGCGTGATCGGCCAAGCGATCACGGTGGCGTTTTCCTCCATCGCGACCCAGAAGCTCCGCTCCCTGCTCACCATGCTCGGCGTGATTATCGGGGTGGCCGCCGTCATCGCCCTGGTCAGCTTGGCGAACGGCGCCCTGGCCTCCACCACCAGCCAGATCCAGGGCCTGGGGTCGAACGTCATCGCTGTGGATATCGGCGCCCAGGGCTTCGGTCCGACCTCAGCGACGGGGACGGCCGCCCCCACCAGCCTCACCGTCTCCCAGGCGGCCATCCTTGTCCATGACAGGGGCGTCGTCGGGGCGGCTCCGGTGATGGCCGGCTCGGGCACCCTCGCCGTAGGGAGCACCTCGGGCACCGCCGGCGTGGTCGGGACGAGCGCCTCCTATGCCCAGATCATGGGCTACAGGGTGAGATGGGGGCGCTTCCTCTCGCCGCTTGACGTGGCCTCGGGGCAGAATGTGGTCGTCCTCGGATCTGCGGAGGCCACCGACCTCTTCGGTGGCGTCGACCCGGTCGGGAACTCGCTCACCATCGACGGCGTGCCCTTCCAGGTGATCGGTGTGCTTGAATCCAAGGGCTCGACGTTCGGCCAGAACCAGGATAGCTTCGTGGCCATCCCCTGGACGACGGCCCAAGGATTCTTCGGGGATGGGGGCATCACACAGGTTTACCTCTCGGCCGCCAAGGGAACCGACGTCACGAGCCTGGTGAACCGTCTCGACGAACAGCTCCTCAACTGGCTCACCACGGCGGAGGACTTCAACGTGACATCCCAGAGCCAGATCCTCTCCACCATCTCGTCCGTCACGTCCATATTCACCACGCTTCTCGCCGGGATCGCCTCTATCTCCCTGGTCGTGGGGGGGATTGGGATCATGAACATTATGCTGGTCTCGGTCACCGAGAGAACGCGTGAGATCGGGATCCGTAAGTCCGTCGGCGCCTCCCGGGGTGCGGTCCTGCTCCAGTTTCTGGTGGAGGCCTTGGTCCTGGCCGGCCTGGGCGGCCTCCTCGGGATCCTGGTCGGGTGGAGCGTTTCCGCCCTTCTCGGGAAGATTATCGGCGTTGGCGCCTCCTTCTCTCCCGGGACGGCCGCCCTCGCCTTTGGAGTCTCACTCGCCATAGGGGTCGTCTTCGGACTCTGGCCAGCCAGCCGCGCGGCCGCTCTCCGCCCGGTCGACGCCCTGAGAGTGGATTAGGGGGCATGTCATGAGAACACTCCGCTGGGTGCCCGCAGCCGCCGCCATCCTGCTGGCCATCGTGATGGTCCTCCATCTCGGCATGTCCACCCCGAGGGCCGACCCGGCTACATCCTCATGGGAGAGGGTCTCAAGGGGCACAGTCACTCGAGTCATCCCGCTCGCGGGGTCGGTGGCGAGCCAGGAGGAGGCCTCCGTCACCTATGCGGGCCCCAGCACGACCGTGGAGACTGTCTCGGTGGTCCCCGGCTAGGCGGTCACCTCCGGCGAGACGCTGGCCACCCTTGCGGACGGCGTCAGGCTCACGGCTCCTTTCGCGGGCGAGGTGGTCGCCGCGAGCCTTGCAGAAGGCGCCCTTGTCCCTTCTGCGTCGGGATCGTCGATCGGGACCGGGCCGCAAGGGTCGGGGAGCGCCTCCTCCCGCATCGGGGGAGCGGGATCCGCCCAGTCGGTGAGTCAGACGGCGACGGACGACAGCATCACGATCGCCAAGGTCACGGATGTCGAGGTGAACGCCGCCGTGAGCCAGGCTGACGCCCATTGGATCAAGGTCGGCGAGGCTGTCCGGATGTCGATCCCCGGGGAGCCAGGCCGTGTCTACGACGGCGAGGTGACTTCCGTGAACCCCATCCCGCAGGCCTCCGGCTCCTCCGAGGCCTATCCGGTGACCATCTCTCTACCTGTTCCAACCGGAGCGCCGCGGCCGTGGATCGGGATGTCGGTCCAGGCCTACGTGACCGCGGCGATGAAGACCGGCCTCACGGTTCCGGTCGCGGCGGTCCATCAGGCCCCGTCCGGGGTGTGGCGGGTGAAGCTCTCTTCCGGTAGATGGCAGGATGTCACTCTTGGTCTCGTCGGGACCGGTCGGGTGGTGGTGACGTCAGGTCTCAGGGCCGGAGAGTCGGTCCAGATCCCTTCCAGCGGTGCGAAGAGGTCTGTGACCGTCGAGCTTTTTCCGACCTTCTGAGGGTTAGCAGCAGTTGACGGAAATGTTGACATTCCCCGAGCCGCTCGTGAAGGCGTGGAGGTCATCCTGGTGAAATCCGCCTTCACCAGCCTCATCGGAGACGTGACATTTGCCTCGGGGTACGGGCTTTCCAGGCACACGGCGGCAGCTGTGGCAAGATGCTGCCGTGCGCCTCGGCTTGGGGAGCTCCGATCCGGGTCCGCCCTCCCGCTGCCTGCAGGGAGACGCGGGAGACACGTCTGGAGCGACTGGGGCCGTCGATGCCGAAGGCTCCGAGTCGAGAGGGCTCGGGGTCGGCGTCCCTCCGAGGGAAGCCACGGCAGAAGGTCACCCTTATCCTCGTCGGCACCCGGTCCGAGAGCCCCGGGCTCTTTGAGCAGGGCCCGACCCGGAATGGTCCGGCTGTGGCTCCTGGGCGAGAATCCCCGGCGCAAATGGTCTGGAAAACTGTTCGCCCGGCGTCCGCGCGACACCAGGTTTTAGGAACGAATCTCCATGCTAAATGGCTCCGCGGCCCGATCAGAGCTTGGTCACGGCGGGCCACCTTTGGTCGCCGCGAGGAGACTTGGCGGATGGGGGAGCAGGGATATTGGACGTATAAATCTAAAATACCGGCCTAAAGGAGGCCTTCCCGTGGCACGATTGCACGTTCATCTCCGGGACCGACGCAAGGAGCGAGGGTGGTCTCAGTCGGAGCTGGCAAATCGGGCAGGTGTGTCCCGTCAGACGGTCAGCGGGATCGAGGCCGGCCACTACGGGCCGAGCGTAGACGTGGCCCTAAGGCTCAGTGGGGCGTTGGGCTGTCGCATCGAGGACATGTTTGTGCTGGATCCGGGCCTGCCGGAGATCGAGGTCGAAGGGGTCGGAGACGTGCCGGACAGTCCCGAGCGAGTGGCTCTGGCAGAGATCGCAGGCAGGATCATCGCAAGGCCCCTCCGGTCCGGAGGGGCCGTCCCCTGGAGTCCCGGGCACGGAGTGGCGAAGGGCTCGGCTCGAGGTCGGTGGGCGGTTGAACGCTTTGCGGGAGCCGAGCCTGCCGTCTTTCTGGCGGGCTGCGACCCAGCCCTGGGGCTTCTCGCCGCCCACCTGGGAAGCAGGGGGTTCTGGTGGCCGGCGGGCAACAGGGGTGCCCTGGAGCAGCTCGCACGGCGTCAGGTCCACGCTGTCGGCGTGCACCGCCCCGCTGGAGCGAAGGAGACAACCGCTCCCCTTCCCGTGCGCCGGATCAGGCTCGGTTGGAGACAGATTGGCTGGATCGTCCCGCGTGGGAACCCGAAAGCCTTTCGTGGGGCGTACGACCTTGAAGGGGACCGGATGCGGCTGATCAACCGAGAGGAAGGCTCAGGAGCGCGAGCGCTTCTGGATGACCTCCTCGGAGCCGTCGGGTTGGACGAGACCGACGTGAGGGGTTATGAGACGCGGGCCGCGGACCACTACCAGGTGGCGGTAGCCGTGGCTCTGGGGGCGGCTGACGTCGGTATCGGGGTGGAGGCCGCCGCCCGGCAGATGGGATGCGACTTTCTGCCCATCGCCCCTGAGGTCTGCGACATCTGGATTGCCCGAGGGGAGGAGGGGGACAGAGGGGTCACGGCTCTTCTGGACACCCTGACCTCAGGAGCGTTCCGCCAGGATCTCGGGGCCTTCGGCGATTATGACAGCCGGGAGACAGGAGAGGACCTTTCTTGAGACGAGCGGCTTATCACTTGGTGGCGCTTGTGGCCGGCCTGACCCTTCTCGCCGGATGCGGGGGAGCGGTCGGCCTCCATTCCCGCCGCCAAGGCGGATCGTTGAAAGTGCTTTACGCCGCTGCGCTGGCAAGGGCTTTCCAAGAGAATGTGGCCCCAGCCTACGAGAAGGCCACGGGATTCAGCTTCGAAGGGGATCCCGGAGGCTCCCAGGCGCTTGCCCATGAGATCACGGGAAGGCTCCAGAGGGTGGATGTCTTCGTCAGCGCCTCGCCCAAGGTGACGGAGACCCTCATGGGGAAGAGGAACGGTGATTGGGTGAGGTGGTATGTGACCTTCGCCTCCTCGCCCATCGTCCTCGCCTACAGTCCCTTGAGCCGTTACGCCGGCGACTTCCATAGCGAGTCGTGGACCAAGGTGGTGACGTCCAAGGGCTTCATCCTTGGAAGGACCGACCCGAGCCTCGATCCTTCGGGAGCCATGGTCGTCAAGCTCCTCAAGGCGGCCGACAGCTACTACAAGACACCGGGCCTCTCCGACAGGGTTCTCGCTGCCTCGGACGTAGAGCCCGAGCAGGATGAGCTCGGGAGGCTCGAGACCGGTCAG
>Ga0207433_10016387_pt1 | contig 10419 bp, 7 predicted proteins | sample YelNatPaOPGAMG01_FD_187559 | JGI IMG/M metagenome (GOLD analysis project Ga0207433, IMG submission 187559) | Hot spring thermophilic microbial communities from Obsidian Pool, Yellowstone National Park, USA - OP-RAMG-01 (SPAdes) (version 3) | ecosystem: Environmental > Aquatic > Thermal springs >... | reverse complement strand
AGCGGTTGGCTGTTAACCAATAGGTTGTAGGTTCGAGTCCTACCCGGGGAGCCAACCACTCTAATTTTTCAAAACGCTCAATCACTATTTTCTTTTAGTTGCTTTCTTTATTTAAATTTCGACTTAGACCGCTTCCTCAAAATCCTTGCCATAGTCTTTAAAGCCATCAAGACCGGCATTTTCTATCCAATGAGAACTATTTCTGTGGGATTTGTGGGTATAAAGAGTTGTGTAAGAGGTGGTAGGTTTAATTATTTTTTTGTTCTCAAAATTTTAACTCTGTGATATTATATAAATGAATAAATAAAAGTATTATGCAAATTAAGATATATTTAAAGTAAGTTATAAAGAATTGAAAGCCGGGGACAGAAGCCCGGTTTTTGTTTTAGGAGTGAGTAGTAAGTATTGAGTAGGAAGTAGGGATGAAGAAATTTAAAAGAATGGATTTTATTATTGATTTTTAATTAAATAGAAAAATCTTTTATCTATGAAAGAAAATGTAAAATTTTATTTAAGTCAAATAAAATCAAAAGAGGACTTAAAAGAATTATTTATTGAAAAGTGGAACTGGGATAATCCTTGTTTAAATAGTTTTATTTTTGAAAAGGATGAGGAGAGCAAAAATAAAATTGAAGAATGTTTGGTATTAGCGGAGAAGGTTGATCATAAAGCAGTTCTTTTTGTTTTAAAAAATATAAACTTACCAGAAAGAGAACTTAAAAGATGGGAAAGAAAAATTATAACTTTATCTGATATAAAACAAATTATTGATCATAGTGTTTTTATATTTTCTACTTCAGATTTTGAATATTTGGATTTTGTAAAGGCAGAAAAATTAGGCAGTTCTATAAAGATTAATAGATTTTCCATATCTCCTGAAAATCGTGATAAATTAAGAACACCTTGTGAGCAGTTAGAAAACCTAAAGATAAATCAGAAAGATACAACTTTTTCTTCGGTAAGAAATTGTATAGAAGATGCCTTTAGCGTGGATTTAGTAACAGAAAAATTTTATGATGAATATGAAGAGATTTTTGGAAAGATTAAAAGAACACTGATTAGGCAAAAGACAAATTTTTTGGAAAACAAAGAAAAGAAATTAAATGATTACACACATCAGATACTCAATCGTATAATGTTTCTTTATTTTGTGCAAAAAAGAGGTTGTTTCAGTAACGATAAAAATTTCTTAGTAAATTTTTGGTATACTTATAAAAATCAATTTAAAGATGAAAATAAATTTCATCAAGATTGGCTTAATACTCTATTCTTTGAATCGCTTTGTCAGTCCTCTCGGCATTATAAAGAAAAGCCATATTTGGGCAATTTTAATGAAATTTTGAAGAACGCTCCTTATTTAAATGGTGGTTTATTTGAAAAAACGGAGTTAGATGAAGTTGGATGGCAGATTCCTGATGAACTTTTTGATGATATCTTTGAGTTTTTTGAAAGTTATAATTTTACTGTAGAAGAATCTACGCCTTTTGATATTGATATTGCGATTAACCCAGAAATGTTGGGTAATATTTATGAGCATTTGGTTAATATTGAGGAAAAAGAAGAACAAGAAAAGGCAGGAATTTTTTATACTCCCAAAGTAGAAATTGAGTTAATGATAAGGAGGTCTCTGGTAGAATTTCTTTTTAATAAAACAAAGATTGAAAAAGAAAAATTATATAGATATATATTTACAGAAATAGGCGAGCAGATAGATTATCCGTTTAATGATGAAGAAGCAAGAAAAGTTTTAAAAGAGTTAGATGAGGTTGCTATTTTGGATCCTGCCTGCGGTTCAGGACATTATTTAGTGGTTGCACAACAGATTCTTTATCAGTTAAAAGAAATTCTCTGGGAAAAATTGAATTACCCTCATTTAAGTAAATATGAAGAGAAGAAAAGAATTATTGAACGAAATATCTATGGAAATGATATAAAAGAATGGGCGGTAAATATAGCAAAACTTAGACTTTGGCTTGATTTATTTGTAGATGCGGACAATGAACTCTTGATGGATCAAAGAGAACCGCTTTTACCAAATTTAAGTTTCAAAATTAGATGGGGAGATAGTTTAGTACAGAGGATAGGAAGAAATATTATTCCTTTGGGTAAGATAATGAATTTTGTAGAAAATAGAAAATCTGATCTTAAAAATCTTATCCAGAGAAAAGAGTATGTTTATAAGGTAAGTAATCAGCAAGAATATAAACAAACACTTTATTTAGAAAAAAAATTATTGCAAAATGCTCTAAGTGAATCCAAAATCAAAATTAAACAGGAGATACAGAATATAAGTTTTCAGTTAAGAGGTTCTCAGCATACCTTTGAATTTGGAGAACCAGTTAAGGAAAAACAAAAAATGTTATTTGAGGAAAGATTGGAACAACTGGAAAAGACTTTAGAGTATATTATTAGAATTGAGGAGGAGCTAAGAAAACAAAAAGAGCCACCTTTAATTTGGGATTTGGCTTTTGCAGAGATTAAAGGGTTTGATATTGTAATCGCCAATCCTCCTTATGTAAGACAGGAGAGGATTGAGGATTTAAATAAATTTTATTCAAAAAACCAGTATAAAGAAAAATTGATAGAGCAAACCGAGTTAGATTATATTTATGACTATGAAGGTAGAATAAAATCAAAATCCCCTATCCCTAAAAAATTTGACAAAAATTGCAACCTTTATGTTTATTTTTATTTAAAAGGCTTAAAACTTTTAAACCCAGATGGAGTTTTGTGTTATATTTCTTCAAATTCTTGGCTGGATGTGGGTTTTGGAAGAATTTTACAGGAAGTTTTAATTAAAAGATGTCCAATAGTTGCAATTTATGATAATCAAGTAAAAAGATCATTTAAGCATGCCGATGTAAACACAATCATTGCTTTAATTAAAGCGCCAAAAGAAAAAGATTTTGATGAAGAAGTGAAAAATAACGAGGTCAGATTTGTAATGTTTAAAAAGCCATTTGAGGAAATAATATATTCTGAAATTTTTATTGATTTAGAAAAAGATTATAATTTAAAAGAATTTCAAGAAGGAAAACGAAGGGAGAATGAAATTTATAGATTGTATATTGTAAATCAAAAAGATTTATGGGAATTTGGAAAGGATGAAAAAACTGGTCAATATATTGGCAACAAATGGGGTGGAAAATATTTAAGAGCGCCAGAAATTTATTGGAAAATTTTAGAAAAGGGTAAAGGGAAATTGGTAAGATTAGGAGATATTGCGGAAGTTAAAAGAGGATTTACAACCGGCGCCAATGAATTTTTCTATGTTGAAGATGTAACAGATAAAATTGAATTTTCAGAAATAAAATCAAGAATTAAAAATTTAGTAGATTTTAAGAGTTTGGAAGAGATTAAAAAAGCAGGATTGAGGATCGTAAAAAATACAAAAACAGGTGATTATTGGTTGATTGAAGAAGAATTTTTAAAACCAGTGATAAAAAGCCCAAGAGAATGTAAAACAATTTTAATTAAACCTAAAGATTTAAAATATAAAGTTTTGATGGTTCAAAAAGCAAAAGAAGAATTAAAAGGAAAGAAAGTTTTAGATTATATTGAATGGGGTGAAAAACAAGGATTTCATAGACTGGAAACAGTTAAAAATAGAAAATACTGGTATAGTTTGAATGATATTAAAACACGTATTTTATCTCTACGTGCAACTGCAGATAGACCAGCTTTTTATATTTCAAATACAGATTTAAATCATGATCAAACTTTTTATTCTTTGTCTATAAAAGATAATTTTATTAAAAAATATGAGTTCGAATTTGGGGTTTTATTAAATAATAGCGTAACAAATTTTTTCTTTAGAGAATTTACTGGTGGTGCAAGTGCAGGATTAGCTTTAGGAGTTAAATGGCTTGCGGTTTATGAAATGGAGCAACTGTATGTTATTTTAGATAACAATATCTTTAAATTTTTAAAAAAATTAGAAATTATTAAAAGGAAACCTAAATCCATCTTTGTTGAACTTGGTTTTGATCCCAACAAACCCATTCGTGAACAAGAGCTAAGGCCATTACCAGACAGAAAAGCATTAGATGATATTGTTTTTGATGCTTTAGATTTAACTGAAGAAGAAAGAAAAGAAGTTTATTGGGCAGTAGCAGAATTAGTCCAAAATAGATTAAAAAAGGCAAAAAGTGTATAGTTCCACTTATGGAACAAAAAACCAATCAATGTTCCACTTTTTGCTTTTTGTGGAACATTGTGGTATAATTGTTTTATGATTAAACCTTACCATCCGCCAAAATTACCGGTAAAATTAGACCCTGCTAAGTTTTATTTAGAATTAGCCAATGCCAGTTTAGAGTTAGGGAATCTAAATGGACTGCATAAAAACTTACCCGATCCCCAAATTTTAATTGCGCCTTTACTCACCAAAGAAGCCACCATAAGTTCTAAAATTGAAGGAACAAGGTCAACAGTTTCTGATGTCTTAAAGTTTGAAGCCACGGGAATTCCAAAATACGCTGACACAAAAGAAGTCTTGAATTACAAAAAAGCAATGGTTATGTCAATTGAAGGATTAAGGAACAGGAATTTAGATTTATCCTTTATTAAAACTTTACATCAAATACTTTTAGAAAATACACGGGGACACCAAACAAGAGGAAAGTTTAGGGGAAAACAGGTTTGGATTGGTAAAAAAGGAGCAACTATTGAAGAGGCAACATATATTCCTCCTGAACCATTTTTGGTAATAGATTATATGGAGAATTTAGAGAAATACATTTTAAGTGATAATCAAGAGCATCCTTTAATAAAGGCAGGGATTATTCATTATCAATTTGAAGCAATTCACCCCTTTGAAGATGGTAATGGTAGGATTGGCAGGCTTTTAATCCCACTTTATCTTTATTGGAAAAATATTTTGAGTTTGCCTGTTTTGTATATCAGTGGTTATTTTGAAAGAAATAGAGAAGATTACATCAATAAGTTAAATTATGTAGATAAGACTCAAAGTTATGAAGATTGGATAAAATTTTTCTTACTTTCTTTGATTCATCAGGCTAAAGAAACGCAAAAATTAATTCATCAGATTTTAGAGTTAAAAGAAGAAACTGAAGAGGGATTAAAGAAAATGAAATCACCTTATCTTTATAGAATGATAAATTTAATGTTTTCAAAACCGATTTTTCGCGCTTCTGATTTGAAATTGCCAAGAAATACTGCAAATCGCCTTTTAAAGAAAATGCTTTCTTTTGGTGTTTTAGAAATGGTAAAAATAGAAAAAATTAAAGGAAGGATTTATATTTTTGAAAAATTAGTTAGAATTTTGTCTTATTAAAATGGCACACGATATTATTGATAATTCAGAGATAAAATTAGTAGATAAATTAAAAGAAAAACTTTCTATTTCAAGAAGGGCAAGATTTTGTGTAGGATGGCTTTTTTTAAGTGGATTTAAGGAATTAAAAGAGGAAATCGATAGTTTAGAGAAATTAGAGATTCTAGCTGGCTCAAGAACTAATAAACAAACTGCAGAAGCAATACTCTTGGAAAAGAAATGGGAAAAAGCAGTAAAAGACGCTCTTGAGAAAACAAGATACTTACCGGAAGAAAAAAGAAAAGAAATTTTAGATGAAGAATTTAAAGGTTTAATGAATGATTTAAGTTATATTAAAGCAACTCAAGAAAATATTGAGTTTTTGAAATGGTTTTTAGAAAAGTTAAGAGAGAAGAAGATTGAAATAAGAATTTATTATAAGGAACCTTTGCATGCAAAACTTTATTTATTTGAATATAAAGATAAAAGACACGGGTTAGGCGAAGCGATTGTAGGTTCAAGTAATTTTTCGGTGAGTGGTTTTCAATTAAATACAGAATTGAATGTGAGAGTTTTAGGAGACGAAAATTATAAAACTTTAGATAATTGGTTTGAAGAAAGATGGAAAGAAGTACAATTGACTGATTTTACTGAATCAGCCCAAATGGCAATTGAAAAATCTTGGGCATTTAATAAAGAGGTTACTCCCTTTAGGATATATCTAAAAGTCTTACATGAAATTTTTAGTTATAAAGAACCTGAACCTGAAATCGATATAGAAGCTGAAATTTATAGATTCCAGAAGGATGCAGTTATTGATGCATATCGTAAACTTAAGAAGTTTAATGGCGTATTTATTTCTGATGTCCCTGGTCTTGGCAAAACATATATTGGTTCGGCGTTATTGTCACACTTAGAAACAGAAGGTAAATCCGCTATTGTAATTTCGCCACCTCGTTTAGTTGAATATTGGCAAGAAGTTTTGGCTGATTTAGGAGTAGCAAGGGCGAAAGTATTTTCTTCTGGGGAATTGGATGAAGTTTTGGATAATGAAAAATATCTAAAAAGAAAAGTGGTTTTAGTTGATGAATCACATCACTTTCGTAATCCTGATATACAAAGATACAAAGATTTGGCAAAGATTTGTGAAGGAAAAGAGGTAATTTTGCTTTCTGCTACCCCTCAAAATTTAAGCATTTGGGATATTTATTGGCAAATAAAACTTTTTTCTCCTTACGAAACTAATCATAATTTTAGAATATATCCTGTTGAACTTAAAAAATTTTTTGAAGCCTGTGATAGGGGAAATGCTAATATTGAAGATTTAATTACACAGTTATTTATCCGGAGAACACGAAGCGATATTAACGAATATTATCCGGATGAGGGAATTAATTTTCCAGAAAGAAAAGGACCCTATAGGATTGACTATTCAATTGATAAGGTATATCCGAAAGGTCTGTATCAGGAATTAAAGGAATTAATAAATAAATTGACTTATGCCCGATATAATTTGGGTAAATATGCTAAACATGAAGAATTCGACCCCGATGAATTTCAAAGATTAACTGTTGCTTGGGTAAACTTACAAAGGTTAGTCAAAATAAATCTTTATAGAAGATTAGAAAGTAGTATTCAGGCATTTAGGGATTCTGTCGATATACATTTAAAACGTCATAATAAATTTAAGGATATCTTAGAAAAAGAACATAAAGTTTGGATAGGAGAGATCGACGAATTAGAGAGAGGTGAAGAGATAGAATGGATTGAGGAAGAGAATTATTACGATGAAGAAAAATTTGATGCAGAAAGACTAAAAGAAGATTTAGAAAATGATATAAAAATTTTTCAAGAGATGCAGGATTTGCTTAAGGATATTACAGCACAAGACGATGATAAACTGCAAAAACTAATAGAAATTTTAGACAAAGAACCAATAAAAGGAAAGAAAATAATCATATTTAGTGCCTTTGAGTCAACGGTACGATATATTTTTAATAATATAAAAGATAAATTTCAAAAAGTAGATTATATCTGTGGAGGCGAAAAGATTTTGATTAAAATTAAAAAGTTTGCCCCAAAGGCAAACAGGGTAAAGATAAAGCCCGAAGAAGAAATCCAAATTTTGGTTACTACAGAGGTTTTGGCTGAAGGTTTAAATCTTCAGGATGGTCAGGTAGTAATTAACTATGAACTCCATTGGAATCCGGTAAGGATTATCCAAAGGATTGGAAGAATTGACAGGATTAGCAGTCAACACGATGAGATTTATGTTTATAATTTCTTCCCTGAAACTTTGGCAGAAAAAGAAATAAAAATAGAAACTAAAGTTAATGCTCGTATTGATGAAATTATTCAAAATTTTGGATACGATGAGAAGACAATTCGTTTAGATGAACCTACAGTGAGAAAAAAATTATTTGAAATTTATACTGAAAGACCAGAAGGTTTAGAAGAGTTAGAAGAGTTAGAAGAGAAATCCAGTGCTAAATATTTTGAATATGAATTTAAGAGATTGATACAGAAGTATCCTGAGGAGTATCAAAAAGCAATTAATTTGCCAGCAATGGTGAATATAGCGCACAGATATAAAGAAGAAGGTATTATTGTTTTCTGTCGTGCGGATGATTATTATAGATTAAAGTTAACTAACTTAAATGGAGAAATTATAAACAGTGATGATTGGGGAATATTAAAAATCTTAGAATCTAGTCCGCAAGAAAAAGGAGAAGATTTCAATAAGGATTATTTTCCAATCATTGAAAAGATTAAAGAAGAATTTGAAGATGAAGCCAATAAACGAGAGCAGGATAAAGAGGGAATTACCGATCCTGTAAAGCGTGAATTTGAGGCATTAATAAAATGGTTAAAAAGAAAAGAAAGTGAGGAGATAAAAGAAAGTTTTGATAGATTACTCGATTTTGTGAATAGAAAACAATTGAATCATGAGCAGAGTAAATTTATAAGACAAATAGCAAGAAGTTATAAGAAAAAATTTGGATTAAAGAAAAAAGAGATATTAAAAGAACTGGAAAACAAAATTTATCCTCAGTTAGAATCTGCTCCCCAAGCTTTAAGACCAGAGATTAAACAAAAATATGCTCAAGTAATTATATCAGAAGAACTAAGAAAAATCGGATAGTCCTTTATGAATTTATTTAAAACCTTCCCTTTAAAAAAGCAAAATCCACAAGCTGATACAAGCGAACTGGAGTGCCAAATTGACCAGATGGTGTATAAGTTATATGGCTTAACTGAAGAAGAGATAAAAATTATGGAAAATTCTAGGAGAAATTAACGATAAATGGGGACGGTTCCTTGTGAAATTAGTTATTGCTACCCAATAAGTTATAAGTGTCTGAATTTGAAAGATTGCAAAAAATACGCTCAGAATTAATTTTTAGAAAATAAATTTACTTTTTTACTGCTCAAACTAGAGACTATTTGATAGATATGGTATTAAAAATAAAGAAGGAGGGTAAAAAAATGGGTTTATTAAGTTTAGAAGTTAAAGAAATCTTATTAGAGAAAGTGAAAAATTTTAAGTTAACAGATGATGAATTAGCTAAGATAACACAAAAGAGGAAAGAATTAGTGAATTTATTCTCAAATGAGCGCATGAAAAAGTTAACCCCAGAAGAATACTTTCCTGGTTTCGGCGAAAAGGTAAATCGGGAATGTTTGGGATATCAGCTGGAATGGGCTACTCGGATTTTGGGTAGTATTAAAGGTGGCTCTATGGCTAAGTATGGTCTTAAAGAGCAGTTCAACGAGATAAAAGATTTATTAATATTTCTTACAAGCCTAAGCGATAATATATCGGAATTTTATACCGATAATGGTGGATTAACAAAAACAAGTAGGGATTTGATAGCACGGTCCTTAAAAATCCGAGGAATGAGGTCAGGAAGCACAGTGTTAGGAAAATTACTAAGTATCTATTATCCCAACACCTTTATACCGATTTTTAATGATCAAGATTATTTATTGGGCAAGCTATTGGTTAATTACAGCAATGAATCTATTGGTTTAGAGTCGTATCTAAAAAATAACTATTTGCTTCTCCAAGTAAAAAAAGAACTAGAACAAGAACCAGCATTCCGTACGCAAGTTGAGTCTAAAAATTTTACCAATGACTATTTCTGTAAATTTCTTTATTTTTGTTTTCCAAAACAAGTTACTTCTAGTGGCATAGAAACTAAAGAAGCTGAAGAGGCCGAACAGATTGAGGCTTTGGAGACGGATCATTATCAAAAATTGATACACAGGAATTTCGCAAAGTTATTTAAGGGGCTAAGGTATTTTGAAGAAGAGACTCAAAATCAGCACGAAGGTCATTATATTACAGAAGATGTTGGAACGATGGATATGTTATGTTTGGATAAAAACGGAGATTTTGTTGTGATTGAGATTAAAAGGCGAACTACCGATGATACTGTTGGACAGCTTTGTAGATATATGGGGTGGGTAAAAGAAAATTTAGCAAAACCTAATCAAAAGGTTCATGGGTGGATTATTTCTGAAACTAAAGACACCAAATTAGAATACGCAGTAAAAGTAATTCCCAATGTGAGTATTAAGCAAATGAAACTAGATATCTCTATAAGAGATTTTTCAGATTAATTATACAAGTTTGCCTGTGAGACCAAATTAACAATTACCTTATGTATTATGTCGACTTCTGGGATTTTATGATGGAAGGTGGCGATGAGCTGTTGAATACTGAAATATGCCCGTATTGTGGCAGTGTAATCTATCTTGACCAGGAAATCGAATGGATTGATGAAGAGAAAAGAATTGCCAAGTGCCCTAACTGCGGAGAAGAAGTTAAGATTGAATAAAAAACAATTAATAATTACTTGAGAAAAATGCTATGTCTGAATGGCATCCACCCGTTCAATGTCCTAAATGTGGTAGTAATGATACCCACTTTGTAGAGCCACATTATGAGATGTCAATTTATGAATGTAACATCTGCGGATGCGGTTTTGAAGTAGAAGAGGAGTAGTTCAGAATTTATTTTTTTCTACTTAATATCTCTACCAACAAATCCTCATATTCCCCAAACGCCTCTTTATCTACATCCTTAAAGCGGTTATACTCAAATATCAGATGTCCTGTCTTATGCTCCACAACCCAGATAT